>Ga0187780_10001044_pt1 | contig 20754 bp, 16 predicted proteins | sample 1015_Q2_SP10_20__FD_132429 | JGI IMG/M metagenome (GOLD analysis project Ga0187780, IMG submission 132429) | Tropical peat soil microbial communities from peatlands in Department of Meta, Colombia - 1015_Q2_SP10_20_MG | ecosystem: Environmental > Terrestrial > Soil > Wetlands > Peat | place...
GCGGCCAAGATCGCGTGGCTGTCGAACCACGAGCCTGATCGCCTGTCCGAGGCCCGGTGGCTGCTCGCCCCGCGGGACCTGGCCGTGTGGCGCATGACGGGCACGGTGGTCACCGATGTCACCATGGCCTCGGCCACCGGGCTCTACGACGCCACCGGCGCGCCGCTCGGCGAGCTGGCCGGCCCCGCGCTGGGCCTGCTCCCCGAGCCCGTGCCGTCCACCGAGGTGGCCGGCGTGCTCGGCGAGGAGGCGGCCGGGTCCCTCGGGCTGCCTCCGGGCATCCCGGTGGTGGTCGGTGCGGGCGATCGCGCCTGCGAGGTCCTCGGCTCGGGGGCGTCGCCGCAGCGCCCCATGGTGTCGTGGGGCACCACGGCCAACGTCTCGGTGCCCTGTGCCGGGCGTCCCGTGCCCCTGCCACCCGGGGTGGTCGCCACGGCCGGCGCCCTCGGCGGCTGGGTGGTCGAAGGTGGGCTCTCCGCCGCGGGGTCACTCATGGCCTGGCTGGCCTCGGTGACGGGCACCGAGGTGGAGGAGCTCATGCGCGCCGCGCGCGCCAGTCCGCCCGGGGCACGAGGCGTGACGGCGACGCCGTGGCTCGGTGGTGCGCGCGCCCCCTGGTGGCGTGACGAGGCCCGGGCCGCGTTCGTCGGGCTGGGGTTCGAGCACGACGTCGGCGACCTGGCGCGCGCCGCGCTGGAGGCCGTCGCCTTCGACGCGGCCCGCTGTCTCCGCGCGCTGCGCGCCCTGCCGGAGGCGGCCACGCCGCAGGGGTTGGCGGCCAGCGGTGAGCTGGCGAAGGTTGGCCTGTGGCTCGACGTCCTCGCCGGCGTGAGCGCGCTGAGCGTGCGGTGCCGTCGTTTCGGCGAGGCGGCGTCGACCGGGGCCGCGCTCGTCGGTGCCCGGGCGACGGGGGCAGTCCTCGAGCTCGATCGCATCGACCCCGTCTCGGCCGACCACGAACCGCCTCTCGCGCTGGTGCGGCGCTATCAGGAGCTGTGGCCCGTGGCCGAGCGCGTGGCGGGTGCGGTGGCCGCGTTGGGCGGCGGCAGTGCCCCGCCCGGCGCCGTGACCAGGGGTTAGCGTTCGGACCGTGGCTGGCGCGGGGGAGGTGCTCCAGGGCGAGGGCTCGGTGTTCGACTTCACGGTGCCCGACGAGCTGCTCCAGGAGGTGGTGCGCACCCACAAGGACAGGGAGGCGGTGGCCGACCTCGCCCTGGTGCCGGGCACGGGGGAGGGCAAGCCCCCGCCCCTGCTGGGCGTGCTGCGCTCGAACGGGTTCGCGGGCCTGGTGCTGCTCACGGCGGGCGCCATCGTCACGGGCACCATCCAGAGCGGCATCGGTGTCCTCGGCCCCGACATCCGCCGGTCGTTCCACCTGAGCCTGGCCGGCCTGGGCGCGCTGACCTTCGTGGCGGCGGTGGCCCAGATCGGCTGGGGCCTGCCGGTGGCGGTGTGGGCGGACCGCGGCAGCCGGAAGGTGGTCGCCGCGGTGACGCTGCTCGTCTTCGCCGTGACGGTGCCGGTCATGGCGCTGGCCCACAACGTGTGGCCGTTCGCCTTCCTCTACATGTTCGCGGCCATCGGCATCGGCACCCGTGACACCGTGCACAACGCCTACCTGGCCGACGCCTACCCGACGGGGGCCCGGGCGCGGATCTTCTCCTGGCACAACCTCTCCGACCCGCTGGCCAACACCATCGGCATCCTGGTGATGGGCTACATCGCGGCCGCCACCGGCAACTGGCGCTACGCCCTGCTCGTCGCCCTCGTGGGCGTGCCGATCGGCCTGCTCACCTTCACGCTGCGAGAGCCGGAGAAGGGGGAGAACGAGTCGCACTCGATCCTGCGCGCCGCGGGGCTGGACATCGCAGGCCAGCAGGAGGGAGCACCGAAGGTGCTCCTCGGCCCGGCGGTGACCCGGCTCCTGCGGATCCGGTCCCTGTACTACGAGCTGGTGGCGGTGGCCATCCTCGGATTCGCGGGCACCGGGATCCCGCTGTTCGGCTCCATCTACTACAACCGGGTGTGGCACCTCGGCGACGCGTCGCGCTCGGAGGTGTACTCCATCATCGGCCTGGCCGCCTTCCTCGGTCTCCCCATGGCCTTCCTGGTCGGCGACCGGCTGTTCCGCCGGGCCCCGCAGCAGCCGCTGATCCTGGCGGGGATCTCCATCACCCTGTACGGCGGGCTCTTCACCGTGTCGCTGTACATGCCGCACCTGTGGATGGTGGTGCTGCTGCAGTTCCTGGCCCAGGCGTCTCTGGCCCCCCTGTCCATCTCGATCTTCCAAACCCTTGCCGCCACCGCACCGCCGGAGATGCGGGCCATCTGCTTCGGCCTCTTCGGCGTCTACGCGCTGGTCTTCGGCGGCTTCGCCGGTGCCGTGATCCTCGGTGCCATCAGCGACGTGCGCGGCGTCACCTTCGCGCTGACGCTCATCGGGCCGGTGTGCGCAGCGGGCGGGGTGCTCTTGGTGGTCGGCTCCCGTTTCGTGCGCCGGGACATCACGCTCGTCATCGAGGATGTCCTCGAGCGCCACGCGGAGAGCCGCCGGCGTTCCTCGGGGGCACCGATCCCGGCGCTGCAGATCCACAACCTCGACTTCTTCTACGGCACCCAGCAGGTCCTCTTCGACGTGGACCTCGAGATCGGCGAGGGGGAGATGGTGGCCCTCCTCGGCACCAACGGCGCGGGCAAGTCGACGCTTCTGCGCGCCGTGGCCGGCCTCGAGCACCCGCACCGCGGGGTCATCCGCCTGTTCGGCACGACGTCCACCTACCTGGAGCCCGAGCAGGTCCTCGGTCAGGGGGTGGCGCTGCTCGTGGGGGGGAAGATGACGTTCCCGGGTCTGACCGTGCGCGACAACCTGGCGATCGGGGCCCACTCGCTGCCCGACGGCGTGTCGTCGAAGGACGCGATGGCGTCGGCCGCGGAGCTGTTCCCGGAGCTGGCGACGCGGATGGAGCAATCCGCAGGGACGTTGTCGGGCGGCGAGCAGCAGATGCTGGCGCTGGCTCGCGTGCTCATGACGCAGCCGCGGCTGCTGCTGGTCGACGAGCTGTCACTGGGACTGGCCCCGAAGACGGTGGAGCACCTCATGGCCATCATCCGCAAGGTCCACGAGCGGGGCACCACCGTGGTGCTCGTCGAGCAATCGGTGAACCGCGCTCTGCAGCTCGCGCCGCGCGCGGTGTTCCTGGAGCGCGGGTCGGTGCGCTTCGACGGCCCCACGGCCGAGCTCCTCGGGCGAGACGACCTGCTCCGACCGGTGTTCCTCGTGGGCACCGCGGGTATGGGATAGCGGCCGGTCCCATGTCCGTCCCCGCGTTCGTCGTCCTCCAGGGCGCGATCAACGGCCTCAACTACGGCCTGCTGGCGCTGGGGCTGGTGCTCATCTACCGCACCAACCGGGTGCTCAACTTCGCCCAGGGCCAGCTGGGCGTGGTGGCGGCGGTGTTCTTCGTGAAGCTCTACTACGACTTCGGCATCAACTACTGGGCCGCCGTGGTCATGGTCCTGGTCGTGGCGGGCGCCGTGGGGGCGACCTCCGAGCTGGTGCTGCGCCGGCTCAACAAGCGGCCGCGGCTCATGGTGATGGTGGCCACGATCGGGCTCGCCGAGGTGCTGTTCCTCTTCAGCGCGCTGCCCTTCGTCCGGCCCCGCCAGCTCTTCCGGCCCTTCCCGCTGCCGGAGCACGTGACCATGCACCTGGGCACCTACATCTTCCCGGCCGGCGACCTGCCGACGTTGATCGTGGCCCCCCTCACCGCACTGGCCCTGGCCCTCGCGGTGCGCTACACGTCGTGGGGGCTGGCCATGCGGGCCATGTCGGAGAACGCCGAGTCCGCCCGGCTCTCGGGCGTGTGGGTGTCGCGGACCTCCACCGTGGCCTGGACCATCGCCGGCGTGCTCTCGGCCGTCACCGCAATGCTGGCCTCCCCGGGCCAGACGAGCGCGCTCACCGAGGTCCTCGGGCCCGAGTTGCTCCTGCTGGCGCTGTTCGCCGGGTTGGTGGGCGCGATGGTCAACCTTCCCGTGGCCTTCGTGGCCGGCATCGGCATCGGGATCGTCCAGGAGATCCTGCAGTGGAACATCCAGTCGACGGCCGCGGTCAACCTGATCCTCTTCGGCATGGGCCTGGCCGTCCTCCTCGTGCGGGTGGGCGCGCTCGAGAAGGGCCCCCGCCTGGGGGAGCAGTCCTCATGGAGCCTCGGCGCGGTGGGGGGGCGCGTGCACGACGCGCTGCGGGTGCGGGTGAGCCGGACGGGTGTGGGGGTCACCGTCGTCCTCGCCCTGCTGGCCCCCCTGGTGGTCGACACCGCGCGCGCCTTCCTCATGTCGCAGATCTGCATCTTCGCCGTCATCGCCCTGTCGCTCACGGTGCTCACCGGGTGGGCCGGGCAGGTCTCGCTCGGCCAGTTCGGCCTGGTCGCCGTGGGCGCGCTCGTGGCCGTGCACCTCGGCGGGCGCGTCCCCCTGGTGCTCCTGCTCCCGCTGGCGGGGGTCGTGACCGCGGTGGTGGCCGCCGGCGTCGGGCTGCTCGCCCTGCGGGTGCGCGGCCTGTACCTGGCGGTGAGCACGCTGTGGTTCGCCCTCGTCATGCAGACCTCGGTGCTGGCCACCCCGTGCTGGACCATCCCCTTCACCTCCCGCCAGGTGTGCACGGGCCTGCCCAATCCTCAGTCGACGCTGTTGGCGCGGCCCACGTTCCTCGGCATCTCCCTGGCCAGCGAACGGGCCTTCGCCTGGTTCTCGCTGGGCGTGCTGCTGGTGTCGGTGCTCATGGTCCGGGTGTGGCGCGACCGGGGCGTGGCCCGCCGCCTCGTGGCCGTGCGCGACAACGAGGTGGCGGCGGGCACCGCGGGCGTGGCGGTGGTCAGGACCAAGCTCATGGCCTTGACCCTGTCGGGCTTCATGACCGGCTATGCCGGTGTCTGCTTCGCGTATGCCACCGAGCGGATCTCGACCGCCACGTTCGACCCGGCGGTCTCCATCCTGGTGGTGGCCATGGTCGTCGTCGGCGGACTCGACTCGATCGCCGGCGCCGTCCTCGGCGCCCTCTACGCGGTGGGCCTGCCCGCCGCCTTCGGCACCACGCCGACGATCCAGTTCCTCACCAGCGGCCTCGGGATCATGGCGGTCATCCTCTACCTGCCCGGGGGGCTGGCCGAGGTCGTGCGCCGGCTGGGTGACCTGATCGCCGCGGGGGTCGCCCGGCTTCGCCCGCGCCCGCCCGCCCTGACCGGCGCCGAGCCGCCGCCGCCCGAGGCGGTCGACGACGTCGTCGAGGCGGTCACGTGACGGCCCGGGAACGCGCGCCGGCCGACGACGAGGCGCCCGCGGCGGCACGCCTGTCGGTCGAGGGGCTCGTCGTCGAGTTCGGCGGCCTGCGTGCCGTGGCCGGCGTCGACCTGACGGCCGAGCCGGGGGAGATCGTGGGCCTCATCGGGCCCAACGGCTCGGGCAAGACCACGCTGCTCGACGCGGTGTCGGGGGTGGTCACGCCCGCCGCGGGCCGAGTCGTGCTCGACGGCGAGGACGTCGCCGACTACCTCCCCGAGGAGCGGGCGGGGCTGGGCATCGTGCGCTCGTACCAGGACTGCCGGCTGTTCCCCGAGCTCACCGTGGAGGACACGCTGCTGGTGGTGGCCGACGCCGGCCGGCGCGCCGGGGTGCTGGCCACGACGCTGCAACTGCCGGGGGCGCGGCGCGCGGAGCGCGACAAGCGCGCCGCGGTGTCCCGGGTCATCGGCGCCATGAGCCTCGAGCCGTTCCGGCACCACCGCACCACCGAGCTCTCGACCGGGACACGGCGTGTCGTGGACCTGGCCGCCGTGGTCCTGGCCCGCCCGCGGCTGCTGCTGCTCGACGAGCCCACCTCGGGCATCGCCCAGCGCGAGGCCGAGGCTTTCGTCCCGCTGCTGCGCCGGTTGCACGAGGTCACCGGCTCGACGATCGTCCTCGTCGAGCACGACGTGCCCCTGGTCTTCGCGCTGTGCACGCGCGTGGCGGTCATGGAGGCCGGGCGCGTGGTCTCGGTGGGCGACCCCGACACCGTCCGGCGCGACCCCACCGCCCTGGCCGCATACCTGGGGGCGAGCGAGGAGGCTCTCGTCATCACCGGCGCCCTGGCGGGTCCCAAGGGGCCGGCCGCCGGCGGGGCCGCCGCCGACGGGTCGTCGCGGCCGGCGCCGGGCCCCTAGGACGCCGGGGGCATGGCCGGGCCGTAGGGGGCCGAGCCGCGCAGCGTCACCCGATGGGCGACACGGACGTCGTCGCCGTAGTCGTCGACCGCGTAGTGCAGAGTGGCCCGGTTGTCCCAGAAGGCGACCGAGCCCGGCTCCCAGTGGAAGCGGCAGGCGAACTCGGGCTTCTGCAGGTGCCGGTAGAGCAGGTCGAGCACGCCGTCGCTCTCCACCGGCGACAGGCCGATGACCAGCTGCGTGAACTGCGGGTTCACGAAGAGCCCGTTACGGCCGGTGTCGGGATGGGTGCGCACCACGGGGTGGATGGCCGGGCGCAGCACGTCGACGTGCGATCCGTCCCATTCCATGCCCCCGCGCTCGGCCACGTCGGCGGCGAAGAACGGGTCGTGGTGCAGCGCGATGAGCGTGTCGCACAGGGCCCGGACCGGTTCGCTCAGCGCGTCGTAGGCGGCGTGAGTACTGACCCACAGCGTGTCGCCGCCCACCGGCGGCACCTCGTCCATCGACAGGATGGAGCCCATCGGCGGCGTCTGCATGAAGGTGACGTCGGTGTGCCACCAGGCAGCGCGGTCGTCGCGTCCGTCGATACGCAGGACGTGGGGGTGGCCGGGCACCGAGGGGAGCACCGGGTGGGCCGGCGTGGGCTCGCCGAACTGGCGGGCGAAGGCCACCTGCGCCTCGGGGGTGAGCCGCTGGTCGCGGAAGAAGAGGACGCCGTGGCGGCCGAGCGCGTCACGCAGCGCGGCGACCACGCCCGGCTCGAGCGGGCGGGAGAGCTCGAGCCCCCCGACCTCCGCCCCGATGGCCCGGGTCAGGGGCCGGAGCTCCAGGCGGGTGTCCAACGCCATCGACCCAGTGTGCCCCAGGCGAGACCCGCCCGCACCGCGGACGGGTCGCGGCGTATGGTGCACGGCCAGGCACGGGGTCGAGGCGACGAGGTGCGTGGTGGCACGTTCCAGGGGAGGGGCGATCGGGCGGGGATGGCGGCGCTTCCGGCGCCGGCCGGCCCGCGTCCAGGCGCTGTGGGTCGTCGCCGTGGTGGTCGTGGTCGCCGGTGTGGTCGTGGGCGTCGCGCTGGGCTCGCACGGCACGACCGGCTCGGGCTCGGCGGCCACGAGCGGCCTGAGCACGTCGGGCCCCGGGGGCGTGGGCGTCGACCAGGCCTCGACCTCGAGCCGGGGCGTCAGCGCGGCCACGATCAACGTCGTCTTCCCCGTGGCCGACCTCAACGCGCTGGCCGGCAACATCGGGTTCGCCACCGACACGGAGTTCGGCGCCCAGGTCGCTGCCATCCACACCTACGTCAACGAGGTCAACGACCAGGGTGGCATCAACGGCCGCAAGATCAACCCCATGATCGTCCACTACGACGCCACCAGCGAGACCAACATGCGCGCGCTGTGCAAGCAGTGGACCGAGGGGTCCCCACCGGTGTTCGCGGTCGTCGACGGCCTGGGCTCGTGGACGGGGGACAACCAGCTCTGCATCACCCAGGAGGGCCACACGCCGATGATCGGCGAGTGGACGACGGTGAGCGACTGGACGCGGCTCGGCTCGCCGTACCTGTGGTGGACGGGACCCGACCAGAGCGCCATCTTGAAGACCCTCGTGTCCTGGGGGACGAGTGCCGGGTTGATCGGCCCAGGGGTGAAGGTCGGCGTGGTGGCCGGTGACCGCACCAGCGACCAGCTCGCGCTGCACGAGTACCTGCTGCCGGAGCTGGCCGCGGCGGGCATCACGTCGGTGGTCGAGACGATACCGGCCAACCCGTCGAACTCGGCCAGCACCGACAGCGCCGCACCGCTCGTCGTCCAGCGCCTCAAGGCCGACGGGGTGCAGTCGGTGATCCCCCTGATCCCGTTCAACGTCATGTTCCCGTACCTGGCGGCCGAGTCAAACGACAAGTACTTCCCCAAGCTCCTCCTGTCGGATTACGAGGGGTCCATCCAGAGCTCGCTCGGCCTCATCCCCTTCCCCGACGAGCAGGCCCTCGAAGGTCAGGAGGGCGTGACCGTGTTCACCCTCGGCGGCACCGATGCGCCGGTCCCCGAGAGCCTCGGGGGCTACAACCCTGGCGTCGCCAGCTGCTACGAGACCTGGAAGGCGCACAACCCGCCCACCGACCCGTCGGTGTCGCCCTACATCGAGGAGCAGGGCCCGATCGCGTCGTGGTGCCAGGCCATCCGGCTCTTCGCCACCGCAGCACGCAACGCCGGACCCGACCTCACCCGCCGCAGCTTCGTCCAGGCCATGGCGGCCATCCAGGACTACCAGGGCACGCTCACGCCGACGCTCAGCTATTCGGCGACGAAGTTCGCCGGCCCGGTGCAGTACCAGGTGGTGTCGCTGCACAACAACGTGCCGCCGTCCCCGCTGTGCGTGCTCACCTACTCGGGCAAGCCCCAGGGGACGTGCTGGCACGTCGTCCAGAGCTGGCAGCCGCTGGCGAGCGGGTGACCGCACGCACCCGGTGACCGACCCGCCCGACTCGCCGGTGACGGACTCGGCGTCGCGCCCGATGACCCACCCGGGGACGTCGCGGGCGCGCAACTTCTCGCCGTGGGCGTCGTGGATGCTCCAGCTGGCCGAGGTCGAGGCCGAGGACCCCCTCGTCACCGACGACGCCGCGTCGTTCGCCGCGTGGCGAGACCGGTGCCGCGCTCGGCTGGACGCGCTGCTCGGCTCACCGCCGCGCGCCGTGGACCTCGCATTGGAGACGACCGAGGTGGTGGCCTGCGAGGGGTACCGCCGCGAACGGATCGTCTTCGACGTGGAGGCCACCATGTCGGTGCCCGCCTACCTCCTCGTGCCCGACGGCCGGGCGCATCCGGGCTCCGCGGTCCTCGCCGTGCACGGGCACGGCCCGGGCAAGGACGTGGTGGTGGGGCTGGCCGAGACCGACGCGCCCAACGGCGACTACGCCCGCCAACTGGTCCGCCGCGGCCACGTGGTGCTCGCCCCCGACCTGCGCTGCTTCGGCGAGCGCCTGGACTGGAACCCGCCCGACCACTACGCGTGCGACACCAACCTGGTGCACGCGGTGATGGCCGGGGCGAGCCCGCTCACCCAGAACCTGTGGGACCTGTCCCGCTGCCTCGACGTGCTGGCGGGTCACGAGCTGGTCGACCCCGCCCGCCTGGGCGTGGCCGGGCTGTCCTACGGCGGCACGATGGCGTTGTTCCTGGCCGCCACCGACGAGCGAGTGTCGGCGGCGGTGGTGAGCGGGTACCTGTCGTCGTGGGCCGAGGCCCACAAGATGCCGTGGAACATGTGCGGCTCGCAGGTGCTGCCCGGCATGCTCGGGCGCCTCGAGCACGAGGACCTCGGCGCGCTGGTCGCCCCCCGCCCGCTACTGGTGGAGACCGGCCGCGACGACGACCTGTTCCCCCTGCCCGCCGCGCAGCACACCGTGGCGCACCTGCGCGAGGTGTACGCCATGCTCGACGCACCCGAGGCGCTGGCCCACGACGTGTTCGACGGGGGTCACCAGTGGCACGGGACGCTCGCGCTGGACTTCCTCGACACGCACCTCGGGATCGGCTCGTCCTGACCCGGCTCGGGTCCACCCTAGGCCGGCGCGTGGATCTCCCAGCCGAGGCCGGCGGCGGATGCCGGGTCGAGGTGGACGGTGACACCGGGGTGGCGCCGCAGGGCGGACGCCGGGCACGAGGGGTGCACGGTGCCGAGCAGCGCCCGCGCCACGGCGACGGCCTTGCGCGCGTCGGGCACCACGGCGAGGACCCTCGGCGCGCGCAGGAGGGCCGGGACGGTGACCGTCAGGGCCCGCGCCGGGACGGCGTCGACGGTGGGGAAGTGGCCCTCGCCGACCTGCTGCCGCCGGCAGGCGTCGTCGAGGGTGACGATCTTGACGTCGAGCGGGTCGTCGAAGTCGGCCGGCGGGTCGTTGAAGGCCAGGTGCCCGTTCTCGCCGATGCCCAGGCAGCACAGGTCGAGGGGACGGGCCCGCAAGAGAGCGCCGTAGCGCGCGCACTCGGCCTCGGGATCGGGCGCGAGACCGTCGAGGTAGTGCGCCGCCGCCGGTCGCGTCGGCAGCTCGATGCGGTCGCGGATCCAGCGCCGGAAGCTGGCGGGATGGGCAGGGCCGATCCCCACGTACTCGTCCATGTGGAAGACGACGACCCGGTCCCAGGGGACGTCGTCGAGGTCCACGAGCGCCTCGACGAAGGCGAGCTGCGAGTTGCCGGTGGCGAACATGGCGTTGGCCTCGCCCCGGTCCGCGACCGTCTGCCGCAGGACCGCCGCCGCCTCCCCGGCCGCGGCGCGGGCCAGGGCCTCGGGCCCGGGGTGCACCACCGCGGTCAGCTCGTCGACTCGGCGCTCCAGAGAGCGGGCGACGGGAATCGAACCCGCATGACCAGCTTGGAAGGCTGGGACTCTGCCATTGAGCTACGCCCGCGAACCCGCGGAAGGCTAGCGCCTGACCTCTGTGACGGTCGCCGTTTGGGTAGGGTTTCGGGGTTCGGCCGGCTCGGCGTCCGCGGGACCCGTGCCCGATGACCTCTGCGTGACGATGACCAATCTCCTCCTGCACTACGGCTATGCGGCCATCTTCGTCCTCACGGTGCTCGAGGCGGCCTGCATCCCCATCCCGTCGGAGCTCACCCTGGGCCTCGGCGGGGCCCTGGCCAGCGGTGCCCTGCTCCCCGGCTCCAAGGTGCACCTGAACCTCGGGGTCGTCATCCTCATCGCCATCGTGGGCGAGCTGATCGGGTCGATGCTCGCCTACCTGGTGGGCCGGACCGGCGGGCGCGCCCTGGTCGACCGCTACGGCAAGTACATCCTCGTCTCCCACAAGGACCTCGACCGGGCCGAGGCGTGGTTCAACCGCCGTGGCGAGCCCGTGGTCCTCTTCGGCCGGGTCATCCCCATCGTCCGCTGCTTCATCTCCCTGGCCGCGGGCCTGGCCGAGATGAACGTGGCCAGGTTCCTCCTCTTCACCACCATCGGCGTCGGCGTGTGGGTGTCGCTATTGGCGTCGATCGGCTACGCGGTGGGAGGCAGCTACGAGTCGGTCACCAAGGGCTTCGGCTACGCCGGCTACGTCATCGCCGCAGGCGCCGTCGTCGTCCTGGCGGCGTTCATCGTCCACCGGTACCGGGCCGTGAAGGGGCATGGCGCCGAGTCGGCGCCCGTCGAGTCGCCTCCCGGTGGATCGGCTCCCGCCGAGTCGGCGGTCACCGGGGGCGAATAGCATCACCGGGCTCGCTCGCACGCGGGGGCGGCGCGCGGGCAGCGGCCGTCTCCGGCGCTCGTGGCCCGCGGTGGCGGCGCTCGGCGTCATCGCACTCGTCGCCGGCGCCTGCTCGTCGGGCTCGTCCTCGGCCGCGGTCCCCGACGGGCTTCCCGCGGCGCCGGCCGGGAACCCGGCAACCGCGTTCTCGGGCGCCGGCCCCTATGCCGCCGGCGTGGCCATCGACACCATGCCCGACGGCGGCAGCGTGGTGATCACCTACCCGGCCGACACGTCAGCCACTGCGGGAAAGGCCACCTATTCGGTCAACCTGCTGCGCTGGTTCCTGGGCAACCCGAGCGCCCCCATCCCCTCCAACCTGGCCTCGCTCGGGCTCCCCACGACGCTGGCCACGACCGCCTACAGCGGTGTCCCGGTCAGCCGGGCGGGCCCGTTCCCGGTGGTGCTCTTCAGCCACGGCTTCGGCGGCTACCCGGAGCAGTCGAGCTTCCTCACCGTGCACCTGGCCACGTGGGGGTTCGTGGTCGTGGCGCCGGACCACCGCTCGCGCGACCTCTACGCGGTGGTCAACAACAAGGTGCAGTCCTGCACGTGCGACGTCGACGACCTGCGTGCCGCCCTCGCCTATGCCACGACCCTCGACCACGGTCACGGGACGCTGCTGTCGGGCAAGCTCGACCTGACGCGGGTGGCGTCGCTCGGCCACTCGGCGGGCGGGGGCGCCGCGTTGTCGGTGGCCTCCGATCCCGCGGTCAAGGCGTACGTGGCCATGGCACCCGCACCCGGCACCGTCCCGCCAGCGGGCAAGCCGGGCATGGTCCTGCAGGGATCGGCCGACGCCGTGGTGCCCGCGTCGGGAACCCGGCAGCTCTATGCGTCCCTGCCCACACCCAAACGCCTCGTGGTCGTCGACGGCGCGGGCCACAACGTGTTCGCCGACGCCTGCGAGATCGGCGCGTCGGCCGGTGGCCTCGCCTCGATCGTGCGGTTCCTCGACCTGCCCGCGGCCTTCGCCACGATCGCCACCGACGGGTGTGCCCCACCCGACCTGTCCCCGCCCACGGCCTGGCCCCTCGTCGACCACGTGGTCACGTCCCAGCTGCGATGGGCCCTGGGCATCGACCGACGACCCGTCGGCCTGGCCGACGGCGTGGTCCGGGCCTATCCCGGGGTGACGGCCTCGATCACCTCGGCACCGGCCCGGTGAGGCCGCCTCGGCCCGCACCCGGCGAGGCGCCGGGTCGCCGAGTGCTGTGGCTCGTGGTCCTGGTCGGGCTGGCCGCCGACACCGTCGTCGCCGCTCGGTCGCACCCCTTCACGTGGGCCGCCAACGTCACGACGGCCGTCGCCCTCGCCGTGTTGCTGGGGGTCGTGGCCCTCCAGCGCCTCGCGCCGAGCAGCCTGCCCGACGTCGTGCGCCGTCGCCGGCCCGTGCCCGACGAGGTCGTCGCGGCGTGGGGAGCGCGCTGGGTCGTGTGGCCCGCGCTGCTCGCCGCGGTAGTGGGCTGGGAGCTCTTCTGCTTCGTCAGCACGCCGCGCGCTGCACATCCGACGCTGAGCTCGGTGCTCGACTCCGTGACGTCGGGTGCACCCGGTCGAGGCCTCGCCTTCGCGGCGTGGCTCGTGGTCGGATGGTTCGCGGTCACGAGATGACCTGGCGCGCGCTGACGTTCCTGGTGTGGGGAGCCCTCCTGGTGGCGATCCTCGCCTGCGAGACAGCGGCGTGGGCCTCACGTGGCCGGCTGCCCCGACTGGGCGACGTGCTGGCGCGGGTCATGGCCCCACGCGGCGGCCGGATCGTGGTGATCCTGGCGTGGATGTGGCTCGGATGGCACGCCTTCGCCCGCTGAGCGCCGGGCTCGAGGCAGCGCTATGCCGTCGAGAGCGGCGTGAGGCCGTTCTTGCCCCGACCGTCGGAACGGTGTATCTGTGAATATCGTGAAGCAGACCGGCTCGCAAGAGGGTGACGCTCCGTCTCAGCTCATCGACGCGAGGATCAGAGAGTTGGGCGACTGGCGTGGCGAGATGCTCGCCCGGATCCGCGCGCTGATCAAGGAGGCCGACCCCGAGGTGGTCGAGGAGTGGAAGTGGAGGGGGACCCCGGTCTGGTACCACGCCGGGATGATCTGCACGGGGGAGACGTACAAGAACGTCGTGAAGGTGACGTTCGCCAAGGGCGCCTCGCTCGATGACCCCGCCGGGCTCTTCAATTCCAGCCTCGAGGGCAACACCCGGCGCGCCATCGACTTCCACGAGGGCGACGAGGTCGACGCAAAGGCCCTGAAGGCGCTCGTGCGCGCCGCCGTGACGCTGAACACCTCCAGGGCGTGACGCGCGGTGAGCGATGACATCGTCCCCTGAGGGGGTTGGGCTCGACCCTCCCGTCGCAACCTGCGCAGGATCGGTGAGTGACGGAGATCCGACCGAGGGATCGAGCGAGCACAGGAGGGGAGAGCGGTGGAGGTACTGTCGAGGCAACCGACCATCCCAGGCCCCACGGACTGGTTCACCGGAGGCGTGTGGATCGACGGCTTCACAACCGGTGCGGAGCCCGACCGCCTGAACGTCGCGGCCGTGCACTTCATGCCTGGCGCACGGACCGCCTGGCACTCGCACGACGGTGGTCAACACCTCTACGTGACCGAGGGCAGTGGTCTGGTCCAGTCCCGGGGTGACCGCATCGTCGAGATCCGGCCCGGCGATGTCGTCTACACGCCCGATGGGGAGGAGCACTGGCACGGCGCCGCCCCCGACCACTTCATGACCCACCTTTCCTTGACCCGCGCTGCGGCGCGCTGGGGCGAGCACGTGACCGAGGACGAGTACCTGGGTCGGGCGTAACGGGACGGAGCGCCGAGCCTGGCGGGTCGCGGCGGCCGGCGCCGACGAGGAGGAGCACGGCCATGCGAGGAGCGGTCATCTACGCCCCTGGTGACATCCGCGTCGAGGAACGCGAGCGCCCGGCCATCGTCGACACGACCGACGCGATCCTCCGCCTCCCCGCGACCTGTGTGTGCGGCTCCGATCTCTGGCCCTACCGCGGCATCGAGACCGTCAACGGCCCGGCACCGATGGGCCACGAGTACGTCGGAATCGTCGAACAGGTCGGCAGCGAGGTCACCACCATCAGGCCGGGCCAGTTCGTCGTCGGGTCGTTCTTCGCCTCCGACAACACGTGCGAGATCTGCCGGGCCGGCTACCAGAGCTGTTGCATCCACCGGGAGCCCATAGGGGCGCTCGGCGCACAGGCGGAGTACCTGCGGGTCCCGCTGGCCGACGGCACCCTGGTCGCCACACCCGACGTCCCGGAAGCGGATCTCGTCCCGAGCCTGCTCGCGGCCTCCGACGTGCTCGGCACCGGCTGGTTCGGTGCGGTCGCCGCCGAGGCCGGTCCCGGCAAGACCGTCGCGGTCGTCGGCGACGGTGCGGTCGGGTTGTTGGCGGTCATGGCCGCCACGCAGCTCGGGGCGGAGCGGATCATCGCCATGAGCCGCCACGAGCCCCGTCAGAAGTTGGCCCTCGAGTTCGGTGCCACCGACATCGTCGTCGAGCGCGGCGACGAAGGGGTTGCGCGGATCAAGGACCTCACCGGCGGGCTGGGCGCGCAGTGCGTCATCGAGGCGGTCGGGACCCAGGAGTCGATGATGCAGGCCATCCGCGCCACTCGGCCTGGTGGGCACGTCGGCTTCGTGGGGGTGTCCCACGGTGTGGATCTACCCGGCCAGGAGTTGTTCTTCTCGGAAGTGCACCTCCACGGCGGCCCGGCACCGGTGCGCCGGTTCCTGCCTGAGCTGATCGATCTCATCTGGAGCCGCACCATCGACCCGGGCAAGGTCTTCGACCTCGAACTGCCCCTCGATGAGGCCGCCGCTGGCTACCGGGCCATGGACGAGCGACGAGCGATCAAGGTCCTCCTTCGACCATGAAAGTCCGAGCCGAGCTCGAGTCGGGGAGGGGGGATTTGAACCCCCGGCCTCCTGCTCCCAAAGCAGGTGCGCTGCCAGGCTGCGCTACTCCCCGTCGTGGTCTTCGCAGAGGCTAATGCATCGCGTCTCGGGCTCCGCCATCCGTCGCCCGACGGCATCGATGCTCGATCACGACCCTTGACCCCTATCGAGCCCAGCCGTAACGTCGGTCGGGCTTGCCGCCAGAGGGACACGAATGGCGCAGCCGAGGAGGTGGTGGCGTGACGACGGCACCGAAGTCGACCCGTTCCTGTTCTGGCGCTGCCTGGGTGCTGCGGCTAGGCACAGCGTTGGGGCTCGTCGGCGCCACGGTCGTGGTTGCCTTGTCCGGCTCCGGCGCGGGCGCGTTCCCGTCGAGTGCCCGGTGGACCCCGGCTGAGGTCAGCCTACCGAGCAACGCCGCCACGGGCACCGGGGGCATCCTCAATGGTGTGTCGTGCCCCTCGGCGGGCGATTGCACTGCCGTCGGCTCCTACACGGACAACTCGTCGAACGGGCAGGGCATGGCTGCGGTCGAGTCCGGCGGCATCTGGGCGCAGGCGTCCGAGATCCCCGCCCCGTCCGACGCCGATACCCCCGGGGAGACCTTGCCGCGGGGGATCTCGTGCACCTCTGTCGGGAACTGCACCGCCGTCGGGGCGTACAAGGACAACGGGGCGAACTTCCAGGCTCTGGTTGCCGACGAATCCGCTGGTACCTGGTCCCAAGCGGCGAAGATCACCGCGCCGAGCGGTGCTGCGACCAACCCCGAAGGCGTGCTGTGGAGCATCACGTGTTCGTCTTCGGGCAATTGCAGCGCGGGCGGCGACTATCACGACGGCTCCGGCCATGTCCAGGCCATGGCGGCCACGGAGACCTCGGGTACGTGGGCCCAGGCCGTCGAGGTGACCGCCCCGACGGGCGCCGCGGCGAACCCCGTCGCTCTCCTCCACGGGGTCTCGTGCACGTCCGCGGGGAACTGCACCGGCACGGGCCAGTACACCGACGGCTCGGGGAACGTCCAAGCCATGGCGGCCACCGAGACCTCGGGTACGTGGGCCCAGGCGGTCGAGGTGACCGCCCCGACGGGTGCCGCGGCGAACCCCGAGGCTTACCTGGCATCGGTCTCGTGTTCGTCCGCGGGGAACTGCACCGGCACGGGCCGGTACACCGACGGCTCAGGGAACGTCCAGGCCATGGCGGCCACCGAGACCTCGGGTACGTGGGCCCAGGCGGTCGAGGTGACCGCCCCGACGGGCGCCGCGGCGAACCCCGTCGCGTTCCTTTCCGGCGTGTCGTGCACCTCGGTCGGGAACTGCACGGCCGCCGGCTATTACACCGACAGCTCCAGCAACGACGTCATCATGAACGCGGTCGAGAGCGGAGGGACCTGGGCGCAGGCAACGGAGTTTGCTGCCCCGGCGAACGCAGCAGGGAACCCGGGCGCCGAGCTCGAAGGCATCTCCTGCGCCTCGGAGGCGAGCTGCACCGCCGTCGGCGACTACGTCGACAACAACAGCGTCCTGCAGCCCATGGCGACGACGTTGTCCACGTCCGGCCCAATCGAGGTCTTCGCCCGCGGCACCAACGGCGACCTCTACGAGTACACCGACAGCAGTGCCGGGGGTCGGCTCTGGAACGCCGTCGATCTCACGAGCGTCGCGGCGGGGGGTGTGGGCATCATGGGAAGGCCGAGCGCATTCATCGACACCTTCGACCAACTGACCCACGTTTACGTGCGGACGGCCGCCAACCACATGGTGGAGTACGTCGACGACAACGTCGGCGGGCACCTTTGGAACGCCTATGACCTCACCTTCGGCGGTGGGGGCGCCACGGCCGTCGGTGGGGATCCGTCGGCGTTCTTCGACGTCTTCGATCTTCGGATCCACGTCTATGTCCAGGCACTCAACGGGGACATGGTGGAGTACGTCGACGACAACGTCGGCGGGCACCTGTGGAACCAGTACGACCTGAGTGTCGGGGCCAGCGGTGGCACGCCGGTGATCGGCGCGCCTAGCGCGCTCGTGGGCGCCAACGACCACCTGATCCACGTCTACACCCAGGCGGCGGGGGGACACCTGGTCGAGTACGTCGACGGCGACGTGGGCGGGCACCTGTGGAACGCCTGGGACCTGTCGGCGGGGGCCAGCGGCGGGGGGCCGGTGGCGGGATCGCCCGGCGCGTTCTACGACTTCGCCGACCACCTGATCCACGTCTACGTGTCGGCCGGTGGGGGGCATCTGACGGAGTACGTCGACGGCGACGTGGGCGGGCACCCGTGGAACGCCTGGGACCTGTCAGCGGGGGCCAGCGGGGGCTCGTCGATCACGGGCACCCCGAGTCCCTTCTTCGGCTCCGACGACCTGATCCACGTCTACGTGTCGGCCGGTGGGGGGCATCTGACGGAGTACGTCGACGGCGACGTGGGCGGGCACCTGTGGAACGCCTGGGACCTGTCGGCGGGGGCCAGCGGCGGGGGGCCGGTGGCAGGATCGCCGAGTGCATTCTTCGACTTCCCCGATGGGCTGGTCCACGTCTTCGTGCCGGGTCCAGGTGGTGATCTGGTCGAATACGACAACGGCGACGTCGGAGGGACGCTGTGGAATGCTTGGGACATCACCTTCGGCTCGGGCGGACCGGCCACGTGGGGCGACCCGAGCGCCTTGCTCGCCGTGTTGGTCGTGTAGGGCGGGCCGCGGCGCTGATCGCAAACCACCGGACGGATAATCCCGGCGGTTTCGCTACGATTCGCCGCACGCAATCGCACGAATGGTGGCGAAGGTGCCCGCCGAGGATGCTTGACCCCTCACGGGCACGGCCATAGCGTCGGGCGCACCGTGCCATCCGGCCGGGATCCGACGAGGCGGGGGTGCGGTGATGGCAGGGCACGGGCGAGTGGGAGTCCGCGCGAGGATGGGCCGAGTCGGTCGCCTCGTCGTGGCCGTCGGCGTGGTCGGTGGCTTCGGCGTCATCGGTGCCGGTTTCCTGACTGCGCCCGCCAGCGCGGGTGTGATCGCCCCGCTCTGGACGCCGGTCCAGGCTGCTCTGCTCTCCGGGGTCAGCACGCCGAGCGTGAATCTCACCGGCATCTCGTGCCCCGCGCCCGGTTCGTGCGTGGCCGTCGGGGCGTACCTCGACGCCTCGAACCGGTCCGAGGGGATGGTCGAGACCCTGGCCGGCGGCATCTGGACCTCGAGCGTGCCGCCGCTGCCGTCGGGTTCGATCAACGGCTACCTGAACGCGGTGTCGTGCACCGCGGTGGGGGCGTGCGTGGCGGCGGGGACCTACTTCGACTCCGGCGGGAACGAGGTGGGCCTCTTCGAGACGTTGTCGGGAGGTTCGTGGACCCCGACCGCCGCGGTGGCGCCGGGGGATGCCACTGCGGACCCCCATGAGCAGCTCCAGGGCATCAGTTGCCCGGCCGCGGGCTCGTGCACCGCGGTGGGGCAGTACATCAACGCCTCGGGGACCCAGGGTGTCATCCAGTCCCAGGTGGCCGGCTCGTGGACGTCGTCGAAGGCTCCGCTGCCCAGCGCCGCGGCCAATCCCGACGTGGTGCTCCAGGGGGCGAGCTGCCCGGCGGTGGGCTCGTGCGTGGCGGTCGGCTCCTACGTGGACGCCGGCGACGACGGCCAGGGGCTGATCGAGACCCTGGCCGCGGGGACCTGGACCCCCACCGGGGCGCCGTTGCCCGGCGACAAGGCGGCCAACCCCTTCGGCATCCTCAACGGGGTGTCGTGCCCGTCGGCGGCCGCCTGCACGGCCGTCGGGTCCTACGTCAACGCCAGCGGCAAGCAGTCGCTGGTGGACACGTTCTCGTCGGGTTGGACGGCGAGCAGCCCCGCCCCACCGGGTGGAGCCGCGACCAACCCCGACGCGCCGCTCAACGGCGTGTCCTGCACCTCCGCGACGTCCTGCGAGGCCGTGGGCTCCTACGTGAACACCGCCAACGTCACGAACGGGCTCATCGACAGCCTCGTGTCCGGCACCTGGGTCCCCGATTTCGCCCCCGAGCCCAGTGACTTCCTGCAGATCTTCAACAACGGCGTGAGCGGTGCCCTGTTCGCCGCGTCGTGCCCGGCCGCCAGCTCGTGCGTGCTCAGCGGGCAGTACACGACACGGGGGGCCACGCTCCAGGGGATGCTGGAGATGCCCGGCCAACCGGGCGAGGGTCGCGTGTTCGCCCAGAGCTCGGGCGGCGCGCTGTACCAGTGGGACAACGGCAACACCACCGGCGAGCCCTGGGCGGCCACCAACCTGAGCGCGTTGTCCGGGGGACCCAACGTGGTCGGCACACCGAGCGGGTTCGTCGCCGAGGACGGGCTGCACCACGTCTACGCGCGCTCGAGCGGCGGCCACCTGATCGAGTTCGTCGACGACGGGCTCAACGGCCACCAGTGGAACGCCTACGACCTGTCCTTCGGGGCAGGCGGTGGGGGTGCCGTCGGCGGTGACCCGAGCGCCTTCGACGTCTTCCTCGGTGGCTTGATCCACGTGTACGTCCAGGCGGGCAACGGGGACCTCACCGAGTACGTCGACGACAACGTCGGCGGGCACCTGTGGAACGCCTACGACCTGAGCTTCGGCGCCAGCGGGGGCGGCCCCATCGTCGGGGCCCCGAGCGCCCTGCAGCACTTCCTCGGCGACAACCTCATCCACGTCTTCGCCCGCAGTGCCTCGGGCCAGCTGGTGGAGTACGTGAACGGCAACGTCGGCGGTCATCTGTGGAACGCATGGGACCTTTCCGCGGGGGCCAGCGACGGCGGGACCGTCGGCGACTCGCCGGACGCCATCGAGGGCTATCCCGACGGCCTGCTCCACGTGCTCGTGCAGGGACCGGGCGGCGCGCTCATGGAGTACGTGAACGGCAACGTGGGCGGTCAGCTGTGGAACGCCTGGGACCTTTCCGCGGGGGCCAGCGGCGGCGGCGGCGTGAGCGGGAAGCCCAGCGTGATGGAGGACGGCGGCAGCCTGCTCCACGTCTACGCCCAGGGGCCGGGCGGCCACCTCGTCGAGTACGTCGACGGCAACGTGGGCGGGCACCTGTGGAACGCGTGGGACCTCTCGGTGGGGGCCAGCGGCGGCGGGACCGTGGCGGGATCGCCGAGCGCGTACGAGAACTTCGAGGACGGCCTGATCCATGTGTACGCGCCCGGCCCGGGTGGCGACCTCGTCGAATACGACAACGGGAACGTCGGCGGCGTGCTGTGGAACGCCTGGGACCTGACCGTCGGCTCGGGCGGCCCGCCCATCGGGGCCGGCCCCGACGCGTTCTTCGCCGGGCTCCTCGTGTGACCGAGCGGCGCTAGCCGACCCGGGGGATCTCCCGTGTGGTCGGCGCCGTCGCGGCCGCACGGGCGCGCCGAGGGGGATCAGAGGGTTCGGAGCA
>Ga0187780_10001045_pt1 | contig 20753 bp, 22 predicted proteins | sample 1015_Q2_SP10_20__FD_132429 | JGI IMG/M metagenome (GOLD analysis project Ga0187780, IMG submission 132429) | Tropical peat soil microbial communities from peatlands in Department of Meta, Colombia - 1015_Q2_SP10_20_MG | ecosystem: Environmental > Terrestrial > Soil > Wetlands > Peat | place...
AGCGCCGCGTCATCTCGGTGGCCGCGTTGCCGATGTCGATCTGCCCGCAGGCGATGTCGAACGCCCGGCCGTCCAGCGAGAGGGACTTGGTCAGCCCGGTGATCGCGTGCTTGGTCGCGGTGTAGCAGATGCTGCCGGGCCGCGGGGTGTGCGCCGATATCGAGCCGTTGTTGATGATCCGGCCGCCCCGCGGGGTCTGCGACTTCATCATCCGCACCGCGTGCTGAGCGCACAAGAAGGCGCCGGTCAGGTTGGTGTCGACCACCCGCTGCCAGCCGGCCAGGTCGATCTCATCCACCTGGCCGGCCGGACCGAACAGGCCGGCGTTGTTCACCAGCAGGTCCAGGCGGCCCCAGTGCTGGCGGACGAGGTCGAAGAGCGCGGCGACCGACGCCGGCGAGGTCACGTCCGTCGGCACGGCCAGTGCGGAGCCGGCGGGCGAGGCCGAGGCCTCGGCGGTCTCCCGCAGCGCGTCCGCGCGCCGGCCCGCCAGCGCGACCTGCCAGCCCGCGCCGAGCAGCGCCCCGGCGATGCTCCGGCCCAGCCCCGAACCCGCCCCGGTGACCACGGCCACGCCCATGGTTCAGCCCCTCTCCGCACGCAGTGCCGTGCTGTATTCGGATGTTGGTGTCAGTCAGGTTCATGCTGTGGTCCTCGCCGTGCACCGGCCCGCCCGCACGGGCCAGGCCCGTGCTCGCGACCGGTGCCGGATGACGCCCACTGCCTTCAGGGAACGACCGTGACCGGCCACCGGCCGGCCTTGACCAGGCGTACCGCCAGCGACCCTACCCACCGGTGCCCGGCCTTGGCGGACGCGCCGACGATGACGGCGTCGGCGCGGACCTCGTCGGCCACCCGCCGCAGCTCGTGATACGGGTCGCCGACCGCGGTGATGAAGGTGAGCGGCACGCCCACCAGGGCCGCCCCCTCCTCGGCCTGCTGCCGCAGGTCCGCCGCAGTTTCGGCGAGCGCCCGGTCCTGCTCGGCGATCGCGCCGGCCCCGGCGCCGGCCGCGGCGCCGTACATCGCCGAGTGCTGCTCCACGTACACGCACACCAGGCGGGCGCCCTGGCGCCGCGCCAGCCCGGCCGCGTACGCCCCGGCCCGCAGCGACGTGACGGACCCGTCGACCCCGACCAGGATGACCCGGGGCCCGTCGGTCCCCAGTTCGAAGGCTCCGCCTTCCTCATCCGTCACAGCGGAATTATAGAAAAGATCCTTTCCCCGAACGGCCCGTGGTGCGTGCCCGCAGGGCGCACTTCGGCCCTCGGGCCGAGGTGGCCCGGGGGCAGTCTTCCCCGTCGCGGGGGTTCCGGGTCGTCCCGCCCGGCCGGCCCGTCGCGCCGGGCCAGCGCTTTCCCCGGGAGAGACAACAGCCCGGGGCCCGTACGGGCCCCCGGGCCGGGCCGCGGCTGTAGTGGGTGGGGGAGGGCATCAGCCGCGGTGGATCAATCGAGGTTTGCGTGCTGAGGCTGTCTGCCTCGTCCCTCGCCTCGGACAGGATCACGATCGGTCCCCGGGGGAATCTCCGGAGGGTCAAGGGAAAGCTCGGCTCCCAGATGCCAGGCGTCGGCCGAGATCCGCCACGTGCCGTCGCACTGCGGCCGCACCACGGCGCAGCCGAGCCCGCTCAGCCGGACTTGGTCGCCGTCGGGGTCGGTTCCGGCGACCCGCCGCTCGCAGATCACGAGCGCCAGCTCGGGAGTTCTCAGCACCGTGGTGATGCGGACCGACAGGGGCAGCCGCAGGGCCATGAATCTGGCCAGGGCGCCGCGGACATCGCTGTCGGCGGTGACCGCTCGCCGCGGCCAGTACGCCATCAGGGCCGGGCTCTCGTACTGCGCGAGCGCAGCCTCAAGGTCTCCGTCGCTGAGCGCCTGCGAGACCAGTTCCAGGGCCTCCTCGGGCAGCCGGGCGGCGGGCGGTTTGATCAGATCGGACACCTGGGCACCTCCAGTACTGGTCTCGGATCTGCTGTCGGACGAGTATCGCAAGCCAGCACCGGGGGAAGAGGCGGGTCACCGGGGGAAATACGGGGGGAGCGGCCGGACGGGACAAGGGCCGTTACGACGTGGCCAGCAGCTTCCGGTACAGCGCCGTGGTTTCGGCGGCGGGAGGCACACCAACCTGATCCCGGAGCAGCTCGGTGAGCTCTTCGTAGTGCCGGACGGCGCGGGCGGTCTCGCCGAGGCGCGCCCAGCTGCTCATGAACTCGCGATGCGCCGTCTCGTTGAGCGGTTCATGCGCGACGGCCCTGCGGAAGACCGCCGCGGCGGCCTGGTGGCGGCCGGCCGCCGTCTGCAGCCTGCCCGTGGCGAGCAGGGCCGACTCAAACGCCCGGCGGAGCTCATCGCGGCGGACCAGCGCCCATTCACCGGCCGGCATGCCGTCGAGGAAATCACCGCCGTAGACCGCGATGGCGCGCTGCAGGTCGGGCAGGGCAGCGTCGGACGGACGGGCCCGGCGCGCCGCGACCAGCGCGTCCTCGAACGCCGTCACGTCGCATTCGTGCGGCCGCGAACGGTCGAACCGGTAGTGCCCGTTCGAATACACCACCCAGCCTGGATCGCCGAGCGCGCGGCGAAGCTCGCGCAGCGCCGTATGCAGGGCGTTACCGAGTTGCTGGCGGGATAGATCTGGCCACAGCGCGGCGGCGATCTGGTCCTTGGTCATCGGCGGCGACGAGGCGAGCAGGAACATGAGCTCACGCGGCTTCGCGTAGCCCCAGTCCGCGGCGGTCAGCGCCGCATCGTCGAACTCCACCACCGCGGCGCCCAGCGCCCTGATGCGCAGCATCCCGGTGCCGGTGGCGCCGCTCTTGGCCGCCGCCTTCCCGGCGTATCAGGGACGCCGAGCTTGCTGGCGACCGCCTGGCCGACGATGCCGGGGTCTTCGATCTGGGCTAGCTCCACCCAGCAGACCCCGGCCGGGAAGGATGACCCCGCGGATCTCGCCGCGGCCAGCGCCAGCCGCGTCTTTCCCGCGCCGCCCGGGCCGGTCAGGGTGAGCAGACGGCTGCGGGTGACCGCATGCACAATGTCGTCGAGCTCGCGCTCGCGTCCCACCAGCGGCGTGAGTCGCACCGGCAGCTGCGCCGTGGTCAGCGACATTATGCGTCCGCCCAGAGTCGTCCTGAAACGCCCTACATGCAGAAATTTAGCTCCACGCAAGCATTTGTCACGAGAGGGAAGCGCGACAGGTTCGACACAATTCGGCAGCGGCCGGCAAGACACGTGTCCGCTGGCGGTTCTTCCGTGTTCCCCGTTCCCCGTCGGCCTTCGGCCGGCCATGTCCGGGTAACCTGGCCGCCATGGATGAGAACCGTGCCCGCCGGGTGACCGACGCGCTCAGAGACCGCGGTATCAATGCGCACCTGAAGAGGTCGGGGATAGACGCGTACGCGGTGCAGGTGTCGGTGACCGGCGGGCGAGAGGCCATCTGGGGCTCGGAGGGTACCACCGGCCTGGAAGCCGAGGTCCTGCTGGACGGGGACCTGGTCGGCTTCGTGCCCCAGATCCCGGGTTCGGAGGCCTTCGACGAGGACCAGATCGTGGACGCCATCGCGCGGGCCGACTACGACGAGCCGGAGGGACACGAACGCCTGGAGGCCCCGCCGCCCGGGCCGCCGCTGGCCCGGGAGGGCGGCGTGTTCCGCCGCTTCATCGATGGCTTCCGCTACGACTCCGAATAGCTGATCCCGGCGTTGACTGTGGCTCCTCAGGAGCTAGCCGCCTTCTCATAACTCTCATGGGTGCCGGTAGCACGGTTACGCGAGCGGTGGGAGGCTATCCCCGTGCGCCTGGCGACATGGAACGTGAACTCGGTGAAGGCGCGGCTGCCCCGGCTGCTCGACTGGCTGGACGAGGCCCAGCCCGACATCGTCTGCCTGCAGGAGATCAAGACCACGACCGCCTTGTTCCCCGAGGCCGAGGTCGCCGAGCTCGGCTATGAGGTCGCGGCGCACGGCGATGGCCGGTGGAACGGCGTGGCGCTGCTGTCCAGCGTCGGCCTGGAAGACGTCAGCCTGGGGTTTCCCGGCGAGCCCAGTTACGAAGGCGAGCCTGCCGAGCCGACCCTGCTCGACGAGCCGGGCCTGCGCAAGCCAGAAGCCCGCGCGGTCGGTGCCAACTGCGGCGGGATCAGGGTCTGGTCGCTGTACGCGCCGAACGGGCGTACCCCTGAATCGGCTCACTACGCCTACAAGCTCGAGTGGTTCGCCGCGCTGCGCACCGTGCTCCAGGCCGAGCTGAGCCGCGAGGCCCAGCTGGCGGCTTGCGGCGACTTCAACGTGGCGCCGACCGACGACGACGTGTGGGACCCGGCCGTGTTCGTCGGCTCCACCCACGTCACGCCGCCGGAACGGCAGGCCCTGGCCCAGCTGCGTGCGCTCGGGCTGCGCGACATAGTGCCGACCCCGATGAAGGGACCGCATCCCTTCACCTACTGGGACTACCGGGCCGGCGCCTTCCCCAAGGACCAGGGCATGCGGATTGACCTGGTGTACGCAAGCCAGGTCGTCGCCGACCGGGTGAGCCGGGCCTACGTCGACCGGGAGGCCCGCAAGGGCCACGGGCCGTCCGACCACGCGCCGGTGGTGGTGGATCTCAGCTGAGGCCGAGGATGCGCGCGGCGTTGTCGCGCAGCACCGTGCTCAGGACGTCGGCGGGCAGGTCCAGGGCCTCGAGCTCGGTCAGGCAGCGCTCGGGGGCGAGGAACGGGAAGTCGCTGCCCCACAGGAACTGCCCGGACAGCCGCCCCCGCAGCTCGCGGATCACCTCGGCCGGGATGCGCCGTGGCGACCAGCCGGAGATGTCGATGTACACGTTGGTCTTGTGCAGCGCGATGGCGATCAGGTCCATGTGCCACGGCCACCCGAAGTGAGCGGCCACGATCGTCAGGTCCGGGTGCGCCGCGGCTACCGGGTCGAGCTTGATCGGATGCGCGTAATCGATCCTGATGCCCTGGCCGCCGGGCTGCCGCGCGCCGATCCCGCTGGTTCCGGTATGGAACAGAGCCAGGAGGCCGTGCTGCTCGCAGGCGGCGAAGATGGGCCAGTACTGCGGGTCATCGGGCGAGAAGGCCTGCAGCGACGGGTGGAACTTGACCCCGCGCAGCCCGAGAGCGGCAATGTTCGCCACCTCTGCCGCGGCCGCCGCGCCCTTGTGCGGGTCGACCGACCCCAGGCCGGTGAACACGTCAGGGTAGTCGCGGCACGCGGCGGCCACGGTCTCGTTCGGCACCCGGGGCCGCCCGGTCGCCGTCTCGGCGTCCCAGGCCAGCAGGACCGCTTTCACCTCGAGGCGGCGGTACAAGGCGGCCAGCTGGTCCAGCGACTGCCGCTGGACAGATGAGCGGAAGTAGGCCTCGGCCGCCTCGACGTAGCCCGCCATGCTGCCGTCGAGCCAGTCCGGGGTGGGCAGGTGCACATGGAAATCGATCGCACGCAACGACACCCGGCCTACCCTAATCCGATGCTGCCTGCCTGTTTCAAGGTTCGGGTTATTCAGATTCCTGCTCCGGTTCCCGCCGCTGCCCGCTTTCTGAATATCCCCCCAGGCTGTCCAGGTAGCTGGCCGCGACCTTCTTCGGCACCACCATGCACCACGCGTCGATGAGCAGCTCGCGCAGCTCGTCCGGGTCGAGTGCCGGCAGCCTGGCCCGGACCCAGTTGTACCGCTCATCGGCGCGCAGCGGCATCATGAACTTGGCCGGCTCGCTGGCGACGAGCGCGGCGCGTTCTTCCTTCGGGAAGCCGAACCCGAGCCGCTCCTCGTCCGCCGAGACCGAGGCGTACACGAGCCTGCCGACCCGGAACCTGGTGTCCTCACGGATCAGGTGCTCCGAGGTGCGCGGCAGCGACATCGCTATCCGGCGCACATCCTCGAGGGTGGCCATGGCGCGTCGCTCCCCTTTACGGTGCTCTATCCGAAGTCCGAAGTCCAAGCATGGCAGCATCCCCGGGATCGGGGGGGCCGAGGGGGTCTGGGGGGAACGGCTTCCCTCCAGGATCGGGGGGATCCCGGGGGGTCGTCCCCCGGGACCAACACAGCCAAAAAACCATCAATCTGGCCGCTGACGCCGGGGCTAGGCTGGATGGCGGCACTTTCGGGTCAAGGGGCCAGAAAATGAGGCTGTCAGTGGCGCGGGATGATTCCTCGATCGGCCGCGTCGGCGTGCTCATCGTGGGAACACGTGGGGCCGACGGGCCCGGTGAAGTGCTCATCAAGATCCGCGGCGGTTCCGAGGCCTTCCTGGCCTGGTCGGAGAAGCCGCTACCCCGGGGGGCGACCGTCCTGGTCGTCGAATCGCGCGGCGCACGAGCGGTCGATGTCATCGAGTGGGAGGACACGCTCGGCGACAGCCCGCGCCTCCCAGGGTTACTTTCTTAGGAGATGAGTGATGTTCGGTTACCGTGTTCCGGCCCCCGACGAGGCCATGCTGATTTCCGGACGAGGGTACGGCAAGGACGGCCAGCCGTTCCGGGTGGTGATCGGGCACGGCGCCTTCGTCACGCCGATGTTCCGCAAGGTCCGGTACCTGACGCTTTCCATGCAGGAGGCCGAGGTCGCGGAGACCTGCGTGACCAAGCAGGGCATCTCGCTGAACGTCCGGGCGGTGATCGCGTTCAAGGTCGGCAACGACACCGAGTCCATCGTGAACGCGGGGCAGCGTTTCCTGTCCGACCAGGACCAGATGTCGGTGCTGACCGGACGGATCTTCGCTGGCCACCTGCGCTCGATCATCGGCTCGATGACGGTCGAGGAGATCGTCACCGAGCGGCAGAAGCTGGCCACCGAGGTGCTGGACGGGTCGAAGGGCGAGATGGCCAAGATCGGGCTGATCGTGGACTCGCTGCAGATCCAGTCGATCGACGATATGGGCGCCGGCTACATCGCGGCGATGGCCGCGCCGAACAACGCCGCCATCCAGCGGCAGGCGAAGATCGCGCAGGCGCAGGCCGACCAGGCGGCGGCGGAGGCGCAGCAGCAGTCGGCGCGCAAGCAGGCCGAGTTCGCCAGGCAGACGGCCGTCGTCCAGGCCCAGTACAAGGCCGAAGTGGACAAGGCGCAGGCCGAGGCGGCGCAGGCCGGCCCGCTGGCGGAGGCGAACGCTCAGCGCGCGGTCATCGCCGCGCAGGCCGAGCTGGCCCAGCAGCAGGCCCAGCTGCGCCAGCAGCAGCTGGTCTCCGAAGTGGTCAAGCCCGCCGAGGCCGACGCCGAACGGGTGCGGATCCTGGCCCAGGCGGACGCCGAGCGTACCCGTATCCAGGCCGAGGCCGCCGCCTCGAACAACCGTGTCGCCCTTGACCAGCTGCTCATCAACCAGCTGCCGCTGATCGTCAAGGAGGCCGCGGCGGGGCTGGCCGGGGCGAACGTCAGCGTCCTCAACGGCGCCGACGGCCTCGGCGAGATCGCCGCCGGCCTGGTCAGCCAGGGCCTGTCGATCCTCGACTCGGTCCGCAAGGGGATGCCGAGCCAGTACGAGGCCAGCCGGCCCGACGCGCGCAGCATCGATGGCCAGGTCCCGTCGGACGGCTAGCCGGACGGCAAAACTGGCGATTTGATGACGTCGTCCGGGGGCCCGAGCCGGCCCGGCGAGCGGCAGTTAGGCTCGCAGTCGTGGCAGCAGCGTCGACGGCCGTTCGGGTCCCGGTGGCGCGCGAGCGCGCGCGCCCGCTCAGCGACCGCCGGACCGTGGCGCTGGCCGCGGTTTACTACCTGCTGGCGGCGCTGGCGGTCACGCTGTGGCTATGGCGGGACCCGGCGTCCAGGACGGTCGCGGGCAATCCCAACGACAGCGATCAGTTCGCCTGGTTCTTCCGTTACGACGCCACCGCGATCGCGCACCTGAGGCTGCCGGCCCTGGTGACCACCGCGATGAACGCCCCGCATGGCGTGAACGTCATGTGGAACACGTTCATGCTGCTGCCCGGTGTGCTGCTCACGCCGGTGACGTTGCTCTTCGGGCCGCAGACCAGCCTGACGGTGCTGATGACCGCCGGCTTCGCGGGGTCGGCGACGGCCATGTTCGCCGTCTTGCGGCGCTGGGACGTCAGCGTCGCGGGCGCGGCGCTCGGCGCGGCGGTCTACGGGTTCTCGCCGGCCCTGTTGCACTCGGCCATCGGGCACTACGACCTCCAGTTCGCCGTGTTGCCGCCGTTGATCATCGACGCGTGCCTGCGGCTGGCGACCGGGCGCGCGCAGGCCGTGCGCGGCGGCGCCTGGCTCGGCCTGCTGGTGACCACCCAGCTGCTGATCAGCGAGGAGATCCTGCTCGACTCCGCGATAGCGGGGATCTTGTTCGTGGTCGTTCTCGCCGCCAGCCGCCCCCGGGAGGTGGCCGGCCGGGCCAGGACGATGGCCGGCGGCCTGGGCACCGCGGCCTGCGTGACCGCCGTCATCGCCGGATATCCGCTGTGGGTGCAGTTCTTCGGCCCGCTGCACCAGCATGGCAGCCCGTACGCGACCAACTTCTTCAAGAACGACCTCGCCGGGTTCGTCGTCCCCTCCTCCCTCATGCTCTTCCACACCGCGGGCAGCGCGGCCGCGGCCGGAAGGTTCCAGGGCCACCTGCCCGAGTACCTCGGCTACCTGGGCTGGCCGCTGATCGTGCTGCTCGTGCTGGCCGCGGGCCGGTTCTGGCGGCTGCTGCCGGTTCGCGCGTCCGCCGTCACCGGCGCGGTGCTCACGGTGTTCTCGCTCGGCGGCACCCTGCTGACCAGCGGTCACGAGCACGCCGCGATCAAGCTGCCGTGGTACTGGCTGCAGGGCCTGCCCGTGCTCAGCGCGGTGTTGCCGGACCGGTTCTCCATCGTGGCCGACGGCGCCGCCGCCGCGCTCCTCGCCTTTTCCTTCGACGCGGCGCTACCCGCCTTCGCCGCGTACGCGTCCCGCCGCCTGCCGCGCCTGGCCCCCGGCTGGCGGCCGGCCGCGGTGGTCATGTCCGGCGCCCTCCTGGCCGTCGCGCCGCTCGCCCCGAAGCCCTTGCCGGCCGCCGCCGTGACCCCGGTTCCGCCCGGCTGGTCAGCGGTGTTCGCCTCGCTGCAGCTGCCCGCGTCTGCCGCCGTGCTGGTGGTCCCGCTCCCGGTATCTGTCTTCACCGAACCGCTGCGCTGGCAGGCCGACACGGGCGAGCCCGGCGCGCTGGTGGCCGGGTACTTCATGGGTCCGGCCCGGGGCGGACACGCCGCCACCGACGGCGGCGGCCTGACGCCGGCGGGCCGGTACCTGAACTACCTGTGGACCGAGTCGGGGAGAGGGCTGCCCGGGTCGCTGGCCGCGGGAGCGTCGGCCAGGGCGTACGCCGACCTGGCCGCGCCCGATGCGGTGAACGGCAAGCGGATGCTGGCGCAGATCGCGGCCTGGCGGGTGGCCGCCGTGGTCGCGGTGACGACCAGGAACTCGCTGCTCGGCACCTACCTCCTCGCCCTGCTCGGGCCGCCGGCGGCCGCCGCAGGCGACGTCCTGGCCTGGCGCGCCTAGTACCCGGAACAGCGCAAACGCGGTCCGGAAGGCTGCCCGCCGCAGCGTCGTCACCCTGGGTCGCGACGCGACCTCAAGCGGCGCCTTAAGAGGCAATTCATAGGATTGCCCGAGATTCATAACGGCGGCAGAGGTCGTTCGGCGCTCGGTCATAGCCGCATCGGGCAGCGTGGTCATGCAAGCCGATAAAGACTATGAGGAGTTCACGATGACCTGGCTGCTGCTCAACATTCCGCTGATGGTCCTGTTCGTCGCCCTGTGGGTGGGCATCCCGACCTGGCTGGTGCTGAAGCACCCGGATGCCAGGCCCGCGCCGGCCACGGCGCCTGCCGTCGCCAACCTGACCGCGCGGCCCGGCTGGCGTGCTGATGATGCCGGCTACCGGCACGCGGCCTGATCCGGCGTGCGGGCCGGATGGTCAGGGGTTACTGACCATCCGGCCCGCGGCGTTGTCCTGGCCAGCCCGGCACCCGGGGCAGGCGGCGCGGGGAGTGTGAGAGGCTGCCGGGATGCTGGCGTTGAGCATCGCGTGCACGGCGGCGGCGGCCGTGTGGGCCTACCTGGTCCTCGGGCACGGCCGGTACTGGCGGGCCGGCGAATGGCTCCCGGCACCCCGCGCCCGCCTGCCCCGTCCCCTTCCTCCCCGCTGCGCGGGCGAGCCGTCCAGCTGGCCGGACGTGGTGGCGGTCGTCCCGGCCAGGAACGAGGCCGCGATGCTGCCGGCCACGCTCCCGACGCTGGTCGGGCAGGACTACCCGGGCGCGCTGACGGTCATCCTGGTCGACGACTGCAGTTCAGATGGCACCGCCGAGGTCGCGACCAGGCTGGCGGCCGGGCCGGCCCGGCCGGGCCGGGCGGGGCGGGCGGTGCGGGTGATCGCGGGCGTACCGCCGCCCCGCGGCCCGGCGGGCCGCTGGGCCGGGAAGGTATGGGCCATGGCCCAGGGACTGGCCGCGGCCGGCCTGCCGCCGGCCGCGGCGGCCGGTGACCGCTCCGCCGGGCCCGGGTACGTGCTCTTCACCGATGCCGACATCGCCTGGGGAGCCGGCACGCTGCGGGCCCTGGTGTGCGCCGCCGAGGGGGACGACCGGGACCTTGTCTCGCAGATGGCGCTGCTGCGGACGGCTACCCGGTGGGAGCGCGTCGTCGTCCCCGCGTTCGTGTACTTCTTCGCCCAGCTCTACCCGTTCCGGCGGGTGAACGCCCCTGGGTCGCGCACCGCGGCCGCGGCCGGGGGCTGCATGCTCGTGCGCCGCGGGGCGCTGGACGCCTCCGGCGGGCTGGCGCCGATCAGCAGCGCCCGCATCGACGACGTGGCCCTGGGCCGGATGATCAAGCGCCAGCGGGGCCGCTGCTGGCTCGGGCTGTCGACGTCCGTGGTGAGCGTGCGGCCGTACCCGAGAGTCGCTGACCTGTGGCAGATGGTCTCCAGGTCTGCCTACATCCAGCTCAACTACTCCCCGTGGCTGCTGGCCGCGACGATCGCCGGGCTGCTGTTCATATACGCCCTGCCGCCCGCCGGAGCGATCATCGGGCTGGCGGCCGGGCCCGCGACCGCGCCGGCCGCGCTCACCCTCGGCGCGGGCCTGGCGGGCTGGGCCCTGATGTCGCTGACCTACGTGCCCATGTTGCGGCTGTACCGGCTGTCACCGCTGCGCGCGCCGGGCCTGCCGCTGATCGCCATGCTGTACGCGGCGATGACCGTTGACTCCGCGCGACGGCACTACGCGGGACGCGGCGCGGAATGGAAAGGCCGGACCGATCGCGCCCGGTTACGCTGTGCTCCGTGGCAGAGAGACCGGGAGCGGGCTGCCCGTGACGGTCGTTCAGGAATCGGCTGGCGAGCATGGGCTATGGTCCGCGGGAGCACCGCTGCGGGTTACGGCGAGAAGATTTCAGGAGTCTGAATGACCCGAGACTTGAATAAGACGCTGTGGGCGGACGAGCCGCAGGCCGGCGGCTGGCGCCGCTACGTGATCGCCGACGTCTTCACCGCCACCCCGCTCGAGGGCAACCAGCTCGGGGTGTTCCCGGACGGGCGCGGCCTGGGCGACGGCGTCATGCAGCGGACGGCCCGGGAGCTGAACCTGTCCGAGACGGTGTTCGTCCTGCCGGCCGACCGTACCGGAGACGCCCGGGTCAAGATCTTCACCCCGGCCAGCGAGCTGCCCTTCGCCGGGCATCCGGTGCTCGGCTCGGCGTTCGTGCTCGGCGAGGCCCTGGGCGCTCCGAGGGTGACGCTGGAAACCGGTGCCGGGCTGGTGCCCGTCGAGCTGGAACGGGACGGGGACCGGATCGCATTCGGCCGGATGGAGCAGCCCGTCCCGGTGGCCGAGCGGTACGAGCACGCCGCGAAGCTGCTGGCCGCGCTGGGGGTACGGCAGTCCGGCCTGCCGGTCGAGGCGTACCGCAACGGGCCGAGGCATGTCTACGTCGAGCTGGCCAGCGAAGCCGAGGTGGCCGGGCTCCGGCCCGACCAGCGTGCGCTCGCCGAGCTCGAGATCGGCGTGAGCACCTTCGCCGGCCAGGGCCTGGCCTGGAAGACCCGGATGTTCGCGCCGTCTCTCGGGGTGCCCGAGGACCCGGCCACCGGCTCGGCGGCGGGCCCGCTCGCGCTGCACCTGGCCCGGCACGGGCGGATCGGCTTCGGCGAGGAGATCGAGATCAGGCAGGGCGAGGAGATCGGCAGGCCGTCGCGGCTGTACGCCCGGGCCGAGGGCTCGCCGGCCAAGGTCGAGCGGGTGCTGGTCGGCGGCGCCGCGGTGATCGTGGCCCGCGGCGAGTACCGGCTGAGCTAACCGCTGGCGGGGCCGATCTTCCGTGCGTGCGGGCCAGCGGGGATGATGGGGCGTGGCACGCACGATCCCCGGTAACCAGGACCCAGAGGAAGGTGGACCCGTGACGATATCCGTTCAGGGCGTGGTGGCACGAGGCAAGGGTGAGCCGGTTGAGCTGACGACGGTCCTGGTACCGGAACCCGGGCCGGGTGAGGCGCTGGTCAGCGTGCAGGCCTGCGGGGTGTGCCGTACCGACCTGCACTATAAGGAGGGCGGCATCGGCGACGACTTCCCCTACCTGCTCGGCCACGAGGCGGCAGGGGTCGTCGAGGCCGTCGGGCCCGGCGTGGCCGACGTGGCGCCCGGCGACTTCGTCATCATCAACTGGCGGGCCGTGTGCGGCCGGTGCCGGGCCTGCAGCCGCGGCAGGCCGTGGTACTGCTTCAACACCCACAACGCGAGCCAGAAGGTGACGCTGGCGGACGGCACCCCGCTGTCCCCGGCGCTCGGCATCGGGGCGTTCGCGGAAAAGACGCTGGTCGCCTCCGGGCAGTGCACGAAGGTCGATCCGGCCATCGGGCCCGCCACCGCGGGCCTACTGGGCTGCGGCGTGATGGCGGGCCTCGGCGCGGCGCTCAACACCGGGGGAGTCAGCCGGGGTGACAGCGTGGCGGTGATCGGCTGCGGCGGCGTCGGCGACGGCGCGATCCTGGGCGCCCACCTGGCCGGCGCGAGGCCGATCATCGCGGTGGATGTGGACGACAGGAAGCTGGAATGGGCCCGCGGTTTCGGCGCCACGGACGTGATCAACTCGCGCAGCACCGATCCCGTCGCCCGGATCAGGGAACTGACCGGGGGATTCGGCGCGGACGTGGTGATCGAGGCGATCGGCCTGCCGGAAACTTACGAGCAGGCGTTCTACGCCCGCGACCTGGCCGGCGCGGTGGTGCTGGTGGGCGTCCCGACCCCGGAGATGCGGCTGGACCTGCCGCTGCTCGACGTGTTCGGCCGCGGCGGGGCGCTCAAGTCTTCCTGGTACGGGGACTGCCTGCCCAGCCGCGACTTCCCGATGCTGGTCGACCTGCACCTGGCCGGGCGCCTGCCGCTGGACAAGTTCGTGTCGGAGACGATCGGCCTCGGCGACGTGGAAGAGGCGTTCGCCAGGATGGGCCGCGGCGAGGTGCTCCGCAGCGTCGTGACTCTGTGAACGCTATCCGGTACCGGCTAGCGAGCACGGGCTTCTTGAGCCCGTGCGAGCGGCCCGTGAGCGGCGTCCGGTACCGGCTAGCAAGCACGGGTCCTTGTGGCCCGTGCGAGCGGCCGGTGGCCCGCAGGGCCTTCCGGACGGCGCGAACGTCCCAGGCGAACACGGTGGCCCGCAGGGCTTTCCGGATGGCGCGAACGTCTGAGGGAGCACTGTGACCGGCGCGGACGCGGCGGCTCCCGGCACCCGCATCGCGATGTGGTCGGGACCGCGGACCGTGTCCACGGCGCTGATGCGGGCCTGGGAGAACCGCCCGGACACGGTGGTCGCCGACGAGCCGCTCTACGCCTTCTACCTGGCCCGTAGCGGCATCGATCACCCCGGGCGGAACGCGGTGATCGCCAGCCAGCCCACCGACTGGCAGGTGGCGCTGACCCGGCTGACCAGCGCCCCGCTGCCGCCCGGCGTGACCATCAGCTACGCCAAGCTCATGACGCACCACCTGCTGCCGGGGGTGGACCGCGCGGCGTTCGCGCCGCTGCGGCACGCGCACCTGATCAGGGACCCGCGCGAACTGCTCGCCTCGTACGCCCGGGTCCGCACCGAGCCCGGCCTGGACGACCTCGGCCTCCGGCAGCAGGCCGAGATCTTCGAGACGTTCGGCGGTCCCGTCGTCGATTCCCGCGACCTGCTCACCGACCCGGAAGGGATCCTGCGCGCCCTGTGCCAGGCCCTGGACGTGCCGTTCGACGGCGCGATGCTGTCCTGGCCGGCCGGCCCGCGGGACAGCGACGGCGTGTGGGCGCCCTACTGGTACGACAGCGTGCACGCCTCCACCGGGTTCGCGCCGTACCGGCCGCCCGCCGAGCCGCTGCCCGCCCGCCTCGAGCCGCTCGCGGATCGCTGCCTGCCGTACTTCCTGCGGCTGCACGAGCACCGAATCTCTGGCCTGGGAGGCCGGCGTGCTGCAGACCTTCGATGAGCGCAACCGCGACCTGATCGTCAGCGTGGGCGGCAAGCTCACGCACCGCGACCGGGCCGTGGTCAGCCCGTTCGACTCCGCGGTCCAGGGCGGTGACGCGGTCTGGGAGGGGCTCAGGCTGTACGGCGGGAGGATCTTCCGGCTGGACGAGCACCTGGCCCGGCTGCGGGCCTCGGCCAAGGCCCTGGCCTTCGACCGGATCCCCTCCGACGAGGAGATCACCGAGCAGATCAGGCGCACCATCGGCGCGAACGGCATGCGCGACGGCGTCCACGTCAGGCTCACCCTGACCCGGGGAGTGAAGATCACCTCCGGCATGGATCCCCGGCTCAACCAGGCCGGGCCGACGCTGATCGTGCTCGCCGAGTACAAGGATCTGGTCTACGACGCGTCCGGCATCACGCTGATCACCGCGAGCGTGCGCCGCCCGGCACCGGACTGCCTGGACCCGAAGATCCACCACAACAACCTGCTGCCGTCGATCCTGGCCAAGATCGAGGCCAACGTGGCCGGCGCCGACGACGCGGTGATGCTCGATCACCGCGGCTTCATCGCGGAGACCAACGCCACGCACATCTTCATGGTGACCGGCGGGACGGTGGCCACGCCGACCACCGCGTCCTGCCCCGAGGGCATCACCCGGGCGGCCGTCCTGGAGCTGGCCGCCCAGGCCGGCATCGCCTGCGAGACCGGCGACTACACGCTGCCCAAGCTCTACACCGCCGAAGAGGCGTTCGTGACCGGCACCATGGGCGGGCTCGTCCCGGTCATCGCCGTCGACGGCCGGACCATCGGCGACGGCATACCCGGCCCGGTCACCAAGCGCCTCACAGCCCTGTTCGCCGGCCTCACCGCCGCCACCGGCACCCCGGTCACCTGACTCGCCTGACCCGTCCCGCCGCTGCCGGTCCCGGCCGCGCGGGCGGACGTCTGCGCGGTGGTTTCGGGCCTGGCGGCGGATCGGGGGGATCGGGATGCACCGGATCGACCGCGCAGCCCGGATCGACCGCGATCCTGGCCGGGGCCCGCAGCTTTCCGGAGCCGGGCACCACGGCCCGTTCGGGTGAATGGTCTTTGATTTCCCGGGCCTTGAGTTCCAGGGGCACCCTCAGCGAGGGATGCCGGGGGCACTACCGTGAGTCCTAGTCGTTCGCCCAAGGAGGCTGCCAGGTGTCGGTCATCGTCATCACCGGGGCCGCCGGCCTGATCGGATCGATGCTGCGGCCGAGGCTGGCCAGGCCGGACCGGACGCTGCGCGTGCTGGACATCGCCCCGCTCACCGCCAGGCCGTGCGAGGAGACGGTCCGGGCCTCGGTGACCGACATCGAGGCCATGACCGCCGCCTGCCAGGGCGCGGACGCGGTCATCCACCTGGCCGGGATCCCCGGCGAGTCGTCCTGGGAACGCATCCTGGAGACGAACATCAACGGCAGCTACGGGGTGTTCGAGGCGGCCCGCCAGGCCGGGGTGCCCCGGGTGATCTTCGCCTCGTCCAACCACGCGGTGGGGTTCACCCCGCGCACCGCCTTCCCGGTGCCCGAGTACGCCTTCCCCGCGCCCGACACCTACTACGGCGTGTCCAAGGCGGCCACCGAGGCGCTGGCCGCGATGTACCACTACCGGTACGGCCTGGACGCGATCTGCCTGCGCATCCTGTCCTGCTTCCCCCGGCCGGAGAACGTGCGGATGCTGTCGACCTGGCTGTCACCGGACGACGCGGGACGCCTGTTCGAGGCGTGCCTGACCGCCGAACGGCCGGGGTTCCGCGTCGCGTTCGGGGTATCGGCCAACACGCGCGGCGGCTGGGTCTCGCTCGCCGAGGCCAAGGCCCTCGGGTACCAGCCGCAGGACGACGCGGAGGCGTACGCCGACGACGTCCTGGCCCGGTACGGGGAGTATGACCCGATGAGGTTGGGGTCCGACCCGGTGCTGCGCTACCTGGGCGGCGAGTTCACCCTGCCGGATGCCCAGGTGCCCCGGCGCTAGCCGCCCGGTACTCATCCCACCGCTTCAGCACCTCGGGCAGCTCCCGGGAGACGAACTCGAAGAACGCGGCGTGCTCGGCCAGCCGCGCGCCGGCCGGCGTGCCCGGGCCGAGCAGCTCGACGCCCTCCCGGACCAGCGCCGCCCAGCGCTGCATGACCTGGTCGCGCAGCCGGAACATGTCGCTCCACACGTCGTCCGGCATCCGGTAGCAGACCCGGCGCGAGCCCGGCACCCGCTCCTTGTGCACCAGGCCGAGCTGGATCAGGTAGCGCACCGCGCCGGACACGGCGGCCGGGCTGACCCGCAGCGCCTCGGCCAGCTCGGCGGCGGTGAGCCGGCCGGAGCCGGTGACCAGCAGCGCGACGAAGACCCTGGCCGGCATGGCCGGGATCCCGGCCGCGACCAGGACCGAGGCGAACCGCTCGGTGTAACCGAACAGCGGGTCCTTCGGCCCTTCCCCGGCACCCGAACCGTCCGCCACGCTGGTGCCACCTCCCCTGCGGGTACCAGGATATGTTATTCCTAATATTCATAATTTCGTGAAATCTGTCTAGGCTGAAATCATGAGCGACGCGATCGAGATCCGTGCCCTGCGCAAGTCGTTCGGCCGGACCCGGGCGCTGGACGGCCTCGACCTGTCCGTCCGGGCCGGTGAGGTGCACGCCTTCCTCGGCCCGAACGGCGCCGGCAAGACCACCACCATCCGCATCCTGCTCGGCCTGCTGAGGAAGGACGGCGGCGAGGCCACGCTGCTCGGCGGCGACCCGTGGCGGGACGCGGTCGGGCTGCACCGGCGGCTGGCGTACGTGCCCGGCGACGTGACGCTGTGGCCGGGCCTGACCGGCGGGGAGATCATCGACCTGCTCGGCCGTCTCCGCGGCGGCATGGACGCCAAGCGCCGGCAGGCGCTGATCGAGCGGTTCGCCCTGGACCCGACCAAGAAGGCGCGCGCCTACTCCCGGGGCAACCGGCAGAAGGTCGCGCTCATCGCGGCGCTGGCCAGCGACGCCGAACTGCTGCTCCTGGACGAGCCGACCGCGGGCCTGGACCCGCTGATGGAGGCCGCCTTCCGCGACTGCGTCAACGACGAGCGGCACGACGGGCGCACCGTGCTGCTGTCCAGCCACATCCTGGCCGAGGCCGAGGCGCTGTCGGACCGGGTGACGATCATCCGGGACGGGCAGGCGGTGGAGACCGGCACGCTCGCCGAGATGCGCCATCTCACCAGGGACTTCGTCGACGCCGAGCTGGCCGGGCCGGTCAGCCTCGACGGGCTGCCCGGCGTGCATGACCTGGCGGTGCAGGGCACGCACCTGCGCTGCGAGGTGGATCACGCCGCCTTGAACGAGGTCCTCGCCCGCCTGACCGCGGTCGGCGTCCGATCCCTCACGTGCCGGCCGCCGACCCTGGAGGAGCTCTTCCTTCGCCATTATTCTTCCGAACGGACATCGGCGGGAGCCCGCGGATGACCGTCGCGGCCCGCACGGGGCCGGCGGGCACCGGCCTGACCGGGACCGGCCAGCTCACCCGGCTCGCCCTGCGCCGGGACCGGATCGGGCTGCCGGCCGGCGTCTACGTGATCACCGTGCTGGTCACCGTCACGGCCTACGGGCTCAAGAAGCTGTACCCGACCGCGGACAGCCGCGCCGCGCTGGCGGCGACCGCCGGGACCAACCCCGCCCTGCGTTTCCTGTACGGCAGGCTGGACGGCGCCTCGCTCGGGTCCCTCACTACCTGGCGGTACGGCATGTGGGCCGGCATCTTCGTCTCGCTGATGACGATCTTCGTGGTGATCCGGCACACCCGGTCCGACGAGGAAGCCGGGCGGCTGGAGCTGGTCGGCTCGGCGGCGGTGGGCCGGCAGGCGGCCCTGGTCGCCGCGCTGCTGACCGCGGCCGCGGCCAGCGTCGCGGTGGCCGTGCTGCTGTGCGTCACGCTGCCGCTGGTCAGGCTGCCCGCCGCCGGCTCGGCCGCGCTCGCGCTGGCCATCGGCTGCTGCGGGCTGGCGTTCACCGGGATCGCCGCCGTGGCCGCCCAGCTGACCTCCAGTGCCCGCACCGCGCGCGGGATCGCGCTCGGCGCGCTCGGCGTCGCCTTCGTGCTGCGCGGCGTGGGCGACTCGGCCGGAGCGGGCGGGCCGTCCTGGCTGTCGTGGGCCTCGCCGCTGGGCTGGATCCAGCTCACCCGGCCGTTCGCCGCCCCGCGCTGGTGGGTGCTGGGCCTGCCGCTGGCGGTCTGCCTGCTCGGTACCGGCCTGGCGTTCGAGCTCGCCGCGCGCCGCGACCACGGCGCGGGACTGCTGCCCGACCGGCCCGGGCGGGCGACCGCGTCCGATTTCCTGCGCGGCCCGTTCGGCCTGGCCTGGCGGCTGGAGCGGGGCCTGCTGCTCGGCTGGGTCACCGGCTACGCGGTCACTTTCGTCGCCTGCGGAGCGGCCGCCAAGGGCATCGGCCAGCTGCTCGGCACCAGCAGCGCGCTGCAGCGCGAGTTCTCCCGGCTCGGCGGCCAGGCGGTCATCGTCAACGCCTACCTGGCGGCTCTCATGCTGCTGGCCGGCCTGGTCGCCGCGGCGTACGCGATATCCACGATCCTGCGGCTGCGGACCGAGGAAACCGGGGACAGGGCCGAGCCCGTGCTGGCCACCGCGACCGGGCGGGTGCGCTGGGCGCTCAGCCACATTGTCCTGGCCGTCGTCGGCGCCGCGCTGCTGCTGGCCGTGGCCGGAGTGGCGACGGGCCTCGGCTACGGGCTGCGGGCCGGGTCGGTGGGTTACCAGGTGGGGCGGATGGCCGGCGCGGCGCTGGGCCAGCTGCCGCCGGCGCTGGTGCTGGCGGCGATAGCCATCCTGGTCTTCGGGCTGTGGCCGGAGGCATCTGTCCCGGCGGCGTGGACCGCGCTCGGCCTGGTGGTGGCGATTGCCTTGTTCGGCCAGGTGCTGCAGCTGTCCCACTGGGTAATGGACATCTCCCCGTTCACGCATGCACCGCGGCTGCCCGGCGGCACGGTGTCGGCTGCCCCGCTGCTCTGGCTGTGCCTGCTGGCGCTCGCGCTCGCCGCGGTCGGCCTGGCCGGCCTGCGCCGCCGCGATATCGGCTGAGCTCTGCAGGCGCGTCTCATCCCGGCCGGTCAAGCGCCCGGAAGGTACCGAGTCGGCCCGACGCGGACCCGGTCAGGCTCATGAGGAGCGCAGGCGGCCGGCCTGGCCCCGGACCCGGGGATCGCATTTTGCATACTGTGTTCATATTCTAAGTTCAGGTCATTCAGATTCCCGCGGTGGTTGGCACATTGCCGCCTGCAGCGACCCGCTCGCACGGGCTCAAAGGGCCCGTGCTCGCCAGCCGCTTCTGAATGATCCTCACGGACGCCGATAAACTCTAGCTGTTCGCGGTGATACGGGAGGGACGAGCGACGTGGCTCAGGGCGTGCCGATGTCACCGGTGATCCGTCCGCTGCAGCGGCCGGTGCCGCTGCGCCAGTCGGTTTACGACGCGCTGATCGACCTGATCGTGGGCGGCGAGCTGCCGCCGGGCCAGCACATGGTGGAGACCGATCTCGCCCGGCAGCTCGGGGTCAGCAGGCAGCCGATCCGCGAGGCCCTGCACCGCATGGAGGCGGAAGGCTGGGTGGACCTGCGGCCCAGCCAGGGGGCCTTCGTGCACGTGCCGACCGACTCCGAAGTGGACGAACTGCTCGACGTGCGCGAGCTGCTCGAGGCCGAGACGGCCCGGCTCGCGGCCCGGGCCGCGAGGCCCGGGCAGGTGGCCAGGCTCAGGGAGATCTGCGACGAGGGGCAGGCGGCGGCCGAGAGGGATGATATCGGCCGCGCGGTGGCGGCGAACGACTCCTTTCACGCCGCGATCGCGGCGATGGCGGGCAACTCGGTGCTCGCCGAGCTCGCCGACATCGTCGGCCGCCGGGTCCAGTGGTACTACCGGATGGTCGCCCCGGCGCGCGGCCACGGCTCGTGGATCGAGCATCGGGAAATGATCGACGCGATCGAGGCGGCCGACGCCGAGCGGGCGCAGCTGCTCGCCCGCAGGCACACCGAGCGGACCAGGGACGCCTACCACCGGGCCTGATCCGGGGCTCGCGCTATCTGGAGCCACGTCCGCGGTCCCCTGACCAGCGCTCGCCGGGCTCAGGGGAGCCTGACGACGCTGACCGGGTCGGGAGCGCACGGATCGTTGGCGTTGTCGATGAGCTCGATCTCGCCCCGGTCGGACATGAGGTGGTACGACCCGTCCGCGCGGTACTCGCGGATGACCGTCGACGTCCCGTCCGCGTGCCGGTACCGCTCCTCGGTGTAGGAGTCGGTGGCGTTC
>Ga0187780_10001046_pt1 | contig 20737 bp, 14 predicted proteins | sample 1015_Q2_SP10_20__FD_132429 | JGI IMG/M metagenome (GOLD analysis project Ga0187780, IMG submission 132429) | Tropical peat soil microbial communities from peatlands in Department of Meta, Colombia - 1015_Q2_SP10_20_MG | ecosystem: Environmental > Terrestrial > Soil > Wetlands > Peat | place...
CTTTTCCGGTTCCTTACTTACTTGGACTTAGTCAATTGACACAGACAGCTTGGCAATGTAGGGCCATACCACCGTAGTGGTTTAGTACGAACCTTGTCGGTTGATGTCATAACGAGGTCGGCCTCACAACGAGCCGAGTAGACTTGCGGTGTTTACCCCGAAGCGCTCGGAACGAAGGAGGCCGAATGCGAATTATAGGATGTGATTTGCACGCTCGCCAGCAGACGCTGGCGATGCTCGACACAGTAACAGGCGAAGTGGTGAACCGCACGCTGATGCACGAAGGCAAGGAAGTGCGGGAGTTTTATTCCGAGCTTTCGCGACCGGTGCTTGTGGGCATCGAAGCGATTGGACCCATGCAGTGGTTTCTAAATCTGCTGGAAGAATTGGAAATCGAATGTCAGGTGGGGGACGCCACGAAGATCCGCGCGGCGGAACCCCGCAAGCAGAAACATGATCGACGCGACGCCGAGCTGATTCTGAAGTTGCTGGTGGAAAAACGTTTTCCGGCCATTTGGATGGCCAACAAGGAACTGCTCGACCTGCGCGCGTTGTTGCTACACCGCCATCAGTGGGTGCGCCTGCGCACGCAGGTACAAAATGCCCTCCAGGCTATCGCCCTGGCGAATGGACTGCGACGCGGTCCGAGCCTGTGGAGCTATGACGGGCAAGCGAAGATCGCGTTCTTACCCTTGCCGCCACACACCTCTTTGCGACGGAGTGCGTTGCAGGCTCTGTATCGCCATATGGACGAAGAAATCGAGAAGCTGACGGTACAAGTTGCCGAGCAAGCGGAGCAGCGCTCGGGAACACAGTTGCTTATGACGCATCCCGGAGTGGGGCCGGTTACGGCGTTGGCCACGGATGTGTTCCTGGGCGACCCGCAGCGCTTCGACGACGGTAAGTCGTTGGCCAGCTACGTGGGGCTCATTCCGCAGGAACGCTCCAGCGGGAGAAGGCGACGGCTCGGGAAAATCAGCAAACAAGGTAATCCGCTGTTGCGCTTTCTGTGGAATGAGGCCGGCGTTCACGCGGCACGCCGCGATCCGGAGCTGAAACGTTTTTATCGTCGCAAGCTGGTGCAGAAGGGTATGGGGAAGGCACGTGTGGCGGTGGCGCGCAAGCTGGGCATTCGCCTGTGGATCATGTTGCGAGACCAGATCGATTATCAAGAGTTCTGTCGTCGCGGACAGAAGCAGCAAAGCGGTGCCGTCTGTGCGGGAATGCCTGAAGTCGGGCTTGGTGCGAACAGTCACCGGCCGGTTGATTAGGCTACCCGCCTCCCTTCGCAGGAAGGGAGTTCGCATAAGTCATCATGGTCCGCAATGACCGAAGAGATGCTTGGTGGGCTACACCGCAACGATGAAAGCGACACAGACCCGAGCGTAAGGGGTGAACACACGAACGCGAGGATCGCTGCTCTTAGAATCCAAAGCAGGGGTGTGCCCCGAGGAGGCCAACACCCTTAGAAAAAACTCTTGCAACGGCCGACCTCATTAGAGATGCCCGGCAAACCAAGGAGTTTCGTTGGACAAAGCAGAACAGCAGAATTGACCTCGCGCAGGCGGCAGATTCCAGGTAAGCTCAAATTTCAGCGAATGCTTTGGTGTCATTCGAGGTTGTTCGGTTAGCTATCCACGTGCGTCCCAAGCTCATCTGGTATTCCATTCTTGGTGGAGTTTTCCTCACGCTTCTCGCGATCGCTCTGCGATTTGCCGGAATCCACAGGCCGGTTCCCTATCTGACGTATGCCGGCGCTTATCTGATGCAGACTTTCTTCCAGAGATTCCTCGAATGGATTCCCTGGAAGTATGCGGACAACCTCATCTCCGAAGACCTTTTGTTCTTCGTATTGAATGTTTTGGGGTACGCTTTTGTGATCTTTCTTCTGCTCCGGATCTTTTTTCCAGATCGTTCGTCCGAACTGCCTCCTTTGACCGGCAAAAAATAGACGAGTACTATGAGGTACTTTTCTGCAAGCGCGAGCGGCAGGAGTACTGTGAATGCCGATGTGAAAAGAAGAGGCCGGGGGGTCGGCCACATGGACGAAGCTAAGGCTTCTTTCGAGAAAGCTCTAGCACTCACCAGCCAGGAGCAGCAACGACGGTTCCTCGACAGGCGACTTGCCGAATTAAAATGAAGTTTTGCTGAAGGCTGCTGTCGATTTTGCGGGTTTCCTGCGACTATTTTGTTGGGAAGGCGGAAGCCGCCTCAAATGCCGAATCCGGAGGAAATCATGAAATATATATGCTTTGGGTATCAAAATGAAAACAAATGGCAACAGATGTCGGAAAGCGAGAGGAATGCCCTTTTCGATGCATGTTTCGCTTACGACGACGAGATGCGGGCCAAGGGGCACTGGTTGAGTGGGGAAGCGATAGAGGATGCGAGCGCAGCTGTTAGCGTGCGGATGAAGGATGGCAAGGTTTCCGTTACCGACGGCCCTTTTGTCGAGACGAAGGAGCAGTTGGGCGGTGTAGGGATTATCGAAGCGAAGGACCTGAACGAGGCGATTGCCTTGTGGTCCAGGCACCCGGCCATGGTCTTCGACGGGACGGGATTTGAGATTCGCCCGGTTGCCGACATGACGGCACTGAGGGACGCGAGCAAGCAACGCCGAAAAGCCGCGGGGAAGAGCTGATCGTGACTTGCGTGGCGGGAAACCTGGGGACAGGAGACCCGCGGATGGCTCACTGATTTCTTGTTCCCCGAACACTGTTGCGCTGGACCCAGGGAGGAGATAGATCTGCTTTCTTCATTGCGTCCCGCGAGCGGCTGCCGCTCGCTCAAGAACTGAGGACGCCTTGCCGACGTCTGCAACTCCGAAAAAGACCAAAGGAGCATTTGTAGTTGGCTCTAAGCCGCAATATGCATAATTGATATTGATATGAGCTTTCCCCAAACGAGATGCCAGCCGCGCAATTTCGCCGGGGCGATGCTGAATTTTGATTTGCACTATGTCTCTCTCGACGTACGTTAGTTTCTCGCTGTTCAAGACTGTTTTGGCAGTGTCCGGATTGTCTACGATAAATCGAGTTACAAATTTCCCCCTGGTCGGGAAAGATTCAAGTGCAAGTATGTTCACTTCTTGATCGGCGAGTGCCTGGCAGATTCTTCCGAGCATGCTTGGCCGATCCTCGATTAACACCGTAAGTTCTTTGGTGATCGGCATTGGCCACCCCCCAATATACATACGCTCTTGCAGCGACAAATGCAGTGGTGTTGGACATCAAACGACATGCCCCAAACACAGGTACCCACGAATGCCTGGGTTCTTGGGGGGGACGAGGTACTAGCCGGAACATTTCCGGCAGGACAAACCAGGAGTTGCCGCTATCCTTTCGGTCCCCGTGGCGATGTCCACTTTCTGTCCTTTAGTACCGTAGCGGTTATCTTAACATCCAGTTATCCTTCCTCTGCGCGGTTTGGGAACGCGCGTCTTACCCTGAGCCCCGAAGGGACGGTTATGACTCGATTGCCATTCGCATCTGTCTACCCCGAGTTTCGAGGGGTTTACCCCGGGTTCCGAGGGGTTTGCCCCGGTCCCCGAGGAGCCGCTTGGCTCCCGCACACTCCCGGACACCGAAGGCCACTCGCTCCTCTTCTCGGTTTTTTCTCGCCCCTGGCCACCAGCCACTCGCCACTCTCCCCTTTCGTGCCCCGAGTGTTGTCTCCCTGGCCCCCAAAAGTTTTTAAAATTTTCCACCTAACCCCTTTCTTTCCCTCATTTTTAATTTCGCCAGGGGGTGGGGGAGTATCCATCTTGCAAACAGCCGGAAGGCGGCGCGAGCCCTCTACGGGAGGGCCCAAGCCGGCAATCTTGCCCGGACCATGCAACCGCCGTGGCCACACGTTAGCGAATCTGAGTGCCGTCGGGAAGAAAAACGGGAAATGTGTCATTGGGGCGCGCAAGGATCAGTTCCTGTGCCGCCGCATTGCGGTCGTAATCAAACAGAAAGAGTCCGAATTTGTAGTGCAGCGTCAGGTCATTCGGGGCTTGCGCGATAGCCCATTGATACTCCGTCGCGGTTTGCTGGGGAGTGTCCGTGGGCCCAGCAGCACGGAAGATCAGGCTTTGTACCTGTTCTCCATGGGTCAGTTGATTCGTGAACGGCGGACGCTGGAGCCGGTCGATCATCTCGGAAGCCACGCGCGAACGGTCGTGAGCCGTGAACGCCAGCAATCGTTCACATTCAGCCTCAGAAGGCGGTACTGTAGCGCCCGCGAATGCCACTAAATTTGCGGGAAGCAGCGGGAGAATATCTTCATAGGCAGCGCTGGCGAAAAGATAGTTGGCCACAGGAGTGAAGTGCACGTGGTCGTAAAGCAGTTCGCCTCCGATGACGCCATTCCGGCTGTTGGCTGCAAAAAGAGCCTGTGCATCGAGGAACCGCACTTGCGGGCCGGAAGATGTAGCCACGGAGCGAATGATCTCATTGATGCGTGAATCCGCGCGGAAGCGCAAGGTATCCAGGTCGCGCGCGCGAACATAGTGATCCCCGGCGCCCGCATAGTCGCCCACTGCCCACAAGCAACGCGCTATGCGGAACTGTAGGTCGGCGTACTGATCATCGATTTGCGCAGCCGAAGTGTAGAGTTTCACGGCATCCGCGTATGCTCCCGCGTTTTCCTGAGCGATGCCCTGCTGAACCAGCCCTTCCCAGGAGTGCGACGCTTCCGTGCTCAAACCGTCGCGATGCAGTGAGCCAAAAGGAGAGGAGTCTCTCAGATTCGTAGCGATCGTGCAGAGCAGGACGTGAGCCCCGGAAGTTCGTGCGCTCTCGACAATGTCCCTCAGATTACTGGCGAAATTCCGGTAAGCAGGCTCCATTCGCGGAGAGTTGGCGCGCACCTGCTTGTCGAGGAACATTTCCATTCCGCGCCATTCAGAGCGCTTCGTGCCTGCGCTCGTAAGCAACTGGCCGATGCGCGAAGAGCGCAGAAAAATGCTCGCGCGGATCAGGGCAGGGTTCATCGAGGAAGAAGTAAGCACCGTGCCCGGGCCGTAGGGGCCGACCACTTCATTGCTTCCCGCGTAGACGATGAAAAGGTCGGGCTGATACGCCGCAAGTTGCCGCGCAATCTCACGAATCACATGGGAATTGATCGCCACCATGCCAGTGTTGACGATCTCAAATCTCATGCCGGGAAAGCGCGTGCGAAGCATGACCTCCAGATAACGGCTGAAGCCATAGGCCGAATCGGGATCGCCCATTGCGGCGGATTCGCCCAATACAAAAATGCGATACGTGTTTTTCGGTTTGTTCAAAGGGATTGAAAAGAACTGCGGCGTCTTGATCATGCCCGGAGGAAAAAATGGGGCGGGGAAAAACAGGTTGTAACAGGAAGCCGGGCGTCCGTGAATCGTGCACGGCTCCATGAGATCGGTGGAGTAGCCAACGTGCAAAAGGCGCAAAGCGCCTTCGGTGAGCGCAAGAAGCAGGACCGGTATGACCAGAGCAACAGCAACACGCGGAAACCAGAAGCGCAGTCCGGAAGCCAGCTTCGGACGTTGGGCAGAGTCGGTCATGGCGGCTTATCTCATTACCGCATCATTCCGCGTGAACACGGTCGTGATTTCGTCGCGATAGACCAAGCGGAATCGTGGATCAATGGTGAGCACTTTGGCGAGTGGCAGCTTGGATTGTAAAATGACAATCCCCGACTCATTGAGGTAAGGATCGGTCTTGTACGAAGGATAAGCGGATTCCGAATAATAAAAAAGGGAATCGAGGTCGTCGCCGTAAAGATCATTGCGTCCGTCGATGGCCACCGGAAGCTCCGGCAGATACCACATCAGAAATCCGCCCCAATTGAGATTGTTGTAGAGAGGACCGGAGAAAGAATTCCGCCGAAGAAAGTTAATCGCATTGACGGGATAGTCGGCGCTGATCGCGCGGTCGAGTCCACGAGTGGTGAAATTCGTCAACGGAGCCGCAAGGAAAAGCAGGAGCGCCACAGTCACAGTGACAACGGCAAGTTCGCGCCAGGAATCGCTAAGATGCGTTGTGCCCTCTGGCGCAGGGAAGTTCGCGATGCAAGCGGCAGCGGAGAGGCTGATGAACCAGGCGTCGCGCATTGTGCGAAATGAGACGACGCTTGCAACTACCAGAAGAGCTATCTGGAAAGGGTCAAGTTTCTTTCGCCAACCAACGGCATAAAAGCCCGCGGCCGCCAACAGTAGTTCCATGAAATTGTTTAGCGTCCGAAACGGCAGGGGTTGAAGCTCAATGATGATTTTGTAGGCGAACTTCGCCTTCGTGTAGGCCAGCACCACCAAATAAGGATGATACGTATTGGGTCCAACCAGTGTAGCCACAAACGAGGCGCCTAGAATAGCAATAAGAAGTTTCGCGTGCAGCCGTGATGGTGAGAGAGAATCCAAAGCAAGCCCAAATCTCGAAAGAATTTGCTGCAAAAGGTGCACGGCCACAAAGAGCGCGAGCGTGAACAGCCCGTAGACAAACTGGATGTGCAGATTAGCCCAAATTACAAATACAAGAGGTAGCCAATAGAGAAGCTGAATCCGCCCGGTGCGTTGTGCCTCCAGCAGCAGAGCAAGCGTCACGCAATATAAAATGTACGAGAAAAAAACAGGCCGCGGCGCCACAGTGAACAAAAACGCGAAGCATGAGATCCCGGCAAGAACGCAGGACAGCCAAAAGCGGCCCGAAAGCCGCCGCAGCATCCAGTAAGTCGAAAACATCACGCCAACCGTCAATACCGTTCCAACGACCCCAATGCCGATCAATCCGAACCACGCGTATGCGCGCGAGAGCAGGACCTCGTAGCCCCAACTGTACGCAACCCACGGGCGGTCCGCAGCCGTACGCGACAGAATCCCGGTGTGCGGCAGGGCAGAGTTCTCGACAATCCAGTCACCGACCTTCAGATGCCACCACGTGTCGAAATCCGTGACAGCAAATTTCAATTTCAGGGAATAAATGCCAATGCCGGCAAGAAGAGCCGTAAGCGCAGGAATCTGAACCCAGCGTTGACGGAGAGAACTCATGATCCGGCCGAAGTGGCAATCACACTTCGCAATGGAGTCGAGGACTCCGCGCCCGCTTCTCCGGCCTCGTGGTATTCGCCATCTTCATTCACGGCCCACACGTTGTACTTTTTCTCTCCCGCAAGGATATTCCTGGCGGCAAGCATGGCGGTCATCATTGCGTGGTCCTGGTTGTTGTACTTGTGCATCCCGTTGCGTCCAACAAGATGGAGATTTGGGCAATGCGTATCGAGCGCTTGGCGGATCACGTCCACGTGTTTCTTATAGTCATCGTCGTAAACCGGATACGCCTTTGGTTGCCGAATCACACAGCCATCCACCACATCCGCAGATATGGCCAATTGCACTTGCTGCAACTCTTTCTTCGCCAGAGCGATCAAGTCCTCGTCGCGCATGGTCCAAAGTCCGTCGCCTTCGAAACAAAAATATTCCAGGCCATAACAGCAATAGTTCGGATCTGGAACCATCTCCGGCGACCAGGATTTGTAGTTCTGTACTCGTCCGACCTTCACATTCGGGTCGTGGATATAAATCCAGTTGTCGTTAAAGCGGTTCCGCTCGCGCAGGATCAAACCAACCGTCACAAAATCTCGGTAACGCAGGGACTCAGCGGAACGAAGCGCGTTGTCCGGCAATCGCGGCTCGAGTCCAGCAATCAACTGTCTCACCGGCATGGAAGAAATGACGTGTTCTCCGCTATGTTCCTCGAGCCTGCCATCCGCCGTTCGCGCGGTGACTGTCCATGTGGCCGTCTCCGCGTCGAAGCGGCAACCGACCACGCTCCGTCCCAGAAACACCTCGCCCCCTCGGCTGCGCACTTTCTTCGCGCAAGTTTCCCACATCATCCCTGGCCCCAGGCGCGGGTAGCGAAACGTGTCGATTAGCGTTTTCACCACGTGTGCACGATCGCTTGCTCCACGTTTCGGCAGAACAGCGTTCTTGATCGCTGAGCCCAGCGACAGCCCCTTGATGCGTTGCGCCGCCCAGTCGGCGGAAATCTCCTTGCAGCTCATCCCCCAGACTTTTTCGGTGTAGGTCTTGAAAAAAATATTGAACAGACGCCGGCCAAACTGGTTCACCACCCAGTCCTCAAAGGACTTCGGATTTCGTGCGGGATGGATTCGCGCCGCAAGAAAAGACCAGACGCAAAGGGCAGACTCAAGCAATCCGAGCTTGGAAAGAGCCTCGAACGGCTTCAAAGGATAAGAATAAAACTGTCCGCGATAATAGATCTTCGACGAGCGCGGGCGCTGGAGCATGTCCGCCCCGAGAATCTCTGTCCAAAGTTCTTCCACTTCTTGAGACTTCGAAAAGAATCGGTGGCCGCCAATATCAAAGCGATACCCGTGATAGTTCACTGTTCGGGAGATGCCACCGACATACTCTGGATCGCTCTCAAGGACGATGACCGTCTGGCCCTGTTTCGTCAGTTCATAGGCGGCCGTCAGTCCGGCTGGCCCGGCGCCCACGATGATAGCTTTCGCTTGGCGGTCGCTCATCGAACTACGTTCCTCGGAAACCGGAGCGCAGCAACGGAGGGATAAAGCAGGATGAAAGAAACAAATCTCAATGGGCTTGAACCTGACCAATCAATTGCAAGACGGCTTCCTTGTTCGGATAGCCCGGATTCGTATCCAGCAACTTCTGCCAAGCCGCAACGGCTCCCTGCGCGTCCTTTTTCCCCTGCCACTTTACAATACCGAGGTTGAAAAGTGTGTCAGCCTTGGTGGGCGCAATCGCGAGCGCTTTGTTGAACTCGGCGATCGCTCTGTCCGGGTCACCCTTGTACCAGTAGGCCGTGCCCAGGTCCGTCCGCACGGAAGTGTCCGAGGGCTGCAACTTCAGAGAGCGTTGATAATAGTCGATAGCCGTGGGGTATAGCTTCGCGTCGTAATAGAGGTTGCCCAACTGCACTAGCAGCGAAACATTGGTCGGGTCTGACTTAAGTTGCGAGGCGAGAGGTGCGGCCTGGCTATCCGCGGCCTGTTTCAGTTCCTCAGGAGTGGGAACCGCAGGTGAAGGGTTAAAGTTGGTCGGCACAGACGCGACCGGCGCATCACCCTGAGTGGAAGCTGTGGTTTGCGGCGTTTCTACTGCATGTGGCGCCAGCGACCGGCGCAACATCCACCCGCCGCAAACACCCAATAGCAAAGAAATCGCGGCCAACACAGCTGCTTGCGTTGTGCTCCAGGTACTGCTCGTTGTTGTCCTAATCTCTGTCACGTTGCTTCGCTCCTCCCGGAGGTTCGCGCGCTCAGTTCTTCGTCTCTGTGCTGGCCTTTGCCTCAGCAATCATCTGTTCCACAACCGGCTTTCGATCGAGATTGGGATTCGCCTTAAGGAGCTGCTGCCAGACAGCAATTGCCCCCTGGGGATCCTTCTTGCCGCGGTACTTGATCATGCCCAAATTGAATAGCGCGTTGACGTCGTTTGGACTGTACTTCAGCGCCTGATTCAGTTGCGCCAAAGCCCCGTCGGCATCGTCGGAATAATAGAGGCATGAAGCCAGTTGTGTGCGGGCCGCCACATTCTTCGGGTCTATTTCCAGGGCCTTTCGAAAATAGTCCGCGCCTTCCTTGAATTGGTGGGACGCTTGATAGATCCCCGCAATCTGAATCAGTAACGCGGCGTTCTTGGGATCGGTCTTGGACTTTTCGATCAGGGCTGAGGCTTGCACGTCAGCCATCTGCTTCATCTGTTCCAAAGTGAGCTTTGGGTGGCCTCCCTCAAAGCTGGCCGTAGAATTCGAGGCGCTTGTTTGCGGTTTAGTCTTGGCCATGCCTGGGACGGCATGACTCCCGAGGAAGAAGTAGCCAATCAATAGACCTGCGACCAGGCAGACTGCAGCCAGCAAGTAGACCTGACCTGCGGGAAGGCCCTTGCCAGGCTGTTCGGTCCCGGTTTCCGATGTCGTGGCCATGTTCAGTACCCTTTAAGTCCTTGTTGTTTTTTGCCGGCGGAATACTTGGCACCTGTAACGTATTTATTCTACTAATGTTACCAGACTCTTTCGCCAGTCCTTCAAGCCTCGCCGGCCTTGCCCAAACCACCGCCATTTTCAAGCAGGTTCTCTCTAAAATCACTCATGGTAAAGGCCTTGAGAGCAGGGTAGAAGGCAGGAAGAACAGGGTGCCGCGCCATACGTCACAAGTATTTGTGACATGTATCACAATTCGCTCCCCTTTCCTACACCCCCGCCAGCCGTGTATTCTGTCGGCGTAAGTGTTCCAAATCTGAGTTTGTTCGCCACTCGCGGTGCTCGGCACGACTGTGAAACGAATCGCCAAATCCCTCGGGGTGCTCTCCCTGCTTGCGATGATCCTCGTTGCTTGCTTCGGGGCCGGCACATTTTCATGGCTAGCGTGCGCCGGTTTTCGTGGACCAGGCAACAGAACTTTGCTTGCTCACGCTTCTGATGCGCCCTTTGTGTTTGCCGACCTGGACGGCGACCGCGAGCCCGATCTGGCGCTTGTGGAGCTGATTGGCCAACGATCGGAAATAAGCAACTATTTCGTCCGGGTGAAATTGAGGGAAGGCGCGGAGTCTGCTGTTCGCGTCAGGGGGCCGTTCGGCGGACTTCGTGTTTCGGCGCGGGACGTGAATGGAGATGACAGTCTCGATTTGATTGTCACCTCAAATCTCGACGCGACATTCATTAGGGTTCTTCTCAACGATGGGCACGGCAATTTTACGATGGCCGAACCGGGTGATTTCCGATGGCTGGAACAGGAAGGTGGGGTTGTTCTGAATGGTCCCGCCGACACCCAAGGAGACCGCGCCACACTGGCGTCCCCGCGTTCCTCGCATGAGGACATTCTGGTAATTGGCCGGGATGTGGATCGAGGTTTCTCTGCCCAATCTTTTCGCCGTCGAGACGTGTCGTCTGCTGTGCGGCGAGCGGTGCTTTCTCCCTTTGGCCGTTCTCCCCCCGCGTTTGCACTTTCGTAACCATTCGTTTAACCGGCTGTTATACATTCTTTAGGCTCAGGCGGTTATCGTCCCCTAGGCCGACTCGATGGGGAGAGCGCCGCCGGCGCGCTAATCCTGAAAACAGAATGCAATGCTTGCAGCACCGGTGTCCGCATTCACAAAGATCAACGGATGTGAGGGTAGAGTCATGTGGCGTTATCTCCGGGGTGTAGGCCTGGCCACTGTCCTGACGGTGGGAATCGCGAGCCAGGCGCGTGCGCAAAAGGCCCTGACATGGGAGGAAGTCAAGACCCGGTTCGAGGCCAATAACCCGACGTTGCGTGCCGGACAGATTGGAATTGACGAATCGAAAGCCGAGGAAATCACGGCTTACTTGCGGCCCAATCCGCAGGTTGCTGTCGGCGTCGATCAGATAGGGAATACCTCGTCTGGCAGTCCTTTCTCGGCCACCACTCTGACTGCTTCGGCGAGCTATCTGCATGAACGTCAGCATAAACGCGAGTTGCGGAAAGATAGTGCAGAGAAGGCGACGGGAATTGCCACTTCCAGCCAGGCGGATTTGGAAAGGAATCTGATTTTCACTTTACGCGGCGCGTTTGTGGGGACGTTGCAAGCCAAGGCATATTTGCGAGTGGCCACGGATAATTTGAAGTATTGGGACGAGGTTCTGAGAATCAGCCGCGACCGTTTCGGCGCCGGCGACATTGCGCAGATCGATCTGGATCGGTTGGAACTTCAGCGCGTGCAATTCGAGTCCGACCTCCAAACGGCGGCAGTGAATCTTCGCACCGCCAAGATCCAATTACTAATGTTGCTGAACGACCGGACGCCCGTCGATCAATTCGACGTCCTCGGCCTCTATGAGTTCAACGATCAACTCGCTCCGCTGGATCAATTCCGCCAGGTGGCTCAGGACAGCCGGCCGGACCTGAAGGCCGCATTGCAATCGGTGGATAAAGCGAAAACCGACCACCAGCTTGCTGTCGCCAATGGATCCACGGATCCGACAATCAACGTTGACGCTGGATTTCCCACCATCTCTCAAGCCTATTTGTCCTATCAGCCTCCCTTGCGGGAGTATGTGGGGTTTGGGTTTAGCATTCCTCTTCGGGTTTTCGATCGAAATCAGGGCGAAAAGCTGCGGACGCAATTGGACATCGACCGCAACCAGAAGGTGCTGGACGCTACCCAGGCGCAGGTATTCAGTGACGTGGACACGGCCTACGCCCTGGTCAACAGCAGCCTGATCCTGCTGCGCCCCTACAAGACCAAATACCTGGAGCAGGCCGTACGCGTGCGCGAGACGGTCCGATTTTCTTATGAGCATGGAGGAGCCGCGTTGCTGGATTTTCTGAATGCAGAGAACGATTACCGTAGCGTGGAATTGAACTATGTGAATCTTGTGGGCGCCTATCTGATGGCCGCCGGTCAGCTCAACCTTGCCGTGGGCAAAGAGGTGATTCAATGAATAGCAAACCTGCTGGCCTGGTTCTGGAGGTGGCTCTCTCTCTTTCACTCAGCGTCCTGCTGCTCGGCTGCAAAGGAAACGGACCTGACTTGAAGGCGGAGGGACCGTCGCAAGTGACCGTTGAGCAGCAAATGGATACCAACAACTTCAAAGTCGATCACCCCGATCAGTTTCCCCTGGTGACAGCCGCAGAATACAAGGCGCCCTCCGCTCTCAACGTTACTGGAGTCGTGAACCCCGACATTGCCCGGGCAGTCCCTGTGATCTCTCTGGCGGCCGGACGTGTGGTGGAGATCAAGGCGAGATTGGGAGACCAGGTGAAGAAAGGTCAGGTGTTGCTGCGCGTACGGAGCAGCGACATCTCAGGCGCCTATCAGACCTACCTGAAGGCAGAGAACGATGAGCGTCTGGCACGCCTGCAATACGAACGGGCCAAGATTCTCTACGACAGGGGAGCAATCTCCAAAGGCGCCCTGGAAACTGCGGAAGACACGGAACAGGACGCCAAGGTCGATCTGGACACGGCCACCGAGCAACTGCGGCTTCTCGGCGTGGATAAGGATCATCCTTCGGGGATTGTCGACGTCGTTGCGCCCATCTCCGGAGTGATTACCGACCAGCAAGTAACAAATGCGGCTGGTGTACAGGGATTGCCTGGTCCAAACCCCTTCACGATTTCCGATCTCTCATATGTCTGGATCATCTGTGACGTGTACGAAAACGATCTCGACGCCGTCAAAGTGGGCGAGTTTGCGGACATTCATCTGAATGCTTATCCGAACAAAACATTGAAAGGCCGGATCGACAACATCTTGCCGGTTCTCGACCCCAATATCCGCACCGCAAAAGTCAGGCTGGAAGTAGCGAACCCCGAACGCTTGATGAATGTGGGAATGTTTGTCACTGCCACGTTCTACGGCAAGCAACCGGAAACCCACGCCTCCGTTCCTGCCAGCGCCGTTTTGCATTTGCATGACCGCGACTGGATCTACACGCCGATCAGCGGCAACGGTTTCCGTCGCATTCCCGTTGTGGGCGGAAAGATGCTTCCGGGGAACATGCAGGAAATCATCTCTGGACTCCAACCGGGTACCAAGGTTGTGCAGTCGGCGCTCGTTTTCCAGAACACGGTGGAGCAATAGATGATTGAGAAAATCGTTGATTTTGCTCTGGACAACCGGACCCTTGTGGTAGCTGTAGCCGTTTTGCTGCTGCTCTGGGGGGCAATTTCCTTTCACCTGCTTCCCGTCGAAGCCTATCCGGATGTGGCGAACAACTATGTAGAGATCATCACGCAGTGGCCGGGAATCTCCGCCGAGCAAATCGAACAGCAAGTCACCATACCGCTCGAAACCACCATGAACGGCATTCCCCACGTGATGCACTTGCGCTCTTTCTCCCTTTTTGGCCTCTCCGACATCAAGCTCATTTTTGACGACGAAGAAGAGAATGCCTGGAACCGGGAAAGAGTGTTGGAGCGACTGACGCAAGTCGCCTTGCCGAACGGCGTTGTGCCGCAAATGGGAACGGATTGGAGCCCCGTTGGTCAGATCTACTTTTTCACCCTTCAAACGACGAATCCGAACTTCGATCCGATGGAGCTGAAATCCATCGAAGACTGGGTGGTGGAAAAAAATCTGAAAGCGGTGCCCAACATCGTGGACGTGGCCAGTTTTGGAGGTCCCACCAAGGAATACCAGGTGCGTGTCGATCCGAACAAGCTGGTCTCTTACGGCTTGAGCCTTGCCCAGGTCGAGCAGCAGTTGGCCAATAGCAACACAAATGCGGGCGGCAGCTTCATCGAAGCAGGGCTGCAGCAGATCAACGTTCGCATGGTGGGACTTGTCACCAATGTTCACGATATCGAACAGACCGTCCTCCTGAGCAAAAACGGCACCCCCCTTCGTGTGAAGGACATTGCCGTCGTCGAGCAAGGTCCGAAAATCCGCCTGGGGCAGTTTGCGCGGGCGATTCACAAAGAGGATGGCAAGGTTATCGACAACGACGATGTGGTCTCTGGTATAGCCCTGTTGCGCAAGGGCGCCAACGCGGACGAGGTGCTCACGTCTCTTCACGCGAAGATTAAGGAGATGAACGACCGGATTCTTCCCGCTGGAGTAAAGATCGTCCCCTTCATTGACCGCAGCGACCTGACGCACCTGACTACCCACACTGTGCTCCACAATCTGACGCACGGCATCATTCTGGTGGTCATCGTTCTTTTTCTATTTCTCGGCAACGTGCGCGGTGCGCTCATTGTGGCGCTGACGATTCCGTTCTCGCTTCTCTTCGCGGCAACCTGTCTGAAATTAAAAGGTATCCCGGCTAACTTATTGTCTCTGGGCGCTCTGGATTTCGGCATGGTTGTAGACGGGGCGGTGGTCATGGTCGAAAACATCGTCCGGCATTTGAGCCACGGTCACGCCGGACGGCCGGACCGCACCACGCTGGAGAAAATCAAGGATGCCGCCCACGAAGTAGAGCGCCCCGTGTTCTACGCCATCGCGATCATCATCACAGCCTACTTGCCGATTTTCACTTTGCAGCGGGTGGAGGGCCGATTGTTCAAGCCCATGGCCTGGACGGTCGCGTTTGCCCTGCTAGGAGCGCTGATTTTCTCGATGACCATCGCCCCGGTGCTCGCCTCCATCCTGTTTAGGAAGGGTGTGCGCGAATGGCAGAATCCCGTGATGGGTTTTCTACGCGATCATTACCGCACCTCACTGCGGTGGGCGATCGAGCACAAGAAGATTACGCTGGTGCTGGGCGCCAGTGTTCCGCTCATCTCCTTTCTCATCCTTTATAGTGGCGTCGTCGGCTCGGAGTTCCTTCCTCACCTGGACGAAGGAGCTCTTTGGGTGCGCGGCACTCTTGCGCCAAGTACCGGACCGACGGAAGGAATCAGACTGGCCAACCAGGCGCGAATTTTGCTTTGCTCTTTTCCGGAAGTGCCGCAGTGCACCAGCCAGGTTGGGCGTCCGGATGATGGAACGGACACAACCGGCTTTTTCAATACCGAATACTTCGTCGATTTGAAGCCCAAAGAGCAGTGGCGGCCCGTCTTCCACGAAGACAAAGAAGAACTGATTGCCGCGATGGACCGGGAACTGGAGAAAATCCCCGGAGTGCTTTGGAATTTTTCTCAACCGATTGCGGACAACATGGAAGAGGCCGTTAGTGGCGTCAAAGGAGAGTTGGCCACGAAGATTTATGGCGACGACCTGAAGGTGCTGGAAGAGAAAGCGGACCAGATTGTCGGCCAGATGCGGCAAGTCCGCGGGATTGAAGACCTTGGCGTGTTTCGAGTCCTCGGTCAGCCCAATCTGGAAGTACACGTAGACCGCGAACAGGCAGCTCGCTATCAGATGAATGTCTCGGACGTGCAGGACGCGGTGCAGACGGCAATCGGCGGAAATGCCCTGACGCAAGTGCTTCAGGGTGAGCAGCGGTATGACCTTGTCTTGCGCTATTTGCCACGTTATCGGGATACGAAACAAGCCATCGAGAATATCCGCCTGTTGGCGCCAACTGGGGAGCGGGTCTCGCTCGCGCAATTGTGCAAAATCGACGAGCGCGACGGGGCTTCGGAAATTTATCGCGAAGGGAATCAGCGCTACATCGCCATCAAGTACAGCGTGCGCGGCCGCGACCTGGGGGGCGCGGTGGAAGAAGCAATAAAGAGAGTCGGCGAAAATGTTCAGCTTCCGCGCGGTTACCACATCGATTGGGAAGGCGAGTACGAGAGTCAGAAACGTGCCATGGGCCGTCTGATGATCATCGTGCCTCTGACGGTGTTGCTCATTTTCCTGATTCTTTATTCCATGTTTCAGTCCATCAAGTGGGCCTTGCTTGTGCTTGCAAACGTGGCCATTGCGCCGATTGGGGGCATTCTTGCGCTGCTGATCACCGGGACGCATTTCAGCGTTTCGTCCGGGGTAGGCTTCCTGGCGCTGTTCGGAGTTTCCGTGCAGACCGGCGTAATCATGCTGGAATACATCAACCATTTGCGCGCGGCCGGCAGTTCCGTGGAGGATGCGGCCGTCCAGGGCGCCGTGTTGCGGCTTCGGCCTATCCTCATGACGATGCTGGTGGCCACTCTGGGCCTTTTGCCCGCCGCCATGTCGCGTGGCATCGGATCCGATTCCCAGCGGCCTTTCGCGATTGTGATCGTGGGAGGCCTCCTCGGCGCGTTGTTGATCAGTATTTATTTGCTGCCGACGCTGTACGTGACGGTTGCGAAGGACACCGACAAGTTGCCGCCCGCGGAAGCAGAGTGGGAAGAAGCGACCTGATAACCTGAACAAGGCGCAGTGATGCGCATCACAGGTGCGCGTTTACCCTTATTTTTCGCACCTTTTCATTGCTTTCATCTCCGCCGGAGCCTAACATTTTTCTTGAAGACTCATCTGCTCCACGGAGAACCTAATGGCCCGAAAAATGTTGATTGTTGACGGCAACGAAGCCGCCGCGTCGGTCGCGTTCCGCCTCAACGAAGTCATCGCGATCTATCCCATCACACCTTCCTCCCCGATGGGAGAGTGGGCGGATCAATGGAATTCCGAACACAAAAAGAATATTTGGGGCGCCATCCCCGATGTGATTGAGATGCAGAGCGAAGGCGGCGCCGCTGGGGCGTTGCACGGGGCTCTTCAGGCCGGCTCGCTGGGCACAACGTTTACCGCATCGCAGGGATTGCTCCTCATGATCCCTAATATGTACAAGATCGCCGGCGAGTTGACGTCCGCGGTCATCCACGTTGCGGCCCGCACCCTGGCCACACACGCCCTGTCCATCTTTGGCGATCACAGCGACGTCATGTCAACGCGCGCGACTGGTTTTGCATTGCTCGCCTCGAACTCCGTACAGGAAGCCAGTGATTTTGCTTGTATCGCCCAGGCCGCCACGTTGGAATCGCGCGTGCCATTCCTCCATTTCTTCGACGGTTTCCGCACCTCCCATGAAGTCAACATGATTGATGGCCTGACGGACGACGATCTTCACTCCCTTATCGACGACAAATTTGTAAGGCAGCATCGCGAACGCGCCATGACGCCCGACCGTCCCGTCCTGCGAGGCACGGCGCAGAACCCGGACGTGTTCTTCCAGGCGCGCGAGGCTTGCAATCCGTACTATCGGGCCTGCCCGACTATCGTGCAGGACGTGATGGATCGCTTCGTCCAGCATACCGGGCGCAAATACCATCTGTTCGACTATTACGGCCCTGCTGATGCGGAACGCTTGGTAATCCTGATGGGATCCGGTGTGGGCGCCGCGGAAGAAGCGGTCGAAGCTCTGCAGAAATCCGGAGAGAAAGCAGGCTTGCTGAAAGTTCGCCTGTTCCGCCCGTTTGCCGCGGACGTGTTCTTGAACAGCATTCCTTCCACCGTGAAGGCGATTGCGGTGCTCGACCGCACAAAGGAGCCTGGCGCGCTTGGCGAGCCGCTCTATCAGGATGTGCTCACGGCCTATATGGAACGCTACTCTGCCAATCCCAGTGCGGGGATCCCACGCATCATCGGCGGAAGGTACGGCCTCTCGTCAAAGGAATTCACGCCTGCCATGGTCAAGGCGGTCTTCGATGAACTCAAAAAGCCCGATCCGAAGAATCATTTCACGGTTGGCATCGTGGACGACGTCACGCACACCAGCCTGAACTACGATCCGGAATTCTCCACCGAAGATCCTCGGACCGTGCGCGGACTGTTCTATGGGCTCGGCTCGGATGGCACGGTGGGGGCGAACAAGAACTCCATCAAGATCATCGGGAAGGGAACCAACAACTTCGCGCAAGGCTATTTCGTGTACGACTCGAAAAAGGCAGGCGCGATCACCGTCTCTCACCTGCGATTTGGTCCCGATCCCATTCGTTCGACGTATCTCATTACCAGGGCCAACTTCGTTGCCTGCCACCAGTTCCAATTCTTGGATCGCATCGACGTTCTGGCAGCCGCCGAGACTGGCGCGACGTTCCTATTGAACGCCCCCTTTGGACCGGACGAAATCTGGCAGCACATTCCGCGCCAGGTTCAGGAAACCATCATTAAAAAGAAGCTGCGTTTCTTCGTGATCGATGGTTACACCGTGGCTCGCGCGGCTGGCATGGGAACTCGCATCAACACCATCATGCAGACCTGTTTCTTCGCCATCAGCGGCGTCTTGCCGCGGGACGAAGCGATTGCCGCTATCAAGCAGTCCATATCCGACACGTACGGCAAGCGCGGCGAGGCCGTGGTCCAGAAAAACTACGCGGCTGTGGACCAAACCCTCGCGCACCTGCACGAAGTGAAAGTACCGGACAAAGTCACCAGAACATTTGACATGCTGCCGCCTGTGGCCCCGCAGGCGCCGGAGTTTGTTCGGAGCGTTCTGGGCACCATCATTACTGGAAACGGCGATTTACTGCCGGTCAGCGCCATGCCGATCGACGGAACCTTCCCTACCGGAACCGCGATGTGGGAAAAGCGCAATATCGCCAAGGAAATCCCCGTTTGGGACGAGGACCTGTGCATCCAGTGCGGTAAATGCGTGCTGGTCTGCCCGCACGCCGTAATTCGCGCGAAAGTTTACGATTCGTCGCTGCTGAGCAACAAGCCAGAAACCTTTAAGTCCGCCAAGCCGCGTTGGCGCGAGTTTGAGACGCTGCGCTACACGCTTCAGGTTGCGCCCGAAGATTGCACCGGCTGCAAGCTCTGCGTCGAAGTCTGCCCTGCCAAGAGCAAGAGCGAGGTGAAGCACAAGGCCATCAATATGGAACCGCAGGCTCCGCTGCGCCATCCAGAAAGCGTCAATTGGGATTTCTTCCTGTCGCTGCCAGAGTTTGACCGCCATCGCATCTCGCACACCCAGGTGAAGGACTCACAGCTCCTTGAACCGTTGTTCGAATTTTCGGGTGCATGTGCGGGCTGCGGGGAAACGCCATACGTCAAACTGTTGACGCAATTGTTCGGCGATCGCCTGATGATCGGGAACGCCACGGGTTGCTCTTCGATCTACGGCGGCAACTTGCCGACAACTCCCTACACAAAGAACAAGGACGGGCGCGGCCCGACATGGTCGAACTCGCTCTTCGAAGATAATGCGGAGTTCGGTCTCGGTATGCGCCTGGCCGTGGATGAGCAGAATCATTATGCCCGTGAACTGGTCACTCGCCTGAGCGGCCACGTTGGCGACGAGCTGGTAAGAGGCTTGCTCGAAGCCGATCAATCAAAAGAAACGGGCATCGAAGAGCAGCGCCGGCGTGTTGCCGAACTGAAGAAGAAGATAACCGGCCTGGACTCGCCGGACGCGCTCGCGTTGCAAACCGTGGCGGACTCCCTGGTGCGCAAGAGCATCTGGCTCCTCGGCGGCGATGGCTGGGCTTATGACATCGGCTTCGGAGGACTCGATCACGTGCTGGGTTCCGGTCGAAACGTGAACGTCCTCGTGCTGGACACGGAAGTTTATTCCAACACCGGCGGCCAGATGTCCAAATCGACGCCGCGCGCTGCCGTCGCGAAGTTCGCGATGGGCGGAAAGCGCACAGGGAAAAAGGACCTGGCAATGGAGGCTGTAAGCTACGGCTACGTTTACGTGGCTCGTGTGGCCATGGGCGCCAACGACTCGCACACGGTGAAAGCTTTCCTGGAAGCGGAAGCCCACAATGGACCGTCCTTGATCATCGCCTATAGCCACTGCATCGCGCACGGATACGATATGTCGCTGGGACTGGATCAGCAGAAGAAGGCCGTGCTCAGCGGCTACTGGCCATTGATGCGTTACAATCCTTCCTTGCGCCTCGAAGGCAAGAACCCGTTCCTGCTCGATTCGAAGGCTCCCAGCATCCCGCTGAAGCAATACGCTTATCAGGAGGCGCGTTACACCATGCTGGTACGCAGCGATCCCCTAGCCGCGCGCGAATTGCTCAAGCTCGCGCAGGACGATGTGGAACGCCAGTGGCGCGTCTACGCCAACCGAGCCGCGATGGCGGGCCGGTCGGAATCGCCTCACATAGCTCCGGAAGCTCCGGAAACTGCTCCTGAAACCGTGAAGAAGGGAGGGGAAGAGGAATGAGCGACCTCTCGACGAAGTACCTTGGACTCAATCTGAAGTCACCCTTGTTGGCCTCGGCTTCTCCTCTCAGTGAGTCTGTCGACAACATCAAGCGGCTGGAAGACCAGAACCTCGGTGCAGTGGTTCTGCCTTCTCTCTTCGAAGAACAACTCCAGCTGGAGAGCTTTAGCGTCGATTCCGATCTCTCGCGCGGTTCGGACAGCTTTCCGGAATCGGCTAATTTTTTCCCCGACCTCCAAACCTACAATCTCGGCCCGGACGGTTACCTGGAACTCATC
>Ga0187780_10001047_pt1 | contig 20735 bp, 22 predicted proteins | sample 1015_Q2_SP10_20__FD_132429 | JGI IMG/M metagenome (GOLD analysis project Ga0187780, IMG submission 132429) | Tropical peat soil microbial communities from peatlands in Department of Meta, Colombia - 1015_Q2_SP10_20_MG | ecosystem: Environmental > Terrestrial > Soil > Wetlands > Peat | place...
GAGTAGGATTCTGAGACGGTCTTGTAGATGGCGACCCCCACGACCGCAGTGAATATCGTCACCAGAATCAGGAACTTCAACAGGGTCCGGCCTTCCTCGTCCCCCCTCCCAACCAGGGCCCGAAGGACGTTCCAAACCTCCCTCCTAAAGTAGTAAGTTGCTGCGATGAAGGTGCCGGCCTCAAGAAAGAGACCTAAAGCATATCCCTGGCTGAAAGACAGCCCGAATAGCAGGTTGGACACAATTATCACCTGTGTCTTGCTGCTTATGGGCAGCCACTCGGAAACACCCTGGACGATTCCGAGAAGTACCCCTAGAAGCCAGTTCGACATCGTGAGACGGCCGACCATTTTGGTTCCGGTATAAAGCGTTCCGGACGCGCCGTTCGGCCGCCACATCTGTTGAGGACCTCAGCCGAGGTGTCAACCTTAAAGACAGGAGCGGCCAGCCTGTCAGAAGCCTGTGCAGAACGGGACTCTGACCAACATATTCTGGGGGCTGTTTCTAATCTGGTTTGGCGTAGTTGCTGTCTGGTTGAAGGGGGACTTTGGGGCCGCGATAAACAGCGCCGTCTTCGCCATGGGGACTGGGGTGCTGCTTCTCGTCATGAACCTCTTCCGATCGATCCTTCGCATGCGGGTAAGTGTCCTCACGATGGGGCTGGGCGTGCTTCTGGTCGTCGCAAACGCCTTGGTTCTCGTGACTAGCCAGACGGTCCCATTCCTCCCCGAGCTGCTGATTATTGCTGGGGTCGCGCTTGTGATCGGAGCGTTCAGGACGCGCAACTACCAGACTTTCTAGAGGCCAAATCCGTGGGCGCGCACGTGGACGAAGTATAGCTCCTGATACGGCGTCACAAAGCTGCAGAACGGGCATTTGAGAAGGTTTGGCGGGAGGAGCTGGCCCGTGTCCTTTCGCCCCCTAGACCTAGAAAGAGGGTCGGGTGTGTGGATGATGATCTCGTCCCCGACGACTTCGACCGAGTAGTACTGCGCGTCCTTCCGTTTCAGCAAGAAGCCGCGGACCAGGGTCTGGATGTCGCTCGTCGATACATCTCCCGAAAGAGAATCGAGGACGATCTTGGTGTCTTTCACCAAGGCCACAGCTCGCCCTTCAAGGCCGTCAGAAATGGCGGAAGCGAGGGCGATCTGCTCGTCCACTGACATCTCCTTGCAGTCGACCTCGATCAAGGAACGAGTTCGCACCTGCGTGGTGGGTTAAACCGTTCGCCGAAGGGTTCTATCGATGTTGATATCAACGTAGATTTAGACCGTACAGCTGTCCTGTTATCTCCCGCTAGGGTTTCGAGGGCTGGATAGGCAGAAATGACCTCGGTCAGCGGACTAGCCGTGGAGGGCATTCGGAGAGGCTTTGGGAAATCACTTGGGGTGAGCCAAGTATATAGACGGAGCAATCGTGCGTCTACGAATTGAACAGGAACGTCCGCCTCCTTGGGCTCGGCGCGGGTGTGAGGCTCTTTGGTGCTTCCATGGTGTATCCGTTCATTTCACTGTACCTCAAGAACGTCACAGGTATCGGCTACGCGGAAATTGGTGCGCTCATTCTCCTGGTGAGCATATTCCCCCTGGCGGTCGCACCCTTCGGCGGCCTGGTGGCAGACAGGGTTGGGAGGCGAAGGGTCTTCCTGCTCTCACTCGGGGGCGAAGCCGCCGCGGTGCTCCTCATTGCAGTCAGTACGGCGTACCGTTCGATCCCGGGAGTACTCATCGGTGGGTCGCTCGCAGGCGTCGCCGGCTCCATTGCGGGACCCGCCATCTCCGCTTACGTGGCAGACATGGCCCCTCAGCTATCAGAAAGAACCATGGCGTACACCTGGGTCAGGATCGGATTCAACGCGGGCTTCACGGTCGGCGTGGCCCTAGGGGGCTCGCTGATAGGGTTCCTTGGATTCCCGAGCACCGGGCTGCTCGCCGCAGGGATACTTGCCACTGCGACCCTCTTCCTCTTTGCGACCCTCGACCCATCACCGTACGATATCGCGCGGGCCAGCGGCGAGTCAACCACGACAGCCCCAGCACCCTCCCGTCCGGGTTCAATGTTCAGCAGCTTCAAGGTCCTCGGGCGAGACAGGACCTTCCTGATACTCTGCCTGGGAGGGCTCTTCACAAGCCTGGTCTATGGCCACTGGTCAACCACGTTCCCTCTATTCTCGAACACGGTGCTGCTCGTCCCGTACAGCATCCTAGGCTTAGCGCTCGCGCTCAATGGGGCGATCGTTGTGTTCGGTCAGAATCCTATGACCAGGTTGATGAAGGGGCGGATGCACACCTACTCCGCCGTACTCGCGATAGTTCTGATGGGATTGTCTTTCCTCGCCCTCGGAGGAATCAGCCTCGTGAGCGGCGCAGCCGTGATTGCGGTGTTCACATTCGTAGTCATTCTGACTATCGGCGAGAACTTCGGAGCCATCCCTTCGATGACGCTTCCATCGAACGTGGCCCCCGCGTCCGAGATTGGATCGTACAACGGCGTCTTCAACTTGATTGGGGGGATCGGGAGCAGCCTGTCCCCCTTCGTCGGAGGGCTAGTCCTTTCCGCTGTGACGAACCCCCTCTTAGTGTGGGTGATACTGGCTGTACCGTGCATTCCCGCTCTGCTGCTGTTCCAGTGGGTGGGCGGAAGGATTCCAATCGCGGCTAACACTGTATGATCAACTGATACGGTGCAAACGGACTCGGCAGGTTCAACGTCTGCCCGCCAGGGGGTGCTGACTGGCTCTGCCTAAATCGGACCGCCCCTAATTCCTTAGGAGGCGTTGAACTACTTATATACGGGGTGTTTAGGGAGGGTGTTCCTACTTGCATACGTCCTCTAGAGGTATTGCGACAGCAGTGTTGGCTGTAGTTGTTGTGGTTGTAATAGCAGTCGCGGGTGCCGCGGCATACTTTGCGCTTTCGAGCGGGGCGGCTTCGACCAGCCAGGCCTCGTCAGTTTCGAGTTCGTCCATCCCGCTTACAACAACCTCGGCTACGAGTTCCGTAACATCCACCGCGACAAGTTCAACCTCACCGAGCGGGACTGTGACGACATCGAGCACGACGGAGCCAACAACTTCGTCTTCGGGATCGACTACGTCTGTGACCAGCAGCACAGCGAGTTCCGCAACGACGCAATCGAGTTACTCCTGCTCTACGACTTACTCGACCTCGAGCGGACAGTCTGTTGACTACACGCCCCAGTACATCAATCTGATCAAGCAGTACAGCTCGATGGAGTTCAAGGTGAGCGACGTTTCTAACGGAACCGCAAACAACAGTACTATCTCGTATCGGGTCGTCAACACCGACGGCAGCCTCTACACAGCGAACTTCACGCTGAGCGCAGGCGGAACCAACGAGTCCGGGTCTGCAGTTGTGGACGTTAACGCGCTCACGGTCCAGTCCATCACTGTCACCTTCGGTGGCCAAACCCTGCCCCCATTCCAGGGCGCCCAGGCTAAGACGTACTTTGATACCTTCATGGCGCTGTTCGGACTAGAGGTCACCTTCAACAACGAGGAGGGCGTGTTCACCGACTCGGCCTACTTCCACTCCACCGGATCTTCGACGGTGAGCTTCGGCTCGGTCCAGTTCCCAGTAACTACTTGGGTAGCAAACAACCTGCCGTTCTCGCTCAACGACTGCGGAGTGACGGACACAATCACCGCGTACACTCTACAGGTGGGCTCTCCACCAGGAACATCGCTGAACTTCATTACCTACCTGCACGTGACCACAACCGCGCCTAACACCGAGGACGTCACCTTCCAGCTAGTCTCGATTACCGTCGCCTAGAAAGACAGCTCGTCAACCGGGGACTTCGAAAGCCAGTCACGAGTACCGCATTCTTCACGCTGACACCTTGCCCCCCACGGGCGACAAAGTCCAGAACCGCTAGACTTGTATTGCAAATACGGCCCGAATCTGGGTCCCGTGAATGCTCGACGTCGATATCAACGTCTATGGCTCCATGAATCGAACACGATCACCGGCGCCTTCAGGTGCTTCAATGCGGACTTGAACAAAATCTCGGTTCGGGTGCTTCCATCCCAGTAGACTCTCACGTAACTCCTTGCAAATAGTTTCAAAGTCGCACTACATGTTAGTCCGTCTCGAACTGGGTTCTACTTTGGCAGACAACCGTAAGAGTGGTGCAACTAAGTGATATGGTGCAACTAACAGGTTCGACTAATGAGCCTGGACAAGGTCGTTCCAGCCCTTGGCGACCTGCCAGGCTTGCTTGACAAAACCTCCTGATGGCGCCCGCTCGGGGATTGCCTGCAACCTGAGCTGATAGACGTAAGCAGTCTTCTGGTGCTTGGCATCCCAGATCCCCACCCCCTTCTCCAACAGTCCGAGATCCAGCAGCTTCCGTATCAGCTTGGTATAGAAGTTGTGATAGCTGTATTTTACGCCTAGCTTTCCAGACTCTAACTCCTTGGCGAAGAACCTCATCTCCCTCTTGGTCATCGATAGGGTGTTGGTCTCCTTCATCCTGTCGATAGTCAATTTCGCTGCCTTGACGGTCTCGTCTCGGTCACCGAATAGGAACCCCAACACATTGCCTTTTCCCACCGCTCCGGAGTTCCACCACAGCTTGATGCTCTTCGAGGACATCTGATCCAGTTCCCCTCTGGGATTCAAAATTAGGGGCGAGGTAAGATTGGGCTCACCAGAGGGTCAATACAATGGGCGCAGACCCCGTTCCCCGGGGTACCAGGTAACTGGCAACGGGCCAGACATGGGGAGAAGAGGCACCTGGAAGGCAGGGCGGCTTGTTCCCCTCCGAGGGAACCGATTCCGATTTTTGTCGGAATCGTTAGTGTATCCTTGAGGGTCATAGAGTGCCCCCCCAGACCAAAGTAGCACCATTCCGTAGAATGGGTATTTCCCGAAGTCAGCTGGTGACCCCACAGGGGAACAGGTGCTGACCTGCAGCCGTTGGCCCGAACGGCACAGGTACCCAGCCGCCCTCCCGAACAGATTCCCTTTGCAGACGACCGTTTCTCAGGGGTGGACACCACCCCTCCACAACAAACAAGTGCGTCGTTAGGCAAGGAATTCGTTCGGGGCCCGGATCGAGGATCCATGCCCAGCTGTCAACGACGATTCTAGTCATTGTCCCTCATCTTGTCATCTTTAGCGAATGGACCGACCCCAGGCGTGATGCCGAAGGAATTCCCCTGCGCCTTCCGGACCTCCATTTCTACCATTACCCCTTCGCGGATGTCCTCTTGCTCGACCAACTCCTTGGGAAGGGTGACCATCAGGGAGCCCCCCACCTTCCTCACCTTTGCCAGAGCCCTTGCCATCGGCCCGTTGGATTGCGGGCGCCTCCAAAGGCTATTCATTTTGGTGACAAAAAGTACTATTCCATACTTAACGCACCACGTCGACACGACCACGATTGACAGTGGTATCAGTAGGGCAAGGCGCAATCGCATCATAAGGCTGGGGGCGCGTGACAGAACGTACGCTTCGAGTTACTGGACAAAACTATCTGTAGAGTAGTATTTCTGATGCCGTGACACCATGCCTTAACAGTGGTCGTTATATATCATATTATCATATAGCTACGTGTCATGGCAAAGAAGGTGGCAATCTCCATTACCATTGACGGCGAGCTATTGCGAGACTTGGACGAGATGCTCAGAAAGGCACAGGAGCAAGAACTTCGAACCAAGAAGTCTCTCTCTAACAGGAGCAGTCTGATTGAACGAATTGTCGCAGACTACGTCCGACGGTAGGGCACAAACGACTAGGGGCAGAAGGATTAGATCGCCTCCAATTCCGACCTCAGGGTAGGCTTCGAGCTGGGTGCTAGACTGTGCTTCTCTACGCGGTCTTCGTCACTCACGTGATGTGAAGGCTAAGGTCAAGGGACTTGGTGACACCAGCACTGGTGACCGTGCCAGAGAAATCCATCCCAGTGAGGAGTGGGACGGACTCTCCTGTGATCTCCTCGTTGGCCGATTCTAGGGTATCTTCTTCTTGACCCTGAGGGTCTTCCTGGCGAGTTCTGTGACCCGCCTGTCGTGGGTGGTGACGAAGATGGTCCTCCCGAGGGTGAGGTTGTCCCCTCTCAGCAGCCCCAAGATTACTTCAGCCATCAGTGGATCGAGGGCCTCGGTCGGCTCGTCGAGCAGCAGTATCGGGGGATCGTTCACCATGGCTCTAGCGAACGAGACCATCTGTTTCTCTCCTACGCTGAGCGTGGACACGATCCTCCTTGATTCACCTCGGATGCCCACCTTTTCGAGCACGTAGTCCACCTTCCTCTGGCGGTTCTCCTGATCGATCTTGGCGAAGTGCAAGGGGAGTTCCACGTTTTCTCTCACGGTCAGTTCAGGAATCAGTGTCTGAACCTGAGGGACCAGCCCTATGGTGCTTGCCCTGAATTCTCCCAGGGCGTCGTCCGACATCTCCGTGATGTCCTGCCCCATGACCAGGATCGTTCCCGAGGTCGGCCGCTCGAGACCAGCGAACATGTTGAGCATCGTAGTCTTCCCGCTCCCGATGGGTCCCACCAGTGCGACGAATGTCCCCCTCAGAAGCTGAAAGTGAAGGTCGGAATAGATTTCGGTCTCTCCGTAGGACTTTGAAACGTGCTTCACCTCCACCGAGAACTTCTTCTGGGCTGCGGGCTCGTTCCGTTCTATGATTCTTAGCCGCTCCAACTCCTCCGCCCTCCTGCATACACACCAGCGGCCGCGGCAGCGGAAGAAGCGAGGATTACGCCAAGGACGGCGACCACTGCGGATACCGCCCCGCCTTGGCCTCCCAGCACGAAGCCAAGTGTCGCGCCGAGCCCAGCACCCAGCGCGGAACCCGCGACTCCATAGACGATGACCGAGAAGAACACCGCACTGGACAGGCTCCTGCTGCTTGCGCCCAAGGACCTCAGGTTCGCGATGGTCTGGCTTGACCTCGCGTAGATGTCAGATGATATGGCTGATGTCCCTGCGGCGAGGGTCACAAAAATCAGAGCCAGCAAGGCAATCTGCCCGACAGGCCCAGTCAGTTGGATTGCCGCCGCCGCGTTCGCGGCAACGGCAGCCGCCACTGAGGCGACAACCAGATGAGTCGACCTCGACACCTTCAGGCTTCTAGCCAGCAGCTGTCCTTCCTGCAGAGACACCCCTCTGCTCATGGGTTCACCCCCGAAAGTCCCGCCATGGCAGTGGCATCTCCGACGGAAGTCTGCCAGCGGCCCTATTGGGCCGTCGCCTGGGCGACTTTCTGGACGGGGGCTACCTGCTGAGGCTGTGGTTTCTGCGTCGGCTCAGGGGCTAGAGGCTCGGTGGCTGCCTTCAGCATCTTTGTGAGCTCGGACATTTCCTGCGAGTTCCGAGTCTGCATCGCTTGGCAGCTCTCCGCTGCGACCTTGAAGGCCGCCTCGTCGATTTCCCCGGCCCTGAACTGGACCTTCACGTTGACTAGGAACTTGTCCAGCGACTCCTTCTGTCCCTCAAGCTCGCCGATCCGGACTACCATCCCCTCGGCGAGGGACTTGTAGGAGCCTTGTATCTTCCCCGCTTCGTCCTGGTACCTCCCCATCATTTCGTCGAACAGGGTCCTGGGGACCTCTCCTTCCCGAGCTAGCTCTTGCAGCGCCTTCGCTCTTCTCCTGACACCCTCCATCTCCTTCCCAAGGGACTCGCATTCGACCTTCCATGAGGGTATGACGACAAAGCCGTCCGCTGTCGACACTATCCTCTCGTTCGGGAATTCGGTGAACTCGCCGTTCCCTGTGTCCACACCGACAGACTTCAGATCCCCGGAGGTGTCGACGGAGAACCCGACAACAAAACCGACATACCTACCGTAGGTGTCCTTAACTGGCTTGTTGACCAGTTTCTCGAGAGCTTCAGCTCGCATGACGACGTTCTGTCGCCTATTCAGATATAGTGAAAGGGGTGAATTTGCCCGCGCTAAGAGGTCAACAAATGAACAAAGAAGATAGTGTCCGGCGAAATCCATGGAAGTTCAGACCGGGACCAGCCTCTGATTTGTTCATCGACCTTGATATCGACATCGATGCTGCCCCGGGAAGGAGCAAGCGCCTGCATCGTGCAGCCGCGGGAAGACGAAATCCCGATCCTAAGGAACCTCTCTAGGAGGCGCTGCCACGTATCAGTCGCCCCAGCCGGGTAATGAATGATTCGGCAGGTGCTGTCTGGAAATAGAGGTCCAAGTTCATCAGCCCCCTCGGGTTGTTAGGCCCGGTCCCCAACCTGAGGAGGGGCCTGTTCTCGCACTGCGCTGCAACGCCAGCAAGGAATTTCGCCCCATCTTCCACGGAGGCGTCTGGAGAAGCCTGGAAGGACATGATCTCCCCTGAATCCACGTCGCGGGCCAGCCATACATGGTACAGCCTCCCGTTGGTCAGGACGTCGGCGCCATCTATGGCGACGCACCTCCTCAACCTGCGCTGCTCCAGAGGCAGGCTAGTTACGAGCGAGAAGTAGGCATCCCTGGCTGCGATGTACGAGATCCCACCCACCATCTCGGCGACATCGCGATACGAGTACCCCGAGTTGCACAGGGCGGCCGCCAGCACCTTCTTGCCAACCGGTACCCTGTTCCTCCGGTAGGCGCGGATGGATGTCGCCCAATCTGAGAGGATGGAGAGAGGGCTCGGCTGGTGGCCAAGTTGGGCGTCAGGTCTGGAGGCTGCCAATTTCGGTGTTAGGATAGTCCCCAGGCAGGGAAAGCACCGAAGCTCGATTTATCTTAACAGCCTGCTTTTTCAGATTTGACCGGCTGAGCCGATCTAGGGCCTAGATGATGCCTAACTGGAGCCCAATCAGCAGGAGGAAGACCGCCGCGAGCGGTAGGAAGACCGCAGCCCACCTGGCCTTGCTCCACCCAAACACCTTGGCGCCATCAAGAGGCATGATAGGAAGGAGATTGAAGAGCGCGAGGAAGATGTTGATGTACATTCCTTCGAACCCGAGAAAGAAAGTGAAGAGGCTGTTGCTAAGAAGCCACACAGGGAGAAAGATGGCCGCCACTGCGACGTTGGTGAGCGGTCCGGCGAGGGATATCTTCCCGTTCTCCTCCCTCGTGATATTCGTCCCCGAGATGTAGGTCGCCCCTGGCGCCGCGAAGATCCAGCCGATGAGAGAGGTGACGAGGGCAAGAACCAGCCCCATTGGCCACATTCTGAATTCCGCCCAGTAGCCGTACCGCTGGGCGACGAACTTGTGGCTGAGCTCGTGAAGGACGAAGCCTGAGCCAACGGTGGCGAGGGCGATCGCGATAATCTGCCACAGAGCCAGGCACACTCCGCTGGAGGTGTCGCAGATGATCTTGCCCCCCACGCCCGACAGGATGTTTCCCACACCGTCGATGGCCAGGAAGAACGCGAAACCCAGCCCGGCCCAGGCAATTATGATGTCCCTGATCTCGATTCCAGAGAAGACCTTCTCCTGTCGAAGGGTAGGGTACTCTGGTTGGACGGGCGTCTGCCAGCTGAAGGTTGTCTGAGAGGGCGGGACGATGGTCCTCTTCTGGGTGAGATCCCCCTTGCACTGGTGTGCCTCGGGGAGTCTGTGGTCACCGCAGAATGCACCCCCGCAGTAGTTACAAATGAACGGGAGTGTCTCATCAACACCGCAGAAGTCGCACTTCATCAGTCCAATGCTCCTAAAGGAATTCTCGTTTCGGGCCTTTGCGATTCTATTTTAATCCTATGTTGTCACGCGTCTGCCAAGCGGCGGTGACCGTCCCGATTCAAGTGGTCAATCAGGGGTTAGTTGGAACTCGCAGGCCGCCGCCCCCTTTAGCGCGCATTTTGTCTCCTTCGACTCGTAGTCCCTGCCAAAGGTTGCCTTCCCGCTCCCAGCTAGGAATCCTCTCATGAAGTTGCACCCCCTGCGAGAAGGGCCGTCGGGGGAGCATTCGAAACAGTCGAGAACCTTGACGGTGAACGCGCCCTTGCCTGGACCCTCTTTCGCCTCGATTACCCCCCACCCCTGAGCGGCCAATACCCTGCTCAGGACCCTCGTCTGATCCCGCACGCGCTGGGCTCCCACGATCTTGATCATCATCTCGGCGTTCCTCAGGCCCATGGCCATGCCCTCCTCAAAGAGAAGGGCGTCACCACCGCTCCCAAGAATCTTCGAGACCCGGTCGAACACGTGGACGAGCCCATCCTTCCTCATCAGAATGTACTCCTCGTCTCCGACCGTGAACCCGGTGTGGTAGGTGTCCACGAGGAGTCCGTCCTTCCCTTCGTACACCTCTGCCGATATGGCGGCCTTCGAACTCATGATGAGTTTCTCCAGCTCCTTCCCCGTGGTCCTTGGAGAAAGGGCCTCCGAGAAGCCGCTGAAGACGGCCGTCCCGTCGCTCCGCGTGTAGGTGCTCGTACCTATCAGGTTGACCTTGGTTCTTACAAGGTCGAGGATCGAGCTGTAGGACCCCGGTGCGTCCGAGAGCGTGACTACGACGTGGAAGAGCTTCTTTCCTGGCGCGTAGTGCACCGGGAATATCTTCTTCTTGCCCTCCATCAGCTAGTTTCCACCCGCCCCGATGAACTCCTTCACGACCTTCTCGGCCATTGGAATGAGCTTCCTGGGAACGTCGTCCTCGAGGACGGTGATGCCGTACTCCTTGGCGAGGGTAGCCGCCCGAGTCCCCAGCCTGGGGCTGACGCAGAGGACGGCCTTCTCTGGCCCCACGTCGAAGACCTTGACGTAGAATTTCAGGACCTTCATCTCGTCCACATCCCTGACTGACAGTTCCGTGTCGACGACGATCTTCGCCTTCCCTGAATCTGGAACCAGTGCGAACGCGAACTCGTGCTTTACCCCAGATTTCCCGACAATGGCAGCCGGGGCATGGGCTTTGATCCCCCTCCTGCTCAACCGGCTAACCATGGTCTCGAAGTCGTCTTTGGCCTCCACGACCAAGGCAATGGATGCGACAGGAAAGGCGAGCAAGTACACTGACGACGTCCCGCTGAGGAGGATAACCACTGCCTGTGTGACCACCGCTGCTAGGATCTGCCAGAGCCTCAAACTATGCCCTCGCCACCAGCGTCGGGTAGCGTTATAGAGGTTTTTGCTGTCGGTGAGATGTGTGAATGAAATTCACAACCTTGTCATGATTGCGAATATCTGCATGTTGTATCATGGAATCGGGGCGCCCTCACGGATGACCGGATCCTTGTACGGAGGAAAGGCCTCGGATTCTGTCTCGAGGTCGACCGGCTTCGGAACCGTGGTGAGAGTCGACATGCCGTCCTTCTGCGAGATGAAGGCCTGCCCTGAATTCGCCTCCTGGCGGGTCAGCTATGGGACCCAGTCCGTCGAGTTCTGCTCAAGGCACACGCTCTCGTCCATGCGGAACGGTAGGCTATGGTCAAGGAAGTAGGGCCTATCTATCAGCAGCACCGTTCAATGTGAGCCGCAACTGTTGTTGTAAGCTGTTTGCCGGATATCGGGTTGCGAGTGGTCAGAATTCTGGTTTTGACTACAGACTTATATCTATTAGAACGGGCACGGGCAAAAAACAGATGAGGCTTTCTAGACTGACAAAAGCCAGGATTATCACTATTCTCTCCTTCGTTTTCATCCTCGTTTACCCTGGTATCAGCAGCCCAGTGGCCGCTGCAGGGACAAGCGTTTCCGCGAATATCAGTAACGATGCGCAGCCCTCTTCGAATCCCCAGGTGGCGGTATCGGGGAATTACGTGTATGCGGTCTGGGTGACTACATTGACCCCATCAAGCACGACTCAGGTGATGTTCAGCGGGAGCAGTAACTTTGGCCTCTCCTGGAGCCCCCCCTTCAACCTCAGCGACGACGCTGGCCCAGCTTCTTTTGCAAGGATTTCCGCCGTCGGGTCGAGCGTGTTTGTCTTGTGGGACGACAAGTCTGCCAGCAACGGCAATGCGGAGATCTATTTCAGAGCAAGCAAGGACAATGGTGCGACTTGGGCCCCCGTTGCAGACCTGAGCGCCACGAAGAGCCCATCGAGGCACTTCAGGTTTCTTGTACAGGGGAGCAACATCTACGTCGCATGGGTGGAAAAGCTCACCGGGAACAACGAGATCCTCTTCATTTCGAGTAACGACGCAGGGAACAACTGGTCCCCTCCGCAGGACCTGAGCAATGACGTGAACGATTCTATCAACATCGGGCTCGCAACCATCGGGACCAACCTCTTCATGGTCTGGATGGCACAACCTCCCCATTTCCAGATCCTTGAGAGGTCAAGCCCGGACGGCGGAGCCACATGGGGGTATACGACCAGCATAAGCAACGATGCAGGGTTGGCTGAGGCGCCGGACATCTATGCCCAAGGGACAGGGACAAGCGGGGCCGTGGACGTAGTCTGGCAGGACAACACTACGGGCACGTTTCAGACCATGCTCAGGCAGAGCCAGGATTTGGGGGCCGATTGGAGTGTCCCGATCAATCTGAGTCATGACACTGGCAAATCAGTGAACCCCGTGATAGGAGGGCAGGCGGCAGGCAGCTACAACTATGTGTATGTGGCGTGGACCGATAACTTCCCGGGGAGCAGCAGCGCCTACTTCTCCGTGAGCAGAGACGGAGGCAAGACCTTCAGTGGCCCAATGGACCTCAGCTCAGTCAGCTACATATCCACCAACGTGAAGTTGCAGGTGATGCCTCACAGGGTTCTCGTGCTTTGGCAGCAGTCAAACCAGGGGGCGGCAACGGTCACTATTCGTGCAAGTTCTGACTTCGGGAATACGTTTGGCCCGGCCCAAAACATGGGCCCTGGCACAGGAACGAGCCAGTCTGCGTTCTTCAACAGCCCCTGCGGCTCGGCGGGGAGGTCCTACGCTATTTGGGTCAACCCGTATTCGGGTAACGGGGATATATACGTCCAGGGAATGCCCGCGCAGGTGGACACATTGAGACTGACGCAGCTTCCATTTGGAGTGCGAGGGTAGAGTGAGCCAGATGTTCTCGAAGTGGGCAACCGGGAAGAACGGAGGGCTGCTCCTTATGGCCTCGATCGTGATTGTTGCGATCCTAATCATCAGCTTTGGGCTTCTCTACGTAATCGACACTGGACGGATATCATCACTTAACTCCAGCGTCGGGAGCCAACAGACAGTCATAAACGGTGGACAATCCACCATCACCCAGCTCAGCCAGGCGCTCACAAACCTACAGAGCCAGGCATCCACCTTGCAGAGCAACCTCCAGAGCCAGATTGCCACCCTCCAGGGGAACGTGTCGAGCTACCAGACTCTCGTAAGCATACTTAAAGGGACGATTTCCGCCGACGAGGCTAAAATCACTGCGCTTCAGGGGCAGCTGTCCTCCGACAACTCGACTATATCATCGCTAGACGGCCAGATCGCGACAGCAAACAAGATGATAGCCAACTTGACTGCCAACGTGAACCTGGAAAACCCGACCAGCCTGCTGAGTGGCCAAAACGTTACCATTACCGGCAACATGACAGCGGTCTCTCCCTTCCTCACCTTCAGTCCCGCGCATGCAGGGTACCTGCTTGTACAGGTCTCAAACGCAAACGAGGCGTATCTGGTGGAATCGAACCAGCATCCAATGGTGAGCAATTCACAGGGCGCGATCTTTGAATCTGTTACCGGACTCAACGCTACCAGTCCAGGCGTTACGTATTTCATAATCCCCCTCGTCCCAGGGACTGGGGACAGCTTCGCCTTGGTCAGCAACTATGCTTCGAGCGGGACCGCTTCGGTCAGCGCAACCTACTTCTACTGATCGCGGATCCGTGAGCTGTGACAGCTAATTTTAGTGATGCCCCACACCGTCACGATTCGTGTCCCCGAAGTGGGCTTTTCGATGCCCCCGAACGGTTCAGCACCGTCGTCTTCCCACTCCAAACGTGCACCTAGCGCAGGCTCGGTTGTTTCCCAGCAGACGCCCGGTACAACCTGCTTCGCCTGTCCTCAAAGCTCGTCTGCTCTGTGATCAGACCGTGGTCCAAGAGGTCATCGAGCGCCTTTTGCACAGTTCTTCTCGGCAGCTGCGTGATTCCCACCAACCCCTTCTGGTCGATGGGTTGGTGGTTCCTAATCGCGTAGAGCACGAACTTCACCGATGGACCTGCGTTCAACTCTTCCATCGGCCTGTCTATCCCAAACGTGTCGAACCTGAGCCCCATCCTTTCAGACTGAACTGTCGCTATTGATCCGAGAGCGACATGGCCCAGGTTCACACCGGGGCCGAGCTCGAAGATAAGACTCATCTGCTGGGTTTCAGAGGGCGCTTCAAATATTATCTTCCTATGATCAAAGGTGGTAGTAATGGCCCTCACAATCGGCCATTTCACGTTTCCATCGGAGTCATAGATGCCCACCCCACGTCCACGCTCCCTGCCTTCGATGACGACCCTGAACGGGTCCAGTCGAAGCCCTTCCTGAATCTGGGCCAGAGTCTCATTGAGGGAAAGCTGAGCCGCGGGGTCCTTCTTCCCGACGGTGAAGAGGACTTCGAGGCCTAGGGATTTCGCCTTCGAGACGAGGCTTTTCTTGTCTCTTGCAGGCATGTCCACTATCCCGTCGGATATCTCTATCATGTCGAACCCCATGGCCTTCGCCCTGGCAAGCACCTCCCCCCCTCCAGTCCTTTGAAACGATCTTTCAATCAGCATTCCAGACATTGCCACTTTCACCCCCTCGTCTTGATAGAACCTGATCCTTGCTTTCAGTCCCTCTTCGCTCCAAACCAGGGGGAGGCCCCACCCGATCAGGACAGCGCTAACGTACTTCGCCACCTCGTGAAACTCATCCTTCGCCAGGCCCGATAGGCGATCGAGAACAACGGTGAGGCCCAAGTCACGGTCGGACACTCTTGTTTACTCCCCCGAGAATAACTACGGTCCAAGGTGGGGGCAATATCTATACTTTATGTATCTTATGCATATTAAGCCCCAAAGTGCACGCAACTTCTGCCCATTTGGGTCAGCGGTTGCGCCTAGAATGTAGGTTATATGGCCACTGTTATGGAACCCTAATCTGTGCGGGGCGTAGCGTTTAGTCCTTCGCACGGTGGTTCTGCCTAATGGGGCTCGACCTCTCCGTGCTTGTCTTCCTGACTCTCCTATCGCTCGCGGCTTCCACCGTAAACGGGGGACTGGGCTACGGGTACTCGAGCCTTTCCACGCCGCTGGCCATTCTGGTAATCATAAACAGAGTGATCAACCCGGTTTACGTCCTTGTCGAAGGGATGACGAATTCTGTAATGCTTGTGCTCACCGGGAAGGCCAACATGAAGTCTACTGCGAGACGTGTTCTCCCGATTGCTGTGGCCCTTGTCCCAGCAGCAATAGTGGGGAGCATCCTCCTGGCCGTAATAGCTCCCGCGTGGGTGAGGTTCCTGGTGTATGTGTTGATCTTGCCATTAATCCTCCTTCAGGCAGCAGGCTTTCGCCGGCCAATCAAGAACGAGGCGCACGCGGGGGTACCGCTTGGGGTGGGTGTGGGGCTGCTGTACTCCATAACCACAATATCCGGTCCTCCTATCGCGCTCTTCTGGAACAACCAGGGGATGGTCAAGGGCGAGTTCAAGGCCGCGATTGCGCAGATTAGGGTTGTGGAGTCGACCACCACTATCATTGCGTATGCTTCACTTGGGCTTTTCACTGCGACAACGTTCCAGCTATTCACCTACGTCGCACCCCCGATACTGATTGGAATCCCGTTGGGGTTCCTCATCGTGAAGAAGGTCGGCGCTGAAGTGTTCAGGCGCGTGTGCATGAGCTTCGATGCCTGGATAGTCGGGTACGGGCTAGCCGTGGTGATGGGGAGTCTGTTCGGCCTGGTGGAATTCGGGTATGCCGTCTGGGCATTTGTCATAGGCATAGACCTGTTGCTCCTCTATCGGTTCTTCGGGAGGCGCAGCAAGCTCGCTCCGGGTGACCAGGCAAAGACAAAGCCAAGCGACGGCCACGAACCTGCCCTGTTTCCCGACGGCATTCCCCTCAGAGCGACAGGCTCGACCCCCGCCAAGCCGAACGAGAGTGAAGCAAGCCAAAGCTAACAGCAGGAAGCCAGTGCGGCGCTCAAGCCTGTCCAGCTGGCCTTGAGACCCTAGATCTTTTTTCCTTTCCTGGCTACGGCCTTAACAGCGCTTTGAACGGCGTCCGAGGATCTTTCGACAAGGTACCTAACGGCCCTGTTGGCGGGTTCACTTCCGGGAGAGAAAAGGTTCACGAGTACTTTGCCGTCCATTCCTGACGGGACTTCGGCCCCGAGGAGGTGAAGGATCGTGGGTGGCAGGTCGATCAGGGAAGCTCCGTCGAATTGCGGCGCCTTCGTGAGCCCCCCTCCGGCTGCGACCAGGACACCGTCCATCCTGTGGCTCCCCGAGTATATCGGGTCCGGGGAGATCATACTCCTGCTCCCGAACTCGAACAGTCTGTGGGCCCTATATGTCATCGTGCTGTCAAAGAAGACGATGTCGGGCGCCGAGTCGAAACACGGGCCGGAGTAGATCTCGTCCTTGGAGTAGATGATATCAAAAAGAATCCTCCCTGTCTTGGGGTCTCGAAGCGAAGCCAATTTCGATTTCAATTCTCCGAGGAGGCGGGGGCTGTCTTCGGGTCTGAGCTTCCCCCTGGGCTCCCGCCCTTCCATGTTCAGGAAAAACTGGCCGTAGTTTCCGTATGAGTAAACCAACGTCTCATCCCAGTCGATGTCATCAAGGGAGAGAGACACTCTTTTCGCAAGCTCAAGGCTGCGCGACCTCCTGCCATAGGCATACGTCCGCGAGCCGACGAGGCGGAGTCTCTTTGCCGCCCGGAAGAGGAAGTCCGTGGTGACGCCGACCCTGAAAAGGGCCTTTCTCATTCTGGTCCCCGGCGAGCGCCTGAGCCTCAGATAGCCGTTGTCGAGAAGCCAGTTGTTCATGTAGACAGCGTAGTAAACGGGTCCGAACCCATGGTCTGAGATGACGAACACCCTGTCATCTAGGGTCAGGTCCGAAGCGACCTCCCCGAAGGCCGAGTCGACAGCGTCGTAGACGTCATAGAAGAGGGGGCCGAATCGTGCTGCCTTCACCGGGTCATACCGTGGGTTCTGCCTGTCGATGTACCTCCAGTAGAAGTGGCTGACAACGTCCGTGGCGTCGAAGACTGTCGCCACGAGGTCCCAGGTGTCCTTCTTCATTAGGTGGCGGACGACCCGCGCCTGGTCCTTGGTTATGGTGAGCATGTCCTCGAAGAGCTTCATCTCGTCTCCCGGCTTCAGGAAGTGGGGGCTCGGCTTGTGGAGGTGAGTGATATCTAGCTCCTTCTCTATCTCAGAAAGTACGTCCTGCGGGATTGCGAAGTCACGCCGACTCTCTGGGTATGGGAAACCGGAAATCATGATCCCATTGATGGGCTCGGGCGGGTACGTCAGGGGGACGTTGACTATCAGGCACTTCTTCCCCCTGGCCGACGCGTACTGCCAGATGGTCTTCCCTTTCCTGTCCAATGAGGACACCGGAGCGTAGGTGTAGGTACCTGGCACCCTCCTTGAGAAATCGTAGATACCGTGCTTCCCTGGATTCCTGCCTGTGGCGAAGGTGTTCCAGGCAGTGGCCGAGAGAGGGAGGATGGTCGATGTGAGCTTCCCAATACTCCCGCGCCGGGCCAACAGGGCGAAGTTCTTCAGGCGCCCCTGGTCCATCATCGGTTTCATGACGTCTAGGGTGGCACCGTCTAGGCCAACCACTACTACCTTGGGCATCCAGTCACCAGCCATCATCCTCTAGGTTTGCGCAGCGCGCGACTCCCTCGCCGACCTCAGGCCCGCATTACATGTACCCCAGGTCTCTGAGTCTTTGTTCAACGGAAGCCTGATCTTCCTTGGAGAATACGTTGTCCGCTGGCTTCGCCTCCGGAGGCTCCCCACCTTCGAGCTCGGTTACGACCTGCTCGACCACGTAGGCGACGTACTCGTCGATGGTCTTGAAATCACTGCCAGAGAGCCTACGTTTCACCCTCTCGGCAAGTGCAGAGGGAATCTTGACGGTGACGGTCTCTCCTTGCTCCAACTCTGCACCCGCGGCCCTTGAGGCCTCTTTAACAGTTTTGTCAGAATATGTATAACACGACAATTAGGCTCGTTCATTGGGGCGCGTGGGGTCTTACCAGGTTTGGGTGACTGGCACCGAAAAAATACCCATTTGATGGCGAAAGAGATCTCCTTGGTTGTGAAGAGAAACCCGTAGCCCGCTGCTGCCATGGGTCTTTGACGCCTGCTGGGTTCGCCCTGTGACACCACCTTCTTTCCATACGCGTTTCAAACCGTAATAGTTTGCATCGAGACTCCTCCTAGCTTCCTCTCAGACCTGTTCGGGCGCTGGGAACCGCCAACAGCGAGCGTTCGCTTTTTTGGGAATCTGCGCAGCGGACTTATATCGCCTCGAAAGCGGGTGGACCAAATCCGTGGTCCCGCGTTTCGAAACACTGTGGAGATCTGACAAATGCTACTAGAAGTAGGGTCGCTGCTGTCGATTGTCATTCTTTTCATCCTGGGGTTCCTCACCGGTGGTCTCTCGAATGTAACAAGCGGAGGCGCAGGAGTGCTCACAATATACTTTCTTACCAACTATGAGGGGCTCCCCATCCAAGCTTCTACTGGTACGGTTCTGGCCGCATCAACCCTCATGGTTCTGATTGGCGCCGTCTCGTTCTACAGGAAAAGGCAACTGGACACCCAGCTTGCGATAACCGTAGGCCTTTCTGGCGTGGTGAGCGCGTTCCTGGCGGCAAGATGGGCTGCTACCCTTCAGTCGTCGTCGTTGGAGGAGGCATTCGGCGGATTCACCCTTGCCCTGGCCTTCTATACCGCCGCCAAGTTCACCAGCGACTATCGGAGCGAGAAGAAGGTGGCGCTTGAGCAGTCCTCGTCCAAAGCCACGGAAGGTGTCATTGAGGCAACACCGATGGGAACCAGCCAGCCTTCCAGATGGGCGGGAAGGACACCTTCTGCGTTGGCGGTGCAGATAGCAAAGGGGGCCCTAATCGGAGCGGCAACTGGTCTTTTCGGAGTGGGGCTGGCGAGCTTGAGCGTGGTTCTCTTCTTCTTGCTGTTCAAGCTGGACACCAAGGTTATCCTGGGGACCAGCCTCGCGGCCTCCTTCTTCAGATACCTTGGGGGAGCAGCAGGATACATGACGGCGGGGCAAGTTAATCCACTCTACTTTCTGATACTCGTCGCCGGGGGCGGAACAGGGAGTTTCATTGGAGCCCACATCCTTCTTGGAGGAGGAAGGATGTCGAAGGACATCTATGTCAAGATCATAGTTGTGGGGATACTTCTCTTCATAAGCTACGAGTTCCTTCTCAAACGCCTCATCTAAGCAGATTAGCAGATGCCTATTCCACGAAGGGACTCGGGTGACTGAGTATGACCTTCGAGACCTCGGGCCTCATGAACTCCTTCGGCGGCGTCTCACCTGCTTGGAACATTTTTCTGAGCTTGGTCCCGCTGAATGCAAGGCGATCGGATGCGGGGTGAGGGCAAATCTTTTCGCTGGCAATGCCCCCGCACCTGTTGCAGTAGAAGAACTCCTTGAAGAAAACTGGTTCGATGCCTAGATCTGGAAACTCCTTGAATATCTCCTGGGCCGCGTAGGGACCGTAGTAGTTCCCCACCCCTGCGTGGTCCCTCCCTATGGCAATGTGTGTGCATCCGAAGTTCTTTCTCATTATGGCGTGCATTATTGCCTCCTTCGGCCCGGCGTACTGCATCTCGTAGTGGAGCACGCTGAGGACGACCGAATCCGCTGGGTAGTAGTGCTTCACCAGTGCCTTGTAGGTATCAAGAATAACATCGTCCTTGAAGTCTCCTGGCTTCTTCTTACCTATCACCGGGTTGATGAAGATCCCGTCGGCGAAAGCGAGGGCAGTCTTCTGGACGTATTCGTGCCCGATGTGGGGCGCGTTGCGGGTCTGGAAGGCAACGATCTCCCTCCACCCCTTTTGTCGGAAAAGGTACCTTGTTTCCCTGGGCCTCAGGGTGGAGTCCTCGAACTGATTGTCAGGCCTTGATAGAACTTCCCTGAGTTTTCCGCTGACCACCCTTTCTGTGGATTCGAATGTCTTCTTTACTCCCGGGTGAGCCGGGTCTTCTGTGCCGAAGACCTTCTTCGCGAATTCCCGCTTGGAAATATTGTATGATTCCGCGAACTCTAGGGTTGCGACTGGGTTCCCCTGTCCGCTCACCAGGGTCACTTCGTCTCCTGGTCCAGCCTTGAAGTCTTCTGGGGCGTGAAGCTGTATGGGTATTGTCCAGGGAGTGTCGTCTGCGAGGCGCATTGTTGTCACGACACTGAGGTAATCCGCCTCCCCCATGAAACCGTCGAGGGGGCTCAGGATGCCTGACGCGATGTTGTGTATCGTGATTGTGGTTTCGTCGTTGACTGTTATCCTCGGGCCTGAGACTATCTCCTTCAGTCTCGACTCTGATGGCTGCGTCTCCTTGAGGGTAAGCAGACGGCCACCATGCGGGAGCGGGTACGCCATTTTGCGCTCCGTTCCCTAGAGATACCCAATCTTCTTTAGTCGAGCCCTGATTTCTTCAGACTCCGAAGATTCCGTCTCTTCGTGCTGAGTAAGATCACGCGAAGCAAGAACTTCCCTAATCATGTTTGCAATATAGTCGGAGAGCTTCTCATCCGCTGGGTCGATGTTAGTTATCTCAGCCACCTTCTTTACTAGAGGCGCCGGGAGTGAAACTACAATTCTCTGCTCGGTTTCCGCAACCTGCGCTGACAA
>Ga0187780_10001048_pt1 | contig 20720 bp, 22 predicted proteins | sample 1015_Q2_SP10_20__FD_132429 | JGI IMG/M metagenome (GOLD analysis project Ga0187780, IMG submission 132429) | Tropical peat soil microbial communities from peatlands in Department of Meta, Colombia - 1015_Q2_SP10_20_MG | ecosystem: Environmental > Terrestrial > Soil > Wetlands > Peat | place...
AACAAAAAGGATAGAAATAGCACTTCTGCTTTCCTATCCTTCCTTTTTACTCTAATTTGAGTTGTTACTCTTTTTTTATTGAAGCTCGCCAATCTTCAGCATATTCTTCAAATGCACGATTTAATGCTTTTCCAATTTCGACATAATCTTCGTTTTGTAAATTCGCAAGTGAAATTCGAATTGACCATTCAGGCCCTTTAAATCCAGCTCCATTTAATAATACAATTGAATCTTCTTCTGCTAACCGAAATAATAAATCTGTAGGATAATAATTTTCTTTTAAATACTGAATAAATTCCTCACCATATTTTATTTTTCCCCAAACCATTAAATCGATTTGAGTATAGTAGGAAGTACTATTTTTATCATCTAGTATTTTAATCCCACCTAAATGATCAAATAGCAGTTTTTTTCGGTGGCGACAAATTGCTTTTGTTTGACTTTTATATTTGTCTTCTTCGTCTAGTAATGCAAAGGCAGAAAATATAGCCATTTGGACTTGTTGTGGTGTTGATAATCCAGCTGTATGGTTTAATGCTACTTGACGACTATCTGCTACAATCCGATTAATAAATTGGATTTTTTCTGGCTCAGTTGTGATCGTTTCATAGCGATTCAACAAATCTTTTTTATGATCCTGAGGCAATTCCGTAATTAATTGATCAAACACATTTTTTTGATGAAGTGCAATGACACCTAAACGCCAGCCTGTTGCACCAAAATATTTTGAATAGGAGTAAACTCCAATCGTATTGTACGGAAGTTCTGACATGATTGAATGAAAATCGTCAACGAAAGTACCATATACATCATCGGTAATAATCATCAGATTTGGATTTTTATTTTTTACAATGGATTTTAAATACTCCATGGACTCATTATTGATGGCAACGGATGGTGGATTACTTGGATTTACAACAAATAGTGCTTTTACATTTGCATCAGAAATTTTATCTAACTCTTCATTTGTATATTGCCAAGTATGATACCCTTCATCATTATGAGCATTCGCAAAAATTGGAGTGATCTGAAAATCGTATCTAGATAAATGTGGTATTTCTAAATAGGGTGTAAAAATTGGAACCATTAATGCGATGCGATCTCCTTTTTCTAACAAATGATTTGCTACCAAAGAATCAAAAATATAACACATTGCAGCCGTTCCACCTTCAACTGCAAATAGATCAAACTTTCCTTCTATTGGTTGATTACTGCACAATTCTCTCATTATATAGTCATGGACAATTTGCTCAGTATGTAATAACATTCGATCTGGAACAGGATAGTTGTCAGCAATAATTCCATCTACTAATTCGTAAATCCATCGATTGGGTTCAAAGTTATGTTTCGTTATTCCATAATCCACGATATTTTTTAAGAGCTCGATTCCTGGAGAGTCTTTATGTTCTTTTACAAACGTATAAAATCGGTCTGCAATTCCCTTACCATATGGCATACCAGCTAGATCGCCATCTTTCCAAATCCTCTGTGTTTCTTCAACTGCAAATTGTCCTAAGGTAAAAAAAGCCTGTCTTGGGGTAGCAGCCGTCCAATTCGGATTTCCTCTCCCAGCATTAAACATGGCACGAACTCTTTTTTTCTGAGTAGCTTTTGCTAAGTCCAATAACTTATCCTTTAGCTCAAATGGACTTAATTTTTTGTAACCTTCCATTAATTTTCTACGTTTATCTGATTTATCTAATGGCATATTACTCCTCATTTCTTATGTGTAATGATGAAGTTAGAATGAATAATCTTATATATTAGGCTATGTTAAACAACATTGTTGATATTCACGAGAATAGAGCCTAAGAAAAGAATAAAACAATCACCGTACCCCAGACAGTCAAAAGAATATTACCTATTGCATACGGGATAGTATATCCTAATACTGGAACGTTACTATTTGCTTTTTCGCATATTGCACCAAGTGAGGGAGTTGAAGTTTGTGCTCCTGCACATGCACCTAATGTAATAGCTGCATTCCATTTAAATATGTACTTACCTAAAAAGATTCCCACAATTAAAGGAATTAATGTGACAACAATCCCAGCAAAGAAAAAACTAATTCCAGAATGCTTTAATCCCGTTATAAATCCAGGACCAGCATTAATACCAACCACTGCAACGAATGCAGATAATCCCATATTACTTAAAAACCAAACTGTTTCTTTTGGAATTAGACCAACCTTTGGTTTTTTAGAATGAATTAATCCAAAAATTAATCCCATAATCAGTGCCCCACCACTAGTTGATAAATTGATTCCTACCGCACCAACCTTTAATGCTGGAATTCCAATTAGACCTCCAAGTAAAATTCCCAAAGATAAGAAAATAATATCTGTTTCAATTGATTTTTTTTCAGTTTTATCAACAACCGAGTCATTAACAACTACCTTATTATGATGCATATCATGTTCAATTTTTTTACACTCTTCAACAATATCTACACCATATATTTTTGGACCAATTATTGAAATTAAAAATGCCGCTCCAATCGTTCCAAAAATATATGTTACAGCGTAGCCTACTGGAACAAAGTCTGACATTTGTTTTTTTGCTGTAGCCGTACCACTTAAATGAGCAATTGCGTCTTGGGCAACACCAATCATCGAAGATTGCGTTAATGCACCTGCCCCTAATCCAGCTGCTTGGCCAGCATTATATCCTAATAATTTTGCTACTAGTACTGTGCATCCGAGTCCTACAGCACAAACTATAGCTGCAAATAGAACCTGAGGTAATCCCTCTTTCTTTAATCCTTTAAAAAACTGAGGACCAACGTTATAACCTAATGAAAATAAAAATAATAGAAAGAAAACGGCTTTGACTGTTGGATTAATAGTAATATTAAATTGACCAACAATAACTCCAGTAATTAATACACCTGGTACAGCTCCAATCGTAAAAGTACCAATTCTTATTTTTCCAATTGCATAACCAATAGCTAATGTTAAAAACAATGCAAGCTCAGGATATTGTGTAAATGTAGTTTGAATCCAGTGCACATCATTCACCTCATTATTTCGTTCTATGAGTATATTTTCCATTTGTACGCATTAAAATTCCGAACTAACTAGTGAGCTGTTTAGTTAGCCAAAATAAAAGGTTGTTTTCATATACATTATTTCTATTTTAGAATGCGTAGTTGATTACAACTCCAGGATGCTCTCTTTCAGTTAGGCATACGGTGATTTCTATACCTTATTCCCTGTCCCTTGTTCCCTATATCCTGTTTTCTGTACTGCTATTCCCACAGGAGTCCCGCACCTTCCGCCCGAATCAACTTCTATCTTTAAAGTTACAAATCTAAAAAGGATCAATCTGTTAGAAAAGAAACAAATAAAAAAAGCACCCACATATGTGAGTACTTTTAACAAGTTATTATAAGTCTTCTCCAACAATCTTTACTTCTCTCTCTAATTCTATACCAAACTTTTCCTTTACAACCTTTTGAACATGAAGGATTAGATTAATATAATCTGTTGCTGTCGCATTATCTTTATTTATAATAAAACCGGCATGTTTTAATGATACTTCAGCTCCACCAATATTTGTTCCTTGTAAACCACTATCTTGAATTAATTTTCCTGCAAAATGACCTGGAGGACGTTTAAAGACACTTCCAGCAGAAGGGTATTCTAATGGCTGTTTTTCTTCTCTTTTCTGAGTAAGATCATCCATTTTTTCTTTAATCTCTTTATAATTACCTTTTTCTAATTGGAAGGTAGCTTCTAGAGCAATATAACCTTTTTTTGCAATAATACTTTTACGATATCCTAATTCTAATTCTTCTTTAGATAAAGTAAGCACTTCGCCTTCTGTTGAAATAACAACTGTACTAACAATGATATCTTGTATCTCTCCACCGTATGCTCCTGCATTCATCGCTAGTGCTCCACCAATAGAGCCTGGGATTCCACAAGCAAACTCAAGTCCTGTAAGATTCGCTTCTAGAGCTTTTCTTGAAGCTTCAATAATACTTACACCACTTTGGACAACCATTCTATTTTCATTAATTGTTAAGTTATTAAACTTTTTTAAACTTAAGACAATGCCTCTAAATCCACCATCTTTTACGACCATGTTAGATCCATTACCAATTAATAACAATGGAATCTGATGTTCTTTAGCAAAAGTAACAATATTTTGCACTTGTTCAACAGTAGTTGGTGTAACAAAATAATCCGCTTTTCCACCAAGTTTAGTTGCAGTATGATTTTTTAAAATTTCATCTAACTTTACATTTTCTTCAGAAACAATTTCAACTATTTTTTGTAACACTTTATTATTTAACATATTTTTCAAATCCTTTTCTTACTATCTAATTGATAAGCATAGTAAGAAATATTATACCATTTAATAACTCGACTGTGCATTCCCTTAATTTCTTAATATAATATTTGTTATTTTCCATTTTTAAAATAAAAGGAATTATCAAAAATGTTTTCGGATTACAAAATTATTTCTTTGAATTAAGTTTTGCCTTTTTAAAATGAAGAAAAGTATAAAGGAAATAATAATAGGAACTAATATATACGTAACAATTATGGGAATTAAAATACCTAAACCAAACTCAGAAAGTAATGAAATTGGCGTTACTAGTGCACATAACCCAATCCCCACTATTCCCCTACCAACTTCAATATGAAAAAGTGAAGTTGAAATCACTCCTGCTACTCCACTTGATACTAGTGAAGGTAGCACAACCCAAACATTTTTTATGATATTTGGAAGTAAGATTACTGGTGTGCTAATCGATAAAGTAATCGACGTTTTCCAATCATTTTCACTTTTGGATATAGCTGCTAATCCTACAAATTGTGCTATACAACCTGCTAATGCCGCACCTCCAGCAAGTCCATTTAAGTCTAATGCAATAGCTAATGTTACAGATAGTATTGGTGAAAAAGTTAAGACTCCCCAAACAATTGATAAAATGATTGATAAAAATAGAGGATGTATTTCAGTTGTTTGATTAATATATTGACCAATAATCTGTAATATAGGATTGAAGAACTTAGAAAATCCAACTCCGATACTGCCTATTACAATGATAATCCCAAGAGGAACAATGAAGATATCAAATGCAATTTTACCCATTAATCTTTTTCCAACATACGTCGCCAATAAAGCAGTAATTAGTGCATCAATTGGATTACCTACTGAAATCGAAATTTCATTCAGATCATTCAAATACATTGCACCTGCCCCTATGCATGATGCAATCATTGTTGAAAAAATAACTAGACTATCAGCACTCAACATCATTGAAATGCCAAAACCAATTATTGGTGACATTAAACTTTTAGCAATTGCCCCCATTGATAATATTCCAGTGGAACCATATAAATAACCAATTTCATCAATCAACATGCTAATTCCGATTATCATAAAAACTGCAATTGCCCAGCTATTTGATGTGTAATATTTTCTTTGCATTTGAAAATTATTCATTTTTTGCCTACCTTCAATCAAGTTTTTTCTATGATTAGTATGGCAAAAAAGGATATTTTTCTTACTTTTTTTGTATAAAAACAGCTTGGTGATTAGATGATCGAAACTAAAATAAATAATTGGAAAAAGGAGCGGATTTCCGCTCCTTTTTGAGTGTTAATGTTAAAACCACATTTTTAAAGATTATTCAATAGAACCCATAAATCTTCTACCTGAAAATAATACTAATAAAGCAGCTAATACAGCAAAAGCACCAAAATAGAATGGAATATGTGGGTTAAACCATTCTGCTAATTTTCCTGCTAGCCATGGAGCAATGGCTCCCCCAACAAAGCGAACAAAGCTATATGCAGAGGATGCAATAGATCGTTCCACTGGAGAAACTTCCATTACAGCCGTTGTAATTAATGTATTGTTAATACCAAGTAGTGCACCCGCAAGAATAATACAAACAACTAGTGTAGTCTTTGAATCAATATTTAATCCCATAATTGCTAAATCTACTGCAAATAAGAATAAAACTCCGTACATTGTTTTCATAGTACCGAAAACTCTTTGAAGTTTAGGAGCAACCACTACCGAAGTAAATGCTAAAAGTACTCCCCATCCAAAGAACGTAAAACCAATCCCATATTCTCCCATTCTTAATACAAATGGAGAGAAAGCTAATAACGTAAAAAATCCAAAGTTGTAAAGTAATGCAGTAATACCAATTGATAATAATCCTCCATGACCTAGTGCTTTAAGTGGTTCTCCTAATGAGATTTTCTTTGCAGGTTTTGGTAAATCCCCTATTAATACAAAGATTAAAATAAAGCCAATCAACATTAAGATTGCTACTCCAAAGAACGGATAGCGCCAGCTCATTTTCCCTAAAAATCCTCCTAGTAACGGTCCAACTGACATCCCAAGTCCAATTGCAGCTTCATATAGAATGATTGCATTTTCTGTACCACCACTTGCAACACTTACAATTACTGCTAGTGCAGTTGAGATAAAGAACGCATTACCAAATCCCCATCCTGCACGAAAACCAATTAATTGATTAACTGTGTTGGATAGTCCTCCTAAACAAGAAAATACAATAATAAATAATAGCCCGAATAATAAAGTTCTTTTTGGTCCAATACGACTTGATACAAATCCCGTAACTAACATTACAATACCTGTAATCAATAAATAGCTTGTAAATAATAAAGATACTTGACTTGGACTAGCATGTAATTGTGAAGCTAATGCTGGTAAAATTGGATCGACCAAACCAATACCCATAAACGCTACGATACATGCAAAAGCAACTGCCCAAGCAGATTTATTTTGTTTAAAAATCGACTTTAACGAATGAGAAGGATGGTCTTCTTTACTCATTACATTCTCATTTACATTTGGATTTCCCATCTTATACCTCCTCAAATTTATAAATCTTTTAAATTACTGTACTTTAAAAGTATATTCCCAAACGTGACTATATGTCAATTTTTATATATATAATTTTTTACATAATAATAACTTCGTTTTCATGATATAATAGAATTTAAATAAGGAGGTTGAAAATGAACTCTCTAGCATATGCATTACTTAGTATGCTCATTCGAAAATCTTGTACAGGCTATGAGTTAACCCAATTTTTGGAAACATTCTGGCAAGCTAAACATAGTCAAATCTATCCTTTACTAAAAAAATTAGAAAATGCCGATATGCTTACTTTTGTTTACGAACATCAAACAGCTAAGCCAGATAAAAAAATCTATACGATTACTCCAAAAGGAAAAGAAGTATTATCTGAATGGATTGCGACAAAGCCATCCCCACCAGTTTCAAGAGATGAATTTTTAATAAAAGCATACGCCATTTGGTTAACTGACACTGAAACAGCTAGTGAACTTTTTAACGAACGAATTGATTTTTATCAAAAAAAAATAGATTTCCGAAAAGAAAAAATTGCGGAAATGGAACTAGAATATGGACAACAATTATTGGATCCAACAGCAAGTCATTTCGGAAGATACATATTATTTAAAAGGAAACTAAAACTTGAGCAGGATGAAGTAGAATGGTGTCAGTGGGTACTTTCAATTATTGAAAACTATACAGTACAGACTAAAAGCAAAAAGACTGCCAAATAATCTGGCAGTCAATTGTTTTCAATATTTTTATTTCTAACGAAAAAATACATCTTATTGCAAATCTTTGTTCGTTTCTTCTATTAATAAGGAATGAAATTTATCTTTCTCCTCAATTAGTGGAGAATGCGCAGAATTTTCAAACCATACCCATTGTTTTTCTGGAGATTCTAACTTATTATAAAATTCATATGCTGGTTGAAATGGAACCGTCAGATCGTATCTTCCTATGCAAAAATAAATTGGAACTTCGATTTTTTGAATAGTACTATTAAAATTTAACGTTCTCATTTCATCTTGCAAATTATTTATACTAAAAAATTGCCCTCTCATATGATTAATAATATCACGGTGGTCCGATTCTAGTTAAGTCCTCAAATGCTTTCTTATTTTTTTCCGATTTTGCCTTTTCTAAAAGACATTCATAAGACATTTTTTCACCTTCAAGATAATTTACTACTTGTGCCACACTAAAATATCTATGGAACAATTGTGGTACTTTTTGAACTGCCAAAATACTATTAATGGTTCCCCACGAATGTCCTACTAAATAAATTTTGTCTTGTTGAAAACGATCACTTAAATAGTTTGTTACTTCGATTGTATCATTTACAAACTGATTGATACTCATTGTCTCGAGTGTTCATAATTTTATTTCTAAGAGAAAAAATACACCTTATTGTAAATCCTTATTTGTTTCTTCTATTAATAAAGAAAGAAATTTTTCTTTCTCTTCAACCATTGGAGAATGGGCAGAATCTTCAAACCAAATCCAATATATTTCTGGAGCCTCTAATTTTTTATAAAATTCATAAGATGGTTCATAGTGAATCATCAAATCGTGCCTTCCCATACAAAAATAAATTGGAACTTCGATGTTTTGAATATCGGTATTAAAATTTATCTTTTTCATTTCATATTGCAAATGTTTCATGCTAAAAAATTGCCCTTTTAAAAGATTAATAATATCTAGCCAAGTATATTCACCACTTGTTAATATATCCTTCACGTACTTCTTAACCAATTTCCCATCACGAGAAATGCCTCCACTAAATACTTCCATGTACTTTTGATGAACTCTGTCATGTTTAAGATTACCCCAGGGTGGCAATCCTATGTTAGATAATTTCTCAAAAGCTTTCTTATTATTTTTCGCTTTTGTTTTTTCTAAAAGAAACTTATAAGATAATTGTTCACTTTCGATATAATTCCCGTATTGTGCCACACCAAAATATCTATGGAACAATTGTGGTTCCTTTTGAACTGCTAATAAACCAATAATCGTTCCCCAAGAATGTCCTAATAAATAAATTTTGTCTTGTTGAAACCGTTCACGTAAATAATTTGTCACTTCAATTGTATCATTTACAATTTGATTGATCGTCATTGTCTCTGTTGGTATCTTTTTAGAGTATGATAAACCAGCACCTCTTTGGTCCCAATTAACAATCACAAAATGTTTTTCAAGTTCCTTTTGAGATTTTCTAGCAAACCCAATTCGTGCACTACCGGGACCACCATGAACCTTTAATATTACAGGTTTATCTCGATTTTCCCCTCTAATATAGAGCCATTGTTCTACTAGTCCAATCTTGATTTTAAAAAGCTCTGAAATAGACTTTTCTTTCTTTATTTGATGTGCTCTTCTTACAAACATACTATTCTCCTATATTTTTAATCATACATCCTATAGATTTTATAAAATACAGCTGCTATCTCTATATTCCATTTAATCATTTTATCTCCTTCTAAAGGAAGGGAAAGAGTGGATAAACAGTATAAAAGACACTCCAATTGATTTGGAATGCCTTTAAATTTAAAAAGCTACGTTAAAATTTTTGTGGAAATTGTTTTGCAATTCCTTTGGAAATAATATCAGCGAACATTAACATATGATCTTCACCTATGTCATAAGAGCGAATATAATCTTTCCATTGTTTTTTTAAATAAAATGTAGTTTGGTCAGTAAGCAATTTTAAATGAGTATAGAACATATCTGTCAGAACTTTTTTTGACCAATTAGGATTTAGTTTTTGTAAAAACGCTACAATGTCATCTGCATTTTTATACCATAGTTTATTGTACTTATTAAAATCACTTGTATTACCTGCCTTCGCAGCATCTACAACTTGACCAGCAATTACAATATGTTCACGAAGAAGTTTCGCAAATTGTCTTGCATTATTTGATCCATAGTATGGTGCAATAGACTTCCCTAGATCATCTTGATTTCTCAAAAGTCTATTTAGTACATCACCTTTGTCTTCTAAATTAGCTATATCACTAACAACAAAACTATTCGTCCACTTTACATGTTCATGCCATAACTTTCTTTGTAGTTTTTCATAGTTACATGCCTTTTGTGTAAACTTGGCTTGAACCCTTTCATCTGTATTAGCTAAACTTGTAATAGATGTTAGAATAAGAAAAACCACCGCGATCATAAGCGACAAATATTTTTTCATAAACATACCTACCTTTTATCAATTTTTTCAGTTAGTAGCATTTGAAGTTTATATGGTTCTTATGCATGTTTTATAGAAAAAATTGATCTTCGGTTACTATGGACGATGTTCAATTAAACCGGAAAATTTCCCGGTTTATTTTTTGACATTTCAAACAAATACCCATTTCATAACAAGCGTTTAATGTATAATAAAGGTAAGGAGGGATGTCAAAATGCTTTCTATTTCAAGAACAAAATGGCTCTGGTTTTGTTTATTACTTACTTTAGTTGTTTCTTCAAATGTCCTTATTTATCAACTTAATATGTTGCAACCTTTACCAAATCAGGTGGCATTAGGAACATTATTTGATTTCATCATTACTATACCTATCTTCACTTATTTCTTTATTATTAGGAAACGTTATTCATGGAAATATCTACTGTCCTTAGCTGTTTTAGGCTATGGTGCCGCTTATCTAATCATTCCACATAAGATGCTAACCTCTTATCATAACACTAGTTATATCCCTATTTTCTTTGAAGGAATTTTATTCTTTATCGAAATTTATATCGGATATAAATTAATTCGAAAACTTCCTGCAATTATTCGTAATTTCAACAATAACTTTACCAATACTTCCACTTTTCAGGACAGGTTAGAAGAAGCTCTAATGCTTCATTTAAAACCATCACGGACACTAGATATCATTTCAAGTGAAATAACTATGCTTTATTACAGTTTATTTTCCTGGAGAAAAGAACAAGTTTCTGTTTTAGAGAATGCATCCATTTTTACTTTCCACAAAAAAACAAGTTTTGTAGCTTTGTATGTGATGCTCATTCATGCAATTGTTCTAGAATCAATTGGATTTCATTTTTTACTTCACTCTTGGAGTCCAGTACTCTCTTTGATTGCATTGGTATTAAATGTATATACAGTCTTACTTTTTTTAGCAGAAATACAAGCAATTCGACTTTGTCCTATTTTCCTAACAAACCATCAATTACATTTTCAGATTGGCATAATGAAGAGATTAAAAGTATCGATAAAGGACATTAAAAGTGTACATTATTACGAAGGACCAGAAAAAACATCCAATAAAGAAAGTAAACATATTTTTGATGCTGTACTTTCTGACTTTATGAAGGAGAAACCTTCAATTGAAATCGAATTACATTCTCCTAAAAAAGCTAAGTTTTTATATGGCATCAGTAAAAATGTCACAAAAATTCATCTACGACCAGATGAACCGCAAAGATTTTATAAAATACTTAATACAAAATTAAATGAAGAATTAAATCTATAGGGATAACAAGTAACATTTTTTAATTCTTAAACTATAACTAGTAACAGTTGTATCTTATTAGGTAAGTTACTAATAAAATTACTATCTGAAATAGTATAGATTCATTTCTATTTATAGTTGTATATTTGAAATATATATAAACATTTGGCCAAGTAATCAAACCAATGAATATTAAAATGATTGGTGGTAATAAGATGGAAACTATTGAGCAATTTGAACAAATCAGTAAAGAATTAGTCGAAATTTTTGGCGTGGCAAAAGGATCAATGTTTGGACATAAAGGATTTAAAATTAGGGGTAAATTCTTTGCTTTCTTAAATGATGACAACTTTGTCGTAAAACTGAATCAAGAAGAATATGAAAAAGCTTTGTCAATATTAGGAACACACCCTTTTAGTCCAATGGGAAAACCAATGAAAGAATGGATTGAACTACCTAATTCGATATCAAATGAATGGTTTAATTATTCGATTAAGGCTAAAAACTATGTTGAAAGTTTAACTAAATAATTTGATAGAGTGAAATTTCCATCAGTGGGGGCTTTTCTGTATCCCTCACTAATGGTAAGTTGAACCAATCTGGCTTTTACTGGATAATTTAAAGCAGAAATTGAGTACACAATTTCTTAGCATGTTCAATTCATTCTTATATCCAATAAATCCAAACAAATGAAACACTCTATACTTGTAAGTAAAATGATTCCCCTCCATATAAGAACAAGAGCATACATTTTTAATGCATACTCTTGTTTACGATTAGACATTTTTTATTTTATTAATCTCTCTTTTTAAATAATCATTTCGACTTTGTTCAGCTTTTAATATTTGGTGTAATGCACTGTTAATTTTTACTCGATCTTTTGTCTCAATAGCTTTTTCTAATTGGAAATGCAACTCCCTGTGTGCTTTAAAATTCTCAATTTTATCTTGTATTGCAGGATCATTTCCTGCAAATTGCTTCCACAAGTTGAATCGTTGTTGCATAGCTTCCTGTTTTGTAATCTTACCTTTTTTCACGTTGTTCTGAATATCGTCTAGTTGAGTCTTATAGGTTGTTTTAAATTCTTCTCGCTTAGCTTTAAATACTCTTCTTTTTTCTTCAAAATGTTTTTGAACTTCTGGATCTTTTCTATATAGATTAAACATCTCTTTTCGTTCTTTAAAAACCTTATTAAATGCCTGAGTTAATTCTGGTGCATATTGTCCAGATAAATTCACAAGATTTTTTTCTTGATTTTCAATGTACTCATTCTTATAATGTTCTCCTCCCTTATGCCCCTCTTTATGCTTCCACTCATGGTGGTCCCTTGAAATATTTTTATTCGTTTCTGCTTGCACAAGACTCGGAACCATTATTCCCGAAGCTACAACTGGAATCATTAATGACTTAATCCACTTTTTCATGAAAATCACTCCTTAAAATTTATCTTCATTAGTTTAACCATCTTTGATGGAAACATTATCCTGTATAAATTAGAATTTCATGAGAGGACAAAAAGTATTCATTAAGTAGTCAACTTAAGAAAATTTGATTAATAAAGATAATAATGAAATTGCAGAATAAAGTGATGAAATGGTTGGTTTAGATTAAGGCTGTTTTCAAATACATTTTTACATTTCAGTATGTGTAAGTAGATTGGAACGTAGGAATGCTCGCTTTCCTTGGGGCATGATCTGAGCCTCCTCGTCACATTCGCTCCAGTGGGGCCTCAGCCTTCCCGCATCTCCCACAGAAGCCCTTCACTCTTCCGCTCCAATCAACTTCTGTCTTTTAAATTACAAAACCTAAAGCATCAATCCTTTAAAAAAAAGCCTAAAATTAAAGAAAGCAGACGATTAACTCGCCTGCTCTCCCGCTTCTTCATTTTTCTTCAAAGATTTTCCTTTTATGAATGAAAGAACAATTAAAATTGCTAATGTACTAAAGCATACGATTGTTCCAACTGAAATACCATTACTGAATGTTGATCCTAAAAAGATAATTAGCAAACCTAAAATACCAACCATTGTCATTATTGGGAATAATTTGACTTTAAAAATTGGTACTGTCTTATATGTTGGACGTAATTTTAATTGTGCAAGACAAATGCTTAACCATAATAAAATTACTGTAAATCCTGGTATCGTCATCATGTATCCAATAACTTTTCCGGGAGCTAAGAATGCTAAAAATGCACCGATTAATAAAAAGAATCCATTTAATACGATTGCGAAGATTGGGACACCTGATTTTGTAGTAGTTTTTAAAAATTCTGGTGCTTCTCCTTTTTCAGCTAAAGAAAACATTGTTCTCGAAGTTGCAAAAATCCCTGAGTTTGCTGCTGATAATACGGCTGTAAGGAGGACAAAGTTCATTATATGTGCCGCTCCTGGAATACCAATTGCTCCCATAACTTGAACAAATGGGCTCTCCTGTCCTGAAACCTGATTCCAAGGAATTAAACCTGAAATGATAAGAATTGGTAATACATAGAAAACAACAACTCTCCAGACAACGCCTTTAATCACTTTTGGTAAAACTTTTTCCACATCTTTTGTTTCTGAAATGGCCACTCCAATTAGCTCCGAGCCACCGTATGAAAACATAACGATCAAGCAAGCTTTTAATACTCCACTAATCCCATTTGGCAAAAATCCACCATTACCTGTTAAATATTGCATAGGAGTAGTTGGTGATAAATCTGTAAAACCAAACAATACTGCTCCACCAATTAGAATAAATAAAACTAATGCTGTAATTTTTATACTTGCAAACCAAAACTCTAATTCACCATAAAACTTAACTTGAAAACAATTGATTCCTACTATCAGTGCTCCACAAATCAAACTTAATAACCAAAGTGGTGCTTCAGGAAACCAAAACTGTAAAAAAGAGCCCGCTGCTAAAATTTCTACAATTGTTACTAATGTCCAGTTTATCCAGTACAACCATCCAACTACAAATGAAAAGTGAAAACCAAATGCTTTATGGACTAAATGTTGTACATTTAAATTTGGGTAAACAACAGCCATCTCTGCTAGAGCAGACATAACGATTAATAATAAAAACCCACCAATTAAGTATGAAATAATAACTCCTGGTCCTGCAATTCCTAGTGTATCTCCGCTCCCCTTAAAAATCCCAGTTCCAATCATACCTGCTAGTGCTAAAAATTGGACATGTCTAGGTAATAGCTCTTTCTTTAATTGATCCTTCTTCATTTTCCTTCTCCTTCTTTCGTCTATATTTTTTATATTTATTTTTGCTTGTCAAATAATAATAGTCGCTTTCCATCTAATCACCCCTCTCAGTTTCACTGTAATTAAATAAATTTCTCATAAAAAAAATCCCTACTGTTTTCACAGTAGGGACGAATTACTTGTATTCGCGGTACCACCCTAATTATTAGTACAGCATTTAGTACTAATCACTTCATTTCATAACGGCTCTTCACCGTCTTCCCCTTACATTATTGCTCGAAGAAGATGCTCCTGGATTGTAATTCGTGTTGTTTTTTGTACTGATTCCCACCAACCATCAGCTCTCTGTTACAGGGAAAACCACACTACTTTATTCCATTCATAGCAAATCTATTATTCTATTTTCTATTGAAAACATAAAAAGTCCCTACTGTTTTCACAGTAGGGACGAAAATTAGTATTCGCGGTACCACCCTAATTATTAGTACATGTAAATTTGTACTAATCACTTCATTTCATAACTGCTCTTCACCGTCTTCCCCTCACATTATTGCTCGAAGAAGATGCTCCTGGACTGTAATTCGTGTTGTTTTTTGTACTGATTTCCACCAACCATCAGCTCTCTATAACAGGGAAAACTTCACTACTGTGTTCCATTCATTGCGTTTCGTATTTGATTAATGATTATACTAGAGTGTTTGTTATAGAATGTCAACACTTTTTTTATAAAGTCTCTGTTAACTCGAATCCAACTCGCTAGATTATTTTAACATTGGCCCGATTACTAGACAAATGGCTTATTTATATTTAAGGAAGCAGACAATTAACTTACATGCTCCTCCGCTTTTTTATTTACCTTCAAAGATTTTCCTTTTATGAATGAAAGAACAATCAATACCGCCAATGTTGTAAAGCATACGACTGTTCCAACTGAAATACCATTACTGAATGTTGATCCGAAAAAGATTATTAGCAACCCAGCAACCCCTACCATTGTCATTATTGGGAATAATCTGACTTTAAATGATGGTATTTTTGTGTATTTTGGACGTAATTTTAATTGTGCAAGGCAGATACTGATCCAAACTAAAATGATTGTAAATCCTGGTATCGTCATCATATATCCTATAATTTTACCAGGAGCTAAGTAAGCCAAAAATGCACCTATTAATAAAAATAGTCCATTTAATAATATTGCAAAAATTGGGACACCTGATTTTGTAGTTGTTTTTAATATTTCTGGTGCTTCCCCTTTCTCAGCTAAAGCAAACATCGTTCTTGAAGTTGCGAAGATTCCTGAATTAGCAGCAGATAATACAGCTGTTAGTAGAATGAAGTTCATGATATGTGCCGCTCCTGGAATCCCAATTGCCCCCATTACTTGAACAAATGGACTCTCTTGTCCTGAAACATGATTCCAAGGAATTAATCCTGCAATAATCAGCATTGGAAATACATAGAAAACAACAACTCGCCATACAACACCTTTAATCACTTTAGGTAATACTTTTTCAACATCTTTTGTTTCTGAAATTGCTACACCAATTAATTCTGATCCACCATAAGAAAACATAACAATTAAGCAAGCATTTAATACTCCACTAATCCCATGTGGTAAAAATCCACCATGACCTGTTAAATGTTGCATAGGAGTAGTTGGTGATAAATCAGAGAAACCAAATAATACTGCTCCGCCTAGTAAAATAAATAAGGCCAATGCTGTAATTTTTATACTAGCAAACCAAAATTCCATTTCACCGTAAAATTTCACTTGAATACAATTAATTCCTACAATCAGTGCACCACAAATTAAACTTAATAACCAAAGAGGTACGTTTGGAAACCAAAACTGTAAAAATGATCCTGCTGCTAAAATTTCAACAATTGTAACTAATATCCAGTTAAACCAGTACAACCAACCAACTACAAATGAAAAATGAAAACCAAATGCTTTATGAACTAAATGTTGGACATTTAAATTAGGGTAAACAACAGCCATCTCTGCAAGTGCAGACATAACGATTAATAAAAGAAACCCACCAATTAAGTATGAAATGATAACTCCTGGTCCCGCAATTCCTAGTGTATCTCCACTCCCCTTAAAAATTCCAGTTCCAATCATACCAGCTAGTGCTAAAAATTGGACATGTCTAGGTAATAACTCTTTCTTTAATTGATCCTTCTCCATATTCCTTCTCCTTCTTCCGTTTATATTTTTTATATTTATGCTTGCTTTTTAAAAAATAATAGTCGCTTTCCATCCAATCTCCCCTCTCAGTGTAAAAATAAAGAAAATTTCCTATAAAAAAAATCCCTACTGTTTTCACAGTAGGGACGAATTACTTATATTCGCGGTACCACCCTAATTATTAGTACATTTAATTTTGTACTAATCACTTCATTTCATAACGGCTCTTCACCGTCTTCCCCTCACAATAATGCTCGAAGAAGATGCTCCTGGATTGAAATTCATGTAGATTTTTGTACTGATTTCCACCAACCATCAGCTCTCTGTTACAGGGAAAACTACACTACTTTTTTCCATTCATCGCAAATCTATTATTCTATTTTGATTAAAAACACAAAAAGTCCCTACTGTTTTCACAGTAGGGACGAATAGTAGTATTCGCGGTACCACCCTAATTATTAGTACATTTAATTTGTACTAATCACTTCATTTCATAACGGTTCTTCACCGTCTTCCCCTCACATTACTGCTCGAAGAAGAAGCTCCTGGATTGAAATTCATGTTGTTTTTTGTACTGATTTCCACCAACCATCAGCTCTCTGTTACAGGGAAAACTACACTACTTTTTTCCATTCATTGCGTTTCGTATTTGATTAATGATTATACTATTGTGTTTATTTCGTAATGTCAACACTTTTTTATAAAGTTCTGTTAATTCGAATTCAACTCCCTTTTAATTGCACGGGATTAAAATAGCTCCACAGTTTTTTTCATAGAATTCAATTGGACCTGCTTCTCCAATAATAGCGTAGTAATATCCCATTTTTTTCATCTCGTAAAGACAACTATGGAGTAGGGATTTTCCAATTCCTTTATCATGCTGATTACTCGCTATTCCCATTGGTCCAAATACTCCCTTTTGCTTGTTATACACGTCATAACAAGCAAATCCTTGAATCTTATCTTGATGCTTTGCAAGATAGATTGGTATATCATTTTGTATAAATCCATTCTTAATTGATTCTACCCATCCACTTCCAAACTCTTTTTCTATAAATTCAAGTACCTCATCTTGATCTTTTCTTGTTGCTTTTTGGATAGAATGATGTTCTATTATTATTTTAGAATAGTTATATTCTTGCAGCTTCACAACTAAATCACGACTTGTACAAACAATATTTTTCATTTCAATTAGTTCATTTTCCAAAAAAACTTGATAGACTATATTGCTTTTATCTGCAAATATCGCTTGAAAAACATGTCCTTCATTTATAAATCTTTGTTTATAATGAATCCTTCTTTTTTCTGCATTTTCTAGTAGATTATAAGTTGAAATAGACAAGGGAAGTTGAAAAGAAGAACATTCTACTTGCTCGTTTTGGACAGTATTACCACTATACTCTAATAGTTCTTCAAAGTTTCTTAATTTATTGTTTTTTGAAACATATAAAAACAATTCACCACAAACACCACTTTTCTCATTTATCAGTCCCAAAAACAAATGCAATGGTGTAATAATTCCATGCTGATATTTTTGAACGATTGCTTCTGTCTCTTGAAGTACTTTTTTCATCCGATCTGTAAATTTATATTCAGTTATTTCCAATTCATAGCCTCCTCTATATTTTTTATCAAATTATTCTAACTATTATAAACATATATTATAATGAATTTGAAAAGGTTTAAATAGGATTTTACAATTCCAAACCAATTCTTGGAATTCACCACTTTTTATTATTCCAATATATTTTCTAGGAGAGAATGATATGAAAAAAGCTAATAACATTTATATAAGACCGCTAAATACTGAAGATGCAGCAGATAGTCTAAAATTACATTTGAATAATCGCGATTTTTTTGAAAAATTTTCTATGTCTCGTAATACTGAGTTTTATACAATTGAAGGACAAACTCATCGGATAAAATCATTTACAGCAAGTATGCAAAATGACCAAGAGTATTACTTTGGAATCTTTAAAAATGATGACCACACATTAATTGGCACAATTAACCTCTTCCAAGTTTTACGAGGATCACTTCAAAGTGCCTTCATAGGGTATTTTTTGGACAAAAATCAGAATGGTAAAGGTTTTACTACGGAAGCTGTTAAATTAATTGTGGAGTATGCATTTAATGAATTAAATTTACATCGAATTGAAGCTGGCGTGATGCCTCATAATATTGGATCAATTCGAGTGTTAGAAAAAGCTGGTTTTCATATAGAAGGTCTAGCTCAAAAAAATGTAATGATAAACGGAAAATGGGAAGACCATCAGATGCTAGCTATCGTAAATCCTAATGACTAAATAGTCTAGGTTTAAAAATAATACATAAAAAACAAGCATTAGATTTGTGACTAATGCTTGTTTTTTGCTGTTATTCTGAATGAACAATTATATTATCCCAAAAACGCTTTTAGCATCCATAATTGCTTTTCAATTTTGCCAATTTTATCTCGAAACAAATCTGCTGTTTCTTCATCGTCATTTTCTTCTGCTAAATTAATAACTGTTCTACTTTCACTAACAATTATTTCATAATCTGCTATTAAGTCAGCGACCATATCAATCGCATTTAATTCTCTGTTACCTTCTGTTAATGTTGTAACCTCTAAGCATTCACGTAAGGTTGCAATCGGCAGTCCACCGATCGTTAAGATCCGCTCACCTATTTCATCAATGTTTGTATTTGCGTCATTATAATATTGCTCAAATTTTTCATGTAGTGTAAAAAAATTCAAGCCCTTTACATACCAGTGATAATTATGTAATTTGACATACAATACATTCCAATTGGCTAATTGTTGATTAAGTGCATTTTCTAAAGTGTTCATTTGAATTCTCCTGACTTAACATAATTAATGCGTTCTTGAGAATTTTCCCCTAACCTAAAATAATCTATTCTTAAAAATCTAACACACATGAATAGATTCTCATCTACATATCAATTTATCCCGCATTAACGGACTGTAAGACCCCCACTGATGGAAGTTTCACTTTATATCACATAAAAATAAACACATAAAAAATGAGCAAGACTTCCAAGTAAAATAAAAATATGAAAAATTTCATGATGACCAAAATGCTTAAATTCTAACCATTTTGGCTTAGCACCATAAATGACTCCACCTATCGTATAGAAAACTCCACCTACAACCAAAAATAATAAACCACTTATACTTAATGTCCCTGATAAAGGTTTGATAAATAATACGATCATCCACCCCATGACGATATAAATCGATGTCGATAACCACCTCGGACAACTAAACCAAAACATCTTGAAAACAATTCCACAAACAGCAGTTAAATATATCAATGTAAATAATATCCACCCTATTTTATTATGCAAAGAAATTAAACAAAATGGTGTATAAGTTCCAGCTATTAGAATAAATATCATTGAATGATCAATTTTTCTAAAAAAATAGATTACCTTATCCTTTGCAACAACTGAGTGATACGTTGCAGAGGCTGAATAAAGAACGATTAAACTAATTCCAAACATGATTACTGAAAAAATAGTAGTTGTAGATGGCATCGTTATTGATACCTTTACAACCATGCAAAGCAGTGCAACAAAAGATAGAATTGCACCAGCTAAATGTGTAAATGCATTAATCGGCTCTCTTATATAATGATTCATTTCGAAAACCCCTTTATTTGTTTATGTAGTTTCAATAACTACTTATAATTATATTATCACAACACTATCTAGTCAATGTTTACAAAAAACTTTTTTCATACTACTATTAGTACTATAAAGTACTTAAACAAGGTACTTTTCTAAAAGATTGTTGCTTTTGAGTTTCTTAATTTAAAAGACAGAAGTTGATTACAATGGAAGGTGCAAGACTCCTGTGGGAATAGCGGGAAGGCTGAGACCCCGCAGGAGCGGTAGCGAGGCCACTGAAAAAGTCCATCATTTTAAAAAAATCAAAATCCCTAAAATTTTAATTCCCACTTTTGATGCTAAACTGACTTAAAAATTAACTTTCGTCCCCACTTTAGGTATAAAAAG
>Ga0187780_10001049_pt1 | contig 20719 bp, 15 predicted proteins | sample 1015_Q2_SP10_20__FD_132429 | JGI IMG/M metagenome (GOLD analysis project Ga0187780, IMG submission 132429) | Tropical peat soil microbial communities from peatlands in Department of Meta, Colombia - 1015_Q2_SP10_20_MG | ecosystem: Environmental > Terrestrial > Soil > Wetlands > Peat | place...
AGTTTGAAGAGACATGAATGTTCGGAAGGTTCGCTTCAGGAAAATCAGCGACGACAAGAGTCGATTCGGGAAATTGGTCTTTTTTGGCCATGGGATCGATTACAGTAATTTCGAACCCTACGAGCTCACCGAGCCTTACGATTGCAGACGATAAGTGACCGCTTCCGATGACGATGAGTCTGGGACTTGGGTCGGCGATTTCTATTGAGACGTCAATCTTCCCGCCACAATTCATGCCTACTCCTCCGAAGTCTTCCTCAACTAAATCGTATGACTTTAGGACTACACCATTCACACCTTGTTTGAGCATAAGTGTTGCTTCCTCCACCACCTGCCTCTCGACGCATCCTCCTCCAATAGTGCCGTATGTTTTCTGATCCTTCGTGATGATCATCTTAGCAATTTGTCGAGGAACTGAACCTTTGTAGTTAACTATGGTCGCAACGGCGAATCGCTCTTGCTGGCGCTGTAGTTCAGCCATTTTCTCGTAAATGTTGTTCATCTCAGTTCCTCTTACTCTTGTAACCTAACAGGACTCTGTCGGGCGTGGCAGGTATTTCTGTTAATCTTATTCCAATGGCATGGTCTATCGCGTTTACTATGGCAGCAGCGGGCAATACTATGGGTGGTTCTCCGATGACTTTAGCCCCGTATGGTCCGAGTTGTCCCGGATGTTCGACAATAATGCTCTTGATTTCTGGTATATCTTTCGATGTTGGAATGTAATAGTCTGCGAGGTTCGGATTTCGAACGATTCCGTCTTTGTGGATGAGGTCTTCCATGATTCCGTACCCCAAACCTTGGATGGTCCCTCCTTCTATCTGTCCTTCAACCGATAGAGGGTTGATGGCTTTTCCGACGTCATAAGCAGCGATTATTCTTTTGACATGAACTTTTCCGGTTTCCGTATCAACTTCAACCTCAGCTGTGACAGCGCCATACGTGTATTGAAGATAGGTGGTTCCTTGGCTTGTTTCGGGGTCGTATTCACATTTTGGTGCAGTAAATGTGTCCTGCACCTTCAACTCTATTCCATTCTTGTAAGCTGAATTCACGACGTCCAAGTAGGATACTGCGCTTTGGGGTCTATCTCGAACGTAATATGACCCGGTGGACGTCTTGATCTCTGCAACATCAGAACCTAATAATTCCGCTGCAATTTCCTTGAGGCGTTGATGAAGTTTTCCTGCTACCATTTGAGCGGCGCGACCACCAACAGCAGTTGTCCTTGACGCAACGGTAGGTCCTGCGTCATAGCAATAATCTGTGTCAGGTGGGTCTAATTTGAAGTAAGACATGGGGAGGTTCATGGTTTCAGCTGCTATCTGCAAGAGTCCTGACGTCGCACCTGTGCCATATTCCGTCAAACCGGTTCTGAATCTGATCGTTCCGTTCTTGTCGATATTCATGTGGGCAGCGACGTAGTCGCTACCTTCAGGACCTAGACTATTCCCGTGATACATTATTGCGATGCCTATACCTTTCCGGATGGTTCCTGATTGCTTGGCATATTCGCTCCGTTTTCTCGACCAATTTGATGCCTCAATCACCTTCTCAACGCATTCTTCGAGCCCACAGCCCTCATCCACCACTTGACTGGTTGCAGTCAACGAACCGGGTTTCAGCATGTTGATGCGTCGAAATTCTAGAGGATCCATTCCGATTTTTTTAGCGACTTCATCTATATGTGATTCTGCGGCGAAATGTGATTGTGGACCCCCGAAGCCCCGGAATGAACCTGCCATCGTATTGTTCGTGTACACACAATAAGAGTCGCTCTTTACGTTAGGAATATCATAGGGCCCAGTTGCATGGAATAGTGCCCGAGTGACGACAAGTGGGCCAAGAGAAGCGTAGGCACCCGTGTCAGCTACGAGTTCTGCACTCCACGCCATTAGTTTTCCATTTTTCCTAACGCCAGCCTTTAACTTAATGACGAATGGATGGCGTTTAGTATGCCCTATCATAGATTCTTCTCTTGTGTACGCGAGAGCTGTCGGCTTGCGGGTTTTGAGAGCCACTATGGCGGCCATTCCAAGAATGTCCACTGGCATCTCGTCAGACTTAGGTCCAAATGCGCCTCCCGTAACTGCTTGAATCACCCTCACCTGATCTGGACGAAGAGAGAGAATCTTAGCGATGCCGGTTTGCACGTGAAATGGACTCTGCATTGAACCAACGCAGGTAACGGATCCATCGGGTTCGGGCAAGACGAAACCCGTCTCGGGCTCAAGGGGTACAGGCTCTTGAAATTGCGTCCTGTACGTTGCTTCGACGATATAATCAGATTGTCTGAAGCCCTCTTCAATGTTGCCTTTACGGAGTTTCAGGTGTTTCGCAATGTTGCCTTTATCATGAAGTTTTGGCGCGTCTGGCTTCAACGCGTCGATTGGCGAGAACACGGCAGGAAGGTCTTCGTACCCTATATTTACGAGATCAACGGCTTCTTCAGCCACGGATTGATCATGCGACGCGATGGCTGCAACTGGCTCTCCGATAAATCTAACTTTGTCGTTTGCGAATAATGGTTTGTCCGGCAGCAATGCAGTCGATTCGTTTATCCCGGGAATATCTTCTGCAGTGATAACGAGAACAACGCCAGGATAATTACGCGCCCTCGTTGTGTCTAGCTTTCTTAGCAACGCATGAGCATGAGTTGATCTAACGACTTTCAGGTACAAACAATTTTCCGGAAGAATGTCCATAGTGTAGATTGGTCTTCCAAGGACCTTGTCAAAAGAATCTACACGTTCTACAGCCTTTCCGATAAGAACGGTCTGCGGTATATCGGATTGTTCGCCGTGTCTGGGGGCCATTTCTATCAATCCTTCATTCATGTGCGGATGACTTCTAACTTTTATCTCTTGATAACGCTCCCGGCTCCATCCTGTCTAATCACGTACTCAGTTAATCAGTTGATTTGGATTTCTCCTAAATTCTTTGCTCCGAATGGTCCAATCCATTAAATCGCAACAGAACTCCAATTTGAAAGCGGAAACCATTGTTCCACGTTCATTGATTTGTCTAGTCTCTGATCGTGGGTGTGGCATTTATCTATTTGATATGCGAAAATTTTTCTGTCTTTTCATAAGTGCCTTTGCACGCCGAAGATCGCGACGTGTATTAACATTGAAAAAGGTGCATAATTCTTTATCCAGTTGCTCTATCTCTCGAACAGAGACGTAGCGTACACGTCGAAGTCTGTCAATCATTTGAGTAACGCTGTAACCCTCGTGTCTTAGGACATATTTGGCGGCTAAAATCGTTGGTTTCACTTTGTAAACTGCTTGTAGTGGTTCTATGTTACCGTTGGGCCATAATGGTATCACAGCGTTTGCATTATTTGCCTTTCTGAACAGCAGTTGAAGAACGCGACCGTTTGCGAATGGTACGTCACATGAAAGCACGAGTGAGTATTCTGAATTCATATTTGAGAATCCCGCAATGATGCCTACCAAAGGGCTCTTCACTTGTATGTTGTCATTAACAATTTTAACTGAATTCGGTATGATCTTCGCGTATGTGGAAACTAGCTCGTTTCTTCCGATTGACACGATTACTTCGTCGGCCACTTCAATTGCCGCTTTTAGAACGTGGACAACGAGGGGTACTCCAATGAGTTTGGCGACAACTTTGTTTCCTTTGAACCGTCTACTTCTTCCGCCTGCTAGGACCAGAGCGCCTCTCAAAAGTAATCAGCCGGACTAGCGCGAGGATTTTTCAGTAATTGCATAGTCTCTTATTCGTTTTTGTTGTTGTCCATATATTGGCACGTCTCTAATCTAAATGCTGTTTGAACACGACAACCAAAATCGCAAATTTGTAGGTATTTGTTGTTGCTGAACATGCCGATACCGGCCAAATCGATGTTGCCTGTCTTAATGGCTTCATCGGCAAATTCAGGATCACTGGTTACCGCGAAGCCTACCGGAGTATTAACGACTTCCTTTATCTTTCTAGCTAGGCTTAGAGTGTATTCCTGCGCTGTACTTTCCACGAACGAGTTTCGGATAAGTACAGTTGACACGTTAACTAGGCTAACCCCAGCCTCAACGAGTCTCTTGGCGAAATATTGGCTTTGACCAATCGTGAGGTCATGTCTCTGGCCTTCATCCAGACGGTACAGCACCGGGAATTTCGGTCCCAGGGCCTCTCGAATTGCCTTGACAACTTGTATCGGAAATCGCATCCTTCCTTCAAACGTACAGCCATAGTCGTCAGTTCGTTTGTTGCTTAGGGGTGATGTGAACTGACTCAGCAAATACCCTTCTCCGCCTTGAACTTCCACAGCGTCGAAACCTGCTGCGCGTGCTCGTAGCGTCGCTTCAGCAAAGAGAGTGACCACTTGTTCAATCTCAGGTTTCTTCAACTCTCTCGGAGGTCGAGCGGAGATCTTATCTGTTACTGCCGACGGGCAGACAGCTTGGCAACCAGAAATCGAACTATCCGCTTCTCCACCGGCGTGATCGATCTGAATGCAAACTGGAGTTCCCTCGCCATGGATCGAGTCAGCAAGACTCATCAATCCTTTGAGTAAAGCGTCGTCATGAATTCCTAGCTGTCTGGGTGATTTTTTTCCTTCTGGTGCGACATATGCATGCTCTACAATCACAAGTCCAACCCCTGCAGCGCGTTGTCTGTAATAAGTAACTAAAGCATCCGTTACCTGACCTCTTGAGTCTGATAATTCAGTGGCAATGGGCGGCATCACGATGCGATTTTTCATTGTCATTTGTGCCACGTTCAGGGGGTCAAAGAGTGTCGCCATGAATCATTCATCTTTTGTGAAACTGCAGACACAACAAATAAACGAATTGTACTTGCAACTGGTAGAACGGGGAGAGGTGAAGCGATTATCCATCACTTTGGCACGAAGGGTCTTCTTCTTTCGAGTAATGCATAGGTAATCCGATTTGCTCGTTCCATAATCTCGTCTTCGTTGACGGTCTTGAGGATTCGTTTTTCCATCACAATCCTACCGTCGATGAGTACAGTCTCAACATCGCTTGCTTGAGCAGCGAACACGATGTTCGCTATAACATTCGAGAATTCGCCCAGAAGCAGAGGTGCCAGATGCGGTTTTCTGAGATTTATGATACTGATATCCGCTTTCTTGCCTGCCTCTAGAGATCCAAATTCATTCTCCATGCCCAGTGCTCTTGCTCCGTTCACTGTTGCCATTCGTAAGGTTTGCTTTGCAGGTAGCAAAGTGGCGTCTAAGTGGTGGACCTTCTGCATGAGTGCAGCAATTTTCATTTCCTGAATAAGATCTAATCTATTGTTCTCTTTCACTCCGTCAGACCCTAAACCAACGTTCACTCCTCTCCTTATGAGTTCTGGAATCGGTGCAACTCCTGATGCAAGTTTCATGTTGCTTATTGGACAGTGAGCTACACTCGTCTTTGTTTTCGCCAGTATCTCGATTTCTGTGGGAGAAAGCCAAACGCAGTGCGCTAGCACAGTCTTTGGACCTAGTATCCCGTAGTCTCTGAAGATCTCTATAGGGCGCTTTTGGTATTCGTTGCTCAGACGTTGATACATTTCTAATGATTCTTCGCCATGAGTATGGATACCCACGTTGTACTTATCGGCGAATCCTCTGGCTTTGTGGAAAGCTTCTTCACTGCAATATAGTAAATGCTCTAACCCTACCCAAACGTTGATTCGACCGTTCGCACTTCCATGCCTTGATCTGATTAATCTCTCGTTATCCTCTAACTTCTCGAAGTAATCGTATTCCGGCTTGTCAGCAACGTAAGGAGCCAAAAAGGCGCGAATCCCTGTCTCTTCAGCAGCATCCGCGCATCTGTCCATGAAACGGTACATGTCAAGGGCCGAAGTTATTCCTGCTTTAATCATTTCAGAGTAACATAATGAGGCGGCAGCATACGCATCATCACTGTTTAGGGCTCTGTGTTTGGGGTCAACATGTTTCCTTAACCACTCCCAAAGTGGTAGGTCTTCAGCTGTTCCTCTGATGAGTCCGGAATGTACATGAGTGTTAACAAAGCCTGGAAGAACTGCACTCTTTGTCGCGTCAATCACAACGTCGGCCTTCCCTTTCTTCTCAATTTCTGCAGTATCCCCCACCGCGGTTATTCGATCGTTTTCGATCAGAACAGCTCCATCTTCGAATACTCTGTCTTGATTATCGAGAGTAATGACAATTCCATTTCTAATCAGGATTTTTTCAGACACAATTCCACCGAACGTATTGGAATATGGCGTGGTTCATTAAGCTAATCATAATGTTGCCACCCGTTGCTAAATCGACGCGGGTGTTTTTGATGAAGGAAATGCACTGATGATGGGAGCTGGCCACATTTCAGTTCGTCAAGTAGTCGAAAGGCATCAGTCTTCTTCACTTGTGGTCATATTCATGAATTCTGTGATGTCTATGCCTCGTTTGGTGTGGCCTCCAGGACAGCTCAATGTTTTCGGCTAGTGCCGAACGTATGTGCGAATTCTTTCTGTCACGGACGGTTCGATTCTCTGCGCGTCTTTGAGAACCGCCGGTTCATCTAAGGTAAGGATTTCACCTTCGCTCATGATTATCTTCCCATCTACAATCATGTCGACCACATCGCTACCGCAAGCGAAGAGTGGCAGAGCGGTTAGGTCGTGCATGGGTATGAGGTGGGCTTGTCGACGGTTGATCGTGATTAGGTCGGCACGTTGACCTACCTTGACAACCCCAGCGTCATTTTGCAGTATTGCCTTGTAACCATTTGTCGACGCCATCTTCAGGAGCTTTGTGGGGGGCAGAATGTCGAATTCGTGGTAGGGTGTTCCGAATTTTGCTATGTGTGAGGCCATTGCGATGTTCATCTCCGTGAAAAGATCTAGTCCCCTGTAGCTTCCGCCATCAGAACCCAGCGCCACATTGGCTCCTAGCTCCAATAACCGTGGAACTTTGGGAAACGTCATGTAAGCCATGTTGATCAAGGGGCAATGCACTACGCTCGCTGAATCCTGAGCAATGAGCCGCGTTTCGTTATCAGATAGGAAAGCGCAGTGTGCCGCTAGGATTCTTCTGGTTAGGAACTTCTTCGCGTGAAGGTACTCGACTGGCCTCTGTTGCCATCTGGTGAGGGCATGGTCCACTTCTGAAATCTCTTCGTTCAGGTGGATATGTACTCCCACGTCGTCTCGTTCTGCGCGTTGCATGGTCTCTTCGATGAGTTTGTCGCTGGACACCATAATCTGCCTGATCGAGTACCACCCCTTAACCAGGCCGCTCGTCAGTTTCTTTATTAGATTGCTGTTGTCGTCGGCGGTTCGGCAATAGTTCTCCGGTCCCATATCCATCGTCGAATAAGTGATTCTGCCCCGGATGCCTGCCTTTTCGGCGATGGAGGCGAGTATCTCGGGATATGGTCCGCCAGCATCAGCGAACGCGGTGATCCCCTTTCTTATCATGTTCAAGCAAGCCAAATGGGCGCTGACCTTAGCCTCATCTGAGTTCATTTCTGATTCGAAGGGTATGAGTATCTTCAGCCAAACCGGATGAACATTTAATTCTGCAGATGACAAGGCGCCTCTGAGAAGGATCTGGAACACATGAGTGTGCGCGTCGACCAGGCCCGGCATCACAACCTTATCATTGCCAGCCACTACCCGCCTAGCATCAAGCTTGATTTGTTTGCCAATCCGAACTATTTTCCCCGCCTCGATGGCTATGTCGCAATTTCGTAATACTGGGCATCTATCGTCTAGCGTGAGAACGTCGGCGTTCTTGATTAGGAGATCAACTTCTTCCGTCACAGGGTTCGTACTCCTGGTCTACCATTCTGGGACACGTTTGACGAAGTGATTGACCTCGGGACCACTCGAGGAATATCTATCTGTCTCGGGTGGCGACTAAACAGTTCCTAATTGGTACTTTTTCGACCATGTTCTCACCTAGCCGGTTCAATGCTCTCGATTCTGTGAAGTTTGTTCCGAGTCGGATCGCACGTTTTGTTTCGGTGTATCTCCTTATAGTGGCGGTAGTTCCTTGTAGGCTAGGGCTATATCGATTCCTCGCTTGCCGTAGTATGACTTGGAAACGGTGTAGATTACAAGTCCGGCGACGAATGTTGCCACGACCCATCCGTAAGCGATTGGGTTTCCTCCCCATACATTTGGAAAGGCGAGGAACTGGTAGACTATGTACGCGAAAACAATTGCCATTAGCGCGCCGGCGGTGGCTAAGATTCCTTTCGACTGTCCTTTCTCGTTCTTCAGAGCATACTGCACGGCGGCTATTCCTATGAAGAAGAAGTAAATCATTGCTGCGACAACTGCTCCGTAGAGCGAAACGAGTGTACCGTAGAAGAAGGAAGCTAATCCAATCAATATCACGGTTCCAACAAGCTGAATCAGCAAGGCAATGGTGGGTGACCCATACTTGGGGCTAAGGTATGAGATCTTCTCGGGTAGAAATCGGTCGAAGGATTGAGCGAAGAGATATCTCGACACAACGATTATTCCGTATGCTAGGATCGCAACGTTCCACAGTATCCAACCTAACCCAATGAACCATGAAACTGCCGTAATGCTGGAAACGCCCATTGCTAGAGTCCAGAAGTTGAAAGTCGCTTCGAACACGAGACTCGGATTAGCTAACGCGCCGTTGACGAAAGCCATGCCGCCAGCGTAATACATGCTTCCAAATGCGGCGGTAACCACGATTAGAGTTACAAGTGAGGAGAGTACCACGTTGTATCGAATTGCCCCCTTTCCTTTGATCTCTGACGCTACTGCGGGTCCCGCGTTCAACCACGGGTAGACGAATATGGCGAAAAATGGGAGCATAAAGATGGTTGCTCCTAGGTCGAATGTCGGACCCGTGTACGAAGCGGCGACTTGTGTGTAGGTTGAGTTCGTTACGTTTATTGAGTTTAGGAAACTCATGTAACTTTGTACTCCTTGATTGCCGGCTGCGATGAGCGTAAAGATTCCGACGAAGGTTGCGAGTATTGCTATTATTACCGAGACAGCTACGAACTTGTATCCTGCCCTCGGTTTGAAGTAGTTAATGGCAATTATCGCTGCAAAGACCAGAGTTCCGATGACAAATTGACCTGCGAGGTTGGCGCCGGGAATGTTTCCGGGCAATGCTAGGCCTAGCATGCTTGAGTATCCCAGCGAAACTCCAACGGACCCGATCGCTGAGACGGCTGCTAGAGCGATGAGGCCGAGATAAGCGAACGATTCAAGCGTATACCCCATAAGCGCAAGAGATCCTCCGAAAAGTCCACCATACACTCGAGATACCCACACGTAGTCCCCGCCAGTTCGACTGACCCTCGTTGTCATCATTGTGTAGACTATGATTTGGGGTATCGACAGTATCCAGGCGATTATTGAACCATAAACGAGGTTTACACCCGACGTCGATGAGAGCAAGATAGTAGTGTACCCGATAACACCTAATGCGGCTCCGCCTGACATGTTACTCAAGTTAAGGCTAATTGCGTCAAGAAGGGAGACGTCTCTGCGCAGGCCTGAAGCTTTCCTTACAAACGCTACAGGTTCGCTTGTCATATTCTGAAAACACAGTGACTGTGAATTTAACACTTCGCATCGGAAATCGCTGCCGTCCTGAAGCTAATTCGATTCGAAAGACATAACCTAGGGAATATCGGGTAAGTGCGCACCGAGGCATGCTGGATATCTTACTATGTGTAACCCCATTTCGGACTTATGCTAACTCCCACTCGTCCAAGAAGCTTTGTCGCTCTGTCATTAGCTTCCCTGATCACTTTCTCTTCGTTGAGAGTCAGAACATTACGATTTCTCATGATTATTCGGCCGTCGACGATTACGGTATCGACATTGGATCCCGTCCCAGCATAGACTAGGTTTGAAATCGGATTATGTGGGGGAACGAGTTGCGGGTTTTGAAGTGATATGAGAATTAGGTCGGCTCTTTTACCAACTTCGAGTGATCCAATCTCCTTCTCCAACCCCAACGCTCGTGCTCCGTTTATGGTCGCCATCTCTATAACGGTCTCCGCATCCATCACACGCGGGTCGAGTAACCTTACCTTTTGCAAAAGTGAAGCCATTTTCATCTCTCGAATCATATCGTAACAATTGTTGCTGGGTCCACCATCGCACCCAAGTCCAACGTTAACACCCGCATTAATCATCTCAGGTATCTTCGCGATGCCAACAGCCACTTTCATATTGCAAGTTGGACAATTAGTCACGCTGGTTCCTTTACTTGCCAGGATCTTCCACTCCTTTTCGGTAAACCATACGCCGTGAGAAAATACAACTTGGGGCCCGATTACGCCCATATCGTTCATGAATTCCACTGGCGATCTATTGAATTCTCTCTCAGTATACACGGCATCCTCGCGCACTTCACCCAAATGCATAGTTATCCCAGTTCCCAGACGTCTCGCACCCTCCGCTATTTTCCTAAATAGATCAGGCGTGCAGCCTCCCAATGATCTAGCTCCATACCAGACGCGTATCCGACCGTCAGCTTTACCGTTCCAGCGTTTGAAATATTCCTCGACTTCTCTTAAACACGTCTCGCCGTCTTCGATCATGCCCGGATGCATGATGTTTTGCTGGGTACCATAGCTCGGAAGGCTCATTACAGTTTTAGCGAGGACACTACGGATCCCGCTGGATTCCACGCTTCTCGCAATTCCGTCGAATCCGTAACGCCTGTGCAGATGCGTTTCCAGGAAGGTTGTGGTACCTGACTTGAGCATCTCGAGTATGCAGAGTTCAGCACTTGCCTTCCCGTCTTGTTCCTCAAAATTACCTTGAAGTGGCCAAACGTATTTCTGAAGCCAATCGATGAATGAGGCATCATCTGCACAACCACGCAGAAGAGCCTGTGCCATGTGAACGTGTGTATCGATTAGGCCAGGCATTATTAGCATACCACTAGCATCTAGTTCAATTTCGGCTCTTGGTTCGCGTTTTACATCTGATAGTTTTCCGATTTGGGTGATTCTTGATCCTTCAATTCGCATAGCGCCGTCTTTTATTACGCGACGTCGCGCGTCCATTGTAACTAAAATGCCGTTAAAGATCAAGATAGAACTCATAGTCGCTCCCAGCCTGCGTATCTCGAGATTCCTATTTTAATATTGGATACGTAGCCTGCTTAAAATGGACGAGAAGTTAATTGGCGTTAAGAGGAATGGAATTTTCACAATCCTTCTCTAGGAAACGCTCGCTCGAAGCTTCTGATGTAATGCCAGAAATATACGGAGATGCCGGCAAAGGCGAATCGACGCGATGATAAATAGAAAGCGGTCATCATCTGCGCAAGCGATTGCTTCGGAGCTTTTTCGTCCAGTTGAATATCATAGGCCCTCTACTGTCACAGAAGCCGTCTTACTTGTGAAGCGTAGCGGAGCTATTCCTATGTGCGGAGGAACCGATGTTCTGGTTGAGCAGAATCCGACGGTTCGAGAGCTCGTTGATCTGAGCCGACTTCCTCTCAGCTACATTAGACGAATGGGGAATGGAATTCTTATCGGAGCGACCACTCGGATTAGTCAGATCGAACGCTCCTCCATGCTTAACCGGCCACCTTTTGACATTATCCGCGACGCTGTCAAAGACTTCGGCACGATCCAAATACGAAACATGGCAACTATCGGTGGCAACGTCTGCAACGGAATTCCATCAGCCGATACTCCGCCGCCATTAATTGCATTAGACACCGTCGTCAAGGTTGAAGGTGTCAATGGTTCACGAAAACTGCCACTGGAGCAGATGTATCGTCACGTCAGGAAACTCTCACTTAAGAGGGGTGAAATCCTGACCGAGTTAAGGATACCGATGTCTCCGTCGCGTACCGCAGCCGCTTATGTTAGACTTTCAAGATCCGAAGTTGATATCGCTCTTGCTTCAGCCGCTGTCCGAATCTCGTTAGACAGAAGGGATAGAGTAACTGCGAACAGAATAGTCCTGGGCGCCGTGGCACCGATTCCTCTTCGGGCTAGAAAGTCAGAAGATTATCTTTTGGGGAGAGTACTTGATCAGCAAACCCTAACAGAATGCTCGCATCTGGCATCTGAAGAGTCAAGACCGATTGATGATGTACGGGCAACGGCTCAATATCGAAGAGAAATGATAACGGTACTCGTAGAACGAGCAATCAGACGTGCTGTTTCAAAACTCAGGAGGACCACTAGATGAAACTTTCAGTGACTCTCAACGTGAACGGTACAAATTACTTTATTGTTGTGGAGCCACACTGGACATTGGCGTACGTTCTCCGAGAAGTCCTAGGCTTAACTGGCACGAAGGTGGCATGCGGCACAGGCGACTGCGGCTGCTGCACGGTCATTGCCGATGGAAAGGCTACACTTTCCTGCCTCACACTAGCCGCATCAGCCGAAGGATTGAAAATTGAGACTATTGAGGGTGCTTCAACTCAATTCAAGGAAAAGTTGCATCCGATTCAAACCACCTTCGCGGAGATAGGAGGGGCTCAATGTGGTTTCTGCATACCCGGCATGGTAATGAATATGAAAGCCTTCCTTGAAGAAAACCCTACTTGCACCGAGGCAGATCTGCGAAGAGCACTCGGCGGTAACATCTGCAGATGTACTGGGTACGCGAAACAAGTTGAAGCATTGATCTCTGCAAGAGATTTGCTTTTTCAGGAACGGAGGCTTCCGCATTGATGCGAACGGTCACCGAAGAAAAACGATCGATCATAGGAGCACGTTTGCCTCGAGTAGACTCGATAGAAAAACTGTCAGGTTCGGTACAATACGCGGCGGACCTTAAGTTTCCTGACATGCTATACGCTGCGTTGCTCCGCTCGCCCCATCCTCATGCACGAATAATATCAATTAACACTAGGAAGGCTGAAGAAATTCCAGGGGTTAAGGCAATCATATCACGAGACAATGCCCCCAGGTTTCTCTTCAACTCAAGCTGTCCATTGCTTGATGTAGAGGGTGATCAGGTAATTTTCGATGACTGGGTGAGGTATGTCGGTGAACCGGTAGCTGGCGTAGCAGCAGTCGACATAGACACTGCAAGAGTAGCTCTGGCAAGTATAGAAGTACGCTACGAGACCCTGCCGTTCGTGCTTCATTCAGAGTCTGCGATTGGCCTGGCTAGCCCGTGTGTCCGAGAAAAAGGAAGCAATATCGCTTTTGAAATCGGAACCAACCAAGAATCAATAGATTTCGACAAAGCAATAGAGAAATCCGATTACGTATTTCGCGGAAAGTATTCGACAGCGTCCGTCCAACAATGCGCAATGGAACCACATGTTTGTGTGTCTAAATATGATGACAGCGGCAGGCTCACTGTATGGTCTTCGACCCAGATTCCATTTAGGTTAAGAAGTACTCTCTCAAAAGCGCTCGGATTGTCCGTCGGCAAAGTCAGAATCATTCGCCCGCCACTTGGTGGAGGGTTCGGTGCAAAAGAGCAGATGATTGTCGAGCCCTATTCAGCTCTTCTAGCGATGAAAACTAGAAAGCCAGTTAAACTTGAGTACACGCGTGAAGAGGAATTTACAGTCGGCTCAAGAAGGCACGCGTGTAATGTCGAACTTGAAACGGGTGTCAGTAAAGATGGAACCTTCACGGCACGAGGCGCTGACGTTATACTCCAAGTTGGCGCTTACCTCTCTCATGCTCCAGGTGTGATGAGTAAGGCGTTTGCACATTTTCTAATGCTTTACAAAGCTGCGACGTCTAGATTCGATGGTAAATGTGTTTACACGAACACATCACTCAGCGGTGCATGCCGAGGATATGGTGCCCCACAGATTGTCTTCGCCATTGAACGTCAGGTGGATGAGATTTGCCGTGAACTAGAACTTGACCAGCTAGAATTCAGAATAAGAAACTCCTACACTATGGGAGATGTTGATCCTGTTACGAACTTCAAGATAGAGACCGGAGCAAACGAAGCCTCCATCAGAGCGGCGGCGGAAAAGGCCGGATGGAACAATAGATTTTCACCGAAGGCATTTGGAGAATTGCGAAGAGGGATGGGGATCGCCCGCTACATGTATTCGACAAGTGCAAAGCCATGGTGGCCTGAAGCCTCGGAAGCTCTTGCCATAATCAATGAGGATGGCTCAGTAAACGTAGTGACATGTGCAGTCGACCTGGGCACTGGCATCACCACGGGCCTAGCTCAGATAGCGGCGCATGAATTACAAGTTGATGCAAGCATGATAAACATCTCCAAAGAGTCCGATACCGAGACATATCCGTTGGATACGGGTGCCTATGCAAGTAGAACCACATACGTCGCTGGAGGGGCAGTGAAGCTAGCAGCGGCTGATGCACGCCAGAAATTGTTGAGTGCTGCATCCCGTATTTTAGGCGTTGATTTAGATGAGCTCGATGCCAAGGACGGGAAGGTTTACTCGAAGCTTCATCATGAAAAATCCGTATCCTATGGGGAAGTAGTGAAGAAGTGCAGAACGGCACTCGAGGGGTCCTCAACTATTTTGGGAAGAGGATTCTTCGAACCGAAAGGAAATGGCCCCACGTTTGGCGCTCAAATTGCGGAAGTGGAAGTTGACGTGAAGACGGGACAGACCAAGGTACTGAGAATCGTAGCTGCGCTTGATGTTGGAAAAGCAATAAACCCGGCAAACATTGAAGGACAGGTTCATGGATCAATTCAGATGGGAGTGGGTTACGCGCTTTCTGAATGCTTGAAATGGAATGAGGCTGGTGAAATCATTAATCCTTCTTTCTTGGATTACAAACTCATTGCAGCACTTGACATGCCAAAGATTGACGTAATCATCTTGGAATCCCCTGATCCATCCGGCCCCTACGGAGCGAAAGGCGTCGGAGAACAACCTGTTGTGCCCACTGCAGCGGCAGTTTTGAATGCGGTCAACGATGCGATCGGAGTGAGCATAAGAGATTTACCAGCCACTTCTGAGAAAATCTACAGGGCAATCAACGCTCAGAATAATTGAGTGTCATGAAGTTTCTTTTTCAGCGTGATTCTAGCTTAATCCGGCTTGGCGCGAGCGAGCAACCTTGCACATTCAGCTCGTAGTACGTTAGGGATGAACTTAACGCGTGGTTTCGCAAATTCAATGACGGCGCGATTAACCTGCTGATTTATGCCACTTGAGAATTGAGGAGCATCTCGCCCCTCCGCGCCGTACACCACTTTTGGAATATTAGTCCTAAGCACTGTTGCAGTGCACATAGCGCAGGGCACGAACGTTGAGTATAACGTATAATCCTTCAAATCAAAACTCCCTTTTCTCTTGGTGAGTTTACGAATAGTCACAATCTCTGCATGTGCAGTAACATCATGCTTAGTGAAGACTTGATTGTGGCCACGCTCAACAATACGACCATTTCTTGCTATCACAGAACCAATCGGAGCATTTCCTTCTCTCGCAGCAGAAATAGCCTCGGCTATAGCGATCTGCATACAATCCTCATCGAGTTCTCTGGTATTTCTTGTTCTCAAGTTGCACTGCCCCATGAAATTTGGGTTATTGAAAGAGCTTACCGTTTTCTTTTAGAGCCGTGTAGACCCGTTGTGGTGTGGCCGGCAAGTCAAATACCCTGACACCTGTCGCATCATGGATTGCGTTCGCGATAGCGGCGCCGACTGGAACGATGCCGTTCTCGCCTAAACCCTTTGCTCCGAATGGGCCTGTCTTATCGTAGGTGACTACAGGTTCAATCTGAATCTCGGGTATATCACGCAAAGTAGGGACGACATATGTAGTGAAATTGTTCGTCTTTATATGACCGTGATCGATCAATGTATCTTCTGTTAACGCGAAACCTAATCCTTGCACAATGGCGCCTTCACATTGACCCGTGTAAGACTGCGGATTGACGATCGTGCCAGATTCTGGGGAGAAGAAGAACCTGAGCACCCTTACCACTCCAGTTAACGTGTTCACCTCAACCAATGCTACAGCACTTGCAAACATGAACAACATATGCGGAATCTGTACGCAACCCGGTAGGGGCTTTTCATACCGCGGAATTTCCGTACCCGCTATGACACTTGTGCCGCGTCCAAGCCGAGTCATATGCATTTCAATTTCCCTAAGGGAAATTGACTTTCCATTTCGTTTCACGGATGAAACAACGGAGTTTGAGATCTTCAACGTCTCTTTAGGCTCTACCAATATTTCCGCAGCCGAATCAAGGATGAGATTCATCATTTTCTCTGCCGCTGCTATTATGGCTCTGCCTCCTCTAACCAGGCCCATTGATGCCGAGGAGCTACCCGTATCCGGAGCCAAGCCTGAGTCCCCTGATTCAAATTCTATATCAGCTATATCGCAATGGAGCGCATCAGCCGCAATTTGCGAAAGAGCGGGGATAGATCCTTGTCCAAATTCTGGACAGCTCACAGCTACAACGTATTTTCCCGATTCCGTGAGTTCGATTCTCGAAGCCGCAAACTCCGGAATGCATCCAAACCCATATCCTTTGACTGCGGCAGCGACACCTATGCCTCTTTTGATCCACGGGGGCGTTCGGTCGGTTTTATAACGGATCCGATTCCTCCAAATTTCTGATGCTTCTACCTTTGCAAGCGTCTCATGTATTCCGACCGGCCCGGTCAGCTTGTTTCCAAGAGGAAATATCCCTCCATCCCGGAGAATGTTCATCTTTCGAATTTCGAGCGGATTCATCCTGAGCCGTTCAGTGATAATGTCAAGGGTCGTTTCCATGGCGAAATTAACCTGAGGTACGCCAAACCCTCTGAAGGCACCAGCAATACCGTTGTTCGTGTACACGCAATAAGCGTCCACGTCAACGTTGTCGATGGAGTAGGGGCCAAAGGCGTTTTCTACGGCAACTTCAAGCACGCTTGGCCCGAATGAGGCGTAGGCTCCTGTGTCCGATATTATCTTAACTTTGACTGCGAGCAGTTTTCCATCTTCGTCAGCTGCTATCTTCATTGTGATTATCATTGGGTGTCGTTTTATTCCTGTAATGCCTGACTCTTCTCGTGTCCAAACCATCTTCACTGGACGTTTCGTTTTCAAAACGAGCATGGCAAGGTGAATCTGAACCGTGTTATCTTCCTTGCCGCCGAAGGCGCCGCCCACTGGCGTTGATATAATTCTAATTTGCTCAGGAGGAATGTCTAATGCTCTTGAAATTTGCATCTGATCCCTGTACGGCGATTGGCCGCATGTGTAGAGTAAAATTTTGCCTTCCTCATCGAGTGTTCCTATGCCTGCCTCTGTTTCGAGGTACATGTGCATCTGCCTCCCCGTCCGGAAGGTATTCTCCACGATAACTTCAGCACTTTGAAATGCTTTCTCAACGTCGCCTCTTCGAAAACTTACATGCTTGAGAATGTTCCCTTGTTCATGCACTCGCGGCGATTCCGGTTTCATTGCTTCAACTGGGTCATGCACGGTTGGAAGCGGTTGGTAATTTACCATGACAAGCTCCGCGGCTGTCTCTGCAGCTTCTTTGCTCTCTGCTGCTATCAGCGCAATAGAATCTCCTTCGTACCTCACCTTGTCCTTGCAAAGAACCGGCTCATCCGGGATTTCGCCACCAAAACTGTTTACTCCTGGGACATCCTTCCACGTCAGGACCGTTACTACTCCGGGCAAAGCTTCAGCTCTTGAAGTGTCGATTCCTCTTATCCGCGCATGGGGATGCTTGCTCCGTACAACCTTTGCCCACAACATGTTGGGCAGGGCCATATCTGAGAAGAATTTCGTCTCTCCCGTGACCTTGCCGATTCCATCAGCTCGTGCAACAGACATCCCTACCCACTTTGTCTCTGGTTTGCCTATGACCGCCGTTTCTGTCATTTGCCCGATCCCCTCCCTTCTTTACTCATGCGTTAACTGTCAGCTTCGCTTCCCGTAGATGGCTTGATAGAGGGCCGCGTAGACTAGCGATGCTACGACGTGCTTGCGATAGTCAGCTGATCCACGAATATCACTGATTGGCACGGAATCGGATACTGCAAGTTCAGCAGCACGTTGAATCGCGTTCAGGGTGAGTGGCCTACCGACGAGTTCTGCTTCACTCTTCCGCGAACGCTTTACGGTCGGCGCGACGGCACCCAATGAAACTCTCACGTCAGAGAAGGATTCCCCGACTTGCTTGCCTCTCAGAACGACGGCCACGTCAACTATCGAGATCGCATTAGCTTCACGTAAACCTAACTTTATGTAAGCTCCACGATCATTTGTCGTCAGAGGTTTGAAGTGAACCTCCTCGATCATTTCATCATCTAAAAGTGTTGTTTTACGATAGTCGATGAAGAATTCTTCGATAGGCGTCTCTCTGCGTCCGGATGCATTGCGTGTAACGATCACCGCATCAAGCGCGTATAACGGTGGAAGACTGTCTCCTGCAGGCGAAGCGTTCCCGAGATTACCTCCCAAAGTTGCAGTATTCTGGAGTTGTGCTGCCCCGATCTGTCTTGCAGCATCAACTAGAACCCAAGCGTGCTTCCTAGTCAAACTTGAAGCAATAATATCATTGTAAGTTGCTAAAGCTCCTATGCGAATCCGATCATCACCCTCCCTTATGTATCTTAATTCTTTAAGCGACAGAATGTTCAAGAGAGTACTCGGCTCAATCACCCCGTCTCGTAGCTGAACAATGATATCCGAACCACCAGCAATGATCTTCAAGCTCCTTCGATTTCGCAGAATATCTAGGGCTTCGTCAAGGGAGGAAGGGGTAACAACATTGATTTCATCGCGCATCAGAGATCTTGACTCCACTTTTTCGCGGCTGTTTGCACAGCTTTGATGATCTTCGTGTAACCGGTGCATCTGCAGATATTACCAGACAGTGCCGTCTTGATCTGCTCGACTGAAGGGTTTGGGTTCCGCATCAGCAAGGCTGTGGCGGAAACGATCATGCCCGGTATGCAGTGACCGCATTGTACAGCGCCTTCCGTAAGAAATGCGTGCTGAACTGGATTCAACTTGCCGTTCTTCACTAACCCTTCGGACGTGATGATACTCGCACCGTCTGCCTGAGCGGCAAGTACCAAACAAGAACAAACTGGCATACCATTCATGAGGACTGTGCACGCTCCGCATTCCCCCTTCGCACAGTCCTCCTTAGGTCCTGTTACCTGCAACTGTTCCCGGAGAACTTCAAGAAGAGTATAGGCAGGTGGACAATTGACAGAAACTTTCTTGCCATTCAACTCGAATCTAATCGTGCAAGAGACGCGCAAGTACCTTACCGATGGTTCGTTATGTAATTCGCCTATTCTTAACTGCAACTACCAGAAACGCTATCGGCATTTCAAATACCGATCAATATGGACTATATTCATAGCTAAAGTAATTAGCCAACAGTTAAAAGCAGATACGGGCGTCCGCAGTTCATGTCAACTACAGAAAATAAAAATAAGAAAATGATTCTAGCGATAATTGTACTCGCAGTAGTTCTAGTAGCCGCATTAGGTGGCTATTACTATTATGCAAACATGTCTAGCCCTAGCACTATGACTACAGAAAGCACTATGGCTTCAACCACAGCAGCAAGCAGCTCGCCAGTTCTGAAAACATCGCTGAAAATCGCCCTTTTGCTACCCGGCGAAAAGAATGATCTCTCCTTCAACGAGGCGGGGTACGTAGCTTTTCTCAAAATGGTCGATGATCTCAATTCCACAGGTAAATATGATATTCAAGTATCAATTGCCGAAGGACTCTACACTCCAGAGGATGCTAAGCCTGCTATACAAAGCCTAGGAACGCAGGGTTACAACTTCATACTAGCAAACGGATACCAATATACTCCTCCAGCAATAGACGCAGCTGCAACCTATCCCAACACAGGATTCCTGATAGTGGGCGGATACGAATGGGGGAAGAATGTTGGCATGAGTCTTCCCGCTACTGGTGAAGCCGGATTCTTACTGGGCGTACTTGCCGCGCTCCACTCGCGCACCGGTAAGGTGGGAGTAATTGGTGGCGAAAACGTCGCTGAAATCACTTGGAATACTGAAGGCTTCAAACTAGGTGTCGCTTATGCCAATCAGAACTTTGGCACTCACGTCACAGCGCTTGTGACCTTCATAGGAAACTTCAATGATCCTGCCGCCGCCAAAGCCGCCGCAGCATCTGACGTCTCACAAGGAGCAGACATATTGTTCTGCACAGGAGATGGAATCTCAATCGGAACAGCCGCCGAAGCACAAGCAGCCAATGTGGGTTTCATGTACGTAGCATATAACGAAACGTCGCTCGCACCGGCCAACACATTGGGTGGCGAAACCTATTCAGCTGCACCAGTATTCGAACAAGCTTTCAACGATTGGACGACTAATGGCTCATTCAGCTCTCTGCCCTATTACTTGACCCTGCAAAATCACGGTTTATCGCTTGACCTGACAAGTCAGGTACGAGCCAACGAGACTGTCATAATCAACAATCTGCAACAAGGAGTCATAGACGGAAAGATCCGGGTCTACTCAGAGCTTTCGAACGGCACTCTAGTGTGGTCACCGTTAACCCCTTCGTACAGTTCTCTCGGATGAGACAGAGCGATGGCTAGATACGCCAGAGCTTTGTCCACACTTTTCTTTTTTCTGGCACTTTGTTTAAGTTCACTGCTGTTTTTTCTTTTCGGGGTTGCACCCCTAGAAGGGTTGATTGACCTCATTCGATTAGGTTTCTTATCCAGTAATGGCCTCATTGCGACGATCGGAGAAGCTGTACCGCTCATTATCATAGCAGCTGGACTCTCAGTCCCGTTTACGGCAAGAGTTTGGAACATTGGCGCCCAGGGTC
>Ga0187780_10001051_pt1 | contig 20711 bp, 18 predicted proteins | sample 1015_Q2_SP10_20__FD_132429 | JGI IMG/M metagenome (GOLD analysis project Ga0187780, IMG submission 132429) | Tropical peat soil microbial communities from peatlands in Department of Meta, Colombia - 1015_Q2_SP10_20_MG | ecosystem: Environmental > Terrestrial > Soil > Wetlands > Peat | place...
GATTTTCGTCCCTACCTCACCCGGATCAAGGAAGGAAATCCCGATCTGATTTTCGCCGCCGGATACTATAATGAGGCAGCTTCCATCGTTCGGCAAGCGAAGGAACTCGGCGTTAAGAGCCAGATCATGGGGGAGGAGGGTTTCGATTCTCCCAAGTTTCTGGAGATCGCCGGCCCAGCCGCAGAGGGTGTGATTATTGCTACGAATCTTGACCGGGATGACCCACGACCACTCGTTCAAAATTTCTTAAAAAACTACCGAAAGGCCTATAACGAAGATGCGGATATGGTAGGGGCCTCCAGCTACGATGCCTTTATGATCCTTGTCAATGCCATCAGGAAGGCAGGAACGGCTCCCAAGGCAATCCAGAAAGCATTGCTGGAAACCAAAGACTACAACGGCCTGACGGGTAAAATCAGCCGCTTTGTCCAAGGCGAGGTGGTGAAGCCTGTTCAGATTCAAGTGGTCAAAGGCGGAAAGTTTCATCGGCTTGGCGTGGTTGACAACCCGGAAGTAATCACCCCGCCCAGCAAATAGTAAATAGGGATCAGTGGTTAGCGTCCGCATCGGGGATGGTGGAAACCCCTCGCCTTAGGGCGAAGCAAAGACTTTGCGAAATGGTCGGCCGGTCATCGGTGACCTATTCGTCATGAAGTTGGAAGTGGGCCGACCATGAGGATCTGAATCATATGGCATTGGAATTTTCATTCCCGTGCAGACGGGAATCCAGGACGGTAAAGAAAAAACTGGATTCCTGCCTGCGCAGGAATGACGTCCAAAAGAACGAGAATCAGTAAAGTCGACTTTAAGTCGACAATATGTTTAAGAACCCTTCGCCTTCGAGGCGAGGGTAGTTCAGTTACCAGTTCATGTACATCCTCCTCTCCTCTTCTTCATCCTAGAAGAGGAGGCGAGGATATTGTGTTTTCATGACTGCTCACTGCTTACTGCCTACTGGTTACCGGATCTAATATGCTCTGGCAACAACTCGCTAACGGAATTGCCATCGGAAGCGTCTACGCCTTGATTTCCCTCGGGCTGACGATGGTCTATGGAATCCTACGAATTCTGCACGTTGCCCATGCTGGCATCTATGCCCTGGGGGCTTACGTCGGCCTGCTCTCTTTCCGGCTCATTGGTAGCTTCTGGCTTTCTTTGATCACCGGGATGGCCGGAGCGGCGATTGCCGGATACATGGTGGAGCGCTTCCTATACACGCCTCTCCTCCATTTGCCAAGAATTGCTCCCCTCATCGTATCCATCGGCCTCTTCACAGCCCTGGAAGAAGCCTTCCGGATCGTGGCAGGACCCCATACGTTAGCTTACAACGCTCATGTCGGACTGAGCGATCTTTCCATCGGCAGCTTCCATCTGACAGAAACGCAAATTCTCATTCTCTTAGTGACGTTCGCCATCTTGATTTTTCTCTGGGCCTTCCTGACGAAGACCCGGACCGGCCTGGCGATGAGGGCCTGCGCCCAGGACCCCGAAACAACCTCCTCCTTCGGGGTGAATGTGAACGGAATCATTGCAGTAAATTTTCTGATCGGATCGGCCATGGCCGGCGCAGCAGGAGTTCTCATCGGAGTCTACGACAATCAGGTGTGGCCAACCATGGGCAGCGTCCCAGCCTATAAAGCATTGGCCATTGTTGTCCTCGGGGGTTTAGGCAATATTCCAGGAACGGTGTTGGCATCGATCGTTGTTGGATTGGCTGAAACATTCTTCATCGGTGTCCTCGCCATTCCCTTCCCGAGAGATGCCGTGGCCTTCGTGGCCATGATTATCGTCTTAATGTTTAGGCCCTACGGACTGTTGGGGAAGGGCTGACAACGTTAGGCGTAAGACGTGAGTCGTAAGGTGATAGCAACCCCTTTCACTTTTCGCCTCACACCTTACGGTTTTTAATATGATCAGCGGATATTTCATCACCATTTTCATCACCATCGTCATTTATGCTATGCTGGCGCACAGCCTCAACATTATCACCGGCCATGCAGGGCAGATTTCCCTCGGCCACGCCGCCTTCTTCGGCATCGGCGCCTATACCTCGGCCATGCTTTATACCGAGGCCGGGTTCCCATTTTGGATCTCAGTCCCCATGGCTGCCGTCGTGGCAGGGATCGTTGGGGCCCTGCTCGGGATCCCCTGTTTACGAGTCCGTGATGACTTTTTAGCCATCACGACGATGGGCATTAATTTTGTTGTAGAAGCCATTTTTCTCTACATTCCCTTCTTCGGTGGCGCGATGGGCATTGGAGGAATCAACCTTCCAAAATGGTTTGGACGCGAAATGACTAAGCCCGAGTATTTCGTTCTCATTCTGGTTGTTTTCGTCCTTCTGCTCTTACTGGATCGTCGGGTGGGACGTTCATGGATTGGATTAGCTTGGGCTTCGATCCGTGAAGACGAGGAGGCTGCAGGGTCAATGGGCGTGGATGTTGTACGTTTTAAAGTTTTGGCTTTTATTCTGGGCAGCGCCATTGCTGGGCTTGCCGGAGGATTTTATGCCCACTTTTTAACATTCATCATGCCCCAGAATTTCGGCTTCGGCCAATCCGTCGTCATTCTATCCATGGTGGTCTTTGGCGGGATCGGGAGCCGCTGGGGTCCGATCGTCGGGGCCATCATCCTGGGAATTCTGCCAGAGGTCTCCAGACCCATCATGGAGTACCGCATCTTGATCTATGGGATCCTTCTCCTTGGCATGATGCGCTTCCAACCGGGTGGCCTCTTGGGCCCTGAATCGGTCCTTTCAAAACTTTTCCGTCGATCTGTTTATCGCCCGGGGGCGAGAGGTGGGAGTCAATGACCCTTTTGGATGTGAGGGCTCTGAGCAAGGAATTCGACGGCCTGCGCGCGCTGGATAGGGTGAGTTTTACATCCGGAGAAGGGGAGATCCTGGGGATCATCGGCCCCAATGGGGCGGGTAAGACGACGCTCTTCAACCTTATCTCAGGCATTTACCTCCCCTCGGCTGGAGAAATGAGTTTTCAGGGGAAATCGATTCATCGCCTGAAGCCCCACCAGATCAGCCGTTTGGGTATTGGCAGGACTTTTCAAATTGTCCGTCCCTTTCAAAATCTGGATGTAGAGACCAATGTCTTGGTAGCCTATGGGCATCGTTTCTATCCCTCTTTATGGAAATCGGCCGGGCCATTCAGGCAGCCTGAATTCCTCAAAGAGGTTCAAACGCTCATCCAGCGAGCCGGGCTTCAGTCCTATACTAAACATACCGCGAAAAATCTTCCTCTCGGCTTCAAGAAACGTCTCGAAATCGCCCGTGCCTTGGCACTTGAACCTCGTCTCCTCCTTCTTGACGAACCTTCTGCCGGTTTGCGTTTTGAAGAATCAGCCCAACTCATGGAACTCATTCGCCAGGTGCGCGATCAAGGCATTGGCGTTCTTCTGATCGAGCACAACATGCAGGTCGTCATGGATCTCTGCAAGCGGATCGTGGTTCTCGACCACGGCGCGAAGATTGCGGAAGGTTCTCCTAAGGAGATTCGTTCAAACCCTCTGGTCATCCAGGCCTACCTGGGGAAGGAGACATAGAATGCTGGAAGTCCAGGGAATGGAAGTTTCTTACGGCGAGTTCTTAGCCCTTAGGGGGATAAGCTTCATGGTTAAGGAGGGGGAACTTGTCACAATCATCGGAGCCAATGGAGCGGGCAAAAGTACGATTCTTCGGGCTTTGATGGGTTTGGTAAAATGCCGAAAGGGAGAAATCTTGTTCAAAGGTGAGGCGATTACCGTGAGCCCACCTCATCACCGGGCCCGGCTGGGCATCAGCCTTGTTCCTGAAGGAAGAAAGATTTTTCCTGACCTCACCGTGGCTGAAAACCTAATCATGGGAGCCTACATTCAGGAGGACAGGAAGGCGATTCAGTCTCGGATGGAAGAAGCCTTTGGGCTTTTTCCCGTGTTGAAGGAAAGGCAGAATCAAGTGGGAAAAACCTTAAGCGGCGGAGAACAGCAGATGGTGGCGATCGGTCGTGCTTTGATGTCCGGACCCCGGATGATTTTGATGGATGAGGTATCCTTAGGGTTGATGCCCATCTATGTGGAGGAGACATTTAGAGTCATTCAAAATCTCCACCGGCAAGGAGTGACCATCCTGCTCGTGGAGCAAAACGCCCGGAGAGCCCTGGCTGCAGCAGATAGGGGGTATGTGCTTGAGACCGGCGAGATTGTCCTGAGCGATCGAGCTGAAAAATTGGCGCTGAACCCTCAGGTCAAAAAAGCCTATCTCGGAGGGGCATAATGAAGAGACTTAGACTCTTTCCAAAGGGAACACCGAGGTGATGTCCCTGAAGAAGAGAACTGTCTCCGCCTGTTCTTAGTCCTTGTCCTTATCGAATATCTCTTTGACTTCCTGCGAGGCTATGTTTGTCGAGGCGATGAGTAGAAGAGAAGTTTTAGTGGGCTCGTTATATCTTAAAGCAATTTGTGTGACCGTTCCGTCCCAAGAGTAGGCCCCTTGGAATTTACTCACAGTCCCATATTTTTCGAACAGGAATTTCCTTAAGGCGTCAAAATTTTCAGGCCCATTGGCGGTTATCCGGGCTTCAGCAAACTTCCCTCTCCAAAATACATACTCCGTCTTGTCAAACTCGGCCTCTCCCAACTTCAACACGTCTCGTTGCCGGGTATAAGAAATCTTTATTTTCACATCCGGTTCAGAGGGATCGCTGATGCTGTTCGATTCCACCATGTCCGATTTGACTTCAAAGAAAGGAGTGCCCCACTTGATGCCGGCAAAGCCCTCCGGTTCTGAATTGGGTTTGAAACTCGATGTTGATTTCTGTGAGCAGCCGAAGATCCCCAGCACAAGGGCCAGAAGGATGCTGCATTTTCCAAGGTTTCTCATCTTCCGCACTTCCATCGTTGGGCAAGCTCTAAATCTTTTTCGTTAAACCGGGACAGTTAATTATAATGGATGAGGCCGCGGTGTCAATTGGGAAGAGATGGCTAAAGTCAACTATCAGGAGTTTGGAGCCCGCCTGATGCCTCATTAGGTTATTGCGAATTTGGGCTGAGGGTATATAATGAGTGTGAATCCCGTTAGAAATCCCAGTCGTTGCGACTCGAAACCGAGCGGGGCATCAAATCCCGCCGGAATTATTCTGGGACCTAACCTCGCCGCAGTGCAGCGGGGCATCATTTCTAACGGGGTAAAGGATGAGGTGAGAATATGGAAAAGAAGAAAGTGAAGGTTAGGGAGAAGGCGGGGGCGCTGACGGGTGTTCAAGTCGGGATCAAGGCGCCTCGGGGGTTGAAAATAACTTGTAAGAGCTGGCAGACGGAGGCTGCTTTAAGAATGTTGATGAATAACCTCGATCCGGAGGTGGCTGAGAAGCCGGCAGAGCTGATCGTCTACGGAGGTTCTGGAAAAGCGGCCAGAAACTGGGAAGCCTATCATTCACTCGTTGAGTGTTTGAGAAATTTAGAGAACGATGAGACATTGCTTGTCCAATCGGGCAAACCTGTTGGGATCTTTAAGACTCACGAAGATGCTCCCCGGGTCTTGATCTCAAATTCGATGTTGGTTCCCCATTGGGCCAACTGGGAGAAGTTCAGGGAGCTGGAGGAGTTGGGACTCACTATGTACGGCCAGATGACAGCGGGAAGCTGGATCTATATCGGAACCCAGGGGATCCTTCAAGGGACATATGAAACCTTTGCTTCGGCGGCAAAGAAACATTTTGGGGGAACGTTGAAAGGCAGGCTCATCCTTTCAGCTGGTCTTGGAGGAATGGGAGGAGCCCAACCTTTAGCCGCCACACTGAACGAAGGGGTATTTTTAGGTGTGGAGGTTGATCCGGCAAGGATAAAACGGCGACTCGAAACAGGATATTTAGATGTGATGGTCGACCGTTTGGAGGATGCGCTCATTCTGGGTTTGGGGGCGAAAGAAAAGGGGATTCCTAAATCCATCGGCCTTGTAGGAAATGCGGCAGAGATTCATCCGGAGATGGTGAGAAGAGGGATCATTCCGGATCTTGTGACAGACCAGACCTCGGCCCATGATGCATTAAATGGGTATGTCCCTACGGCGTTGACTCTGCATGAGGCCCTTGAACTTCGCAGAAAAGAACCGCAAACCTATATTCGTCGGGCCATGGAATCTATGGCTGTTCATGTTCGGGCGATGCTGGAATGGCAAAAGAAGGGATCGATCGTCTTCGACTATGGTAATAATATTCGGGCCCAGGCTTTTCAGGCAGGGGTAAAAGAGGCATTCAATTATCCTGGATTCGTCCCTGCTTTTATCCGGCCTCTCTTTTGCGAGGGCAAGGGGCCCTTCCGCTGGGCTGCTCTGTCAGGAGATCCTGAGGATATCTATAGAACGGATGAAGTGATTCTAAAGGAATTCCCCGATGATGTTTCTCTGGCGAGGTGGATCCGATTGGCAAAGGAGAAGGTGAAATTCCAAGGACTCCCGGCGAGGATCTGCTGGCTAGGCTACGGTCAGAGAGCGAGGATCGGAAAGGTATTTAACGATATGGTCGCCAAGGGGAAACTCAAGGCACCGATTGTGATTGGAAGGGACCATCTCGACAGCGGCTCAGTCGCGTCCCCCTATCGTGAGACCGAGGGGATGAAAGATGGAAGCGATGCCATCGCCGACTGGCCTATCTTGAACGCCCTTCTCAATGTCGCTTCGGGAGCGACCTGGGTTTCGGTCCATCATGGAGGCGGAGTGGGGATTGGTTATTCTATTCATGCCGGGATGGTGGTCGTGGCCGACGGAACCAAGGATGCGGAAAGAAGGCTGCTGAGGGTATTGACGACAGATCCGGGAACCGGTGTGATGCGCCACACTGACGCAGGATACGAAGAAGCGATCCGAACGGCTAAACAGGAGGGAATTAAAATCCCGGGGGTAACGATTTACCAGAGGTAATTCATATTCCCAGTCCAATAGGCGAAAGTGCGAAAGGCGGCAGAAGCGTCTCCAATTCCGTGATGGCGGAATAAATCTTAGAGAAGCAGACAGACCGGACTTCGAAAGTTTTAGAATTGCGGTTCTTTGGAGCACGAGGGTAAGCCTTGCTATTAATTTAAATGAAGATTTTTCAAGGGTCTTCGACGCTTGAGCTTAATTGATAAAAGGTGCCGTTCTAAAACTTATTAAGCCGGCCTCTCCGCTTCGCGGAGCTTAATTCAGTCAACGGAACAAATGATGCTCACATAGGCAGTGGGCCTGCGACATAAAAGTAAACGATTTGCTTTTCTTTAAGGTTTGTGATAATAGTTTCGGATACTTTGGGGAGTTGAGGAGATCCACGGGTGAGAAAATCTAAAGGAGGAGGGGATGAGTCATGAAAAAGAGTTGGATCGTAGGGATGATGGTTCTGACGTTTTTGATTGCGGGTTCTGCATCCGGTGCAGAACCGGTCAAACTGGGTATGTCCACCTGGCTCGGATATGCTCCCCTGTACCTGGCTAAAGAAAAGGGATTTTTTAAGGAGCGAGGGATTGACGTGGAGATCGTTGTGATCGAAAGCCCTGCGGACAGACGGGCTGCTTTCGCTGTCGACAAAATTCAGGGAATGGCGACAACCGTGGATACCCATGTGATGACGGCGGCCGCCGAGAACCCGATCCCGGTAAAACAGGTGTTAGCTCTTGATGATTCCCACGGCGGTGACGGCATGGTGGCGAAGAAGGAGATTAAGACAATTAAAGACCTCAAAGGGAAGACGGTTGCAGCTCAACTGGGTGCAGGAGCGAGCTATTTCTGGCTCAACTACGTACTGGCCCAGAACGGGATGAAGCTCGCCGATCTCAAGACGATTGATATGAAGGCAGGCGATGCAGGCTCCGCTTTTGTGGCTGGCAAGGTTGATGCCGCTGTGACCTGGGAACCATGGCTCTCCAGGGCAAGGGAGACTGCCTTCGGACATATTCTGCTTTCAAGCGATAAGACCCCGGGGATTATTGTGGACTCCTTGGCCTTCAAACCCGACTTTTTGAAAAAACGCGGGCCGGATGTGAAAAAGATTGTGGCGGCGTGGTATGAGGCAGTCAACTTTGCTAACGGTTATCCAAAAGAGGCCGATGCCATCATGGGGAAGTTCACGGGCCAGAAGCCGGAGGAATTCACCAAAGAGAAGACAGGTGTTCGGTTCTACGGCGTCAAGGAAAATAAAGATTACTTTGGGACACCGCAAAAGCCGGGTCTTCTTTATACTGTGACGCAACGAGCTTCGGACCTCTGGTTTGAATTGAAGTTGATCAAGACCAAACCCCAGGCGGCCGGTCTGATTGATGGTTCATTCCTTTAACCAATGGATGGGAAAAAAGAAAAGGAACTGGAGGCGGCTCCCCGGAAACTTGAGAATCTCTTGGGTCCGAGGGAGCCTATTCCTAAAGGCCTCTATTTCATCCTTGCCCTTTGCAGTTTTGCCTTTTTCCTGGTCATCTGGTCCATTCTTACCTACGGGGGATTTGTTGACCCTCTTTTTCTTCCATCCCCAGGGAGAGTTTTCCAAGCGGGTGTTGATCTCTTCTCCGAATTAGGCTTCACCGCCGACATCCTCAACAGTGTGTACCGGGTGATGATGGGATTTATCATCGCGGCCGTTATCGGAGTCCCCATTGGTTTGCTCATGGGAACCTTCAAGGTCGCAGAGGCCTTCACAGAGCCTGTGGTGGGCTTTATTCGCTATATGCCTGCTTCTGCCTTTATCCCTTTGTTCATCCTCTGGCTGGGGATCGGTGATGTCGAAAAGATTGCTATTATCTTTGTGGGAAGTTTCTTCCAACTCGTCCTGATGGTGGCTGTCGTCGCCAAGAATGTGCATAAAGATATGCTGGAGACGGCCTATACGTTGGGAGCAAAACGATTTCAGGTAATCCGGAAAGTTCTACTTCCAGCGAGCCTTCCGGGAATTGTCGACACATTGAGAATCATTGTGGGATGGGCGTGGACTTATATTATTGTCGCTGAACTTGTCGCCTCTGCTTCAGGCATCGGCTATATGATCATCAGTTCCCAGAGAATGCTCCGGACCGGGAATATCATCTTCGGGATTCTGACGATCGGCATGCTGGGCCTGATTACAGACTTTTTCTTCAAATGGCTTTATAATAAATTATTTCCATGGATGGAGTAAAAAGTGGAAGAGGGGATCAAGCTCCATATCCATAATGTGTCAAAAATCTATCGCACGAATGGCAACAAAGTGGTGGCCGTCGATGAGATCGATCTCAGGATAAGGGACAAAGAGTTTGCGACGATGCTGGGACCCTCAGGTTGTGGGAAGTCCACCCTGCTTCGCATTGTCGCAGGGCTGACCAAGCCAACACGGGGGGTGGTGAGGCTGGATGGGAATGTGATCCGTGCGCCAGGCCAGGATCGGGGGATGGTCTTTCAGAGCTATACGCTCTTTCCCTGGCTCACCGTGAGAGAGAATATTCAGTTCGGACTCGAAATATCGGGCATGCCAAAAATGAAACGAGAGGAGATCGGTCGGGAATTCGTCGAGAAGGTTGGCCTGAAAGGGTTTGAACAAACTTACCCGAAAGGACTTTCCGGAGGGATGAAGCAGAGGGTTGCCATTGCAAGAGCCTTGGCTAACAACCCTGCGATTCTGCTTCTGGACGAACCCTTCGGAGCCCTCGACGCCCAGACGCGGGCGTTGATGCAGGAGCTCCTCACACAAGTCTGGGAAGACCTTCATAAGACGATCCTTTTTGTTACCCACGATGTGGAGGAAGCCATCTTCCTTTCGGATCGAGTCTTCGTCATGACTGCCAGACCGGGGAGGATCAAGGCCGAGATCGATATTCCCTTGGAGCGACCGAGAAACTATGAACTCAAGTCCACGGAGGCCTTCCTCAACTTGAAGAAACAGGCTCTCACCCTCATCCGGGAAGAAGCGATCAAGGCCACACTGGGCAAGGAATGAACCAACGAATAAACCTAAGTCGGGGAGGTCGGACGGCTGACTCGCAGGACTTGGGCTAAGAAGAAGAAAGAGGAGAAGAAGAATTGAAAGCGGAGAATCTTGCACGGAAAGGAATTTTGAAAATAGCCTCTTATGTGCCTGGGAAGTCGATTGAGGAGGTTCAAAGGCAATTCGGAGCGAAAAGATGGACCAAGCTTGCCTCGAATGAGAATCTACTCGGCCCTTCTCCGAAGGCACTAACAGCGATCCGGAAAGAGCTTTCTAAGATCTATCTTTACCCGGAGGGCCCTTGCAGCGTTTTAAGAAAGGCCCTCGCGGAAAGATTTGCCATTCCAGAAGGAATGGTTATCATCTCCAATGGCGCGGATAACTTAATTCTCATGATCGCGAATGCCTTTGTGAACGAAGGGGATGAAGTGATAATGGCAGATCCCACTTTTCCAGTCTACACGAATGCGACTCAGATCATGGGTGGAAAACCGATCAGGGTGAAGTTGAAAGATTTTACCCATGATCTAGATGCCATGTTAAAGAAGGTCAGCCGAAAGACCAAATTGCTCTTTATCTGCAACCCGAATAATCCAACGGGGACAGCTGTCTCTGTCGAGGCGCTGAACGCTTTTCTGTCCCGACTTCTAAGACGTGTGGTCGTCGTGTTGGATGAAGCGTACGGAGATTTTGCAGAGGATGCGTTCTACCCGAATGGCCTGGATTATATCAGGGAAAGAAAACAGATCATCGTGCTTCGGACCTTTTCAAAAGTTTACGGGCTGGCGGGGCTGAGGATCGGTTACGCCTTAGGGAGAAAAGACTTGGTGGATTGCCTTTATCAGGTGAGGGATCCATTCCCTGTCCACCGACTGGCACAGGTAGCTGCATTGGCTGCCTTGAACGATGAGGACCATGCCATCAGGTCGATTCAATTGGTCTACGAGGGGAAGAGGTATCTTTACAAGGAGCTGGATAAGATGGGACTCTCGTATGTTCCCAGCCAAGCCAATTTCATCTTCATCGATTTTGAGAAAGATTCGGAAAGGGTCTTTGAGGCTTTTCTGAGGAAAGGGATCATCATCCGACCGGGAAAGATCTGGGGTTATCCCACTTTTGCCAGGGTGACCGTTGGAAGGATGGAGGACAATCGCCGATTCATCAAAGCTCTTAAAAGAATCCTTTAGAGAGGCCGTTTAGGATTAGGTTGTTCAGTTACTAATACAAACGCATTTTATAAATTGACATCCGCCCCTCACCCTTCCCCTCTCCCCCGATGGGGAGAGAGCGGGTCGCCGACGCCGCCATAGCGCTTTGGCGAACGGCGCGGTGAGGGGGCAATCAAGGGTATGGAAAAAGCATTACCGCGTCTATATTAAGTTATTGACGATTGAATCATGGTTGAAGTTGATCTCGTTATTAAGAACGCGCAAGAACTCCTCACCCTTTCTTCTTCCTTTAAGGATGAGTCAGGATTGGGGATTATTCAACACGGAGCCCTGGCGATAAAAAAGGAAAGGATCTTCTGGGTTGGAAAAACGCAAGAACTTCCTAAGAAGTTCCTTTTGGATCGAGATGGCCTGGAAATAGATGCCACAGGGAAAATGGTCATGCCCGGTCTCATCGATGCCCATACGCATCTTATTTTTGCCGGGTCAAGAGAGGACGAATTCGAACTGAGAATTCAGGGGCTCTCTTATCAGGAGATTGCGGAGAGAGGAGGGGGAATCCTTTCAACAGTGGAGGCCACCAGAAAGGCTTCCTTCGATGAATTATTTGCCCTTGGAAAGAAGAGATTGGACCGGATGCTTTGCAAGGGGGTGACCACCCTGGAAGCCAAAAGCGGGTACGGCCTTTCTCTGCAGAGCGAGCTGAAGATTCTAAAAGTGCTGAAAGCCTTGCAGGAGAGCCACCCCATGGATATCGTCCCCACTTTTTTAGGAGCCCATACCTTTCCAAGGGAATTCAGCGAGGATCGGGCGGGCTATATAAATCTTCTTACCGAGGAGATGATTCCTAAAGTGGCGCAGGAAAGGCTCGCAGAATTTTGCGATGTCTTCTGCGAAGCAAAGGCGTTTACCGTTGAAGAGTCGAAAAGAATTCTTGAGACTGGGAAGCGATATGGCCTTAAACCAAAGATCCATGCCGATCAATTAAGTCCAGGGGGCGGGGCAGAACTGGCTGCGGAGGTGAACGCTTATTCTGCCGATCATCTGGAATACGTGAGCCAAGAGGGTATCAAGAAGATGGCGGAGAAAGGGGTGACTGCAGTTTTATTGCCAGGGGCAAGTTTTTTTCTCTCAATGAAAAAATACCCTCCTGCAAAAGACATGATCGAACAGGGAGTGTCGGTTTCCCTCGCTACGGATTTAAACCCAGGCTCTTCGATGACCGGGTCCCTTCCACTGATGATGACCATGGGGTGCACGATGTACAAGATGCTTCCTAAAGAGGTGATCCAAGCCGCGACAATCCATGCGGCAAGAGCCATCGGACGAGAGAAAGAGATTGGCAGTTTGGAAGTCGGAAAGGAAGCCGATATCTTATTACTCGATATCCCGAACTATCGGTATCTTCCATATCATTTTGGCGTAGACCACAGCGAATTGGTCGTTAAGAAGGGTACGATTGTTTATCAACGTCAATAGTAACCCCACCTAACCTCCCCTTAGCTAAGGGGAGGAAGGGAGGGGTTAAGTTACTAAGGAGTCCATAATTGAAAAGACATATAGTTACAAAAATCTCCCCCAGCCCCTCTTTGCCAAAGAGAGGAAATCCCTCCCTTTTGTAAAGGGAGGGATTTGGTCTTCGACGTCCATACTATTATGGACTGATTAATAACCTATCCCTGACGAGGTTGACTGGGCATGCGACTTCTTGAATGCGTTCCTAATATCAGTGAGGGTAGGGATCAAGAGAAGATTGCCTTCCTTGCAGAGGAAGTAAAAAAACAGAATAAGGTCAAACTTCTTGACTATTCTTCAGACAGGGACCATCACAGGAGTGTGTTCACTTTTGTTGGTGAACCCGAGGCGGTAAAGGATGCCGCCTTCTCCCTGGCTATGAAAGCCCTTGACCTTATTGATATGAGGAAACACAGAGGAGATCATCCCCGTCTGGGTGCCGTGGACGTCGTCCCCTTTATTCCCATTCAGGGGGTAGAAATGGAGGAGGCTGTTCAAATCGCTCGCGAATTTGGAAGGGGACTGGGAAAGAGAGGAATCCCCGTCTTTTTTTATGAAGAGGCCGCGACCCGGCCGGAAAGAAAAGACTTGCCTTCCATTCGAAAAGGAGAATATGAAGGTTTAGCGGAGAAACTGAAGGACCCCGAATGGAAGCCCGATGAAGGGCCTGATCAGTTCAATCCGAAATCAGGAGCGACGGTAGTAGGAGCTCGGTTCCCTTTGGTCGCCTTTAATGTAAATCTCAAAACAAAAGACATCTCTTTAGCCAAAGAGATTGCCCGAAAAGTCCGGTTCAGGGATGGAGGATTCCCTCATGTCCGGGCAATAGGAGTTGATCTGAAGGAAAAAGGAATGGTCCAGGTTTCGATGAACCTGACTCACTATCGAGTGACCAATATTCCAGAGGTTTATGAATTCATCAAGAAAGAAGCTATGGGAAAAGGGATAGAAATTGAAGGCTCGGAGATTGTAGGATTGATTTCTTTAGGCGTCTTGGAAGGCGTCGCCCGGTACTATTTGGGATGCCAGCCGTTTTCGGTTCGTCAGGTCATTGAGCAGCGAATTCTAGAATTTGAATAAGAGGTAGGGGGGATGGAACTCAAACGGTTCTTGGAAAAGCTGTCTTCACATACTCCAACTCCCGGGGGAGGAAGTGCTTCCGCCTTGGCCGGGGCATTGTCTGCTTCTCTCGTGGCGATGGTGGCGGGGCTTCCTCCCAAGAAGGGGAAGACCACAAAAAAGGAGATGGCGAGGATAAGAAAGAAAGGGTTGTCCATTCAAAGAAGGCTCTTTCGGGCGATGGATGAGGATTCGAGATCTTTTGACGCTGTCATCGAAGCCTTTCGCCTTCCCAGAAACTCGGAAAAAGAGCGTCTCCGTCGGGCCAGGGAGATTCAAGAGGCCTACCGAAAGGCGACCCTCACCCCCCGACTGGTGTGTCAACAGTCCCTTCAACTCTTGGAATATTCGAAGACGCTTATTTTAAAGGGGAATCCGAATGCCATCAGTGATGCAGGGGTAGCTGCCTTTCTTGCTCATTCTGCCTTGGCAGGGGGGCTACTCAACGTGAACATTAACTTACTGGCTGTGACTGACAAAACCTTTTCAAAAAAAATGAATGTTTTGATGAGAAACTGGGCGAGAAAGAGAAATCACCTCATGAAAATGATTCTCACGAAGCTGGCCGGTTTCTCTCATGTGTGAAGGAACCTCTGATTCCTCTCCTATTTCGGGTTCTGGATACGCCCAAATGTTTTTGACACGTTATAATTGAGGGAAGATATGTCAAAGTCTCGTGCACTTATGGCAACGTTTCTTTTTCTTATTCTCGCCGTTTCTCCGGTCGCGGGCCAGGAAAACCTGCCCGGTCTGATTAAGAAAGTCGAGTCGTCGATCGTGATGATTGTGACTTACGGCAAGGACGGGAACATGCTCGGTCAAGGAAGCGGTTTCTTTATCGATGAGAAAGGGGATGTGATCACGAATTCTCACGTCCTTCAGGATGCAAGCCGCGCAACCGTCAAAACAACAGACGGGGAGGAATATCCGATTAAGCGGGTTCTTGCCGAAGACAAGGAAGGCGATATCGTGCAGGTTTCGGTAGACATTTCGAGAGAAGCGGTCAGGCCCCTTCCCGTGGCCACCAAACTCCCTGAGGTGGGAGAAAGAGTAATCGTTATCGGAACCCCACTGGGCCTTGATAAAACGGTCTCGGATGGAATCGTCTCTGCCGTGAGAGAAATCCCCGGATTTGGGAAAATCGTTCAGGTGACTGCTCCCATCTCTCCCGGGTCGAGTGGCAGCCCAGTGATCAACATGAAAGGAGAGGTGATCGGAATTGCCGCGTTCTTTGTGGTAGCGGGTCAAAACCTCAACTTCGCCATTCCCGGAGAGAGAATTGCAGGGTTGACCTTGGGACAGGCGGAAACCCTTCCGGAGCGGGAAGAGGCGAGAACAAAAGATTTGCTTGCTTCGGCAGAAGGACTCTACACCATAGGGATCCACTACGTCTGGGCAGAAGATTACGGGAAGGCGCTTCCCTATTTTGTGGAGACGGTCAAGAGAAACCCGGGGTATAGCCAGGCTTACTTCCAGATGGGATATTGTTTGGCTAAACTCGGGCAGTATAAAGAAGCCATCGTGCCGTACGAACAAGCCGTTCGCATTAACCCCAAGGATGCCGACATCTTGAACAATCTCTGTGTCGCTTATGGAATGGCTGGCCGCTACCAAGAAGCGATTGAGTCGTGCGGACAATCCATCCAGCTCAAATCCGATCTCGCCGAAACTCACAATAATCTGGGATGGGCCTACCAACGGATCGGGCGGTATCAGGACGCTATCCAATCCTGTAAGGAAGCCATCCGCCTCAAGCCTGATTTGGCCCCGGCCCATTATAATCTCGGCAACGCTTACTCCGCCCTAAGGAGATACAAAGAAGCTATCGATGCTTACAAGGAGGCCGTCCGCATCAAATTTGATTACGCGGAAGGACATTTAGATTTAGGGGCGGCTTATTTTTATATGGGAGGATACGAAGAGGCGATCGATTCCTACAAGCGAGCCATCCGGCTGAAGCCTTCTTTGGCTGAGGGCCATCTCAACTTGGGCATGGCCTATTTAAAGTCGGGTGATAGAGGGTCCGCCGTCGAGGAATATAAAATTCTTAGAAGAATGAACCCAGAACTGGCTAACAAGCTTTTTAATCTCATTTACGAATGAGGATCTCGATAACCATAAAGTTCATTCCCACCTTGACAGGTTTGAAAGAATCCCGTCGGAGCCTAGTGAGGGCAAGTAGGCACGGCGATCCCCGGAGACTGCCATGCCTCGGCCCTGAACACCATGCGGGGTCCCGGACCGGGCTGGTTCAAGGACGTGCGGGCCCTCGCTCGCAATGGCGGGTTCGTTACAGTCTAAATAATAATGTGCTTCGAGTAACAGATGGGTGCGACCCGGGTGGATTTTACCCTTAGAGCTTTTTACAGCATGGAAATAGACCCTTCCATGCTGTAAACATTGACCGAAGGGGTTTGAGTGCCCGAAGGGTACTCCAATTCACCTCCCTCCGGGCAAAAGAACCCCTCAATGAAGCTCATGTGTGCCAAGTTAAAATATTTATTTCTTTGGTGGAACGATCGCGTCCTTGCAAGCCTTCGCAATGCGCATCTTGACCACGGTCTTGGCTGGGATATTGATCGGCTCACCCGTAGCCGGATTTCTTCCTACTCGTGCCTTACGCCTAACCAGGACGAGCTTGCCAACGCCGGGGAAGGTGAAGGCTCCGGCCTTCTTGGTCTCGGCGACGGCAAGGGCTGCCATCTCCTCGATGATCGAGGAACCCACCTTCTTGGAAAGGTCGAACTTCTTCGCAAAATAGGAAACGATTTGGGCCTTAGTCAGGGGTTTCTTTCCTGCCATACTCTTTCCTCCTCCTTAGTGGAATGATATAAATCTTAAGTATACAAAAAAGTTTCTAAAAAGCAAGTAGAAAATTGATCGGCGAAAAAATTGGAGCGGGCAACGGGGATCGAACCCGCGACCCTCGGCTTGGGAAGCCGATGCTCTACCAGCTGAGCTATGCCCGCCCTGTGATGCGTCAACCGACTATCTTCCTGGTTCAAAATAAAAGAAAACGGCGAGCCTTGTCAAGCGATTTTTAAATCACCTTTACCTCAGCAGGAAGATAGGTTAACACTTCTGCCCCCTGAGGGGTCACGAGAACCATATCTTCGATGCGAACCCCTCCCCAGTCCGGTACGTAGATACCGGGTTCTATCGTAAAGACCATTCCTTCTCGAACGGGTTCTTTGTTTTCGCTATTGATCACGGGGTCCTCATGGACGGCAAGGCCTATGCCATGACCTGTTCCGTGGCCAAAATATTCGCCGTATCCCTGATTTCGAATGTGATCCCTTGCTGCGGCGTCCACCTCACAAATCGAGGTGCCGGGACGTACCTTCTCGACCGCCTTATCGTGAGCCTCTTTGACGGTTCGATAAATCTTCTGCTGTTCTGAGGAAGGGCTGCCGCAGACCACGGTGCGTGTCTGATCGGAATGGTAGCCTTGAAATCCTGAGCCAAAATCAATCACGATAAAATCTCCCTTTTCGATCCGCTTATCGCTGGCCTTTCCATGAGGGAGGGCGGATCGTTTTCCAGAGGCGATGATGATATCAAAACCAAGCGTCTCGGCCCCTTTCTGCTTCATGAACGACTCCATCTCAAGAGCGACATCTCTTTCCGACACACCTTCATTCAAAAGTTCTAAGATATGCAGGAAGGCATCGGATGCGATCTCGATTGAGGTTTGGAGTACGGCCAATTCTTGTTTATCTTTGATGGCCCTTATATTTCTGATCTCGCCCTCTAAGGGGATAAGCTTTGCCTTGGAAGACAGTCTTTCTGAGAGGAACTGATGGCCTGCGAAAGGCAGAAAAACAGATTCAAACCCTATCTCCCCCAATTTCAAGTCTGATAGAAGAGAGACAACCCCCTCCATTTTCTTTCTATAATGGATGATCTTGGATCCCTTGACTTCTTCTTCGGATTGGGTCCAGTACCGGGAATCTGTGAGAAAAAAAGAATCCTTCTGGGTAATGACGAGAGCCCCATCACTGCCGGTGAAACCGGAGAAGTAGCGAATATTTTCAAGACTGTTGAAAAGGATTCCATCCAAGTGGTTTGAGTCCAAGATTTTTCGAACAGCGTTTAAACGCGATTCATAAAAAGAATTTTCCACTATCCTCTTCTCCGTTTGTGAATATTCGTCAGCCATTTTTCCAGAAAACGAATCTTTTCCTCTCTTGAGCGTAGAGGGGGATGGGCTAGGGGAGGGGAAGGGCTTAGCTTTTCGACCAGTTCTTCCAGCCGATGCTTTATTTCTACGTTATGAGGGTCCTTTTCAGCAAGGGCTTTGAAAATTTCATAGGCCTCCTCGACATAACCCTGTTGAAGGTAGATTTCAGCCAGTGTTCTTGTAGCGATGCGGTCCATTCAATATACCCGCTTACAGTCACCCGATAAACGTTAGAAAATAATTTCACAAAAGTCAACCCCCTCGTCCTCTCATATCATTTAAGAATTAATAGTGGGCATGTAATCCCACTGTAACATGCTTTACCAGCCGATCAACTCCGATATAAGAACCAGGCGATCAAAACCAATAGATCCCCCCTCACCTTTATTTCATCCCCTTTGGGGAGAAGATATTAGAGGGTGTCCATTTCTGAATTTTAACGTGTCCACCCAAAAAGCAGGGCGTATTGACATAGGGGAGAATATAAAATAATATTATTTGGTTTTTCTCATTTGAAAGGAGTCTGAGATGGAAAAGAAATATTTATTCTCACCCGGACCGACCATGCTTCCACCGGAGGTGCTTCTGAAGATGGCGGAGCCGATCATGCACCACCGGGAGCCAGAGTTTGAGAAAATCTTTGCCGAGATCAGGGAAGGGTTGAAGTATCTTTTTCAGACGAAAAATGAAGTATTGATCTTTACTTCATCCGGGACGGGTGCCATGGAAGGAGCGGTCTCTAACATCCTCTCCAAAGGGGACAAGGCTCTGGTGGTGCGGGGAGGGAAGTTTGGTGAAAGATGGGGAGAGATATGTAAGGCTTATGAAATTGAGTTTATTCCCATTGATGTGGAATGGGGAAAGGCGGTGAATCCAGAGCAGATTCAAAAAGCATTGGAATCCAATCGCCCCATTCGAGCGGTTTACACCCAGGCAAGCGAAACCTCGACGGGAGTGAGACATCCTATTCCTGAGATTGCGGGGATCGTGAAGAGATATCAAGAGACGGTACTGGTCGTTGATGCCATTACTGGAATTGGTGTGTTCAATCTCCCGATGGAGGCATGGGGGATCGATGTGCTGATCAGTGGTTCTCAAAAAGCCTTGATGCTTCCCCCCGGTCTTGCATTCGCCGCCCTAAGCGATAAGGCATGGAAGTTTGTGGAGCGATCGAACTTACCCAAATTTTATTTCGACTTTAAGAAGGAGTTGAAGTCTGCCCAGAAGAATCAGAATTCCTTTACCCCGGCCATCTCTTTGATCGTGGGCTTAAAGGAATCGCTTCGTCTGATTCGAAAAGAAGGTTTGGAGGCAGTATTTCGGCGCCACGAGAAATTGGCAGACGCCACCCGTGCCGCGGTGAAGGCCCTGGGTCTTGAGCTCTACGCCCCCGATTCGCCGAGCAATGCTGTGACAGCCGTCAAAGTTCCCGAGGGCATACAGGGTGGAAAATTGAAGAATCTGTTTTTCGAGAGGTTCGGAATTACCGTGGCGGGGGGTCAGGATCAAGCCAAGGGCAAGATTATTCGAATAGCCCATCTGGGGTATTACGAACGGCTGGATATGGTGATGGTTATTTCAGCCCTGGAGATGCTTTTGAAAGAAATGGGTCACAAATTTGAGCTTGGAACAGGTGTGAAGGCGGTTGAAGAGATCTTGATGAAATGAATGGAGACTCGGACGGTTTGAGGTGAGGTGAAATGGAGGAAATAAGGAGAGTTTTAGTTAGTGACCCTTTATCGAGCAGGGGATTGGAAATATTAGGAAGGGCGAAAAACCTGAAATACGATCTTAAACCCGGTTTATCGCCGGAAGAATTGAAAAAGATTATTCCGGAATATGATGGAATCATTGTCCGAAGTGAGACGAAATTAAAGGAGGATTTGATCGAGGCAGGAAAGCGTCTGAAAGTGATCGGAAGGGCGGGGATTGGGTTGGACAACGTCGATCTCCCTGCGGCAACCAAGAAGGGGATCGTAGTGATGAACACCCCCCAAGAAAATGCCATTGCCGCGGCGGAGCATACGATTGCCATGATCCTTTCCGTATCGAGGAAGATTCCCCAGGCGACCGCATCGATGAAAGCCGGCAAGTGGGAAAAGAAAAAGTTTATGGGAGTGGAGCTTTATAACAAAACGCTTGGGCTGATCGGCATCGGGGTCATCGGGACGATTGTCGCCGACCGGGCAAGGGGCTTGAAGATGAAGGTGATCGGTTACGATCCTTATCTTTCCAAAGAGATAGCGGAGAAGAAAGGGGTCGACCTGGTATCGCTCGATGAACTACTGAGGCGTTCTGATTTCATCAGTATCCACACCCCCTTAACGGACGAGACAAGGAATCTCATTGATAGAAATGCCTTCCCGAAGATGAAGGAAGGGGTGATTTTGGTCAATTGTGCCAGAGGGGGGATTATTCATGAGAAGGATCTTTATGACGCCATTCAGGGAGGGAAGGTGGCTGGAGCGGCCTTGGATGTTTTTGAGAAAGAGCCTGCTGTAGGAAACCCTCTCCTGGAATTGGAGACGGTGATCAGTACCCCTCACTTAGGAGCTGCCACCGAGGAGGCTCAGGAGAATGTAGCCATTGCTATCTCGCAACAGATTGTCGATTTCTTGACCTTGGGAGAAGCCCGGAATGCAGTGAACATGCCGGTCGTCAGTCCGGATATTCTTCCTTCCTTGAGGCCCTATCTTCGCTTGGGGGAGCAGTTGGGAAGCTTCTTAGGTCAAATTTCAAATTATGCCATCGAAGAGATTCTAATCGAATATCACGGCGAGGTTGTGGAATATGGGACAAAGCCGATCACTATTTCGGTCCTGA
>Ga0187780_10001052_pt1 | contig 20702 bp, 20 predicted proteins | sample 1015_Q2_SP10_20__FD_132429 | JGI IMG/M metagenome (GOLD analysis project Ga0187780, IMG submission 132429) | Tropical peat soil microbial communities from peatlands in Department of Meta, Colombia - 1015_Q2_SP10_20_MG | ecosystem: Environmental > Terrestrial > Soil > Wetlands > Peat | place...
GCCCTGACGGCGCTCGTCTTGCTCTCCCTTTTGTCCTTCAGCCTGCTCTCCTCCAGCATGTTTAGGAAGTCGGTGTCCCCGCCGATGTTAAGCTGGTACGTCTCGTCTACCCTGACCCCTCTGTCAACCGCCATCTTCACCAGCGTCTTGTGAAGAACGGTGGCGCCTACTTGGCTCATCACATCGTCCCCGGCCACCGGGAGTCCTGCGCCCGCGAAGCGCTCGGCCCACCCCCTGTCTGACGCGATGAAGACCGGGATAGCGTTCACGAAGGCCGCCCCTGCCTTGAGGGCCGCAACCGCGTAGGCCTGCGAAGCCGCCGTGCTCCCGACCGGAAGGTAGTTGACCAGAATCTCTGTGCCCGTGTCCTTCAGCTCCTTTGCTACGTCCTCCTCCGGCAGGGAAGAAATTGAAACTACGCCTTTCAGGTACTTGCCTATGCCGTCAAGGAGGGGTCCCTTCTTCACCTTGACCCCTGCCATCGGGACATCGGCGATTTTCACGGTGTTATTGGGCGCCTGGTAGATGGCCCTGGAGAGGTCTTTCCCGACCTTCTTCGAGTTCACGTCGAACGCTGCGACGATTTCTATGTCTCTCGGCGTGTACCCTCCCACGTCCCAGTAAGTGAGTCCCTCATCAGGCCCTCTCTTCGAGTAGTAGTGAAGCCCCTGGACGAGAGCTGAAGCGCAGTTTCCCACCCCGGCTATGGCTACCCTGATCTTAGCCAAGCTTGTATCCCTCGCCCGCAGGGAGCATGGGCCCCTATTTTACTGTTGTAAAATACCCCTAGGTTTCGGACCTTGTTTGCTACACGACCCTTGACTCGGCCAGTAGACTCCTGAAGAAACTCCTAGCCTCCTCCAGCTCTGCTCTGCCCTTTTCTGTTATCATGTAGTACTTCCTCCTGTCCTTCAGTTCCGCCCTGACGAGCCTCGACTTCTCAAGGTCGTAGAGGACGCGATAGGCGGTGACGTTGCCGCTCCAGAACCCGAACTCCTCGTTTATCAGGCGCCTAAGCTCGAAGCCATACCTCTCCTGTGATGAAAGCAGAACTAGTATGAAGAACCACAGGTTCTCCTTCTGAACCTTGGTCTTCAGCCTGCTGACGAAGCGCACTAGATCCGCACCAATTCCTTCCTGCTCAAATCCGATGCACCTTCGAAGGGAGAAGCGGCAGTTTTAACGGTTTAGAGGGGGGAACGAGGGAATGCTAATAATCATCACCGGCGGGATTGGGAGGCATGGAAGAGCGGTCCGCCGGGGCCGTCGTCTACAGGAGAATACCTCACGGGCGTATCTTTTTGCTCCTTCAGAACGCTGGCAGGTGGGACTTCCCGAAAGGGGGGGTCGAGAAGGGGGAGACGGAGGTGCAGACCGTCCTACGGGAAGTCGAGGAGGAGACAGGCCTGACTGACCTCAAAATCGTCCCAGGGTTTAGGAAGGTGATCGAGTACTTCTACAGAAGAGACGCGAAGAACATCCACAAGCAGGTCACCTACCTCCTGGGAGAGACGAAAGAGGACAGGGTGCGGATCTCCTTCGAGCATCAGGGGTTCGGATGGTTCCCCTACCTAGAGGCGCTGGACCGGGCGTCGTACGACAACTCAAAGGTCACTCTGAAGGAGGCCGAACAGTTCCTCGCGGGGAAAAGCTAGAAGTTCACCAGTGGGTGGCGTTCGGTCAGTTTTACGACCTTGATGTAATGGAAGCCGGGTTCGTCCGTCCTTTTAACCCAGGTCGTCTCTGTGATCTTGTCGTAGGAATACCGGAGGAACCCTGACGGTTCTTCGCCGACTCGTGTGTAGAAGAATATCGATGCCTCTTCGTAGTCGTCGATCCTCGCGAACGTGCCCACGACCCAGTCCTTGCCGTCCCTGAAGGCGAATAGGGGGAGTGGTGGCTCCTCGAAGAGAGTCTTGTAGGCGCCGACCTTTACGAGGCTCGGAATGTTCTCCACTTCGATGGCCATGAATTTGTCTTGGAACCCGACCTTCTCCTCCAGAACCGAAGGCATCCTCTGCACCCTGATTACAGGGGCGTAGAGATAGGAGGGATTGCTGGCGGAGCTTACTAGCTGAACCTCTTCGCCTTCTCCCGTTATCCTGTACGCGAGGAATTCGTCGATTTGTCCGTTGTCGAAATAATAGAAGATTGGGGTGCCCATGAAAAGGTCTGCCTGGGCAGCAATCCTCGTCGCTTTGCCGTGCTTGAAAGCGAACAGGGGGAAAGGAGCCCGCTCGAGCGCGCACGAGAGCCTGCCAAGGTCAAGAATCGAGTCGAGGCCGACATAGCAGGCGCCTCCGATTTTCTGCTCTTTCTTCGGCAACTGCCCGCGGCCGTAGCTATGCTGGTTATAAGTTTGTGAATCAGAACACGACTACTTTGTCCAAAAGGGTAGCACCTGGCAAGTCGGGGGCGAGCGGCTGGAGAGAGGAAACGGCGCGCGATTTAGCGGACGCGGGGAGGCGGATCGTGTCTGCCCTCGAGTCGCTTTCGGGGGAACCTTCGGACGAACAGGTTAGGTCAGTCTGGTCTGCCTATTCAGGGATCGAGAAGAGCATCGCGTTCATCAAGTTCGATCTGGACGAGGAGAATCCAGGGAGGTTCATCAAGCTGAGAAGCTATGCCGTGCCAGACGAAAGGCAGGCCTTACAGTTCGCCCTAAGGAACCTAACGAGGGGTGCCGACGATTTTGCCCTTGGGGATTTCCATCAGTCGCTGAAGGAGTTGCGCGAGGCGAGAAACTATCTCAGGGCGCTGCTACGTGAAAAGAGGCTCAGGCGGGCCAGAATGGCCCGTTCCCCCTAGGCTTCTTCGGCCGCTTTCTTCTTCTTCGCCCGAGGCTTCTTGGGGGCTGCCTTCTTCGGTTTCTCGGGCTTCTGTTCCTCAGCCGCCTCTCCCTTGGCCGGTTCCTCCGCTGGGGGTTCAGGCTCCTCCGGCTTCGCTTCTTCCGCGGGCTTCTCAGGCGCCTTCTTCTTCTCTTCTTCCTCTTCCTTCTCGCCCAGCTCAATCTCCTGAATCGTGAGCTCCTTCCCCGCCACGAATACCCTGTACTTCTTTCTGACCCCATTCATGTAGAGGAATCGCTTGATGTAGGTCTTCACCTGTCGAGCCCTAACTCCTTCCTTCACTTTCTCGTCCTCGATCTCGATTTCCCCGCCGGAGAGCGACGGCTTGGTCCCCACCCTGGGCTCGAGGAACACGACCAGGTCGTCTCCCTTGTCCTTCAGGGTGCCGAGGGCTACCTTCAACTTGGACTCCCCGTCTTCCTATTCAGTTATATCTGTTCTCCTATCTGCCGTGTCTTCGCCGGCGCTTCTGATATGTCCTAACCGCCCTCAGCATGTCTATTAGCCTGAAGGCAGGCCAGAAGACATCCACAAAGACTAGCTCGGAATACGCCCCCTGCCAGAGAAGGAAGCCGCTCATCCTCTCTTCGCCGGACGTCCTGATAATCAGGTCAGGCTCCTGATTCGGCAGGTACGAGGTGTAGAGCCTGTTCGACACAGTCTCTTCCGTGACGGTGTCGGGATTGAGCCTCCCACTCTTGACATCCTGTGCGACTGACTTCACCACATCTGTAATCTCCGCTCTCCCTCCGTAGGCTACTGCGATGTTCAGGTAGTGGTCGCTGTAGCCGGCTGTCTTCTGCTCGATGGCTTTCATCAGGCTGATGATTGAGTCCGGTAGCAGGTCCATGTGACCTATGGCCCTGACCTTGACCTTGTATCTCACAATTCTCTCGTCGTTGAGCAGTCTCTCAAGCCGCGCCTCGATAAGCCCAAACAGCTCCCTAAGCTCGTCCGGCGATCTGTCCAGGTTCTCCGTGGAGAGTACGTAGAGGGTGACAGTCTTTATGCCGAGTTCGTGGCACCAGTCCAGAAGTTCCTCCGCCCTGTTTGCCCCTTCCTCATGGCCGAGACCCCTGATCACCCCTTGTGTCTGAGCCCACCGCCTATTCCCGTCTAGGATTATCCCGATGTGACTGGGAATCTCGTCGTTCTTGACCTGAGCCTTCAGCCTTCCCTCGTAGAACCTGTATACGCCCAGATACCTCAGAGCGGTCTCTAGCATAGTCACTCTGTTTCTGCTGTGGGCCTTGCCCTGACCCTTGGATAAATTGTGATGGTCAGGACGAAGACCGCCACGAGCCCAAGGAGGATGTACGAGATGAGGAAGAAGGTGGCCTCAGCCGTACCGCTGACCAGGAAGTCGGAGAAGGTGCGCACGGGGAAGTAGAGCATCGCGAGCATCACCAGGACGTAGCCGTCCCTGCGCCATCTCACGCTGTCTCTGGCGATGTGCGATAGCAGTGCACCAATGGAGTAGATTGCGAGGCCCGCCCACACCAGGTTGAGGCTTCCACCGAGCAGGCGGCCAATCAGGGTCCCTCCGTAAACGAAGAACTGGGTGGGGTCGGCTACGACTAGGATCCAGTGAGAATCGGCCGTCATCGCCACGTAGCCCGCATCAATCCCAGATATCACAACGATAATTGCACTGATCATCGAGAAGAGTCTGATGTACCCCGTGGGCCCCCTGTGGAGGAGCCCCGCCACGGTCCTGTCGACGTCGAACCCCCTGACCAGAGCTGCGCCCCCTATGATTAGCACCGTCGCAAGTGCGGCTTCGAACCCATGCCCCGAGACGGCGAGTATCCCTGCTAGAATTAGGATCAGTCCAGGCACTCCGAGAGCGTACTTTGAGTAGTGAGGGTCGAAGATCAGCATCCTCAGATATCGCCCCAGCACCTGGTAAGTCTCCTCTACGGTCTGGCTGTGCTTTACCGCAACCCTTTCCACTGACACTATTGGCTTTAGGCTCTGGATGATGGGGATTACCAGCTCGTCCTCTCCCCCGTCTGACACGAGCAGGACGCCGGTGTAGCCCGAGCCGGCGAGCACGCTTGCCACCTGCTTTCCCAGGCGCCTGTCCGCCTCGAACCCCCTGTTCACCTCGCCGCACACCACGGCAACCTCACAGGGGGTCTCCCCCCGAATCAGCTCATCATACTTCTTTATGGCTGCGAAAATCGCATTCGCGTCAGCCTCCTCCGGATCCGCCAGCGCAAGCTTTGTCGCTGCGGCGAGGGCCGACTCCCTCCCAATAACGGGCGTGTCCACCTTGGCCTTCGTCCCCAAGTCGTCGTCCCTGTCCACGCAGAGGATGAGGTACTTCTCCGGTGTCTGGGACATCTCGCTTCGATTCTAAAAAGTTCCCGTTTATACTTACGCCCCCATCTCGAACGTGCCGAAGATGAGGGAATACCCTTAAGGGAACTGGGTGCCCTGCCGATGGCGCTTGCAGCAGCTGGCGGATCGCCCCTGGCTGAAGATCAAGCTGGATGGCAGGTACACCATCCCTCCTCCCGACAAGAAGCCGCTATACTCGCTCCTGACCGATTCGGCTAAGCTTCATCCGAGCAAGACATGCATCCACTACCAGGGGAGGAACTTATCCTACTCCGAGGTCGACGACATCTCCTCCCGTTTTGCGTCCGCTCTTGTTTCCCTGGGCCTGAAGAAGGGTGACAGAGTAGCGGTCTTCATGCCGAACATTCCCCAGCTCGTCATTTCATTCTACGGCATTCTGAAGGCTGGAGGAGTGGTGGTCATGTGCAACCCCATTTACAAAGAGAGAGAACTGGAGCATCAGCTCGGTGACTGCGGCGCTGAGATCGTCGTGGCGAGCCGGACGGTGGCCAAGGGAATGGATCTCTTCCAGAGCCTGGGGGCCTGCAGGGGGAGACTCTCCCTGAGGCACGTCGTGACGACGAGCCTTACGGACTATCTTCCCGCAGTCAAGAAGCGGCTGGCAGGGCTGGCCGGGATAAAGGACGTCCCGCGCGATAACACCCTTGACTTCGTCAAGCTGGTCGAGACCAACTCTCCTCTAGCGAATCCGGTGGAAGTAAATCCTGTCGAAGACATCGCGGTGCTGCAGTACACCGGTGGGACGACCGGAGTGGCCAAGGGCGCGATGCTGACTCACTACAACTTGTTGTCCAACGCAGTGTACGGTGCCCGGCTCTTTCCACTTTCCGAGAAGGATGTCTCTTTGTGCGTACTCCCCCTGTTTCACATTTACGGACTGACTGTCACCATGAATATGCCCATATCAGTCGGGGGGACCCTCGTACTTCTCCCAAGTTTCCACGTCGAGGAGGTCGCGAAAGCAATAGAGAAGGAAAAGGTGACGACTTTTTCCGGCGCCCCTGCCATGTACATTGCGATCAACAGCAAACCCAACGCTAAGGACTTCCACCTGCACTCGGTGAGAGCTTGCATGTCAGGGGGCTCGGCCCTCCCCCCCGCCGTGCGTAGGAAGTTCATGGAGCTGACCGGGGGGAATCTCGTCGAAGGGTACGGCCTTTCGGAGACGAGTCCTACGACGCACGTGAACCCCCTGGTGGGAGGCGTGGTCAAGGATGGGTCCATAGGCCCTCCGTTCTGCGAGACTGACGCGAAAATCGTCGACACCGAGAACAGGTACAGGGCCTTGGGGGTGGACGAAGTGGGGGAGCTGGCAGTCAAGGGCCCCCAGGTCATGAAGGGCTACTGGAACCAGAAGACCGAGACGGAGGAGGTGCTTGAGGACGGCTGGTTCCTGACGGGGGACATCGCGAAAATGGACGCAGACGGTTACTTCTACATAGTCGACAGGAAGAAGGACATGATCAATGTGGGCGGGTTCAAGGTCTATCCCAGGGAGGTCGAGGACGTGATATTCGAGCACCCTGATGTCAAGGAGGCAGGGGTTGTGGGAACACCCGACGAATTCAGTGGGGAGGTCGTGAAAGCATTCGTCGTAAGGAAAGATCCCTCAAAGAGCCTAGCGGAGAGGGATGTCATCGAATTCTGCGGAAAGCGGCTGGCCAAGTTCAAGGTGCCGAAGACGGTGGAGTTTGTCGACGAACTCCCCAAGACACTGATAGGGAAGGTCTTGCGAAGGAAGCTCCGCGAGCTCAAGCCTCAACAATCATAGCCACAGCGTTACCCCCTCCGAGGCAGAGAGTAGCCAACCCTGTCTTCTTGCCCGTCCTCCTGAGGGCGTAGATCAGAGTCGTTAGGACACGCGCGCCGCTGCAACCTATGGGGTGGCCGAGGGCCACTGCTCCCCCGCTCACGTTGAACCTCGACTCATCCACTCCCAGTGATCTCTTGACGGCTATGGATGCGGTGGAGTACGCTTCGTTGTGCTCGAAGAGGTCTATGTCCTTGACTGCCTTCTTAGCCTTCATCAGGAGCGCCCTGGTAGTGGGGATTGGGGCTTCCATCACGCGTGCCGGCTCCAGGCCTCCAGTCCCGTAGGCGACAATCCTTGCGATCGGCCGTACCCCGAGCTTGTCAGCGACGTCTTCTGATGTGACGACCAGAGCCGATGCGCCGTCGCTCAGCTGCGACGAGTTGCCTGCAGTGAGGACGCCGTCAGGCTTGAAAGCCGGTTTCAGCTTCCCGAGCTTCTCGACGGTCGTATCCGCACGTATGCACTCGTCTTCGGAGAACTCGGTTACGGCACCTCCTTCGTGCTCCACCTTTACGTTCACCTTCTCGGCGTCGAACACTCCGGCTTCCGCCGCTTTGGATGCCTTCATGTGGCTCTCGTAAGAGAATTCGTCCGCCTCCCTGCGTGTTATGTGGAACTTGTGGGCGATGTACTCCCCCGTCAGCCCCATATGGTAGTTGTGGTAGGCGTCCCACAGACCATCGAAAATCATGGAGTCCTGCAGCCGAGCGTCGCCGAACTTCGTCCCCCATCTGACCCCTCGTGCGAGGTAGGGCGTGTTGCTCATGCTCTCCATCCCCCCTGCAACGACAACCCTGTTGTCCCCTGCCTTGATTGTGGAAGCCGCCAGCATAACCGCCTTGAGCCCTGAGCCGCAGACTTTGTTCACCGTTATCGAACCTGCACCGAACGGTATACCGGCGTGAAGGGCGGCCTGCCGGGTCGGGTTTTGGCCGAGGCCTGCCGATACCACGTTCCCCATTATTACTTCGTTCACCTGTTCAGCCGGAATCTTGGCCCTCTTCAGTGCCTCCTCTATGACGAGGGCGCCGAGAGAGGGTGCGGAAACGCCGACGAGGCTCTTGCCGAACTTTCCTATGGGTGTCCTGCAGGCGGATATTATCACCGGCACATTCATGCTGAGTCGGTTCGTCAATCCGCGATATTAAACGAGACTGTCCTGCGTTAAACGCTGTCCCTAAATACCGTGTACCGTCGGCCTCTGCCAAGATGAAGGCCCAAGTGAAGATCTGGATGGACGGAAAGCTCGTGCCTTGGGACGATGCGAAGATCCACATCCTGACCCACGGCTTTCACTACGGGATGGCTGTGTTTGAAGGAATCAGAGCCTTCTCCACCCCTGATGGTACGGCGATTTTCAGGCTCGACGAGCACATCGAGCGCTTCCTCAACAGCGGCAAGATCTACAGGTTGGACATGGGATACTCGGCGAAGGAGCTTGCAAATGCATGCGTCGATCTGGTCAGGGCCAACCCTGCAAAGGAGTGTTACATCCGCCCCATTGCATACACGGGATACGGCGAGATGGGGATAAACCCCCTCACCAGTAAGGTCTCAGTAGGAATCGCGTCCTGGGAGTGGGGCGCCTATCTGGGGGCAGACTCGGCAAGCAAGGGTGTCAGGGCCATGATATCGAGCTGGGCGAGGATAGACTCACGCTCGATGCCTGTTCAGGCGAAGTGCACTGCAAACTACGCAAACTCGGCCCTCGCCAAGATGGAGGCGTTAGCGGGAGGGTACGACGAGGCAATCCTGCTGAACACGCAAGGGATGGTTGCAGAGGGGCCGGGGGAGAACATATTCAGGGTGAAGGATGGCGTGCTGAGCACTCCGCCCGCAAGCTCAGGAATACTCAGGGGAATCACCCGCGATACGGTCATTCAATTCGCCTCTGACCTGAAGCTCAGGTTCTACAGGAATGACGCCACCAAAGAGGAGCTCTACACCTCTGACGAGGTCTTCTTTAGCGGGACAGCCGCGGGAATAGCGAAGGTAAGGGAGATCGACGGCAGGAGGATAGGCTACGACGGCTCACCAATTACAGACAAGATGGTCAAGCTGTACGACGGGGCTGTGCACGGCAAAATCAAGCGCTACTCAAAGTGGCTCTCGCACGTCAAACCGTAAAGTGTCGCGGAGAGATTGGTAGCTGGGGCCTCGACACCTTTCGTGTTACTTAGAATGCTTCGTGGCCATGACTGGGATGAAGTGGACGTCTGAGATCAGATACCTCGGCTTCTTCCGGAACTCAGCCCTGACTCTCATGCCTATGTAGATGTCTTGCTGCTTGACCCTGTCCAGCCTGGAAAGGAGAAGGCTGTCGACGCCGTCAAACTCCACGAGCGCAAGGTTGAACGGCGTCTCCTTCAGGAACTCCTCGCTTCCGAAGTAGCACGTGGTCCATGAGTGTACCCTGCCTTCTAGGGGGAGGTCGAACCACTTCGTTCCGCTCCCACACTCCATGCAGTGGCTCCTAGGAGTGGCGTACCTGTGGTGGCAGCCGGTGCACTCGCTCCCGAGGAGCTTCCCCTTCGCTAGCCCAAGGAAAAACGGCGAATCCTCGGCGTAACTGTGGACGTACTTGATATTGTACGGCGAGAGGACGACGAGGTCGTTGGTCCCAACTGGGTTCTTGTAGATCGCGGCGCCGCTCCTTTGAATTTCCTTCATCACGTCCCTGAACTTGCCCAAACGCTTCAGCTGCGCCATCCTACGCCCGCTCCATGATTGTCACAGTGACTGCGCTCCCTGTGCCCGCGTGTGAGTGGATGAGCCCTCGCTTGGCGTCCTTGATCTGAAGCTCATCTGTCTTGAAGTGCTTACCGATGGTTCTTTGCAGCTGCCAGAAGGCGAAGACTCCCTGCATGATGCCTGTTGCTCCGACCGGGTGGCCGCAAGCGATGAGGCCTCCAGACGGGTTTACGGGCATTTCTCCCTTTCGCGGAAGGTCGAGCCCGTATTCAACGTCCTCTAGGAAGGGGCGCCCCTGGTCGACGAAGTCGTAACCCTCCCCATATCTACAGAGCCCCAGGTCCTCGTAGGTCTGAATCTCCGAGCTGGCGTAGGCGTCATGTAGCTCAACGAAGTCCAACTCCTCTTTGGGATTCGTAATCCCTGCGTTCTTGTATGCTTCAAGCGCAGCCGTTCTCCCGGCCCTGAAAGAATGGACGCCGGGATACTCGAGCTTCGAATAATACTCGGCAGTCTCCCAGGGGAATAGCGGCACCTTCCCGTGGGGTCTGTCAGCTAGCCGCATACTGTCCGTTCCGCACCCGACCCCCTTGATCAGGACCGGATGGTCGGTATACCTGTGTGCGACGTCCTCGGACGCAAGAATCATCACCGCAGCGCCGTCGCTCATGGTGCAGACCGAGGGCCTGTTCAGTGGCCAGGAAATCATCTCTCCTGCGAGGGCATCCTTCAGTGTCATCTTCTCGTGATACTGTGCGTAGGGGTTGTGAAGGGCGTTAACATGGTTCTTGACGGACACCATGGCCATGATGCGCTTCGCCTCCTCAGTCGCCATCTGTTGTGCCCTTTTCTCGTCCTTGACGGAAGCGAACTTCGACTTCCTGAGGTATTGGTAGATGTGGCGCTGGACCATCAGTGCATAGTAGCCCGTGTAGAACCCACCGACGGGGTAGTCGAAATTGGTGTCAGATGCGAGCGCGATGAATTCGTTCCCCTTCCAGGTTTCTACGTGAGACATCGTCTCGAACCCAGCCACCAAACACACATCGTTCCTTCCGCTTGCGATGGTCTCCCACCCTGCCTGAATGGCCTGGCCTCCCGTCGCCCCGCCCCACTCGATCCTCCGCGAGTCCTTCGGGTTGAGACCGAGGTAGTCCTGGACCATCGACGCGGCCTTCAGTTGCCTGGCGAAGTGGTCGGAGAAGTATGATATTCTGCTGCTGTCTATCTCTGATCGCTTAAGATTGGGCACATCATTCATTGCATAATCGTAGGCACGCTTGACCATCAGCCGGAAGTCCATTTCGGGATGTGCCTTCGCGAACTTCGTGACCCCGCCGGAAATTGCGTAGACCTTCCTTTGCTCCGGCACAGGCGAACCGGCGATTTTGCGGGTATTAATTTCCTTCTTCTGATTGTTCCATGATAGAGCGCGGACTAACTCGAACCTGTCTTTCGTTGCTTGCGGATCCACCGCTTCGCCAGCCCCACATAGAAGTCCAGGCTGTCTGGGTCTGCGAGGGAGTCCCGGTTCACGAACTTGGAGGGGTCGCCTCCCATGAGTATTCTTTTGATCGGTACTTCCAGTTTCTTCCCGCTAAGCGTTCTCGGTATCCCTGGAGCCTCGATCACCTCATCTGGGACGTGCCTGGGGGAGATGTCGGTCTTGATCCGTCCTCGTATCTTTGCTTCCAGCTCCGGGTCCATCCTCCTGCCTTGTGCCAGGGTCACGAAAAGCACCAGTTCCCCTTCCTCGGGACCCTCCAGGTCCACAGCCATCGAATCGATCACCTCGGGGATGGACTCGACGACCCGGTAGACCTCGCTCGTGCCTATCCTCACCCCCAGTCGCTTTATGGTGGCGTCTGACCGACCGTGGATGATGCACGTCCCTCTCCTCGTTATCTCGATCCAGTCACCGTGCCTCCAAACGCCGGGGAAGTAGCTGAAGTAACTGTCCCTGTACCTGCTCCCGTCTTCGTCCCCCCACAGGTACAGGGGCATGCTAGGGAGGGGCTCGGTGAGCACCAGCTCTCCCACCTTACCCACCACAGACTGGCCCTGCTCGTCAAAGGCCTCCACCTTCGCCCCGAGCAGCCTGCATTGAATCTCTCCGGAGTAGACGGGGAGGATCGGACACCCGCCAACAAATGGAGCGCACAGATCGGTTCCCCCGCTCACTGATGCCAGCCAGACGTCCCCCTTCACCGCCGAGTAGATCCAATCGAACGCCTCCGGAGAAAGCGGGGACCCAGTGGATCCCACCCCCCGGAGCCTTTTCAGCTCGAAGGACTGTCCAGGGGCGATGCCGGCTTTCATGCAGGACGAGAAGTAGGCGGCGCTCCCTCCCATGAAAGTGGTCCCGGTCTTATCGACGAAGTCCCAGAGCGAGTTCATGTTCGGGAAGGATGGGCTTCCGTTGTATAGGACGAGGGTTGCGCCGTGGAGGAGGCCGCCAATGAGGTGGTTCCACATCATCCAGCCTGTGGTGGTGAACCAGAAGTAGCGGTCTTCGGGCCGGATGTCGTTGTGCAGGGAGAGCCCCTTGAGCATCTCGACGAGGATTCCGCCGTGGCCGTGCACGATGGGCTTTGGCAGACCCGTCGTCCCAGAGGAATAGAGGATCCAGAGCGGGTGATCAAAAGGGAGCAGCTCGAGGTCGACAGAGTTTTTCCCCGCTGCAGCGTCGTCCCATGACGTGGAACCCGTGAGCGGAGCTCCCTCAGTGGCGCTCTGAACCCCGATTGTTGCCTTAACCGAAGGGAGCGCCGCCGTGATTGACGAAACAGCGTCTCTCCTGTCGAACCACTTTCCTCCGTAGCTGTAGCCGTCTGCAGCGAAGAGGACCTTAGGCTCTATCTGGCTGAACCTGTCAAGGACTGCTGGCGCTCCGAAGTCAGGAGAGCAGCATGACCATATCGCGCCGAGGCTGGTGCAGGCGAGGAAGGCTACCACCGCCTCCGGAATGTTTGGAAGATACGCTGCGACCCTGTCCCCCTGGGCCACGCCTAGGTCCTTCAGGTGGGCGGCGAGCGCGTTCGTCCTCTTCTTTAGCTCCTGCCACGACATCGTCTTCACGTTCCTGCGCTCTGATTTCGAGACGATAGCGGTCCCGTCGAATGTGGAGTCAAGTACACGCTTGGCGAAGTTGACCTCTGAACCGTCGAACCACCTCGCCCCCGGCATCTTCCTTTCTTGGAGGACCGGGTAGTCGGCGTCCGAAACGTCGTAGTATTTCCAGACCGAGCCCCAGAACCCCTCGAGGTCGTCAACGGACCAGCGCCAAAGCTCGTCGTAACTCCCGAACGGCAGGCCTTTCCGTTCGAGCCACTTCATGAAGGCCGTGATGTTCGTCCTGCGAGCGAAAGCTGGTTCGGGCTCCCAGAGTAGCTTCCCTGCCGGCATATTCGAAAGGCCGAAGCTTTCCCTTCTATAAGTAAAGTTCTACCTTGACTCACGGAGCGGGCGGCGACCCCGCGGACGGGGCCAAGGTGGTGTCCTCACTTGATGGGTCTGAGGATGAAGATGGCAACGTCCCACACGAAGTGGCTCGTGAAACTTGACTGAGTTCCCTTCCCGTAGTGGTAGGTCACGCCCCAAATGGAATCGGTGACAAAGGTCGCGCCAACCCACAGAGGATTGAGCGTTGCCAGGTGGATCGCCGCGTCCAGCGCTGCAACGGCGGGTGCTGACAGTAATCCAAGTCGAGTGCTCAGTCGCTTCTGCAACACACCGCGGAAGAATGCCTCGAATCCGGCCGAGTCGAAGAGAAGGACTAGCACCTGGAGATAGACTGGGTTGCTTGGCGAAGAGATTAGCGAATAGATCGAAGTCTCGGATGCCGTAGTGATGCCGAACGGATGGTACGTGGAGACTGCCCACGCCCCCGCGTAGAAGATGGCATAGAGGAACGCGGCGCTCGCCAGCCCAAGCAGAAGGCGCTTCAGCAGGGGGCGCTCCCCTCTGAACTCCCCGAGGACGTATGCAGCGCCTGCCATGCAGGAGGTCGAGACGAAGGTTGCTGCGATGAAGTAGGACTGAGACACGGTGAAGAGAAGAAGCATCGATGCGATTACTATGACAAGGCCTACAGCAAGCCCGCGGCGTCCCGCCAATGTTGATAGGGGGCTGGAGCGGGGTTAAAGCCGTATTCCGTGCCACGCTGCTACTGTTATTATCATAGCAGAGCAGGGCCGAGCCTGATGGACGCCAAGACAGCGTTCCTCTCAACAAGGCCCTGGTCTTTCACGATGACCTTCTCATCGGTGACCATGGGGACGCTGCTTGCGGCTATTGCGGGACGGTTCAACCCTCTCTTCTATGTCCTCGCGCTCGGGGGCATGATCGCATTTCACGCTGCCACCAACGTCCTCAACGACTTCTTCGACGTGAAGCACGGAGTCGACAGAGAGGGCGCGCCTACAACCAAGTACAGACTGCATCCTGCCGCCTTCGGACAGGTTCCCCTGAGCACCACGCTTGCCTTCTCTATCGCACTATATGCAGTCACCCTATCAGCAGGCATCTACCTCGCCTTTGCCAGCAGTACGTCCATCCTCCTGGTGATTGCCGCAGGGATACTCGGGAGCGTTTTCTACACCGCCGACCCAATCGACCTCAAAGCTAGGTCGCTGGGCGAGCCGACTGTGTTCATCATGTGGGGTCTGCTCATCCCACTTGGCGCATACATGGTGCAGACTGGCGCCTTCGCCTGGGCGCCGCTGCTCGCGTCGCTCCCCATTGGAATCTTCGTTGCTCTAGTCCTGCTAGCAAACAACATCAGGGACGTCGGCTACGACGGCACGGTTAGGGAGAAAACGCTAGCTGTGGCGCTGGGGGCCCGGGGTGCGCAGCGCGTCTACGTGGTGCTACTCGCTTCGGCGTACGCCCTCGTCGCCGCCGGAATGCTTGCGGAGCAACTCCCGGTCTGGTCCTTTCTCGTCTTTCTGACTGTTCCGGGCGCCCTTCGGCTGGCGAGTATGTTCAGGGGGCAGGTCCCCGACGACGCGGACCCTAGGACTGCGGCTCTCGCATTCCAGTTCTCGTTGCTTTACATGGCGTCGCTCGTACTATTCATCCTTGTTCCGCTGAAACTCCCCATCTGAGCTCGGCGGGCGGGGGGTGTCAGTGCCCATTGGCGGGGGAGAGTTCGCGCATCGCGTAGGCCACGTTCCCTATCGGCATGACTATGGGAAGGGTCACTCCCGCGTCCGCGTACTCCCTAAGTCGGTCGGCGGCCTGTGCCCCGGTCCCCGTAATCGTGAGAGCCTCGATGGCGGCATCTGGGATAAGTCTCCTAGCCTCGGGGATGTCTCCCTTTTTCCACGCTTCTTTCATTGGAGCCAACAGCTCCTCGGTCACGCCGTAGGGGGCAAGCACCTCAGGCCTTACGACTTCGGCCAGCTGGTAGACGAAGAAGTAGTAATCCCGGACGACCTGTGCCGCTTTCCCCCGGTCGGGGTCAAGGGAGGTCAGCATGTAAGAGGCCCTTTCAACCCGCGTACCACTTTTTGCCTCCCCCCGCTTGACGTTCTCAACCATGCGCTCCGTTCCCCAGGCGCTGTTCAGTGCGGGGGAGAGTATCACTCCGTCCGCTACCGTGGCAGCGAAAGCCTGGGTCCTGGGGGAGAGGGACGCGATGTATAGTGGAATCTCCCCGCTGACCTTGAATCCCATGGTTAGGTCATGGACCTTGAAGAACTCGCCGTCGAAGTTGACCCGTTCCCCCTTCCAGACCATTCTCACAATCTTGACGTACTCGCTGATACGGCGCAGAGGCCTGTTCTTCTCGACGGGGAATATCTGGTGGCCAATCAGCGGAATCGTAGGGAAGCTGCCTATCCCGAGGCCGAGCCTGATTCTCCCGCCAGAAAGCTCCGAAAGGGTGGCGAAAGTCGTCGCCGCGGTGACGGGGTGCCGGGTAAACGTATTGATCACTCCAGACCCTAGGCCTATCCTACTGGTTGCCGAGGCCATGGCCGAGAGGTACGTGACGACGTCGCGCTGAAACAGGCTTTCGTGCATCCAGACCGAGTCGAACCCCAACCTCTCTGCGTCCCTGGCGACATCCATCGCTTCCTTGACGCCCAAGACGGGATTGAAGCCGATGGCGAGGTTCATGTTTCACCCTCGCTCCAGATTCGCTTTAAGCCTTCGAGCGCTTCTGCACCCGTAGCAGCGCGAGAACATCGCTGAGGTCGTGCTCCTTCTCCAGGGCCCAAAGCCGCGAAAGCGCCTCCTTGACCCCCTGTTCCCCAAGGCGGTTCCTTGTCAGTTGCGAGAACTTTGCCTCGATATCCGCCTGCGTCATAGGGTTCTGGGGGTGTCCCTTCGGGAGCAACACCTCAGCCGTGATCTCCCTCCCGTCTGTCTCCGTGACGGTGACCCTGTTGGCCATGCCCCTCGCAGGGTAAAGCGCGGTTAGCGCGATATCCTCAGCGACCTTGACTTTCCTGACGAAGTCCTGGTTCTTCGGGTCTGCGAGATTTCTGTCTGAGTATGTGGAGTTGTCGACCACGCCGTGCAACAGCGCCATTCCTACTACGTACGGGAGGCTGTGGTCTGCTGTCTCCTTTGTCATAGGGCTCCACTTCTCCTTGTCCTTCCCGAGGATTGTGTACCCGGCTTCGTGTGTTTCGACCAGCACGGAAATGACGTCTCGAAGGTTCTTCACATGCCTGCGTGCTTCGAGGGCAGCCCAGATCGCGGACTGTGCGTGATACTCCGCAGGCCAGTACTTGATGTACGTCTCGTTGACCTTGTACCTGCCCCCTCTCCCTCCGAATTTACTGACGTTCATACTGAACCTTCCAGACACCTGTTTGAAGAAGCCCATCTCCCCCTCAAAAATGGGGGCAGGTCCCGTCATCCCATTCCTTGCGAGCAGCGCAGCGAAGACGCCGTTCCTAGCGGCGTTGGAGAACGACGCGCCCTTCCACATCGAGAGCTCCCCCGCCCTGACCTGCCTCATGGCAATGTGCCCGTTCAGGGCGATGTTCACTGCGTGTGTTGCCTTCCTCTCGCTCAGCGCCATCAGACTCGATGCGGCCAGAGAGGACGAGACAAGCCCGTAGTTCACATGGTCCCACCCCCTGTGCCTAATGTCAGCCGCGTCACAGAGCCTACACTGGATTTCGTACGCCGCCACTGCCGCAGCGATTAGCTCCCTCCCTGACGAATCTTCTGACTCGGCGACGGCAAGGCAGGGGGCAAGGTTGTCGCTGGGGTGAGCTGGCTCCTTCGACAGGTATGTGTCGTTGAAATCAAAATAGCGCACCATTAGGCCGGTCAGGAAGGTGGCTAGCTCTACCGAGGTCTTCGACCCCGTCCCGAGGACCGTGGACTTCCCCCTTCCGCGCAGGCCGCCGATGGTTGTTCTAGCAATGACCACCGGCTCTTCGTCGTATGCACCGATGGCGCAGCCGAGGGAGTCTATGATTCTGGCCTTCATCTCCTTCACAGTCCGGGGGTCGAGCTTCTGGTATCGGACCGAGAGCGCGTACGCTGCGAGACTCCGCGCGAGCTCCACGCCAATGCCGCTCATCCCTCACGCTTTAGGAATTTTCATTCCCGCATGAGAATGATTAAATCACTCACAAAGGCGGCGAAGGTGAGACGCGCACCTTGGCGATATACAGCGCCGAGCACAAGCGGCTGATGGAAACGTTCTTTCCCGACCATCATCAAGAATACTCCGAAGTTCTATCTTCCCTTGGGGCGTTCATGGAGAAGGAGTTGCTACCTCTATCGCCAAAGATCGACACCGGGGAGGTCAAGATGGCGGGACCTCGGAATGCATTGCTCAGACAGGGGATGTGTCAGATTGCCTTTCCTGAGAAGTATGGCGGCCTGGGCCTTCCGTTCTCAGTCTACGCCATGGCCATAGAGATGCTGGGGACCGCAGAGGCGTCGACCTGCCTAAGCGTGGAGATCCACAACGCAGTTGCCGAGGGGTTGAACCGCTTTGCGTCTGACGCTCAGAAGTCGAAATACCTTCCGAAGCTGCTCATGGGGGACTCGCTGGCTTCGTTCACGCTCACCGAACCGGCGAGCGGCTCCGACGCCGGGACCATGGCCACTACCGCTGAAAAGAGGGGCGGCGAGTACTCGATAAACGGCTCAAAGGTGTTCATCACGAACGCCGGGGAGGCCGACCTCTATCTTGTGTTCGCCAAAACGAGGAAGGGGCCCTCCTGCTTCGTGGTGGAGTCGCAGAATCCTGGTTTGAGCTTCGGCGGGGATCTCAAGAAGCTGGGGATGAGGGGGTCGAGGACCTCCGAAGTCGTCTTCTCAGACTGCCGGATTCCCGAAGGCAACCTCGTAGGGGAGGAAGGGAAGGGGGCTGACTATGCCAAGGAGATACTCCACGGCGCCAGGATAATCGTTGCTGCGCTCAACGTCGGAATCGCACAGATTGCTTACGAGAAATCTCTCATCTACGCCCGGCAGAGAAGGGCATTTGGGAAGACGATATCAGAGTTCCAGCTCATCCGAGAGAAGATAGCGGACATGAAGACCGAGATAAGCGCGGGCCGTATGCTGTATCTTTACGCCTCGAGGATCAAGGAGTCCGGCGCCGACTACTCTTCGGAGGCGTCGCAGGCCAAGGTCTTCTCCACCGAGATGTCGTTGCGGGTCTGCGACTCGGCAATCCAGATCCACGGGGGGTACGGCTACACCACGGACGAACTGCACAGGCACTGGAGGGACGCGCGCCTCCTTACGATAGGCGAAGGGACCTCTGAGGTGCTAAGGATGCTCATCGCCAGGCGGGAGCTGACGAGATTACAATGAAAATCGCAGTCTGCGTAAAGCACGCCGTCGACGAGACGGAGCTCAAGGTGGATGCGGGGGGCAACCCCCAGCTCAAGGGAGCACCCGCCAAGATGAGCACCTTCGACAAGAACGCCGTGGAGGAGGCGTTGCGCCTGAAGGCCGCCCACCAGGGGGAGGTGGTCATACTGACCATCGGGACCACCGAAGCGAAGAAGACAATGAAAGAAGCACTAGCCATGGGTGCCGACAGAGGGGTGCTGGTCTCTTCCGACCCGATGGCGATGGACACACTCCGAACAGCACAACTGCTCGCCGCGGCCCTGAAGAAGGGAGGGCCCTACGATGTCGTTCTCTGCTCCGAGGGCTCGTCCGACATGTACAGCGGCCTGGTCCCTCCCATGGTGGGCGAGATTCTCGGCCTCCCATACGTGGGCTACGCCAGGAAGATCGAAGTGAGCGGCCAATCCGCAAAGGTTGAGCGTGCGCTTGAAGACAGCGTCGAGGTCGTCGAAGCACCCATGCCACTTGTGGTTTCGGTGGTTAGCGAGATCAACGAACCGAGGTACCCCACACTGATTCAGATCATGCAGGCGGGAAAGAAACCAATGGAAGAGCTCAGCCCTGAGGCGCTCCTGCCTGGTGCCGGGCAGTCTGCCTCTCTCGTGAGGGGAATGAAGGCCCAAGCCATGGCGAGGAAGCGCGTTGTGTTCGAAGGTCCGCCCGAAGAGACTGCGAAGAAGCTTGTCGAGGCGCTGGCTGCCGAGGGGGTGCTTCCGAGATGAGCGTCAAGGTCTGGGCTTTCTCGGAGTCCCCATCAGTGGCCAACGAGGTGGCCTCCTCGGCATCGACGATTGCAAGGGCGGCGGGAGGTACCTTTACAGTCGTCGGGCTCGACGACAGCGGCCCGCTACTGGCCGGAGAGGAAAAGGTGGTGCTGAAGGCGGACACGCGGCTTTCCACCTCCCCCGAGGCTGCCGCGGACGTCCTCGCAAGACTTGCCAAGGAAGCGAATCCTGACGTCATACTCGTAGGTTCGACAAGGGACGGGAAGGAGATTGCGTCGCGGATCGCGGTGAAGCTCGGGCGCCCCTGCGTGAGTGAGGTATTCGGAGCCGCCTTGGTCGGAGAGACGCTTCAGGGAAAGAGGAACGTTTTCGCTGGCAAGCTAGTTGCCGAGGTGGTCCTGCCGCTCCCCTGCGTCGTCGCTGTCAAGGTCGGGACAACCTCCGCGCTTCCTGCCTCCGCAGGCAAAGCGGAAGAGAAGGTCATGGGGTCCGTCCCCTCCAAGACGAAGCTTGTCGAGATGAGGGAGAAGCAGAAGGGGACCGTGGACCTCAAGGGTGCGAAACTCATTGTCGCGGCAGGAAGGGGGGTCAAGAAGAAAGAAGATCTGGCTATTGTCAGCGAGCTCGCGGCTGCCCTCGAAGGAGCAGTGGGATGCTCGAGGCCCCTATCCGCAGACATGGGTTGGCTCCCCGAGGAGCACCACATCGGCCTAACAGGCGTTACCGTCCACCCTGACCTCTACATCGCGGTGGGCATCTCGGGCCAGCTCCAGCACGTCGCGGGGATCAAGGACTCCAAGGTGATCGCGGCAGTCAACACGGACAAGAGCGCGCCTATGTTCGAGGCCTCAGACTATGGTATCGTCGGGGACCTCTACGCCGTGCTTCCAGCCATGCTCAGGGAGATAAAGGCGAGGCGCCAGTAACCGGCAGCTTCACTTCTGCACGTCCAATGACCTGGCCATTATCTCCGCCATGTCAAGCACCTTCATTCTTTCGTCGCCCAGAGCCTTCGTCGCGTCCTCGAACATGGTGATGCAGAAGGGGCACGCGACCGCCAGGGTCTCGGCGCCCGTAGCCTGGGCCTCCTCCACCCTGATGATTCCGATCTTCTTCTTTTCCTGGACTTCGTACCACACGTTGGCTCCGCCCCCGCCGCAGCAAAAGCTGGCTTCCTTTGTCCTGCGCATTTCACGCAGGTCGATTCCCTGAAGCGACCTGAGTGCCTGGCGTGGCTCCTCGATCACGCCGTTTATCCTGCCGAGGTTGCACGGATCGTGGAAGGTCACCGAGCCGGGCATGGCGCCCTTCGGGAGCTTCCCCTCAAGCGCCAGCTTGGATAGAAGCTGAGTGTGGTGGACGACCTCGAACTCGCCTCCAAACTCTGGGTATTCGTTCTTGAACGTGTTAAAACAGTGGGCGCAA
>Ga0187780_10001053_pt1 | contig 20702 bp, 18 predicted proteins | sample 1015_Q2_SP10_20__FD_132429 | JGI IMG/M metagenome (GOLD analysis project Ga0187780, IMG submission 132429) | Tropical peat soil microbial communities from peatlands in Department of Meta, Colombia - 1015_Q2_SP10_20_MG | ecosystem: Environmental > Terrestrial > Soil > Wetlands > Peat | place...
CAAGCTGCTACAGGAAAACGAGATCGAGGCGAGTCTGCAGGGCGAGGAGGCGACCGCGCAGCAGCTCGAGCCGCGGCCGCCGGTGGTGACGGTGATGGGGCACGTCGATCATGGAAAAACCAGTTTGCTGGATGCGATTCGCGAAGCAGATGTGGCGGCCGGCGAAGCAGGCGGAATCACGCAGCATATCGGCGCTTACAAAGTGCAAGTGAACGACAATGCGGTAGTATTTGTGGACACGCCGGGCCACGAAGCGTTTACGCGCATGCGCGCGCGCGGCGCGAAAGTGACCGATATCGTCGTGCTCGTCGTAGCAGCCGACGACGGTGTGATGCCCCAAACCAAAGAGGCGATTGACCACGCCAAGGCCGCGAACGTCCCCATCATTGTCGCCGTCAACAAAATCGATAAGCCCGAAGCGCAGCCGGAGCGTGTGAAGCGGCAGTTGACGGATCTCGGCTTGATGCCTGCGGAATGGGGCGGCGACACGGAATTCGTGGAAGTTTCGGCAAAGCAGAAGAAGAACATCGACAAGCTACTGGAAACCATCCTGGTGGTGGCAGAGTTGCGCAGCTTGAAAGCGAATCCGGACGCGCCTGCGGCCGGCACGGTGCTCGAATCGCGTGTGGACAAAGGCCGCGGCCCAGTGGCTACTGTGCTGGTGCAAAACGGCACATTGAATGCCAGCGATTTCTTCATTTGCGGTTCAGTATTCGGAAAAGTGCGCGCGATGTTTGACGACCGTGGCCGCACGGTAAAAGATGCGCCGCCCTCCACGCCAGTCGAAGTGCTCGGCTTACAGGGCGTACCGGAAGCGGGCGACCACTTCCAGGTGGCGGACGAAGCGAAGGCGCGGCACATCGTCGAATACCGGCAGAGCAAGCAGCGTGACGCGGCGATGCGCGCGAGCGTGGGCGGGCGCATTACGCTGGATCAGTTGCACGAGCAACTCAAAGCCGGCGACGTCAAGGAACTGGGAATTGTCATCAAGGCGGACGTGCAAGGCTCAGTGGAAGTCTTGAGCGAAATGCTGCCGAAGCTCTCGACGGACCAGGTGAAACTGAAAATCATTGGGTCAGGGGTTGGCGCAGTCACGGAAAACGACGTGCTGCTGGCGTCAGCGTCCAGCGCGATCATCATCGCGTTTGGCGTGCGGCCGGACCGCAAAGCGGCGGATTTGGCGCAGCAGGAACACGTGGACATCCGCACCCACAACATCATTTACGAAGTTTCCGACGAAATTAAGAAGGCCATGGAAGGCTTGCTCGAACCGGTCATTACGGAGACGTATCTGGGCCGCGCAGAAGTAAGAGATACCTTCCGGGTGAAGGGCGCAGGCACGGTAGCGGGCTGCTACATCGTGGATGGCATTCTGAAGCGCGACGCAAGTGTGCGCGTTCTTCGCGATGGCGCCGTGATTTACACGTCGAAACTGAATTCGCTGAAACGCTTCAAAGACGACGTGAACGAAGTGCGCACAGGATTCGAGTGCGGCGCGGGAGTGGCCAACTTCAATGACGTAAAGGTTGGCGATGTCCTCGAGTGCTTCAGCATTACGAAGATGAGCGCCGCGGAAGCTGCCGGACAGGGCGGCGGACCTTCCGGCAAGAAATAAACCGCCAGACAACCCCCGGAGCCGCGCATGCCAGTCGGCTTGCTCACCTTGGAACTGCACATCCCCGATGCGCAATCGCTGAAGGACAAACGCCAGGTGCTGCGCAGCCTGAAGGACCAGTTGCGGCGGGAATTCAACGTGGCGGTAGCGGAACTGGACCATCACGATGTGTGGCAGAGGTCGGTGGTGGGAGTGGTTACTCTCTCCAACGAAGAAAAACACTTGAGGGAAGTGCTGCAAAAGGTTTTGGACGAGGCGGACCGCATCCTCGGATCGTTTTTGGTGAATCAGGCAGTGGAAATCCTCTAGGAAGTTCGCAGGTGCGCCGATGAGTACAGCCAATCATCGTCACGAACGCGTGGGCGAAGAAATCGCTCACGAAATCAACGCCATGCTGGCTGGAGAGTTGAAAGATCCGCGGTTGGAAGGCTCAGTCATCGCGAGTGAAGTGCGTGTGCAGCCGGACATGAAGCACGCGCGCGTGTTCATCAGCGTGAAGGGAACGGACCGGGAGCAGGCCGATGCGATTAAAGCGCTCGAACATGCTTCAGGGTTCATCCGTCACGAACTCGTGGAACGCTTACAGCTTCGGCGGCTGCCGGAACTGCATTTCACGCTGGATGTGTCGCAGGAAAACGTGGAGCGCATTGAGCAGCTTTTGACGGAAATGAAGAAAGACAAGCCATCCGCGCCGTAGCCCTTAGAATTGAAATGCCACGCCAGCCACAGCCGGCCCCGTTTGACGGGGCGCTTGTCATCAACAAGCCAAAAGGGAAAACGTCGCACGACGTGGTGGATGCGGTGCGGCACCTCGCGGGATTTCGCCAGATTGGACACCTGGGAACATTGGATCCGCTGGCAACGGGCGTGTTGGTGCTTTTGCTGGGACGGGCGACGCGCTTGGCGCAGTTTTACGTCGGACGAAGGAAGCGCTACACAGCCGGTTTCCGTTTCGGATTTGCGACGGACACTTACGATTCCGACGGAGAGCCGCAAGGGCCCGATACCGTGCCAGCACTGGATGCGAGCGTGCTGGAAAGACTTGCCGCGGAGCGCATCGGACGATTCGAACAGATACCGCCGATGTTCTCTGCAAAAAAAGTCGGCGGCCGGCCGGCGTACGAATTGGCACGGAAGAAGCAGGCCGTGGAGCTGAAGCCGGTCGAGGTGGAACTCTGCGAGTTCAAGTTGCGGGAAATCGAAGGTAGCCTGGCGCGCTTCACGATCGAATGTTCTTCCGGCACATACATCCGCGCGCTCGCGCATGAGATGGGACTGAAGCTCGGATGCGGAGCGCACCTGGCGGAGATTGCGCGCACAGCGGTCGGAGAATTTTCGCTCGAGCAGGCAATTTCGCTCGAAGAACTTGCGGAGGCGCGCAAAGCTGGAAAATTCGCCGATTGCGTCATCAAATTGGAAAACCTGCTGCCGAATTTTCCACGCATCAACGTTTTGCCCGTGATCGAAAAGCGGGTTCGGCATGGTTCAAAGTTCAATATTTCCGTTTCGCAATTGCAGCCGGGACGCGTCGAGCTGCCGCCGGGTGCCACGGCCGAACTGGACAGCGGCGAGCCGAAAGCGCCGCGCCTGCGCGTGTTCAACCAGCAGGACAAGCTGATCGCCATCGCGGAGGCCGTGGTGCCACGAACCTATCAACCCATTGTTGTTTTTGAGCCGCTGCCGTAGGGTGCTTGCGTAAGAAGTTCAGCCAGCCTGCTTTCATCTTCAAAAACAAGAAGGAGATTCGGCGCAGGCCGCGTTTTGCCCGCCCCTATGGCTGTTGCGGTTGCTGAGGCTGTTGTTGTGGCTGGGGCTGCTGCGGCTGAGGTTGTGGCGGCGGTTGCGGTTGCGAAAGAGGCGGTTGAGGTTGTTCTGGCTGTGGCGGCAGTTGCCGGGGCGGCATTCCAGGAGTTTCGCGCCCACCCGGGCCGACGGGTCCACGACTACCGGAGTCCGGCCGTCCGGCAAAAATCGTTCGTGTAAGGTGATCAACCAGGCGCAACCGGCGAGGGGTTACCAAGATAAGCAGTTCGGTGTCCTGCAGCGAATTGTTTCGCATCCCGAATCCGTAGCCGAGTCCGGGGAGATTCGCAAGTCCCGGCAGTCCGGAGAGGGTGCGCGTTGCTTCCGTGTCGGTGAACCCGCCGATGAGGGTCGGCTGGGCTTCCTTGACGCGCACGGTTTGCGACAACGTACGGTTCGATAGGATGGGAATGCCGTTGATGTTTTGTCCGGAGAGCGAGCGAATCTCAAATTCGAGCTGCAACGTCACCTCATTCGTGTTGGAGTGAAGAGTTGGAGTCGCTTTGATCTTTACGCCGATGTCCACATACTCCGAGGCGGGATAGGGCTGCTGGACGGCGCTGGAATTTCCCAAGCTGGAGAAGAGGTTGGCGGGGCTGAGAACCACCGTGATGTCGCCCGCGGCGCCCGAAATATCGTTCGCGATAGCTACATCGGGGAAGCCGCCGCTGACGAGATTGGCCGCCACGATGGCAGCGGGGAAAGTGCCGTTGGGGCCTGCAGGCGGTTCAAAAGCGAGGGCAAAGAGCCCTGCGGAAACCCCGAGAAACACCTCGAAGGTGTTGGCATCTCTGCTGCTAACGGCAATGTCAACGTGGCCATCCTGATTGAAGTCCGCAATGGCGATTCCCGTGGGAGTGGAGGCCGTGGAAAGAGGCGAGTTCGGCCCGGCAGAAAACGTTCCGTCGCCATTGTTCACCAGGATCGTCACAGTGGCATCGGTCTGATTGACCACGGCGAGATCGGCACGAGCATTTCCCGCGAGATCGCCGGAGGCGAGGGCCACAGGGAGTTTGCCGACCGTGATGGGAGAGCCGGTGAATTGAGTGAATGTTCCGTCACCGTTGCCTTGCAAAACGACGAGGCTTCCCGTTGCCGTCGCCGGTCCAGTGAGCGTTGCTTGATTGACGGTAGTGATGGCGAGATCGGGTTTGCCATCCGCGTTGAAGTCGCCGACTACCATCGCGCTGGGGCCGCTCACGCCCGCTGGCAAGGCAAAGGGAGAGCCTGTCGCTTGGGTAAAGGTGGGGTTGCCTTTGGCGTCGGGCGCGCCGCCAAGAAAAACCGAAATCGTATTGTCCGAAAAATTGAGAACCGCAAAATCTTCTTTGCCATCATTGTTGAAGTCTGCGGTAACGATGGCGCTGGGCGCGCGGCCCACAGGGATGGAAGCAAGAGGAGTCGCGAAAGTGCCGTCCCCATTGCTAATTAGGATGTCCACTGCGTTGCCGGTGGGGTCCGTCACCAACAAATCACGAAAACCATTCGAGGTGAGGACAGCCGAGGCGATGGCGGGTGGAACCAGGGGCGCGGTGGTTCGCGCAGTTCCCAGTGAAATGGGGGATCCAGTGGCTTGGACAAAGCTTCCTTGGGTTCCACTTTGGTTGAGATAAATGGACACGGTATTGTCGATTTCATTGACCGCGGCCAGATCCAGCAGGCCATTATTTTCAAAATCGCCCGCGACCAGCGCGACAGTACCGATGCCCGTGGGATAAGAGGTGCTTGGAAATGGATTGCTCGCGCCACCAGGATTGGCGATCTGGCCAGACGTGCCCAAGCTGCCGGAAAGCAGGGAAAGTGTGATCGGATAGCGGGTGCCCACGAAAAAAGTTGCGGGTTTCCCGTCCTGCGCGCGCATCAGAACCTGGCGGCCGCTCTGCACCAGGGAGAGGCCCTCCGAAAAATCCGCGGCCGTGCCCGGCAGAGTCAAAAGAAAGGTCGTCCTGCCTCCGCCGACGGCTATGAGAGGAGGAATCAACGAGCTCACCGAAGACACACCGCCGGTAGCCGCGCTGCCAAAAATGCCCGCGAGTAGCGTCTGGATGGCGGAGAGGTTCTGCGCCTGCGAGAGCTGGCCGATGAGGTTAGGCGGGATGGTGAAAAGTTGCGCCTTCGACGGTGCCACGATGCCAAGCTGCCGGGCCGTGTTGCGATCGACCTCAAGCAACTCGAACTCCAGCATGGCTTCCCCGCGCGCCCGTTCGATTTGATCGATCAAGCTGCCGGCAAGAGCGAGCTTCTCGGGAGTATCGCGCATGGTTATCGTGCGGCTGCGGGATTCGAGATTAACGCGAGTGCTGCCGGTAATGTCCCGCACAATGCGCAAAATCTCGCTGACGTCTTCCGGGCCAAACGAGTCGGAGATGGGGAACGTTTGCACGGCCTGCAGAGCGTACTCTTTTCGCTTCTCCGGCGTATCCGCGGCTACAAAAAACTCCTTGGCGCTCAGCGGACGGTAAAATGTGCCGGTTTGCTCCCCGAGAATGGACATTGCCGTCTTGAAATCCACGTTGTCTACGCGCACGCGCACGTTCCGGAGGTTCAGGTCCGCATCAAACGTGGGTTTTACACCGAACAGATTGGCAACCTGTTCGTAGACCGTCTTGGTGTCGCCGCGCAGGTCGAGGTTGTGTGTTCCGGATTGTGGCTGCAGATGAGGTAGCCCCTCGATGCCGGGCGCGCGTTTTAGATCAGGCTTTTCCTCCATGCTTTTGACCTGGCCCAGGCGCTCGGCAACGATGCTGTTCATTGGATCGATGGCCAGAGCGGCGCCAAGTTCTTCTGTAGCGATGCTGAATTGGTTCGCGAGCGCGGCGCGCTCGGCGGCGTCAATGTGGGCCTGAACGGCCCTCGAACGCATGACCACAAAAGTTTCGGTGATCTTCGCGTCTTGCGGGGCGTAGCGTGCCGCTTCTTCATACGCCGCAAGCGCCGCGTCAAAATCGCCGGCGGCTGCGGCTTTGTCACCTTGCTCAGCAGCTTTGTGGGCGCGTCGTAGGTCAGGAGCCTCGCGGGATTGTGTTGGAACGCCGCCAAGCGTTTGCCCTTGGCACTGAAAGCCCAGCAGAAAAGCTGCTAGAAGCAAGGCAACCGGTTGGCGAAGCGCGCGCATGGCAAGAAGACAGGATAACCTATTTGGAGAAAGGGCAAATCGGACCAAAAAAGTCCGGTTGACGAAGCCCGGTTTCTGGGTTAGACTTGGTTTGTAGTTGCAAATTACTTTCAACTGGAGCTTGCTTGCTCTCCGCTCTTCTCATTGCTCTCCGTGAAGGTGTCGAAGCCGCACTCGTCGTCGGCATCATCCTTGTTTATCTTTCCCGTACAGGCCGCAGCCACCTGGGCCGCTTTGTGTGGTATGGCGTTACGGCGGCCGCAGCGCTGAGTTTGGCGGTAGCCATCGCTCTGGAACGCTGGCGCATCAGCGAAGACGGCTTCGAGGGGCTCATGCTCCTGGTGGCTTCGGCATTCGTAGTTACGATGATTGTTTGGATGAACCGAGTTGCGCGCCACCTGAAAAAAGAAATTGAAGAGAAAGTGGAAAGTTACGCAGAGAAAGCTGGACGAGCCGCCGGTCTGGGCATTTTTCTGTTCGTGTTTCTGATGGTGTTGCGGGAAGGCGCGGAGTTGGCGCTCATTTTGCGGGCGGTCGAGCTTTCCAGCGAAGGCGTGCAGACCTGGATCGGAACGATTGCCGGCATTGGCGCGGCAGTTGCGGTGGGATTGTTCTTCTTTAAAGGCACATTGCGCGTGCCGTTGCACCGCTTTTTCGCCGTCACCAGCGTGATTCTGATGCTGGTAGCGTTTCAACTGGCGCTGACCGGCGTCCACGAGCTAAGCGAAGCGCGCTGGCTGCCTTCGAGCAAGGCGGAGATGGCGTTGCTCGGGCCTATCGTGCGCAATGAGCTGTTTTTCTTTGTGTTTATCTTTGGCGCTGCTATGTTGCTGATTTTGCGCGAGTGGCAGTCGGCTTCGCGGGCCAAAGTTGCCAAAGAAATCTCGAATGATGCGGAAAGGCGGTTGCTGGAATCGCAGAGCCGGCGCCAGCGCCGCTGGATGATTGCAGCAGCCGTGGCTTCGCTCGCCGTGATTTTGGTGCTCACTGCGGATTTCATTTATGCGCGGGCGAACTCGGCTCCCGTTCCAGCGCGCGCTTTGCAGGCTGATGGAAACATCGTGCGCGTGCCGGTCAGCGAAGTGCAGGACGGGACGATGCACCTGTTTACCGTGAATTCCGGCAGCCAGTCCATGCGCTTCATGATCATCAAGAAACCTAACGGCTGGGGCGTGGCGCTGGATGCGTGCCGCATCTGCGGCGCGGAAGGCTATCGCCAGGAAGGGCAAAACGTGATGTGCCGCCACTGCGCTTCCGCCATTTACATTCCTTCGATTGGCGATCAGGGAGGCTGCAATCCCATTGGCGTGCCCTTCCACGTTGATGGGGAAGAGATTGTGATCGATATTTCCGCCTTGGCTCAGGCGTCCAAGGAGATTCCGCAGTAGGGGCGCTGGGAACGCCTCTTCGCGCGCGACAAATTAGCTCATGTTTCTGAGACTCGTTGCCGATTCGTTCGGGCGCCGTCCGCGGCACAAGCTGCTGACGGGCGCGGCTTTGGCTCTGGGCATGGGTGTAGCTACCGCGGCGCTCAGCGTGGCGCTCGACGTCGGCGACCGCCTGGCGAAAGAGTTTCGCAGCCTGGGAGCAAATTTGCTCGTAACACCGCAGGCGGATTCATTGCCGTTAGAAATTGGCAGCGTGGATTACCGGCCCGTGAACGCAGGAGCGTATTTGCCGGAAGCGGACTTGCCGAAGCTCAAGACCATTTTCTGGCACAACAACATTATGGGCTTCGCACCCGTGCTAGAGACTCGCGTCGACGTGGTCGTTGCTGGTGATCAGAGAAAAGTACCCGCCCATGTCTCTTCTGTGCCACTGATTGGGACTTGGGCGAGAAAACCGGTCCATTTGAGCGACGGCACGACGTTCGTCACCGGGATCGACAAGACAAATCCGTGGTTTCACATCGATGGGGAATGGTTTTCGCCGGATGCGGGAATTACGCGCCGCGTGGATGTCGCAACGCCTGAAGGGTACCAGGGCCATACGTACGTGCCTAGTCCAGAGGAATGCGTTATTGGCGCAAGGCTCGGCAAGCAAATCGGTGCTCATGTCGGCGACGGCATTTCCTTTAGCCTGCCGGACCGCGAGCAGATGCAGGCGTATTTCGGAATTCCGTCGGTGGTGTGCAGAGTGACAGGCATTTTATCAAGCGGAGGATCGGAGGAAGACGCGCTGCTGATGCCAATTCACACCGTCCAGTGGTTAACGCGCAAGCCTGGCGAGTACCGCAAGTTGTACGTCAGCGCGCTGACGAAGCCGGAAGATGCGTTCGCGCGGAAGGATCCCAAGACGATGACGCCCGCGGAATTTGATCGCTGGTACTGCACGCCGTACATCTCGGCGATTGCGCTGCAGATCAGCGAAGAACTGAAGGGCACGGATGTACGCGTGATCCGCCGCGTGGCCGAAGGCGAAGGCCAGATTCTTTCGCGTGTGCAAATGCTTTTGTGGCTGGTGACCGGCGCGGCGTTGCTGGCGGCGGCGTTGGCCGTGGGCGCTTCCGCGGCGGCTTCGGTGATTGAGCGACAGGTGGAGATTGGCTTGATGAAAGCGTTGGGCGCAGGGTCGGGAACTGTTGGTTTTCTGTTGGTGGCGGAACAATTGTTGCTTGCGTTTCTGGGTGGAGGAGTTGGTTACGCGCTGGGAATTGTTTTGGCGCGGCTGCTTGGCCAAAAGATTTTTGGCGCTGCGCCTGAGCCTACACTTTTGGTTTTTCTCGTGGTGATTGCGCTGGCTGCGCTCGTGACCTTGCTGGGTAGCGCGATTCCGCTGCGGCGCGCGTCGCGGCTCGATCCGGCGCCGATTCTGAAAGGCGAATGAGGATGTTTTGCGGGCACACAAGATGGCAAAAGAACCGGTCTAAAGACCGGCCCCTACAACGGCGCTTCCGACGCTCCTTTTGTAGTGGCCGACCTTTAGGTCGGTGCCTTTTCTTCGCTTCGGAGCGCACACGTGGGTGACGCAAACCGAGCAATGTTCTGGCGCATCATCCGCCGTTTGCTTGGCGCGAACCGCGGACGCTTGTTTGTGATGTTGCTGGCACTCGGTGCCGGCGCAGCCGTCACCGCGGCGTTGCTCAATTTGCAGGTGGATGCCAAGCGGCGCCTGACCACTGAATTCCGCGCATTTGGAGCCAATGTTCTGATTGCCCCTCAGACTGATTCCAACGTCTTAGATCCTTCCGTTTACGACAGAGTGCCCAAGAAGAGCGGAGCCGACCGCGTGTCGAAAGCCTGGTTGCTCTACGGCATCGCCAAAGCGGCGCCGTGGGACATTCATTCGCGGGCCGCCGTTGCTCAAAAAGCCACGCCAGCAGTTGTCGTTGGATACCAGTTCTATGGAAACGATCTGTCTGACATATTTCCCTCCGCAATCGTCGAAGAACCTCCCAAGCGCAATATCGCTTTGGGCTCGCCCGACTGCAAAATGGGTGAGCGATTGGCAAATCAGTTGGGAGTGCACATCCTTCAGTTCGTTCAGCTGAGTTCTGATAGCTCAAGCCTTGTCTGCTTTGTCACACGAATCAGCCGTTCCGGAGGACCGGAAGACAGCCAACTCTTCATCGACCTCGACTCGGCGAGAAACCTATTGAAGCAGCAGAAAACCAGCGAGTTAGTAGCTTTGAATGTTCCGGGCGATTCCAAGAGCATTGATCTCTATTTGTCCGAACTTCGAGGCCAGATGCCCCAACTCGAAGTGCGTCCCATCCGCCAATTCACCGAAGGCGAAGCGAAGATCTACAACCGCATCAGCGGGTTGCTGACGGCGACAGTGGGAATCGTTCTTCTGCTCACAGCGCTGTGCGTAATGGCGGCGATGACCAACGTGGCCATGGAACGAAAAATGGACGTGGGCTTGATGAAAGCCATTGGCGGAGCGACGCGGCGGGTGATTCGGCTGTTCCTGGCCGAAGCGGCGTTGCTCGGACTGGTTGGTGGTTTGCTTGGCGCCGGTGCGGGCATTTTTCTTTCGATGGGATTGGGTAAAGCCGTGTTTGGAGTTGCGGCGCGCCCACGCCTGATTGTGTATCCTGTAGCAGTGGGCTTGACCGTTTTGGTGGCGATCCTAAGTGCGTTTCCGTTGCGGCGGCTGGCGAGTCTACGCCCCGCATCGGTGTTTCGAGGTGAAGCGTGAGTGTCGTTGCTCCCGTTCCTGTGCAGCCGCGAGCCGCCGCGAAGCAGGTGGTGATCGACAATTTGATCAAGCAGTACGGCGCGCTGCGCGCGCTCAGCGGCGTGAGTTTCACCATTCACAGCGGCGAATGGGTTGCGCTGATGGGTCCCTCAGGCTCTGGCAAAACCACGCTCATAAACATTCTGGGCGGTCTGGACACACTGACTTCGGGGCGTGTCATCGTTGACGGCGTTGATCTTTCGAAACTCGGCGAAAAAGATCTGGTGCGCTACCGCGCGGAAAAAGTTGGCTTCGTTTTCCAGCAATTTCACCTCGTGCCGTACCTGACGGCGCTCGAAAACGTGATGCTCGCGCAGTACTTTCACAGCGTCACCGACGAAAAAGAAGCGGAAGAAGCGCTGAAGCGCGTCGGCCTGGGTGACCGCCTGACGCATCTCCCCGCGCAGCTTTCTGGCGGCGAACAGCAGCGCGTGGCCATCGCCCGCGCGCTGATTAACCAGCCCAAGCTGATTCTCGCCGACGAGCCCACCGGCAATCTCGACGAAGCCAATGAAACCATCGTCATCCGAATCTTCCGCGAACTCCACCGCACCGGGCACACCATCCTGATGGTGACGCACGACCCGGACATCGCGCGGCAGGCCGACCGCCGTGTCGAGCTTGCCCACGGCCACCTGCACTTTGATACCGCGCAGCACGGCCCTAGCCATCCTCTCAATTGCCCGCTGGCCGATACCGGCGACTGTTGCGTGCCGATTTCCACCGATGACGAAATCCGCTTCGACCATCTGCTCGAGCAAATCTGGACTTGTGGTGAGGAAGGGAAGCCGGCCAAGGTCGCAAAGTTGCGCGCTTCGGGGCCTGCTGGAAAGCTCCCCGTCACGCCGGAGGAACCGGCCGCGCGCGTTCTCTTGCGCATGGCCGAAATGCACCTGGTCTCTTTACAAGATGGGGAAGCTCAACTGACACCTGTCGGCAGCCAGCGCGCCCGCGACATTGTGCGGCGCCATCGGCTGGCCGAGCGCCTCTTCAAGGACACGTTTGCGATTGATGACAGGGAAGCACACACTCAAGCCTGCAAATTCGAGCACATCATCAGCCCGGAACTGGATGCGCGCATCTGCTCCTTCCTGGGGCACCCCACGACCTGTCCGCACGGAAACCCCATTCCGCCCGGCGATTGCTGCAACGGAAAACAAAAGGCCTGATTGCCCGACGAAGTATGCCCACGCCTCCCGACCCACGGAAAAAGCCGATCAGCGTCAAAATTCATGTTTCGAGCGGCGCCGGCATGGATATTACTTGGGCGGACGGGCACTCCAGTCATTTCGACTTTGTGTATTTGCGCGACGAATGCCCCTGCGCGACTTGCAATGACGAGCGCGGCAAGAAGGAAGCTTTCAAGTCTCTCATGCCGGGAATGGCCCCCTCAGCGGTTTTGCCTATGTTCAAGCCCAAAGCCCGCGCCAAAAGCGCTACGCAGGTGGGGAACTACGCGATTCAGATCAGCTTTACCGACGGCCATTCGACGGGCATCTTCAGTTACGACTATCTCCGCAGCATTTGCCCCTGCGAGGAGTGCCGCAAAGCGTTTCGCACCGCTTCTGCAGGGTAAATTTGCGCGCAGCAACAAGTGAATTCAACCCTTCAAAGTGGACATCGTGGCCGAAAAGTGGGAGCATCATAGCCTGCAAGTTGGCAATACCCGTACATGAGCAGCACTCCCCAAAGCCCTGCTGCGGTAGGCAGCCGGGGCAACGGAATTCCTCGCGTCCTCGTCGCCACGACGGCGCTGCTGAGCTTCATTTCCTTCTGGCGCGCAGCCGCCATTGTCCTGAATGATTTAGCTTCCTCTGCTTACTATGCCGGAGGCGAAGCCGAAGGCTACATCGGCAAGGCCGCTCCCTGGTTCATTCTGGGAATCATGCTGTTTTCCTATGCTGTGCGCGCCATTTACGTGGAAAGCTGCAGCATGTTCGTGCGCGGCGGCGTCTACCGCGTCGTCAAAGAGGCCATGGGCGTAACGCTGGCGAAATTCAGCGTTTCGGCCTTGATGTTCGACTACATCCTCACCGGTCCCATCAGCGGCGTGTCCGCTGGGCAGTACATCGTAGGGCTTGTCAACGAGACTTTCGACTATCTTCGGATCCCCATTCACCACATTCCTCCGGGATTTGGAGCGGCTTTTTTTGCGATCCTGGTTACCGTCTACTTCTGGTGGTACAACATTAAGGGCGTTCCGGAATCCAGCCAGAAGGCCATGCGCATCATGCAACTCACGACCATCATGGTCGTGATTCTGATTGGATGGTGTTTGTACACAGTTTGGCTTCGGCATCCCGCACTTCCGCCCATTCCTCATCCAAAAAATCTGAAGCTAGAAGCGAATGCCATGGGCTGGCTCTACGGAGTGCAGTTCGCACATCTCGCCGGAATTCTCGCGATTTTCATCGGACTCGGGCATTCCGTGCTGGCCATGAGCGGTGAAGAGTCGCTCGCCCAGGTCTACCGCGAAATCGAACACCCCAAACTGCCCAACCTGAAAAAGACCGGCCTCGTTATTTTCATCTACAGCCTGGTGTTTACTTCGCTGGTTTCGTTTTTTGCGGTGATGCTCATTCCGGATGGCGTTCGCCAGAATTATCTGGAGAACCTCATCGGCGGCTTGGCCATGAGTCTCGAAGGGCCGTTCCTCATTCGGCTCGTATTCCATGGATTCGTCGTCGTTGTAGGAACGCTAATTTTAGCCGGCGCGGTCAATACGGCGATTGTCGGTTCGAACGGAGTTCTAAATCGCGTTTCCGAAGACGGCGTGCTAGCCGACTGGTTCCGCCAGCCGCACCGCCGGTTTGGCACTTCCCATCGAATCATCAATATCATCGCCGCTCTGCAAATCATCACCATCATCATCAGCCGGGGCAACGTCACCTTTCTCGCGAACCTCTACGCCTTCGGCGTGATTTGGAGTTTCGCCATGAAAGGCCTGGCGGTCCTGGTCTTGCGCTATACGCATCCCGGTGACCGGGAATACCGCGTGCCGTTAAACTTCAGAATTTTCGGCGTGGAAATTCCAGTGGGTCTCAGCCTTATCACACTCATTCTTCTCGGCATCGCGGTCGTAAATCTCTTCACGAAAAAGGATGCGACCATCGCCGGTGTGACTTTCTCCGTGATTCTTTTCGTCGTTTTCACCATCTCGGAAAGAGTGACCCACCACGGCCGCGGCACCGCGAAGCACGTCGAGATGGATCAATTCCACCTCGCAATGGAAGGCGAGCTCACCCCCGCAGCCGTCGGCGCGAGGCCCGGCAACATTCTCGTTCCCGTCAGCAACGTTCATTCGCTCTATCACCTGGGCAATGTCCTCGATCGTGTCAAGCCGGGTCGCCGGGACGTCGTGGTTCTGCACGTGCGCCTGCTGCGCCGTTCCGCTTCCGGCGAGTACGAACTCGAAGCCGAACAGCTTTTCGGCGGCATCGAGCAGCAGCTTTTCTCGCAGGCCCTTGCGCTGGCGGAGAAACGCGGCAAATCCATTCGCCTTGCCGTGGTAGCCGCGAACGACCTTGCGGAAGGCATTCTTCGGGCGGCGACCTCGCTGCAATCCAGCACTATCGTGTTTGGCTACTCTTCCCGGGAGACCACCGAAGAGCAAGCCCGGTTGATCGGCGAGGCTTGGGAGAAACTTGGCGATCCCAAGCCGCAGTTCAATCTGGAAATTCATATGCCCACGGGCGACAAGCTCTACAAAGTTCTGGGACCGCACGCGCCCAACCTTACTGCGAACGAAGTGAATCTATTGCACCGCCTCTGGCTGCGCTTTAGCGACTCTATCGCGCCGCTGGAAATGCACCACCATGACGTGGTGCATTTTGCCCTCGAAGAAGTTCAGAAGGAATTGGATGAAGGGCATGAAGACGACGTGGTCAATCGCCTTCGGGTCCATCTCGAAGAGAATCAGAAGAAGCGCAAGCAACCGTCCTAGCAGACGGGCTGGAGTTTTTCCGGCTAGTCTAAATTAGACTAGTGCCGAGGTGCAGTGGCCGCACCGTTTGGCCGCAATCGGAATCGTCATCGCGCACTGCGGGCATTCTTTGGTTGTCGGCGCTGCCGCCGGTTCAGGCTTCTTTGTCCAGCGGTTGACTTGCCTCACAAGCAGAAAGACCGCGAACGCGATGATCAGGAAGTTGACGATAGTGTTCAGGAACAGGCCATAGTTCAGCGTGACGACTCCCGCAGCCTTTGCCTCTGCAACGGTGCGAAGGCTTTTGTTCGTCTCACCCAGGACTAGAAACAAGTCCGAAAACTCCACATGCCCCAGCAGCTTTCCGATCGGCGGCATTATGACGTCTTCGACAAACGACGTGACAATTTTTCCGAATGCCGCCCCAATGATGATGCCGACAGCCATGTCCAGCACATTTCCACGCATTGCAAATTCTTTGAATTCCTTCAGCACGTTCTTTCTCCTTTGCTCTTTCGAATGAAAGTGATTGACCGCCCTGGGCGGATTCCCCGGCTATGGAAGGGCTGTCAGTAGCGCGGCATTATAGCGAAGCGAAGCTTAAAAAACAGTGAGCAACCTCGCTTGCACGGAGATCGGCTGGACTGCACTCGCCGCGAATGAACCTAACGAGGCCGCACGATGAATGCGGTGCCGATAATCCCTCGCAGCACGAGAATCATTCCGCCCACCGCGAGCATGGGCCCCACCCATCCGAACGGCACCCATCGGACTGCCAGCATGAGAGACCCAAGTAGCACAAGAGAAAGCCCGCGCGTCCAAGCTTCCCAGTGCACCCACCATTGGTTCCTTCGCGGCAACGCCCGCAGGCCCCAGAGAATGATCGCAATGCTGAGAATCAGCCAAGCAATGCTGCGCCTATCGAAAGGGCCACCATGAATCGGACCGCGAACTCCCAGCCACACCAGAAGTGTGCCAAGCAAAATAAATATCAGTTCAATGGTAAATCGCAGCAGCCGCTCGGGAGTGAGCATGGCTTTCCCGCCCGCTCAGGGCACGCGTTCGATGCGCACTTTTTGGAGAACCACTGGGGTGCGCGGGCGGTCGTTCGAATCGCGCGGCACGTTCGAGATTTTGTTGGCCACGTCCTGCCCTTCCACGACTTCGCCAAAAATCGTGTGCCGGTTATCTAGCCAGGAAGTCTCCGCCACGGTGATAAAAAACTGGCTTCCATTCGTGTTCGGTCCAGCGTTGGCCATAGAAAGCTTTCCGGCTTTCGAATGCTTCAGCGAAGGATGAAATTCGTCAGCGAACTTGTAGCCGGGGCCGCCCATGCCGGTGCCGTGCGGGCACCCGCCTTGAATCATGAACTGCGGAATCACGCGGTGAAAAATCAAGCCGTCATAAAACGGCCGCTTCTCCTTCTGTCCCGTCTTCTCGTTGGTGAATTCCTTCGTGCCTTCGGCCAGCCCGACAAAATTTGCAACGGTCTTCGGCGCTTCCTTTTCGAAGAGCTTGACCACGATGTTTCCTTGCGACGTTTCAAAGATGGCGTAGGTTCCTGCCGGTCGGCTCATGCGCGCTCCTTCGATTCCGCATCATCGTACACGAGCCGGGTAGTGCCGCGCCACTTTGCAGCGGCAGTTTCCCGTTGCGCCACAACGTCATTCCGAGGCGGCACCATTCGATGCCAAGAAGGAATCTTTCACCAGCCCTTTTTCTTGCGAAGTTCCGTGATATGCGCGGTGTGATGTTTCCCGTGCCACTCATAGATAAACAGCAGCCAGTCCACTGACCGCTCTCCGTGCTCTGGATGGACGAAAGTCCGCGCAAAATCTTCTGTCTTTAGCGAACGCCATATCCGGTCCCACCGGTCGTGCACAGCTGTCAAAAGCATCAGTGAAATTTCTATCGGCGTAGACTTCGAATCGGCGAGCTTGGACCAGGCTTCCTGATCATATGGCTTGATCGTCGGCTTGTCTTCCGTCAGCGCCAGCTTCAAGCGTACGTACGCATTCAAGTGGCTGTCCGGCACGTGATGTACGACTTGTCGCACCGTCCATCCGCCGTCACGATACGGCGTGTCGAGTTGCGCTTCGCTCAGGCCTTTCACAGCCGCGCGCATTTTCGCGGGCGTCGAGGCGATTTCCTCGATCGCCTGCTGGCGCCGCGCAGGCGTCACTTGCGCCGGCATTTGAAAATCCCCAATCGGAAAGCGAGGGTCCATGTGCAGTTCTCCTCGGGCAACCTTATTTCCTGGCACTATAGCGGTCCGAGTTTGAATAGGTCAAAACAGTTCCGCACAAAACGCCTCTCCAATTTGGCCGCTGGCCGATTCCAGTTCGCCCCGCAAGCAATGCTACAATAGCGCCTCGTTGTATCCGGCGGGCGCAGTGCGGAATCTAATGGCTGGAGAAAATTCGAATGCACAACGTCGTCATCATTGGCAGCGGCTGTGCGGGTCTCACCGCTGCCATCTATGCTGCACGCGCCAATCTGAAGCCGCTCGTTCTCGACGGCCATGAGCCCGGCGGGCAGCTTTCTCTGACCACCCACGTCGAAAATTTTCCCGGCTTCCCAGAAGGGATCATGGGCCCGGAACTCATCGAAAACATGCGCAAACAGGCGCAAAAGTTTGGCGCCGAATTCAGGGCCGGGGCGGTAACAGAGGTCGATCTTCGCCAGCGCCCTTTCAAAGTTACAGCCGGCAAAGAAACCTACGAAACACAAGCCTTGATTGTTGCCGCGGGCGCTTCCGCCCGCTTGCTTGGCCTAAAGGGTGAAAAAGAATTGATCGGTCACGGCGTTTCTACCTGTGCGACTTGCGACGGGTACTTTTTTCGCGGCAAGCCCATTGCGGTCGTGGGCGGCGGCGATTCCGCGATGGAAGAAGCCAATTTCCTCTCCCGCTATGCCAGCAGAGTTTATGTCATTCACCGGCGCAAGGAATTCCGGGCGTCGAAAATCATGGCCGACCGCGCCAGAAAAAACGAAAAGATCGAATTCGTCACTCCGTTTGTGGTCGAGGAAATTCTCGCTCCCAAAGGTCTCGTAGAGGGCGTGCGCTTGCGCAATCCGGAAACCAAGGAGGCCCGCGAGCTTGCTTTGGACGGCGTCTTCGTTGCCATCGGCCACGATCCCAACAGCACCGTTTTCAAGGGCAAACTGGAAATGGATTCAAACGGCTACCTGATCGCAAAGCACGGCAGTCTCACTTCCGTTCCCGGCGTGTTTGTCGCTGGCGACGTGCAGGACCATCGCTACCGCCAGGCTGTTACCGCCGCCGGTTCCGGCTGCATGGCTGCTATAGATGCGGAAAAGTTCCTCGAGGAGCACAAACAGTAGCCGTGATTCAACCTGCGAAAACCGTTTCGCCGATTGTGCTTGTTCCGGAAGTTGCAGCCGCCCAGGATGATTTGTTAGGCAAGAAAAGTCGGGGCGGCACTAGTTTCGTTCTTTGCAGACTGCCATAATTGACGCCGCATGCTCCGCTCCACACTGCTCAAGCTCTCCGAAAGCAAGAAATTCGCCGGTTGGGTCACTTCCAATGGCACTACGCGCCGCATGGCGCGCCGCTTCGTTGCCGGCGAGACGCTCGAGGAAGCCATCACGGCAGCTCGCGCTTGCAATGATGCGGGCATGATGGTCAGCCTCGACCACCTCGGCGAAAATGTAACGACTACCTCTGAAGCCCAACGTTCCCGCGATGCCTATCTTGAAGTGTTTGAGCGCATCGCCGCCGAAAAGCTCCACGGCAATGTCTCCTGCAAGCTGACGCAACTCGGTCTGGATATCAACGTGGAATTCTGCGAAGGGCTGGTTCTTTCGATCGTCGAGCGCGCTGCTGGCTTCGATAATTTCCTGCGCATCGACATGGAAGGCTCGCTCTATACGCAGCGCACCATCGATCTTGTCAAGCGCGTGCGCACGCGCAATCCCGCCGTGGGCACGGTGATCCAGTCCTATCTCTACCGCAGCGAAACCGACATTACCGACCTGCTTGCTTACGGCTGCCGCATTCGCCTCTGCAAAGGCGCGTACAAAGAGCCGGAAGACGTGGCCTACCCGAAAAAGGCGGACGTGGACGCAAACTACATTCGCTTGATGCAGATGTTGCTCGCGAGCGGCTTTTATCACGCCATCGCCACTCACGATCCGAAGATGATCGCGGCCACTATTCGCTTCGCGGCTTCCAAGCAGATTTCAAAAGACGATTTTGAATTTCAGATGCTTTACGGCATTCGCACGGACTTGCAGCGCCGCTTAGTTCAGGACGGCTACCGCGTGCGCATTTACATCCCATTCGGTGTCGATTGGTTTCCCTATTTCATGCGCCGCCTGGCCGAGCGCCCCGCCAACGTCGGCTTCCTCATTCGCAATTTCTTCCGCGGATAAGCCTGTCCACGCTACAGCTTGCGGCAGACGGTGACGCCGTCGCGCAAAGGAAGCAAAACGGGGTACAACGCTTTCGAGTCGTAAACCAGCCGGTTGAATTCCTGCACGCCTTTGGTGTCATCGTCCCCCTCGGCTGCCGGGCGAGCCGCCTTGCCGGACCAAATTGTATTGTCCGTGATGAGCAGCCCGCCGCGGCGTAGCTTTGGCAGCGCGACGCGCAACGCGGCAGGATATTGGTGTTTGTCCACGTCGTTGAAGATGATGTCAAACGTACCGGATGTTTTCTTGAGCAGCTCCATCGCGTCGCCGACTTTTACGTCGATTCGCTTGGCCACGCCCGCCCGCCGAAAGTAGTCCTGTGCCCGTCGCGCCTTCTCCGGGTCTCCATCTGTATAAAACATCTTGCCTTTCGGTCCCGCCGCGCGCGCCAGCCAGATCGTCGAGTACCCAATCGCCGAGCCCATCTCAAAGATTCTCTTTGCCCCCGAAACCTGCACGAAGAGTGACAATAGTCTCGCCACCGCTGGCCCAATAATGGGAATATCATTCTCCGCGGCGTAATCTTCCATCTCGTTGACCACCGCGTCTCTTTTCGGCAAGAGGTCGTAGATATAGTCCTCGACATCTTCCTGCATATAACCGCCGCGCAGGTTTTGGCTGCGAATCATGGTTGCTCTCCAGGTTTCAACGCGCGAATTTTCGACCTTTTGATTTTCCTTGCCTGAACATCGCCTTAGAAAACACGAATCCCCGGACGGCGTCGGCCCCCGCGCTAATTGCTTCCCGCGCTCAGCAGCGAGCGAATCGCGCCTTCGTATTCTTCCCGCTTTCGTTCACCGATAAACTGCCCGACCTGCCGCCCATCCTTGGCATAAAAAAACGAAGCCGGAAGCGAGCCGTTCCATCCCGGCAGTACCGCATCCCGAAAAGGGCCTTCCTCGCCCGGCTTCTTGCGATAGTTCGGAAACACCGGCTTGTATCGCGCGATAAACCGCCGCATCATGATCAGGTCGCCTTCATCGTCCAGGTTCACGCCGACGACTTTCAGCCCTTGCGATGCGTACTGTTTCGCCAGCTCGTTCAGCATGGGATACTCGTCGCGGCACGGTTCGCACCATGTCGCCCAAAACGTGACCAGCAAGGGCTTCCCGCGATACTGTTGCACCAGCTTTAGATATCCTTGCGCATCGATGAGTTGCGGATCCGCCAGGGTCGCCGCCTTCTGCCCCTGCGGCGCAGCCACGGCGCGTGCCACAGCAAGAAAGCACAACAAACTCATCATCATTCGAATTTTCATGGTTTTCCTTCCACCGACATTCTATCCATACCCTCTCCGGTTGAGAAACCCACCTCCGCCCCGTACAATGGTTTTTGACGGCTTGTAGTAGTAAGCGGGCTCATGGTATAAGGAATTTTTCGCCGGCTGTGCCGATTTCTCACAAAAGCCCCGGCCCGCACTTAGACTAAAGGAGACCTCGAATGGCTTACGTGATTGCCGAACCGTGCATCGGCACCAAGGACACCGCTTGCGTGGATGTCTGCCCCGTCGATTGCATCCATCCGCGCAAGGACGAGCCGGAGTTCGAGGCCGAAACCCAGCTCTACATCCACCCGACGGAATGCATTGATTGCGGGGCTTGCGTCCCGGTTTGCCCGGTGACCGCCATCTTCGC
>Ga0187780_10001054_pt1 | contig 20693 bp, 22 predicted proteins | sample 1015_Q2_SP10_20__FD_132429 | JGI IMG/M metagenome (GOLD analysis project Ga0187780, IMG submission 132429) | Tropical peat soil microbial communities from peatlands in Department of Meta, Colombia - 1015_Q2_SP10_20_MG | ecosystem: Environmental > Terrestrial > Soil > Wetlands > Peat | place...
ATCGGCACAATCATCTCGGGGGTGACGGCGTGCGACAGAAACAGAACGCTTTTCAAGCGTGGGAAGAAGGTGGACAATCGCGGCGTCGTAGCTCAGCATGGTAGAGCAGCAGGCTGTTAGCATGTTGGCAGACACCTGTTGGAGAGGTGCCTCCGGGGAGTGGTCTTCGGTTCAAATCCGAACGACGCCGCCTTTCGGTCGCAAATCGGTCTAACGCAAGCAAGAGCCCTGCGAAGACACCGTTAGCGGACGTACACGGCCGCGAACTTTGTGTAGGCCTCGTCGAAGTGCATCTGCCTCGGCGGGGCCTTAAATCCGTAGGCGCAGATCTCGCCGACAGTACCAAGCTTCCCCGTTTTCAGGGAGCGATAGGTCGCCCTGACCACGTCGAGAAGGATGTTGCCCGCGTTGGCCCCGTCGGACGAGCGGAGGTAGACATCGACGGAGATGCCGGACTCCATGAATCCGCTCCCCTCGAACCAGAAGTAGCTCGTCCTGTCGTTTCCCAAGTAGTCCACGAAGTCGGTTGTCCCGGCTACGGTTTCGAACTGGTACGGGACCTCGGTCGCGACGGAGCTGGTCTTCACGCTCCGCTTGGCCATCTTGATGACTTCGTCTATTGTATTCAGCGTCTCGGAGCCGCCCCCGACGTCGAGCTGATAGCTCTTTGAAATCCTGACCCCCCTCTTCACCATGAGGCCGAGGAGGCCTTTGTGGAAGACCGTCCCTCCGAACTGGCTCATCAGGTCGTCCCCAACTAATGGGAGCTTCGCCCTGGCGTAGGAAGCCACGAGCTTCCCTTTCCTCTGGATGAGGGCCGGAGTGCAGTTCACGAAGGCGCACCTTGCGGCCAGCGCCGCAAGCGCATACTCTTCGGACGCCGCGTCTGAGCCGGAAGAGATGGCATTGACCAGAATGTCGGCCTTCGCCTTCCTCAGTTGTTCGGCAACGTCTTCTCTGCTTGACCGCAATAGTCTGGCCCCCTTCAAGTGAGGCGCCACATCCCCCTTCGAGATTCCTGGGCTCACCTTCGGACCTGATCTGGGAAGGTCGAGGTACTTCCGCGCGACGTTCGGCGGGGCGAGGATGGCCTTCGAGATCGGGAGCCCCACCTTTCTCGAGTCGATGTCGAACGCGGCGACGGTCTCGACGTCCCTTGCCTTCAGTCCCGCCACGGTGGGGTGCCATAGGCCCCGTGTCTCCTTCCCAGAGTAGAACTGAAGCCCCTGAAGGAATACTGCCGCGCAGTTACCGATTCCGGCGATTGCTAGCCTGACTGCCATCGCCGTCACTTGAACTTGGCGACGAATGCCAGGAAACCCACGATGGCGAGCAGGACTCCCAAAGAGATGTTGACCGTGATTATTTCGGGGGCAATCCCAGCCGTGCCTGCGTTGATTGCACTGTAGTACACCAGGGCGGCCCCGAACCCAAGCGTGATGATACCCACTACCCTGATCAGGATGTCGATTCTCGACTGCTGTATGTCGGAGGTCACGATGGTCTCTTCGAGGCACGTCCAGATGGGTATTTAGAAGTTCTCGGGAACTCGTGGGCATGAGACTGGATCAAGTCCTTGAGGAGCTGAGGTCTCACGGCAGCCGGTCGAACGTGGAGGGGATGGCCCGGTTCGGCATCTCTTCAACGAACACGCTGGGGGTGTCTATGCCGACCCTGAGAGGAATGGCGCGGCGGATTGGAAGGGACCACGAACTGGCCCTGGCGCTATGGGAGACGGGAGTCCATGAGGCGAGGATCTTAGCCGCGCTGGTCGATGAACCGATGCGTGTAACGGAGGCGCAGATGGAGCGCTGGGTCGGGGAACTGAACTCGTGGGACGTGTGCGACCAGTGCTGCAGCAACCTCTTCGACAAGACAGAGTTCGCCTACGGGAAGGCGCTGAAGTGGTCGGAGAGGGGAGAGGAGTTCGTGAAGAGGGCGGGATACTCCCTGATGGCGGCGCTCGCCGTCCACGATAAGAAAGCTCCTGACGAGGCTTTCGAGGCCTTCCTGCCCGCCATCAGGAGGGGGGCCACGGACGGCAGGAACCTCGTGAAGAAGGCCGTCAACTGGGCGCTGCGGCAGGTGGGGAAGAGGAACCTGTCACTTAATAGGAAAGCGTTGGCGCTTGCCAGGGAACTGGCAACTGCTGATAGCAGGACCGCAAGGTGGGTCGCCTCGGACGCGATCAGAGAGCTGGAGAGCGACTCAGTGCGACGGAGGCTCAGGCGCTCTTCATGAACTCAAGTTTCTCTGGTAGATAGGTGTCAACGATGTAGCTGAGGCCGTAACGGGCAAAGGCCTCCTGCTCGCTCTTCCTCTTGATCTTCAGGAAGGTGTCCAACTCGTTGTGCCACATCCTTTCGGTGTAGCGCGGGTCCGCCTTCAGCTCGTACAGCCTCTTGATGTCGACATCCGTGAGCTTGTCGGAGGGGAGCTTGTATTTCACGATGTCCGAAGCCCAGACCCCAAGCCAGACCGCATCGGGAGTCGTCAGCTCCCTCAGGTGGGCGGCGTTGGCCGACCCGCTCTTGCACACCATGGCGATGTGGGCCCCCCAGGGGTCCGCGTCACACAGGATCCCGACCGGGAGCTTGAGCTCCTGGTTAAGGCGCCGGAGGAGATAGCGGGTCGAGCGCGGGGGCTGCCCAGCCGTGTTGATAAGAAGCGCCTTGTGCTTGCGGTGGACCTTCTCTTCAATGAACCTCGTAAATAGCCCGCCCTTCTCGATGGCCAAGACCATCTCGGCATCGGTGTCAGCGAACTCGGCCGTCGTCAGGGCAGGTCCAATCATGACGCCGTCGGGGTTCGCAGATAGGTCGGCTCGTTTCCCTTCGTACCCGGGGACCGTGTACTCGATGATCATGTCTCCGAAGATTGCGCTTCTCTCCTCCGGGTAGATGTTCATCCCCTCCCTTGCCATCTGCATCAGAACCTCGAGGTCCGTGATTAGCTCGTCCGACTCAGCCTGGTCCTGGAACTCGACGTTGAAGGCCTGGGCAGAATAGAAGACGTCTCTAAGCGTCGATGTGCGCTTCTCGTCGACAAGCTTCTTGGCGAAGTACGCAAGCCAGAGGAGCTGGGTGAATGGCCGTATGTGCTTGATGTTCCCCGACGAACGCTTGACCGAGGCCTTTCCGAGCACGAACTGCTGCAGTTTCCTGTCGTAGACGATGTTCTTCACGGAACGGCTTGCGAGGGTGACACTGGGGAACCTCCCCTGGTCCAGGTCGTCGTAGACGTTAGAGCCGAGGCCCTTCAGCTGGGCCTGGACGCTCGTCTTCCTAACTTCCGCGGTACTCGTCGATTTTCCTTTGCTCAATCTCCATTTCTCCCTTCCCTTGGTCGACCTCTTCCTCGGACAAGCTCACTCCTCCCGTCTCGACAGGCGTCTCGGCCTGCTGGACCGCCGCCTCCCCCTCGCCTATGAGTCTGTGATACTTCGGAGGACGCCTGTGCTCCGACAAATCGGTAGCGAACCTAGCTATGAGTGGAAGGTATTTCCCGTAAATGTTCATCTTCCGCTGGACCGCCTCCATGCTCCCCTTTTTCGACAGGAAGACCCCCAGCCTCCTCAGAGCCTCTCTGGCAGCGTTCTTGATGTCGCGCTCTATTTCCGGTCTGTCCGCTATGTACTCCTTGCCGACGGTCTTGTACGGAATCTTGGTCGAGCAGATGTGAGTAATCACGGCGACGGGAGCGTCCTGGGGGACGTGGTAGCGTCTCCAGTCGACCTCCTCGTTCAGTACCTTGAAGCTTACGTCGCTGCTCTCGTCGTAGAGGAGAGGGATGCGGTTCGCGTATCGGAAGAGTTTCTTCTCTCCCGGCTGAAGGACCTTCCCGCCATAGGCCACTCCCACCTCGACGAGAAAGGGGAAGCCCGAGTAGGACGACGGGGGCCTCGAGACCACTGTCGAGAACTCTGGATGGAGCTCTTTGTTGATGCCGGCCAGGAGGATGTCCTCTCCGACGGGGGAAAGGCAGGCAGCATCGGGTTGAAGGAAGTCGGGGAAGCGCTGAAGGGCGTCAACCAGGGCCACTATCTGGCTGTTCGACAGCCTCTTCGGGGGAAGGTTGGGGCTGACACCCGCAAACTCGAGGAACTTCGCCGCGATCTTGTCCCCGACCCTGTGGAAGTGCGTCACCATGAAGCTCTTCATGTTGTGCTCCTCTGACAGTTTGACTATGCGCTTGAAGGCCTCGACGTCGATTCCGTGCGGGTGCGGGAGGGTCTCCTTCGGAGGGGGAGGCATCGAGTTCGTCACCCGCTCGTAGAAGATTACCTGCCCGAGCGGGTCGACGTAGGTTATGTTCGCGTAGCTGGCCACCAGTGCGGTCTGCTTGAAGTAGTCGTTGATTTTCTGTGTCGCCCGGAGGTAGTCTCCCTCGAGAGTGAGGTCGACCTTAGTCCCTGTGGTCCCATCCGCATCGCTGGAGAAGCGTTTGAGAACCATCGGCCTGTTCTCTCCGATGTCTATCATCATCTGGAAGCCATACTGCTTCTTTCCCTCGGGCGAGGTGATGACAGTCACGGGTCTGTTCGTAGTGATTTGACCGTACAGAATCGCCATCGTTCCGCCGAGACCGAACATCCCCCGAGACTGGCGGAGGACGTACTTCGAACCGTAGAAGACCTTGCCGAAGGCGCTGGGGACGTGCTGTGGGGCGACCCCCGGACCGTTGTCTCTCACCGTAAGTCTGTAGGGCTTCGGGTCCGGGGCGTCAGGACTCGCCCCTTCTGAAATCAACCTCACGTAGACGTTCGGCGTTATCCCCGAGAGTTCGCAGGCGTCCATCGAATTCTCGACCAGCTCCCTTACTGCCATGTAGAGCGCGCGGGCAGGGTTGGTGAAGCCGGCCAGGTCGCGGTTGCGGTAGAAAAACTCCGACGGAGAGATTTCTGCGAAGGAGGTCTTGTTGCTTATGCTAAATCGCCTCACGGGGGCGTCCGTTTTGCAAAGACCTACTGCCCGTCATCGATTCCGCTTTCAATATTGCCTTCTAACCCTTGCCGGGCGCTCCCGCACCAGGAGTATCATGTGAATCGGATTTATACTAACTCTCTACTTTCGCCGATTTCTCTGACAGAGCCTCGGGGGAGGACCCCTCCCAGAGAAACATGCGATCCATCTTGCGCTTCGAACGGGCCTTCTGAAGGGTATTGTACACAGTCCGATGTTGGCTCCCTGATGCAAGAAGTTTGACGGCTTCGGCCGCAAGTTGGACCTCGGTCGCCTCGCCGATGATTGCGACCGTCCTCCCGTAGACCGACAGGTGGCAATGTGTCAGCTCCTCGATGACCCGCCTCGACTTCCCCCTCAGTCCTATTACTCTCCCTCGAATCCTCTCGAGAGACCTCGAACTCCTTCCCGCATACGCCCTTAGGTCGATGACCTCAAGTGCGGCCCCTTCGCGCGTGAGCAGTTTGGCCCGCTGTGGCGAGAAGCCGCGCCCGATGGCCTCTATCACCCTCAGAGCAGTGAACGGGTCAGTGTTGCCCGCGTGCTGCGACTTCACCGTGACGATTCCCTCCTTGCTGTCGACGCTAAGCTGGACCCCGAGGTCGCCCTCCAGAGCCCTCTTCGTCGACCCCTCCTTGCCGATGATTGCACCCACTCGCTCGACTGGGACTCTTACGACCTGTTCGAAGCTCATTGGGCGATCTCCTTCATCCAAGAATCCACTTCCTTCACGAAAATCCCCCTCTTCCTAAAGAACCTAACCATGTTGGATACATCGCGTCTCAGGAACTCGTCTGCCTGCGGATGAGACGTGAGGACGGCGGAACCCATGTCAAAGAGTATTCGCTCCGTCCTCGTCTTGAAGATGTTGAACTCTGAGAGGTCTGCATGAATGAGCTTCCCCTTCGCGTGGAGGGTCTTGATTGTCTCGAAGGTCCATTCATAGTCCTCGCCGTCAACTTCGGTTTCGGCGAAGGTGGGAGCTGGATCCGGAGGTTCGCCCACGTATTCCATGACGAGGATGTTCCTGTGGAAGGCCAGAGGCTTCGGGACCCTGACGCCGGCAGAGTCCGCGAGTTGTAGGTTCTTGAATTCCTTCCGCACCCAGAGATAGATGGTCTCCCGCGAGTTCGAAGGCAGCCTCCCGAACCTCCTGTCCCCAGCAATGTACCCCATCCTCTTCTTGAATTCCGAAGTCGATGTCAGGTAGATCTTCACTGCCACAGGCCGCCCCCCGGAGTCAACCCCGTAGTACACTCGTGCCTCCTTTCCAGAATTCACAATCCCGTGTAGGTCAGAGATGTCCTTTCTGCTGACCAGCTCTTCCACGGCGAGAAGAGTGGCGCGGTCGAAGACCTCTTCCATGGACTTCCGCTGGTCGGAGTCCTTCCTGAGGAATCGGTTCTCGCGCTCGGAGCGGAGGAGCCTCTCCTGCATCTTTCTCGACTCGTCCCTCTCGGCCACGGCTCCCTCTGGTGGATGGAAATTTTTATAGATTGGAAGTCGGCCGCCCGAAGAAACACTCTAGCGTGGCATTGATGTCTGAAGATGCGGATTCCGGCAAAAGGCCCGAAGAAGGGGAGGGAGGCCGATTGAGTTCCCTGCTTGGTGACGAAAAGAGGAAAAGCGAGGAGTATCTGACCCGCCTGAAGTACCTCCAGGCCGACTTCGAGAACTACCGGAAGAGGACGGACAGGGAGCTTAAGGAAAGGGAGGAGACGGCGCTGAGAGGACTGGTCGAGAGCCTCCTCAGCGCACTCGACGAGCTGGAGCTTGCCATCGACCACGCCCATAAATCCGAGGAGGTAGGCGAGCTCCTGGACGGGCTGAAGATGGTTCACAAGAAGCTTGCCGCAGCCCTCGGGACGGCGGGGCTATCCAGGATTGATTGCGTTGGCAAGCCCTTCGACCCATCCCTTCATGAGGCCGTTGAGAAGGTGCAGGGGAAGGTCGAAGGGGTTGATGTCGTCAGCAAGGAGATTCGCCCCGGCTACACGTTCAGGGGGAGGGTGGTGAGGCCGAGCATGGTAAAGGTTGAATTGGCGCTGAGGGCACGGGGTGGGCAGGAGGCCGGTGCAGAGTGAGTAGCGCAAGAGAGAAGATACTGGGAATCGACCTGGGGACGACGAACTCCGCGGCAGCCGTGATAGAAGGGGGGAGGCCCGTTGTCATACCAAGCGCCGAGGGCGCGACCCCCGCCGGGAAGATGTTCCCTTCGGTCGTGGCGTTAACGCAAGACGGCCAGCTCATCGTCGGCGAACCAGCCAAGAGGCAGGTCGTCACGAATCCTGACGGGACCATTTTCGAGATCAAACGGAAGATGGGGACGGACTACAAGGTCAGAGCCTTTGGCAAGGAATACTCCCCCGAACAGATCAGCTCGTTCATCCTTCAGAAGATAAAGCACGACGCGGACGTCTTTCTGGGCTATCCGGCCAAGAAAGCCGTAATCACCGTCCCGGCCCACTTCAACGACAACCAGAGGCAGGCGACGAAGGATGCAGGAGAGATTGCTGGTCTGGAGGTGGTCAGAATAATCAACGAACCGACGGCCGCATCCCTGGCCTACGGACTCGACAAGTCGGAGAAGGAGATGAAGATACTGGTCTTCAGCTTCGGGGGAGGGACCCACGACGCCACTATAATGGAGTTCGGACAAGGGGTGTTCCAAGTGTTGGCGACCTCCGGAGACACCCAAACGGGGGGTGCCGACGTCGACGCGGCCATCATCGACCTCCTGGTGCAGGACTTTCAGGGCAAGACCGGGATCGACCTGAGGAAGGACAGGACCGCCATGGCAAGGCTGAAGGAGGCAGCCGAGAAGGCCAAGATTGAACTCTCGAACCTAATCTCTACGGACATCGACCTCCCGTTCGTTGCAACGGACTCTTCGGGGCCGAAGAACCTCCATTATACGCTGACCAGGACCAAGCTAGAGGAGGTCTCCAGGCCGATCGTTTCCAGGACCGAGGATACCATCAGGAGAGTGATGAATGACGCGAAGCTGTCGCCCACTCAGATAGACAAGGTAATCCTCATCGGAGGGATGACACGGATGCCTCTCGTCAGGAAGTTCGTCGAGGAAGTGGCGGGGAAGCCGGCCGAAAGAGGGGTGGATCCCATGGAGGCTGTGGCAATTGGCGCGGCGATTCAAGGGGCCGTGCTGGCTGGAGAAATCAAGGACATTCTTCTTCTGGACGTTACACCGCTCTCGCTGGGGGTCGAGACGCTGGGCGGAATCGTTGAGAAGTTGATAGAGAAGAATGCGACGATTCCCACCAAGAGGAGCAAGGTTTTCACCACGGCCGCGGACTTCCAGACCGCAGTGACCATCCATGTCATTCAGGGAGAGAGGCCCATGGCCTTGGACAACGTATCGCTCGGCATGTTCAATCTGGCGGGCATCCCCCCTTCACCCAGAGGGGTTCCCCAGATTGAAGTGACCTTCGACATCGACGCCAACGGAATACTGACCGTGGGTGCCAAGGACATGGGGACCGGCAAGGAGAACAAGATCACCATCACTGCTTCGACGAAGCTCTCCAAGGAGGAGAAGGAGAGGCTGATCAAGGACGCCGAGTCCTATGCGGAGCAGGACAGTAGGAAGAGGCAGGAGGCGGAGCTAAGGAACGAAGCTGATTCCGTGCTATACACCGTCGAAAGGACGAAAAGGGACCTTGAAGGGAAGGTCGAGAAGTCGAACTTCGACCGGCTGGACCAGGCGGCCCAGGAGTTGCGAAAGGCCCTCGAAGGAAAGGATGCCGACCTGATTAGGCAGAAGAATGATGCGTTGAAGCGGGTTCTGCAAGAGATAGGGGCCTCTGTCTACCAGCAGGCCCAGAGAACGCAGGCTCCAGGGGGCCCAGAGGGCCAGCAGGAGCAACAGCAACAGCAGGGACCCAACGTCAGCGATGCTGACTACAAGGTAGTTGACGACCGGAAGTAGGGGAGCGTCTGATGGCTAGCAGGGACTATTACGAGGTACTCGGCGTCCCCAAGGGGGCGTCGAAGGAGCAGGTCAAGGATGCCTATCGCAAGCTCGCCCTGCAGTACCACCCCGACAGGAACAAGTCCCCCGAGGCGGAGGAGAAGTTCAAGGAAATCACAGAAGCCTACGCGGTGCTGTCGGATGACGAGAAGAGGAGTCAGTACGATGCGTATGGAAAGGAAGGTGTCTACCAGAGGTACAGTCAGGAGGAAATTTTCAGAGGGGCGAACGTACAAGACATCTTTCGCGGAATGGGGTTCGGGGGGTTCGATGACCTCTTCGCCCAGTTCTTCGGGGGAGTCCCAGGAGGAAGAACTGGCAGGGGAGAGGACCTGACCTATCGCCTGAGGCTGAACCTCGAAGACGTCACTGTAGATTCTCAGAAGGAAATCGGGATTGAGAGGGCCGAGGTCTGTAGGTCCTGCAATGGAACGGGGGCCAGGCTCGGCACGACCCACCGGCCGTGCGACGTATGCAAAGGGACGGGAGAGGTCCGGAGAATCCAATCCGCAGGGTTCGCGAGGCTCGTGAGGGTGTCAACCTGTAACAAGTGCCACGGCCGGGGCTACGTGATTGACTCTCCGTGCAAGGAGTGCAAGGGCAGGGGGGCGGTGTCCAGGGAGAGGAAGATATTGGTCACGATACCCGGAGGAATCGACGACGGCCACACCCTGAGACTCCGAGGCGAGGGGAACGCCGGTGAAAGCGGCGCGCCGCCCGGGGACCTCTATGTCGTGGCCAGCATAGCGCCCCACAGGCTTTTCAAGAGGCAGGGGGCCGACATCGTCTTCGACACCAAAGTGGGCGTCCCGGAGGCAATCCTGGGGACCGAACTGAATGTGCCAACGCTCTATGGAGACGTCAAGCTCGAGGTCCCGGCAGGGACGCAGCCTGGAACGGTCTTCAAGGTGCGTGGAAAAGGGCTCCCAAAGGTGGGTGGATGGGGGAAGGGGGACGAGTACGTCAGGGTTGACATCGCCATCCCAAGGAACCTGACACATGCCCAGAGAGAGCTTCTGAGGAAGTTCGCCGAAGCCGGCTAGCCGAAGAACTTGTAGATCATGAGGAAGGGGACATCCTCGACGTTCCTGACCGCCTCCCTTGCACCGATCTGATTGTCGATGGCAAGGGAGACCGATCGGCTCCCCGCAAGGTTGACGATGGCGCAGGTCCGGATCAGCCTCAGGGCCTCTCCCTTCTCCACCACCTCCCCCGCATAGAAATCCTTCGAGATGTGCATCTTCAGCTTGCCCTCCGCCACCGTCCGGCCGATCAGCTCCTCGTCGCAGATGTTCACGAGCACGCTGCCTCTGTACTCCGAGGTCCTCACGGAGAATCGCCGGCTGTCCACTTTAGGCAACCTTCGCTACCGAACGGGCTCCGCAGGCCTCGCAGACCATGAACCACATCCTCTTTTCCTTCTCGAGGTGAGTGTCAGGACTCCCGCAGACTGGGCAGAGGACCCCGTCCTTCATGTACCTCTGTAGAAGCTGGGAAAAGGATTCCCTGTCCTTTCTGCCGATGAAGATGGCCCTGTCGCCATCGAGAGAGGCCGCTGTAGCCAGCTCCTTCGCCAGATACATCAGAACTCTGGGCGAGTCGCGCCTCAGGCGCTTGGGAAACTCTGCGTAGTTCCGAAAGATGGTCTTGTTCCCCACCCAGATTACGTCGGGTTCCGGGAGCTCGAGCCTGAGTGCGCCTGACTTCTTGGCGTCCTTGTCCAGGCCAGACCTCGCCCTTGAAAGGAGCTCCTCATAGGAGTGGGGCATGTCGTCGTTTCATTCGTATCGGTATTTCAACGCTGTGGAAAAGGCGTAAATTCCACCAATCTTCGCAGCCTTCATGGTCTCGAAGGAATTCTCCGTAGCGGTTGTGGTATCCAACGGCAAGAAGTCAGCGAAGTGGTTCGAGGACAACCTTGGGTTCAAAAGCACGGCCGAAGGGCACTGGGTTCTAGTCTGGCCCGAGGGCTCAACCACGAAGATCCACCTCTGTGAAGGGAAGCCAGACCCGGGCAACACGGGACTCGCGTTCTACGCAAAGGACGCCGCAGCAATCGCCCAGAAAATGAAGGAGAACGGGGTCAAGATGACGAGAGAGTTCAAGAAGACCCAGTGGGGGACAAACGGGATGTTCGCCGACCCCGACGGCAACGAATACTGGCTGATGGAAGGAACCGGGCCCAGCTGACTCAAAAGATTAAATCCGAAAGCCCTAGAGGCGTCCCGTGGAGCGGAGGGCTGAGGTAGGGGTCTTCGGCGGCTCCGGCTTCTACAAGTTCTTCGAGAAAGCGACGCTCAGTACCGTGAGGACTCCTTACGGGTCTCCGAGCGCGCGAATAGCGGTATCTGAGGTTGGCGGACGGAGGGTGGCCTTCCTGCCGCGACACGGCGTTCACCACGAGTACCCCCCTCAGGCGGTTCCGTACAGGGCAAACGTGTTCGCATTCAAGCGGATGGGGGTCACCAGGGTTGTAGGGCCGAATGCCTGCGGCAGCCTGAAGCCAGAAGTGGAACCGGGAGACCTAGTCTTGTGCGACCAATTCGTGAACCTCACGAGCGGGAGGAAGGACACCTTCTACGATGGGCCGGAGACGACCCATGTGAGCGCCGCGGACCCGTACTGTCCCGAAATGAGGGCAGTCACGATTGAAGTGGCGGAGAAGCTTGGTGTCAAGCTGCACAGGAGAGGAACCGTCGTGGTTATCCAGGGCCCCAGGTTTTCGACCAGGGCGGAGAGCAAGTTCTTCAGAGGTCAGGGGTGGGATGTCATTAACATGACGCAGTACCCTGAAGTCATCCTCGCCAGGGAGCTGGAGCTCTGCTATCTCAGCATCTCCCTCGTCACAGACTACGACGTCGGCCTAGAGGGGGACAAGAGCGTCAAACCCGTATCTCACGAGAAGGTCGTGAAGGTCTTTGAGAAGAATCAAGGGGTCCTTAGGAGTCTCATTGAGGGCGTCATCAGGGCGCTACCTGAAGGTCGCGGCTGCGACTGCGGAACGGCCCTCAAGCACGCGAGGATGAGCGCGTGACCAGCACGCTCGAACGGAGCCTAAGGCGAGCGATTAGGATCGTTCCAGACTACCCGAAGAAGGGGGTATCCTTCAAGGATCTCACGACCCTTTGGAAGGATGGCGCTCTTTCCAGGAGGACGACCGACGCGCTCGCGAGAAGGTACCGCAAGGAGAGACTGGACAAGATCGTCGGCATAGAGGCCAGGGGGTTCATAGTGGGTGCGCCGCTCGCGGATAGGCTTGGAATCGGTTTCGTCCCCGCCCGGAAGCTAGGCAAACTCCCCTCGAGGAGGACGAGCACCAGCTATGAACTGGAGTACAGAAAAGAGGGTCTCGAGATGCACACCGACGGAATCTCGAAGGGCGACAGGGTTCTGATAATCGACGACCTGCTGGCCACGGGCGGGACGGCCAACGCAACGAGGGTTCTGGTAGAGAAACTCGGAGGGAAAGTCGCCGGATTTGCCTTCGTGGCCGAACTTCGGTACCTCAACGGGAGAGAGAAACTCGCAGGCTACGACGTCACCAGCCTCGTTGGATATGACTCAGAATAGCCCACACAGGGTCGGAGTGATCTCAGGGACCGGGGTGACGGAACAGTTCGAAGTTCTTGACAGGAAGACTGTCAGAACAGCGTACGGCCCTGCGGCGGTGTACCCTGCGAGAGATGGGCCCTATTTCATTCTTCCCCGCCACGGCATCGACCACGGAATACCGCCACACATGGTCAACTATAGGGCGAACATTTCGTCGCTGAAGCAACTCGGAGTTGACAAGATCATCTCCACCAGCGCGGTAGGGTCGATGAAACCGAGCTTGAAGGTGGGCCAGCTGGGCCTCATCGATCAATTCATCGACTTCACCAGCAGGAGGGGAGGGACGTTCTTCGACGAACGCGTCAGGCACGTCGACATGACCAACCCCTACAGTCCTCGTCTGAACCAGACGTTGGCGGATGCCGCCAGGGAGCTCGGCCTCAGGCTGCATTCAGGTTTGGTCTACGTGTGCGTAGAAGGTCCCAGGTTCGAGACGGCGGCTGAAATCAGGATGTTCCGCAAGCTTGGAGGCGACGTGGTCGGGATGACCGGCGTCCCAGAAGTCGTCCTCGCCCGTGAGGCGGGCATCGAGTACTCGTCGGTCGCGGTGGCCACGAACTGGGCGGCCGGGATTCAGGCGAAGGTGAGCCACGAGGAGGTTCTCGAAGGAATGAAGCGAGTTGGGCCCAAAGTAAAGAGTTTGATAGTGGCGGCGATTAGGCTCATCGAGGGTGGAGAGTAACCACGGCCAAGATCAAAGATCCGAAGCTGGTGAGGGAAGGAGAGAAGAACTTCTTGTGGGCTAGGGCGCACATGGGCGCCCTTACGGTACTTGCCCAGAAGTATGCGAAGGCTCGCCCTCTGGAAGGTACCAGGCTAGGCGTCTGCCTGCATGTCACGAAAGAGACGTCGGTGCTCATCGACACACTTGTGAAGGCGGGAGCGGAGGTGACACTCGCAGCCGCCAACCCTCTTTCCACGCAGGACGACATCGCCGCCTTCCTTGCGACGAAGGTGGACGTCTACGCGTGGAGGGGAGAGACCGCCAAGGAATACGACTGGTGCATCAGCAGGGTACTGGGCTCCAAGCCCTCTCAACTGATCGATGACGGGGCGGACCTCCACGTCGCGGCCCACACTTCGAGAGCAAAGGGGATCGTCGGGGGATCCGAGGAGACCACCACAGGGGTGGTGCGCCTGAAGGCACTCGAGTCGGAGGGGCGGCTGGCCTACCCTGTGGTGGCCGTGAACAACGCGCAGACCAAGTTCCTCTTCGACAACAGGTACGGCACAGGGCAGAGCACCTTCGATGGCATCCTGAGGGCGACCGCCCTTTTGCTCGCTGGGAAACGAATTGTAGTTGTTGGCTACGGTTGGGTTGGGAAAGGGATTGCGATGAGGGCCAGAGGAATGGGTGGGAGGGTCACGGTGGTCGAGGTGGACCCTGTCAAGGCAATCGAAGCCCACCTAGACGGCTTCGAGGTCTCGGACGTGATGAGCGCGGCCGAGGAAGGGGACCTTTTCATCACCGCTACGGGTCAGAAGGGGGTCGTCCCCTTCGAGGCGATGGAGCGGATGCCAGAGGGAGCAATCATGGCAAACGCAGGGCATTTTGACGTGGAATTTGACGTCAAGACTCTACTCTCCAAGGCGAGGAGGGTGAAGCAGGTGAGGCCCAACGTGGACGAGCTCATTCTCCCGAATGGGAGGAGAGTCTACCTGCTCGGCAAGGGGAGGATTGCGAACCTGGTGGCTGCCGAGGGGCACCCGCCCGAGGTCATGCAGATGTCGTTCGCCAACCAGCTCATGGCAGCAATCAGAATCCATTCGGGGCATGGTTCGATGGAACGGAAGGTGTATGGGGTGGACGAGGAGACCGAACGGGAAATCGCGCAAGCGGCGCTGACTTCAATGGGAGTCTCGATTGGAAAGCCCACGAGGGAGCAGAGGGCCTACGCGAAGACCTGGAAACTCTAGCCCTAGAGGCCTCTTTCGTCTCGGAAAGGTTATAATCGCTCAGGGAGGCTTTCGGGCAGGGTGGATGGGCTCAGCGATAAGAACGTCATAATCACAGCCGCGCTTCCGTACGCGAACGCGGACCTGCACATCGGGGGCGTCGCCAGCACCTATCTTCCTCCAGACATACTCTACCGCTACCTGAAACTGAAGGGAAGGAAGGTCATCCAAATCTGTGCTTCGGACGACTTTGGAACACCGATTCTTATCGCTGCTGAAAAGGAAGGAAAGACCCCAACCGAATACGTCGCCCTCCGGAATGAAACGTTCAGGATGGATCTGAAGCGCATCGGAATTGCATATGACCTTTTTGACAGGACTAGCTCCCCCGAGAACGTATCCCTTGTTCAGCGCTTCTTCACGAAGCTGAACGAAAAGGGGCACATCTACGAGTCGGAGGTCGACCAGTTCTACTGTGAGGCAGATGCGAAGTTCCTCCCAGACAGATATGTGAAAGGAAAGTGCCCTCACTGCGGCGCGGAGGACCAGTATTCCGACGGATGCGAAAACTGCGGAAGGATACTGCAGACGGGACAGATTCTGGACCCTCGTTGCTCAATCTGTGGTAGGCCGCCAGTCGTCAGGAAGAGCAGACACTATTTCTTCAGGCTGTCAGCGTTCTCCAGGGAGCTCGAAGAGTGGCTCAGGGACAATACTGCCCTCCAGCCCGACGCCAAGAACTACGTCCTGAACTGGATAGCCGACGGTCTACAGGACTGGGACATCACCCGAGACATCGTCTGGGGAGTTCCCATCCCACTGGAGGAGGCGAAGGGGAAGGTTCTCTACGGCTGGTTCGACAATCACATCTGCTACATTACCACCGCACTGAAAGCGGCTGGAAAAGACGGTGACTCGGGAAGGGACTACTGGAACAAATCAATCATTTACCACTTCATAGGCAAGGACATCGTCTATCATCACTACCTCTTCCTTCCGAGCATGAGAATGGGAGAAGGCGAGTACAAGCTCCCCGACTACATGCCGACGCGAGGGCACCTCCTGCTGCAGGGAAGGAAGATCTCCAAGAGCAGGCGATGGGTGATCAACGTGAAGGACTTCGTCGGCCTCTTCCCGCCCGACTACCTGCGGTTCTACCTGACGCGCATCGTTCCCTACAGCCAGTCAGACGCTGACTTCGACTGGGCGGACTTCAAGGACAAGATAAACAACGAACTCCTTGCCAGCGTCGGGAACTTCGTCCACCGGACCCTCGTGTTTGTGAAATCCAAGCATGCAGGGGTCGTCCCCGAACCGGGAAGGACCGGACCTGACGAGGAGGCCGTGACCGCCGAACTCGGACTGGCACTGAAGGACACGGGTGGCCTCATCGAAGCGGGCCACTACGACAGGGCTCTGAAGCGTGTCCTAGACTTCTCCGCCAAATGCAACCAGTACTTCCAGAAGAAGGCCCCGTGGGAGGGTGGAGCAGACGAACCAACCACTATCTTCCACTCGTGCAACCTGGTAGACGGCTTGGCGACGCTCTTGCACCCCTTCCTCCCCTTCGCCTCAATCGAAGTCTGGAGCCAACTGGGGCTCCCCGGACGGGGCGAGGACGGTGGCTGGGACGGCGCCGCACGGTTCAGGGTGAAGGCCGGAAGCAGGGTTCGCGACCCCAAACCTCTATTCAGGAAGGTGGAAGAAAGCGAACTCGATGCGGCAAAGAAGCTTTCAGGCTGATCATTCGCACGAAGGGAGCGACTCCAGCCCAGTCATGAGAGAGGAATCAGCCTCACCGTCAAGGACTCTCCCGTGCAGCGCCTTCGTGAGTGGGTCGTAATCGTCGTACTTGGTGGACTTGAATCCGGAAGCCAACACGCTCACCTGGAGCTGGGCCGATCCCGAGTAGTCCACGCAGTACTCGACATCTACGTCCTTGTTGTTGAGCATGGACCCGAGCTGGTTGACCACGACTCCCACCTCAGCGGCCGAGAGCGACCTGTCCCCCCTGAGAACGACCACGGCCTTGTTGGCCTCAGCGGCTTCCGCCACCTTGCCGATTGATACGACAGCACCAGCGAGGGCGTCCTCTGCCTTGTCGGACGAGCCGCTGTTCGACATCCCCAGAAGAGTGTACCCGTCTTGTATGACCGTGACGAACAGTTTGTTGAGACCGACAGGGACCGACGCATCCGACGGGCGCGATAGGAGCGAACCAAGAGATTTCACGGCCTCCCGGTTCGCAGCCTCGTAGACCCCTAGCAATGTGGAACCGTCGGAGGACCTCATCAGTGCGTCGTTGTCGATTACGATGACCCCCCTCGCAGCGGCCCTGAGCTGCCGAAGCGAGATCCCTGCATAGAACTTCATCTTCTTCTCGTAGTCAAACGGCATCACGACCACCCCGACCGTAATGGCCCCGCATTCGTTTGCCATCGAGGCGACCAGCGGTGCCAGCCCCGACCCTGTGGCACCACCGAGCCCCGCCACTACGAAAACAGCCTGGGAGCCCGCAAGCGCGCCACTTATGCTCGCGCGAGCGCCCGAAGCCAAACCACGCACCATTGCGGGGGACCGCTTCTGGGCGACAGGAGCCTCGACTAGAATTCTCTCCCCGCTCTCGACGCAGTCGAAGTCGTTGCTGTCGCAGGACACGTAAACGAACCTGTCGACGAGTAGCGATTCCTTGCTCAGGAGCGAGACTATCTTGATTCCTGCGCTCCCGAGACCGACAGCAGTAATTCTCGACGGATTATGGGCAAACATACCGGGGCGACGCCCATCTGAACGGGAGGTGAACTTACGCACCCAAGAATCAAAATAATAGGTCATTTGTTGAGTAATGTTGACTCCGGGCCGCGCGACTGCTCTAATCGTTTTTACTTCGTCTTTTTGGGCTTCGGACCTTCTCCGTTGACGAGCCTATCAACCAACTCGTCCAACATGTGCCCTCCGCACTCGACCCGCACCGACTTGACGCCGTCCACGGACATGGCCGCATTGCGTATGTTCTTTCCGATGTCGACTGCCGTAGGGCTGTAGGCCGAGAGCGTCCGGAACTTGATGCGCACCGAGCCGACAGAAGCCTCAGACACGTCGGTGACGATGTTCAACTCGCCGAACTTTCTCGTCGTCTCTTCGTCGACGAGTTCGCCCAGCCTTTCACTCACGCGCTTCGCGAGGTCGTTCCCCAAATCGCGGCCCCTATACTTCGCATAGGATATTTGACTCTTACCAGTGGACCTTCAGTGTCATGGGGTGGGAGGCCTTGACTTCGTCAACCTTGCCGACACTGGTGTTCTTCGGCACGTCCCCCAAGGTCCCCTCCTCCAGCGACCTGTGAACTTGGTTGAGCGCGGCAGCGTACTCGTCGAGTATCTCCATGGGTTCCGATTCCGTCGGTTCTATCATCAGCGCCTCGCTCACGATCAGTGGGAAGTAGACGGTGGGGGCGTGCATCCCAAAGTCGAGAATTGCCTTGGCCACTTTTAGGGCCTCTCCAGACTGCCTCCCCTTGACGGAGACAACCGCCTCGTGCTTTCTCCGAAGCCCCTTGCCATGCGACACTGGGAAAGCCTCGGGGTCGAGAGACTTCCAGAGGTAGTTCGCTGCGAGAACCGCCAGGGAGGAGACATTCGAGAGTCCCGAGGCGCCGAGAAGCCTGATGTAGACATAGGCTCTGAGTAGTATGGCGGAGTTCCCGACGAACCCCTTCAGAGGGCCGATGGTGTGCTTGAGCCCGTCATCGAGGAAGTACCGGCCGTTCTTTGCGGAGACGACCGGGACTGGAAGGTAGTCGATCAGTTTCTCGTTGACCCCGACTGGCCCGGCCCCAGGCCCCCCTCCGCCGTGAGGAGTGGCGAAGGTCTTGTGAAGGTTGAGATGGACCACGTCGAAGCCCATGTCACCCGGACGGACCCTCCCTAGCAACGCATTCATGTTCGCACCGTCGTAGTACATTAGGCCTCCCGCGTCGTGCACTGCTGCGCATACCTCGACCACTTCGCTTTCGAAGAGCCCGAGAGTGTTGGGAACGGTGAACATCATCCCTGCAGTCCGCTCGCCGACCAATTCTCTTACCGTGCGAGCCCTGACCTGCCCGCTCTCGTCGGACGGGACCTTCACAACCTTGAACCCCGCCATTGCCGCGCTGGCGGGATTGGTCCCGTGGGCGGAATCCGGGACGAGTATCTCGTCTCTGCCGGCCCCGCCGTGTTCCGCTAGGTACTTCCTGATCATTAGTACCCCTGCGAACTCGCCCTGCGCCCCCGCAGCCGTGGAGAGGGAGAACCTCGACATCCCCGTTATCTCGCACAGCATTCTCTCCAGCTCGTAGAAGATGGAGAGCAGCCCCTGGACGGTCTCGACGGGCTGCAAGGGATGCGCCTGCTTGACTCCGTCGGCCCCGGCTACCATTTCTGACACCTTCGGATTGTACTTCATGGTGCAGCTCCCTAGAGGGTACATCCCGAGCTCCACGGAGAAATTCATCTGCGAGAGTCGGTTGAAGTGTCTGAGAACCTGCAGCTCCGAGAGCTCGGGGAGGTTCGGTGGTTCCGCCAGCATCGACGATGGTATCAAGGACGAAGGGTTGGAGACCTCCCTGCCAATCGCTGGGTCTGCCGGGGGGGTCATTCCCACGCGCCCGGGCCTGCCGAGCTCTTTCAGGAGGGGCTCATCCCAGAAGGCCTGCTTGAATGTCCTTGCCAGGCTAGAGCACCTCCTCCAAAGCAACGGCGAGCCGTTCGATGTCTTTCTTGGTGTGGATTTCTGTGACGCAGAACATTCCAGCCTCTACGCCCAAACCAAGCTTTCGGTCGATTGGGTATCCGGCAAGAACCTGTCTGGCCGCCAGTTTCTCGAAGACGGTGGAGGCCTTGGCCTTCTTGTACGAGACTGAGAACTCCTTGAAGAACGACCCTCGCAGGTGAGGGGACGACACTCCTCTGATGCTCGAAATCCTTCTCGCCGCGTAGTGGGAGTTGGCCAGAATAGATTCTCCGAGCCGCCTGAATCCGTGCTTGCCAAGGAGGGCCAGGTAGCTTGCCGCTGCGACCGCCATGAGGGCCTGGTTGGTGCAAATGTTGGACGTCGCCCCTTCCCTCCTGATGTGCTGCTCCCTCGTCTGGAGTGCCATCGCGAATGCCTTCTGGCTCTCGTCGGCTACGGTCGAAGTCAGGCCAATCAGCCGTCCGGGCATGCTCCTCGCGAACTTCGTCTCGCGGACCGCGAATATGCCGAGGTGAGGGCCTCCGTAGTTCATCGCTAAGCCGAGGGGTTGCCCCTCACCCACGGCAATGTCCACGCCGTAGGCCCCCGGGTTCTTGACTAAGGAGAGCGAAATCGGGTCGACTCCCCCTACTGCAAGGGCTCCCGCGCCCTGAGCAGTGGAGACCAGCTCCTTCGCTTCGTCCTCGATGACGCCAAAGTAGTTGGGGTTCTCGAAGTACAGGGCTGCGACGTCAGAGGAGAGTTTCCTCTTGAGGTCCGCTAGGTCGAGGGTTCCCTTGGACGCGTCGAAGCTCACCGGTCGGAGGTCAAGGCCCGCCGGCTCACAATACGATTTCATCACTGCGGCCCTTTGCGGACCGACGTTCGCACCGACGAGAATAGTCTTCCTACCCGTTATCCTTCCCGCAGTCCTCGCCGCCTCGCCCGCCGCCGAAGCCCAATCGTAAAGAGACGAGTTGCAAGCCTCCATCCCGAGCAGGTCGCACATCAGGCTTTGATATTCGAAGAGCGCCTGCAGCATCCCCTGGCTGACCTCGGCCTGATACGGGGTGTAGCTCGTGTAGAACTCCTGCCTCGAGGCTATAGCCTCAACCGCGGCAGGAATGTAATGGGGCCATACGCCTCCCCCGAGGAAACAGAGCGACGACGGCGGCGTCTGGTCTGCGGAGAGCCTCTCCTGCACATCTCTTCTCACCTGATACTCGGACTCCCCTTCAGGGATCTTCAGCTTCTCCGTGAGCCTGACCTGAGCAGGGATGTCGGAGAACAGGTCGTCTACCGAACCTGCCCCAACCTTCCGCAGCATCTGTGAGACGAACGAGTCGTCTAAGTTTGGCAGGAGTGGATGGGGGTCGGCCATGATGACGGTGCTCGCGGTGGCCGAAAAACGCTTAAAATAAGAACGTAGCGGCGTGCTGGCAGTCGCTTGAAGAGACTACTTTTCGCGTTGTTGTTGACTCTGCTCGTTGCTGCGGCGACGACCCCGCAGATGACCGTGCAGG
>Ga0187780_10001057_pt1 | contig 20680 bp, 19 predicted proteins | sample 1015_Q2_SP10_20__FD_132429 | JGI IMG/M metagenome (GOLD analysis project Ga0187780, IMG submission 132429) | Tropical peat soil microbial communities from peatlands in Department of Meta, Colombia - 1015_Q2_SP10_20_MG | ecosystem: Environmental > Terrestrial > Soil > Wetlands > Peat | place...
TCGCCCGACGGGAGCGAGATCGCGTTCAGCTCGCAACGCTCCGGTGGGCTCGCGGTCTGGACCTCCAACCCGTCCACCGGAACGGTGACGCAGCTCACCACCGACTTCGCGGACCATGGAGCTCTCACCGACGCAGACCGACGACGAGTCTCGTGCGGCCGGACGGAACCGATCCGCGAGTTCTCGTCAGCGGAGGCGTGACCTTCCCCTCGGCGTGGTCGCCGAAGGGCGACGCGATCCTCTTCTTCCGCAAAGTAACCTCTCCCCCGACGGCAGCGTCCCAGCTGTACGTCGTCCCGGTCACCGGCGGCAAGCCGCTCCGGGTCCCGGGCACGAGCGCCGCGACCGCCTACGCCTCCTGGGCACCGCTGACCCCGGTGCCGCCCGAGGAGGGGACGGCCCGTCGGCCGCCCCCTCCTCGCATCGTTCGGTCCGCGCCTACGCCTTCGGCTGGATGTTCTGGTTGACGCGGAAGACGTTGTCCGGGTCGTAGGTCCCCTTCGCGCGCGCGAGCCGGTCGTAGTTGCCGCGATAGGTGGCCTCGACGCGGGCGTGACCCTCGTCCATCATGAAGTTGACGTAGGCGCCGCCGGCGGAATACGGGTGCAACGCCTCCCAGTAGCCGACCGCCCAGTCGCGGAGCGCGGGGGCACTTGCCGGGTCCGGGTCGACGCCGATGATCACCTGCGACCAGCGGGTGTCGCGGTACGCCCACGCTGTGTCGTCGGCGCCGATCTCGTGGGCGACTCCGTCGATCGGGTAGATGTGCGAGCCGGACTTCCAGGTCGGCATCTTCTCGTTCCACTCGCGGTTGCGTGCGACCGCCTCGTCGGGGATCTCGTCCACGAAGTCGGCGCGCCAGTACCACTGGTCGCCTGGTCCGTAGAGCCCGTCGAAGGCGCTGTTCAGCGCCGGGAGCGGCATCCGCCCGACGCCGTGCATGAGCGGCGGCGCAACCTCGAGCATCGGTGCCATCGCCCGCTCGGCCTCCTCGTCCGAGGCGTCGATGCACCAGACGATGCCGCACACCTTGCGCATGTGGATCTCCTCCGGGAACGGCGGCCCCGGGGGCACGGTGTGGAAGCAGAAGAAGCCGGTGGCGTTGGTGGACAGCGTGGGCAGGAACTCGCGATAGGCGGCGAGGAGCTCGTCGGTCTGCTCGATCGGCCAGAAGGTCGGACCGCCGACGACGTCGGAGACCGGGTGGGCGCGGAAGGTGAACTCGGTGACGACGCCGAAGTTGCCGCCGCCGCCGCGCAGCGCCCAGAAGAGCTCCGGCTCGTGGCCGGCGCTCGCGGTGACGCGCTGCCCGTCGGCGAGCACCACCTCGGCCCCGACGAGGTTGTCGATCGTCAGCCCGCAGGAGCGGGTCAGGTGGCCGATGCCCCCGCCGAGGGTGAGGCCGCCGACGCCGGTGGTCGAGATCACCCCGCAGGGGACGGCGAGCCCGTGCTCGTGGGTCGCCGCGTCGACCTCGCCCCAGGTGCAGCCGCCGCCGACCCGCACGGTCCGCGCCTGCGCGTCGACGGCGATCGAGCGGAGGAGCGAGAGGTCGGCGACCACGCCGTCGTCGACGCTGCCGAGACCGCCGCCGTTGTGGCCCCCACCGCGAATCGCGAGCGGCAGGCCGTGGCCGCGGGAGAACCCGATCACCGAGGCGACGTCGTCCGCGCTCGCGCACTGCGCGATCAGTGCGGGCCGTTTGTCGATCATCCCGTTGTAGAGCTTGCGCGCCTCCTCGTAGTCGGCGTCGTCGGGCCCGATCAGCCGTCCCCCGAAGCCGGAGAGCTCCTGACGGGCGGCGTGTGCTGGTGTCGCGACGGTGCTCACGTGTCCTCCTCCGCTGGACGTTTTCTCGATGTTTCCGGCGGAAGCCTAGGAACGACGCGCGGGCGCGCCATGACGCGAGCTGACCCACTTCTCCGCCGACCCGCCCCGACCCCGGGCACCACGACTGATCAGATCTGACTATCGTCTCCGGCACACAGGCATGCCCGACCTCCCCGGCTCGCTCCGCCTCGCCTCGACGTTTCCGTTCGTCGGACGCGCGGCTGAGCTGGACACGCTCCGTACGCTCATGCCCAGGGCGGAGGGCGAGGGCCGCCGCGTCGTGCTGCTGGGCGGCGAGCCGGGCTCGGGCAAGAGCCGGCTCGTCCGCGAGTTCGCCGTCGAGGCGGCGGGCGACGGCGCCCTCGTCCTCTACGGCGCGTGCGACGCCGTCGTGCGCACGCCGTACGGGCCGTTCGTGGAGGCGCTCGACCACCTGGCGCGAACGACCGATGCGGCCGAGCTGCGGACGGCGCTCGGGACCGGGGGCGGCGAGCTCACGCGCCTGCTCCCCGATCTGCCCGTGCGGGTCGGCCATCTCCCGCCCCCGGTCAGGGCCGATCCGGACACCGAGCGTCACCGGCTGCACACGGCCGTGACCGACCTCGTCGTCGGCGTCACCCGCCGCCGGCCGGCGCTGCTCGTGCTCGAGGACGGCCACTGGGCCGACGTTCCGACGCTCCTGCTCCTGCGCCACCTGACGCGTGCCGCCGGACACGCGCGCGTGCTCCTGCTCGCCACCTTCCGCGACACCGAGGCCGACGTGCCGGAGGCGCTCTCGGAGACGCTCGCAGACCTCCGCCGCTCCGACGACGTCGTCCGGCTGCGGCTCGCCGGGCTCTCCGGCGACGAGGTAGCAGAGTTCGTCCGCCGGGCCGCGGGAGGCGATCTCGGCCGCGAGCTCCGCGAGCTCGCCGAGGCGGTCCACGACCTCACCAAGGGCAATCCGTTCCTCCTCTGCGAGCTCTGGCGCACGTTCGTCGAGACGGGCGCCGTCGAGCCGAGCGACGGCGTCATCCGGCTGGCGCGGCCGCCCGCGGAGATCGGAAGCCCGGAAAGCGTCCGCGAGGTCGTCAGCCAGCGGCTCTCCCGCCTCGCGCCGGTGACGACCGACTTCCTCGAGCTCGCGGCCGTCGCCGGATCGGAGTTCGAGCTCGACGTCGTCCGCCGCGCAGCCGGGCTCGGGGAGCCCGACCTCCTCGCCGCCCTCGACGAGGCCGTCCGCAGCGGGATGCTCGAAGAGCTTCGCTCGCCGGGGCTCGCGTACGGCTTCACCCACGAGCTCGTGCGGCGTGCGCTGTACGACCGGCTGTCCGGGATGCGACGCGCCGAGCTCCATCTTCGCGTCGGCGAGGCTCTCGAGAGCGCGTCGGGCCGCTCGGGTCGGGCGCTCGCCGACCTCGCGCACCACTTCGCCGCTGCCGCTCCCTTCGGCGGGGCCGGGCGCGGCGTCGCCTACAACGTTCTCGCGGCGCGGGCGGCCTCCGCGGCGCTTGCCTTCGACGAGGCGGCGACGCGGCTGCGCACCGCGCTCGGCCTCGGGATCGACGGCCTGCGGGAGCGGGCGGAGGTCTTCCTCGAGCTCGGTGACGCCAGCCACCGCGGCGGAAAGGCGGTCGATGCGCTGGAGGCGTTCAGGGCCGCGGGGGACATCGCCCGGGAGCTGGCGGACGCCCACCTGCTCGCCCGGGCTGCGATCGGCTTCGAGGACGCGTGCTGGCGGCCGGGGATGGTCGATCAAGGAGCCGCCGAGCTGCTCGAGGAGGCGGCGGCTGCGCTCGGCGACGACACCTCGGAGCTTCGGGTCGGGCTGCTGGCCGGCCTGGCGCGCGCGCTCGACCTCCAGGGCGACTTCACACGCGGCGCGGTCGTCCGCGCGAGCGCGATCGCCATGGCGCGGCAGCTCGAGGATCGTGCCGGGCTCGCCACGGTCCTCATGCGCTCGTACTGGTCACTGGGCGCGAGCTCCCTCGAGGAGATCCTCGAGATGGTGACCGAGGCGAGAGACCTGGGCGAGGAGCTCGGCAACACCGAGATCCGGGCCGAGGCGATGTCCTGGCGGACACCGACCTTCGTCGCCCTCTGCGACCTGGAGTCCGCGAGACGGGAGGTCGCCGCGATGCGCGAGACGGCCGAGCTGACCGCCCAGCCCTTCATGCTCCACGTGGTCGAGCACTACGGCTCCGCCCTGGCGCTCTGCGACGGACGCCTCGAGGAGGCCGAGCGGCTGGCGCTGCGCTCCCACGAGTGGAGCCGCCTCCTGACGGGACGCGACGCCTCGGGGGTGTACGGGATCCAGATGTTCAGCATCCGCCGCGAGCAGGGGCGGCTGGCGGAGCTGGCGCCGGTGGTGAGGATCCTCGCAGGCGAGGGCAGGCGCGAGGGGCCGTGGCAGCCGGGGCTCGTCGCGCTGCTCGCCGAGCTCGGCATGGAGGCGGAGGCGAGGCGAGAGCTGACTCGACTGGCCGGGGAAGGGCTCGACGCGTACCGAGAGTCGCTGTGGCTCACCTTGCTCACGTACCTGACGGACGCATCCGCCGCACTCGGCGACGAGGCGACTGCGGCCCTCGTCTACCCCGAGCTCGAGCGATACGGCGGCGCGAACGTGATGGTCGGCCACCTCGTCTCGTGCTACGGCGCGGCCGACCGGTACCTCGGCATGCTCGCGGCCACCCTCGGCGAGTCGGAGCGGGCGGTCGAGCATTTCGAGGCCGCCCTCGCGCTCAACCGGCGCATGGGAGCCGCGACGTGGCTCGCGCACACGGCCTACGAGTACGGACGCTTCCTGCTCCGACGGCGGCGCGTCGACCGCGACCGGGCCGGAGCGCTGCTCGGCGAGGCGGCCTCGCTCGCCGGGCGCATCGGCATGCCGACCCTCCTCGGCAGGATCGAGGCGCTCGGCGGCGCCGCTCCGCGAGCCGGCCTGCCTGATGGTCTGTCCCCGCGCGAGGTGCAGATCCTCGCTCTCGTCGCCCGTGGCCTCAGCAACCGCGAGATCGGAGGGGCGCTGACGATCAGCGAGCACACCGCCGCCAACCACGTCCGCAGCATCCTCCGCAAGACCGGCTGCGCCAATCGCACGGAGGCCGCCTCCTACGCCCACCGGCACCGGCTCGCCTCGGTCTGAGCGGCGCCACCCGGACGGCAGCAGCGCTACGATCCCGCCATGCCGCTCTACATGATCGAGCGCACGTTCGCCGAGCAACTCGACCTCACGAACGACGACGTCAGGCTGATCGAGGACATCAACGCGGACGAGGGCGTCCACTGGCTCTTCTCGTTCTTGAGCGCCGACCGGCGACGCAGCTACTGCCTGTACGAGGCCCCCTCCGCGGAGGCGATCGTGGCCGCCGCCCGGCGGGCGAACGTTCCGGCCGACTCCGTCGTCGAGGTCGGCGCGGGCACGCCCGAGTTCTCGGACCGCCTGCAAGGCTGGGCCGAGAGCGTCCGCGCGGGTTAGTAGGGCTAGATCGCCGGCGGTGCGGGCTCGCCGACGTGCGGCCCGAGGTGATCGTGCTCGCGGGCGGCATCGATGACCGGATCGGCCACCTGGCCGAAGTACGAGTCGGCGGCGGCGTGCTTCGCCGCTTCGCTCGGGAACTCCGCGCGAATGCGGGCGAGCTCGCCGCCGTCGAGGAAGACGCCACCGCATTCCGGGCACTCGTCGATCGTCACCTCGCGCTTGACGCTCCAGAAGTGGCGCATCAGCACGACCCCGTCGCTGCACGCCGGGCAGACGTAGCGCTTCGACGGGTCGACGAGGGCCGTGGGATCGCGCGCGATGCCGAGCAGCGGATCGCCGAGCGCCTCGGATGGCTCGTCGACCTTGCGCAGCTCGTAGTGGTCGAACCAGATGCCGCCGCAGCCGCCGTCGCATACGTCGACGACCAGGTCACCGGTGGCGAGGCCCGAGAGTGCATGCCCACATGCGGGACAGTCCATGCCGCCGGTATCGGCAGCGCGGCTTCCCGGCTGAAGAGCAGGCATCCGTATGATCGAGCCCGTCGATGGGGGGCGAGGAGCTTCGCGGGCTGATGCGCTACTGGCCGCACGGCGTGTCCGTGCTCACGGTCGACCACGAGGGCGACCGCATGGGCGTCACGGTCTCCTCGCTCGTCTCGCTCTCGCTCGAGCCGCCGTTGATCGGGATCTCGCTCGGGAAGGAGGCCTCCTGCTACGAGCTCGTGCGCCGGGCCGGCGGCTTCGGGATCAGCCTGCTCGGCGCGGGACAGGAGGAGCTCGCGCGCCGCTTCGCCGCCGGCTGGCCCCCGCTCGTGCACTGGGAGGGCGTCGCGGTTCGCGAGGGCCAGGTGGCGCCGCTCCTCGAGGGGGCGCTCGGCTGGATCGAGGCGCGAATACGCGCGCAGCACGATGCCGGAGACCACACGTTCTTCGTCGCCGACGTGATCGCGGTCGAGCACGGCCCGTCCCGGAGCGCCCTCATGTATCGCGACCGGGAGTACCACGCACTTTGATCGAGGCCGTGATCTTCGACCTCGACGGCGTGCTGCTGGAGTCGGAGGAGGTGTGGGACGCGGTGCGGGAGGCCTTCGTCCGCGAGCGCGGCGGCCGCTACGACGCCGAGGTGCAGCGCGCGATGATGGGGATGAGCTCGCTCGAGTGGTCGCGCTACCTGCACGACGTCGCAGGAATCGCGGACGAGCCGGACGCGATCAACGCGGAGGTCGTGCGGCGGATGCTCGTCGCCTACGACGAGCGGCTGCCGCTGATGCCAGGCGCCGTGGAGGCGGTGCGCCGGATCGCGGCGCGCTTTCCGCTCGCGCTCGCCTCCTCGTCGAACCGCGTGCTGATCGACCGCGTGCTCGCGGTGTCGGGGCTGGCGCCCTTCTTCGAAGCGACCGTCTCGTCGGAGGAGGTGCGGTACGGCAAGCCCGCGCCGGACGTCTATCTCGAGGCGGCGCGGCGGCTGGGCGCCGCGCCCGAGCGGTGTGCCGCGGTCGAGGACTCGCACGGCGGCATCCGGTCGGCGAAGGCAGCCGGCCTGCGCGTCGTCGCCGTCCCGAACCCTGCCTACCCGCCGGACGACGAGGCGCTCGCACACGCCGACGTCGTGCTCGACTCGCTCGCCGAGCTCACGCGGGAGGTCGTTTGCGGATCAGCGTCACGCCGTCGCGAATCGTGAGGAGCACGGACTCGACCCGCGGGTCGGCGCGGACGTGGTCGTTGAAGCGCGCGATCGCGGCCGTGTGCGGACTGCCCGCAGGCTCGAGCACACGGCCGTCGGCGAGCGTGTTGTCCGCAAGGATGACGCCGCCGTCGGCGAGCCGCGGCAGCACCGCCTCGTAGTACGCGATGTAGTCCTGCTTCCACGCGTCGATGAAGACGAGGTCGAAGGGGCCGTCGAGCTCCGGCAGCAGCTCGAGCGCGGGCCCGACGCGGTAGTCGACGCGGTCGGCGACGCCGGCCTCCGCCGCGTAGCGGCGCGCCACCGCCGTTGTCTCCTCGTTCACGTCGCAGCTGACGATCCTGCCGCCGGGCGGCAGCGCCGCCGCCATCGCGATCGACGACCACCCGGTGAAGGTGCCGATCTCGAGCACGCGCTGCGGCTGCTTCAGGTGGACGACGAAGGCGAGGAAGGCGCCCTCGAGCGGCCCGACCATCATCTGCGGCTCGTCGTACGTCGCGTGCGTCTCGGCGGCGAGCCGCTCGAAGAGCTCCGCCGGCTGCGTCGTGTGCTCCTCCGCGTAGCGCTCGATCCGCTCGTCGATCATTCGACCCGCCCCACGAGCACGCAGCCGTTGTGACCGCCGAGGCCCATCGCGTTCGAGAGCGCGACGTCGACGTGCACCTCGCGCGCCTCGTTGGGCACGTAGTCGAGGTCGCAGGCGGGATCGGGGTGCTCGTAGTTGATCGTGGGCGGCAGCACGCCTTCGTGGATCGCGAGCACGCACATCATCGCCTCGACGGCGCCGGCAGCGCCGAAGCAGTGGCCGGTCACCGACTTCGTCGACGAGACGGCGAGCCGGTAGGCATGCTCGCCGAAGACGTCCTTGATCGCCTTCGTCTCGGCCGCGTCGCCGAGCGGCGTCGACGTCCCGTGCGCGTTGATGTACCCGACCCGCTCGGGTGCGACGTTCGCCCGCGTGAGCGCGCTGCGCATCATCTCCGCGACGCCGATCGACTCGGGATCCGGCTGGGCCATGTGGTGCGCGTCGTTCGACGCGCCGTAGCCGAGGATCTCGGCGTACACGCGCGCACCCCGCGCCCGCGCGGCCTCGAGCTCCTCGAGCACGAGCACGCACGCCCCCTCGGCCATCACGAATCCGGCCCGCGTCGCGTCGAACGGCCGCAGCGCGCGCGACGGACGCTCGTCCTCCGCCACGAGACCCCGCATCGCGCAGAAGCCGGCGAGGATCAACGGGTGGATGCACGCCTCCGCGCCGCCGGCGAGCACCGCGTCCGCGTCGCCGCGGCGCACGAGCTCGGCCGCCTCCCCGACGGCGTGCGACCCCGTTGCGCACGCGGAGACGGGGGCGTAGTTCGGCCCCCGGAAGCCGAGCGAGATGGCGAGCTGGCCACTCGCCGCGTCGGCGAGCACGCTGGGGATGAACGACGGCGAGACACGGTCGGCGCCGCGGGCGCGCAGCACCTCGGCCTGCTCCGCGATCCCGATCAGGCCGCCGATCGCGGTGCCGAAGAGGATGCCGACGCGCCCCGGCTCGTAGACGCCGTCGAGCCCGGCGTCGCCGACGGCCTCGCGCGCGGCGCCCAGCGCGAGCAGGACGTTCCGCTCGAGCTTTCGCACCTCCTTCGGCGAGGCCACCGCCGACGCGTCGAAGTCCTTCACCTCTCCCGCGATCCGCACGGGGAACCCGCTCGCGTCGAACGCGCGAATCCAGTCGACGCCGCTCTCCCCGGCGACGGCGGCCCGCCACGTCGCCCGCGCGTCGTTGCCGATCGGCGTCACCGCGCCGAGCCCCGTGACCACAACCCTCCGCACTCGACGAGCTTAGACGCGAGCCCCGAAGGCCGGTTGCAGGAGTTCTCCGGTCAACCGACGGCGACGACGACGCTCGCCCCGTGCCGCGTGATGTGGTACGGACGGTGCTTGTCGAGACCGACGGCCCAGCTGAGCACGGCCTCGAAGTCGCCCGTCCTGACGACCTCCTGCACCGGACCCGGAGCCGCCGGCTGCATTCGCCTCGGCCCGCGGTACACGAGCGTGAAGGTACCGCCGCTGAGATCTGCGCCGGACGCCGGCGTGAAGCGGACGACGAGGAACGCCTTCCCCTTGAGCGCGACCTTTGACCCCGAGCCGTCCTCACGCAGCTGGGCCTTCGTGACGTAGCCCGCCTTGATCTGGGACGGCGCGGTGCGGAAAGCGAAGGTGACCTTGGCAGGCTGGACGCGAACGCCGGTGAGCAGAGCGACGGGAGGTGCGGCCGCGCTCACCGCTGCACATGACGTGAGCACGGCGGCAGCCGCGCCGAGCAAAGGCGTGCACATGCCGTGAGCATCGCCCGCTCGCCCCGGCGAGCCATCCGCGAAGCTCCCGATCGGCGCTAGGCTCGCGGGGTGCCCGACGCGCCCGGCCCGAACGTCCCGTTCCCGCCGATGGAGGCCGAGCTCGTCTCCGAGCTGCCGGCGCAGCCCGGCTGGCGATACGAGCCGAAGTGGGACGGCTTTCGCGGCGTGCTCGAGAACGACGGCGGCGAGCTCGCGCTCTGGTCGCGCAACGGACGGCCGCTGCTCCGCTACTTCCCGGAGCTGCGAGAGGTCGGCGGGCTGCTGCCGTCCCACTCCGCGCTCGACGGCGAGATCGTGATCTCGCGCGGCGGGCAGCTCGACTTCGACGCCATGCAGACACGGCTGCACCCTGCGGAGAGCCGCGTGCGGAAGCTCGCGGCCGAGATCCCTGCGACCTTCGTCGCCTTCGACCTGCTGCTGTGGAAGGGAAAGCCGGTGCACGAGCAGCCGATCGAGAAGCGGCGCACCGAGCTGGAGCGCGCCGGCGCCGGCTTCTCGCTCTCGCCGATCTCGGCGGAGGTCGAGCAGGGCCGGGACTGGCTGCGGACGCTGCAGGCCGCGGGCTTCGACGGCGTGGTCGCCAAGCGGCTGGGCCTGCCCTATCTCCCCGGCTCGCGCGACGGCGTCGTCAAGGTGAAGCCGCACAAGACGGGCGACTGCGTCGTCGCCGGCCTGCGCTGGAAGGCGGGCGGTCGCAGCACGGTCGCCACGCTGCTGCTCGGCCTCTACGCCGACGACGGCCACCTGGACTACGTCGGCTCGTGCGCCGTCGGCGCGAAGCACCACGACGAGATCGCGGCGAAGGTGCTGCCGCTGCTCGACGAGAGGAGCGACCGCCGCTTCTCGGAGCCGAACCGCTGGGGGACGAACGGGCTCGAGGAGGCCGCGCTCCGGCCCGAGCTCATCGTCGAGGTGCGCTACGACAAGCTCGAGAAGCACCGCTTCCGCCACGGCACGCGGCTGCTCCGCTTCCGGCCGGACAAGGACCCCGTCCGGTGCACGTGGCGCGAGGTGCGGCCGCCGCGCCGGCCGGACGACCTTGCGGTCGAAGATCTCCTCGGCAGGACGCGAAGCCCGGCCACCTGAACGGCCGGGGACTCCTCACCCTCCGACCCGCCGCCTCGCCCGAGGTGACGCCGGTCGAGACGTCGTCCGGCCCCCGGGTGCCAGGCACGGTGCCAGGCACCCGGGGGAGATGCTGACCGCGCGAGCCCTGTCGTGCGAGCACGGCAGCGAGCCTGCGGCGCAGATCTGCAGCCAGTTTGGATCCAACCGGCCGCATCCTTTCGCCCACCGCGCGAATAGAACCACACCACCCCAGGTGCCAGGCACCGGAACGTCTTCGTCAGGGCTTCTTCGCGCGAGAGGGCTGCACGCGCTTCGGCTCGCCGGGCATCTTCGGGAAGTTCGGCGGATACGGAGCCTCGCCGAGCCCCTGCGCCTCCTCCCGTTCGACCCACTCGAGCAGCACGCGCAGGTCGCACACAGCCTCGTCGATGCCGGCGTGCAGATCGCCGACGCGCGCGAAGCGGGCCGGCATCGTCGCGATCGTGAAGTCCTCCATCTCGACGCCGGGAAGCTCGTCCCATCCGACGGGCGCCGAAACGGTCGCATCCGGGCGCCCGCGAACCGAGTACGCCGAGAGGATCGTGCGGTCGCGCGCGTTCTGGTTGTAGTCGACGAAGACGCGCTTGCCGCGCTCCTCCTTCCACCACGCCGTCGTAACGAGATCGGGTACGCGGCGCTCGATCTCACGCGCGAGCGCGAGTGCGCAGCGCCGGACGACGGGGAAGTCCCAGTTCGGCTCGATCCGGCAGTAGACGTGGACGCCGCGGTTGCCGCTCGTCTTCGGCCAGCCGGTGTAGCCGATCTCGTCGAGCACCTCGCGCACGATCGCCGCGACGCGCTTCGCCTCTGCGAACCCCGTTCCCGGCTGCGGATCGATGTCGACGCGCAGCTCGTCGGGCCGCTCCGGGTCGCGCCGGCGTGACGGCCACGCGCCGAACTCGAGCGTCGCGAGGTTCGCCGCCCAGACGACGTGCGCCACGTTCGTCACACACAGCTCGTCGGCGTGCCGTCCCGACGGGAACGTCACCCGTACCGTTTCGATCCAGTCGGGTCGCCGCTCGGGGACGCGCTTCTGCCAGATCACCTCGCCGCCCACGCCTTCGGGCTGGCGCTTCAGCTGGCACGGCCGTTCGTAGAGCGCGCGCACGATCCCGTCTCCGACCGCGACGAAGTACCGCACGAGATCGAGCTTCGTCTCGCCCCGCGCCGGGAAGTACACCTTGTCGGGATTGCTCACCTTGACGGTCCGGCCCGCGATCTCGAGCTCGACGAACGGAGACGGCATTCCGGGAGTATCGTGAAAACATGCTGGAGGACCCACGCCCGATCCGGCTCTCGCTCGAGCCGCTCGACGACGTCGTCGTGATCGAGCCGACCGACGAGGAGGCGGAGACCCGCGCCGGCCTGATCATTCCGGCGAGCGCGGAGGCCCAGTGCGGCAGCGGCATCGTCACCGCGGTCGGCCAGGACGTCGAGGGCGTCATACCCGGCGACAAGGTCCTCTTCCCGAAGGACGCCGGCTACGACGTCCGCCTCGCCGGCACGGCCGTCAAGGTCGTGCGCCGGCGCGAGTTGATCGCCCGCATCCACGACTAGCACCGCGCGAACGCTCCTCGTTCGCTCCGGCTCGGGACCGCGTGCAGCAGGTCCGAGGTTAAAACCTGCGCTCAGCTGACACTTCAGGCCTCAGGCTAACGCCGCAGGCGTTCGACGGAGGCCGACCCCACGCGGACGGGGATGGCCGCAGGCCACCACAGACCGCGCTGTCCGAGCCCGTCGACCCTCGCCACAAGAGCGTGGCGGCGTCGCCGCCGCGCGCTCCGCGAAGCCGAACATCCACGCCGCGGGAAGCGCGTCGCGCTTCCCGCGGCGTTGAGCGGAGAGGGCGGGATTTGAACCCGCGACGCACCTTTCAGCACGTACGCGATTTCCAGTCGCGCTCCTTAGACCACTCGGACACCTCTCCGCGCCGCTCGATCGTAGCCCTGCTCAATGCCTCACGGGAGGCCCGAACGCATACGGCTCGTGCCCGCGCCGCTGACCGTGCAGCCGCTTCTCGCGCGGAGCGGGCTGGTTGAGGTCGGCCAGCTTGAACACGTTCGGCTGCAGGGTCACTCCCGCGTCGAGCTTGATCAGCTGCGAGAGCGTGACCCTGAACGAGATGCCGTACTGGTGCCGGATCCGGTCGAGCTCGGGATCGTTCGCGTAGAAGAAACGGTCGCCGTCACGAAGCGCCACGAACTGCTTCGTCCACATGGCGAGCTGGAGCTCGCCGAACTCGGTCCCTGGAACGTGCTTCTCGGAGACCATCCCGACGAACGCATCGACCTTGTTCACGTCGCCGTAGATCGCCTTCAGCCTGGCGGCGAGCGTCGTGCGGCGGACGCCGACGACGGCGTCGTCCTGCGCCGCATCGCTGCCGAGCGCGATCGGGTTGCCGTTGCGGTCGTAGAGCTTGACGAAGTCGAGGATTCCCGGCGTGTTGATCGTCAGCCCTGCTGGGAACTGGTCGGTCGACTCGCCGGTGATGTCGGTGAACGAGCGCTTCGGCGGCAGGCCATATGCCCGCCGCAGGTCGTTGTAGTAGGGGATCCCGTGATCGCGGCCGCGCTGCACGTCGATCGCGCCGAGGTCGGACACGTCGGTGAAGCAGCTCGGGTCGATCACGGGCGTCGAGCACGGCTGCGTGGCCCCGGGCTTCGGGATCTGGAAGAGCACGCTCCGCATCGAGTTGTCGATCTGCTCGTCGTTCTTGTACTGCGCCTCGCCGGCGAGGGACGCGAGGATCGGCCCCTCGCCGACCTGCTCGAGCAGATCGGGATTGCCGAAGGCGAGCGTCAGCGGGATGACGAGCGTGACGTCGCCGTTCGCCGCCGTTTCGACGACGATGCCCTCGGCTGTGAACGCGTCGAGCTGGGCCGCCGAGTAGGTGCCGGCCGGCACCGTCGGCTCGAACTCGCCGTGCACCATGCTGTGCACCCTGTAGCCGACGGTCGCGAACTCGTTCGATAGGCTCGCGTTCACCTGCGGGTCGTAGCCGCGATACGGCGGCAGGCGCACGCCGAGGGACGGCAGGAACTCGTTGTAGGTGATGTACTGCTCCTCCGCGCCGACGACGCGACGCGCGATCTGGAACTTGTCCTCCGCGGAGAGCGTCGCCGGCAGCAGGCCGACGATCCGGTTGTGCTCGCGTGCGAACAGCGTGTGGATCGCCGTGAGGCCGATGTTCTCGTTCGCCCGAACGTCGCCTGCTTCGACGGCCGTGCTCGGGGCTCCCATCAGTGCGCCCATGAGATCCATGTGCGGCGCGGTGCTTGCGTTGCCGCGCGCATCCGCGCGCGGGAGGTAGCCCCTGGAGTCGAGCAGCAGGGTGGCGCCGTTGTTCGCCATGTTCCCGTCAACCGGACCGGTGCGGAGCCATTCGAGCCGCGCATCGGTGCCGCCGTAGACGCTGAACGCGTCGATGTAGCTGCTGACGGTGTTGATCTGCTGGCGCGGGTTGCGCCTGCTCGTGCCGGTGCCCGGCGCGGCCGGCGTGCGGGTGAAGTCGATCGCACCGAGATCGTCCTCGAACTCCTCGAGCGGGTCGGTCTTGTCGAACGTGATCGGAAGACTCTCCGCCGGCGTCTCGTCGGCCAGGCCGAAGGTGTGATCGAGGAACTGGCCCCAGGCCCAGCCCCATTGCGTCTCGCCGTTCTCCGAGAAGAGGTTCTGCCCCTCGTCGTTGAAGATGCGATTGCTGATGTAACGCGGATTCGGCCCTGACACCGGCTGGCCGGCGCCGTCCGCGTAGTTCGCGTCCGCGACTCTGATGTACTGGGTGTTCGTCTGTCCCCAGTCGGGATGGCGGAGGTTGTTACCGCTCCCGTCGAGCGTTCGCGTCGGAGGTGCTCCGAACGCGCTCGCCCCGGCTGCGACCGCCAGCGCGGCTGTGACCACGGCCACGATCTTGCGCATCTGCCTGCCCCTTTCGTTCGCGAGGACGAACGGGCCGCGCGTCGTAGCTCGCCGGTGGGTATCCAACCAAGATCGACCGGACACGACAACGGCTCAAGACGTGGAGCTAAGAGCCCGAGAAGAGTTCGTTAAGAATGCGGCTAGCGCAGCACGTAGCCGACGCCACGCACGGTGTGGATCAACCGACCCTCGCCGCCGGCCTCGATCTTCCGCCGCAGGTATCCGACGTAGACGTTGAGCGAGTTCGACGTCGCGCTGAAGTCGAAGCCCCACACGCGCGTGAAGATGAAGGAGCGCGTCAGGACGTGGCGAGGATGCGAGAGGAACAGCTCGAGGAGCGCGAACTCGAGCGGCGTGAGCGTGATCGCTCGATCGCCGCGGCGCACGTCACGCGTCCGCGGGTCGAGCGTCAGATCACCGAAACAAAGCGCCGGTCCACCGTACGGCGGAGCGCTGATGTGCGCAGGGGCCGCAGCAACGGGCGGGGCGTACAACACGGGCGGGCCACCTTGGTTGCCGGAAGAGCGATTGTTCCCGTTCGCATCGTCAGCCGGGACGGCTCGAGCGACCCTCAAGCGAGGGAGAATCGTCCGAGAAGGGCCTGCCACCGCGCTGTCGGGCGGGTCGGAGGAGTCTCGCTTGCCCGTTCGGCTGGGTGGACCTGGACGGAGGAGGAGCGTCGGCGCGGCCGCCCGGAGCGAGGCTTCGACCATGCTCCAGACGGCGGCGATCCTCTTCTGCGACCGCTGCGAAGCCGCGACGGCTCGTTTCGAGCGCGGCTGGTACGCGTACATCAAGGACGAACGCGACAAGGAGACGTCCGTGACGGTCGTCTGCCCCGTCTGTGCAGAGCGGAGCTTCGGCGAAGACGAAGCCGCATGGTCGGACTGAATGCGACCGGGTGGCGTTTCGAAACCTGGGCCGGTCGGTCTCACGCGACGAGACTCCGTTGCCGCGGCGACCTGGACGAATTAGACTCCTGCTCTGGGCGGTCGGCCTGCGGCCGGGCGAGGGGAGAACGGTGTTGGGGGAAAGACGATCGCGTCGCCACCGGGTGATGCTCGCAGCCGGCGTCATTTCGGCCGCGGGCCTCGGCCTGCTGCTCGCCTTTGCGTCGCATCCGGCGCGCGCGACCTCGGCTGACACCACGACCGCCGCAACGACCAGCGCAACGACCACCGCACAGACCACCGCACCGATCACCGTGTCGACTCCGACCACCGCCACGGTGCCGCCGAGGCCCGACCCGGCGCCCAAGCCCGCACCGGCGCCGACGCCCGCACCGAAGACGAAGACGGCACCGACATACCACTCGCCCGTGGTCACGCCGGCGGCGCCGTCGACCCACGTGTCCTCCGCTCCGGTCAAGGGACCGGCGACGGCAACCCCGAAGAAGCAGCAGGCTCACCCGTCTCACCTGCGCGCGCACGCGAAGAAGAAGAACGAGAGCACCCTCGGTTCGCTGGTGGCCGCCGCGACGAGGAGAACGAGTCCGCCGGCGGCGGTGACGACGTCGGCTCCACCGGTGAAGCTGCCCCCGGCCGTCGCCGCGCTGCTGCAGCCCCTGAACGGGAGCGCAAGCGCCCAGGTCGGGCAGACGGCGGCCGCCGCCTCCGCGAGGGGCGGCAACATCGGCGAGATCCTCCTGCTCACCGGATTCGCCCTCGGGGCGCTGCTCATCACCCTGGCCATCGTCATTCCGGCCGGCGCGGCGCGGTTCGCCGTTCCCGAGGCAGTGATCGAGCACCATGTCGACCTGGCCGTCCTCGGTGTCGCGCTCGCCGCGCTCACCGGCCTGGTCTACGTGTTGGAAGCGGCCGGCCGATGAATCGCCTGTCTCTCGGCCTCGGGCTGGCAGTCGTGCTGCTCGTGCTCGTCGTGCCACTCGCCTCGGCCGCATCGGCGCCGCCGGTGATAACGGTTCCGTCCGACATGAGCGTCGAGGCGACGGGTCCGAGCGGAGCCGTCGCCACGTTCACGGCTACCGCAACCGACGATGTCGACGGAACCGATCCCGTGACGTGCGCGCCCGCTTCCGGGTCGACGTTCCCGCTCGGCGTGACGACCGTCAACTGCAGCGCCACCGACAGTGACAACAACACCACCACGGCGTCCTTCACCGTCACGGTCGTCGACACGACACCCCCGTCCATCGCGCCGACCTCGAACATCTCGACCACTACCACGGTCGCCTCGGGCAAGGCGGTCACGTACACCGTTCCGACCGCCACCGACATCGTCGACGGAACCGATCCCGTGACGTGCTCACCGACATCAGGCTCGAACTTCGCCGTCGGCTCCACGACGGTTCACTGCTCTTCGACGGACGCGCACGGCAATACCGGAACATCGACTTTCACCGTCACCGTCACGCTCGTCGATACGACGCCGCCGGTCGTGACCGTGCCGGCCAACATGACCGTCGAAGCGACAGGGTCGGGCGGAGCCGCCGTGACCTTCACGGCAACCGCGACCGACAACATCGACGGAACCGACCCCGTCACGTGCGCGCCGGCTTCCGGGTCGACGTTCCCGATCGCCACAACCACCGTCACCTGCCACGCGACCGACGCCCACGGCAACACCGGGAGCGCGTCCTTCACCGTGACCGTCCGCGACACGACGCCGCCGGTCGTGACGGTCCCGGCCAACATGACCGTCGAGGCGACGGGTCCGAGCGGAGCCACCGTGACGTTCACCGCGAGCGCAACCGACATCGTCGACGGAACCGATACCGTCACGTGCGCGCCGGCTTCGGGCTCTGTGTTCGCGCTGGGGACAGCGACCGTCACGTGCAACGCGACCGATCACGCAGGCAATCACGCCACTGCGAAGTCGTTCACCGTAACGGTGACCGATACGACGCCGCCGACGCTTCAGGGCGTCCCGTCAGACCTGACGGTGGAGGCAAACGGCTCCTCCGGTTCAACCGTCAACTACACGCTCCCGACCGCGACCGACCTCGTCGACGGGCCGATTGTGGTCACATGCGCCCCGGCCTCGGGCTCCCTGTTCCCGGTCGGCACGACGAGCGTCGGGTGCAGCGCGACCGACTCGCACGGGAACAAAGCCACCGCGTCGTTCGCGATCCAAGTCGTCGACACGACGCCGCCGTCCCTGATCGTTCCGGGCAACGGGAGCGTCTACGCGACGTCGCCCGCCGGCGCGTCTGTCTCGGACCCCGGCGTCGTCGCCTGGCTCGCGAGCGCGAGCGCCTTCGACATCGTCGATCATCATCCGACGCTGACGAACAACGCTCCGTCCGTGCTCCCCGTCGGCACGACGACGGTGACGTTCGTCAGCCGGGATGCAAGCGGAAACACCGCTTCCGGCAGCGCGAAGATCACGGTCCTGCCGCAACCGGCCGCAGGGACGAAGCCGCCGCCGCTGCCGCCGCCCGCCGACCGGAAGCCGCCCGGCAACGTCAGCTCGCTCGTGGCAACAGCCGGCGACGGCATCGTGAGCCTCACCTGGAAGCGGCCGAGCGCAGCTGACTTTGCGTCGGTCGTCATCACCCGCTCGACCAGCACCGGCGCGGACGCATCGGTCGTCTACCGCGGTGCGGCGACCTCGTTCGTCGACCGTGGCCTCAAAGACGGCACCGAGTACCGCTTCGTCGTCGTCGCGGTCGACAAGTCCGGCAACAGCTCGGCAGGCGTCGCCGTCGTCGCGGTGCCGAAACGGTCGGCGTTGCGCTCCCCGCAGAACGGCGCGCGGCTCCACCAACCGCCGGGCCTCGTCTGGACATCGGTGGCGAACGCGCGCTACTACAACGTCCAGCTCTTCCGCGGCAAGACGAAGGTCCTCAGTGCGTGGCCGATCAAGACGACGTTCGCGCTCCAGGCGAAGTGGACGTTCGGGAAGGTCACGTATCGGCTCTCGCCGGGCGTCTATTACTGGTACGTGTGGCCGGGCTTCGGCTCTCGCGCCAAGGCGAGCTACGGCGCGATGCTCGGATCCAGCTCCTTCGTGATCAGCCCGTAGCACGCGGCCGACAAACGCGAGTCCGGCTGAGAGCCTCTATACGCTCCTGGTGTGCGGAGACCCCGCCAGGCCCGTCGCTGCGTCGACACGATCCCGCCGACGGAGACACCTCCCGCGGTCGTGCTCGGCGGAACCATCAACGCGCTGGGGGTGGTGCAGAGCCTCGGCCGCCGCAACGTGCCGACCTACGTCGTCCGGGGCGGGGCCTGCGAGATCGCCCCGCACTCGCGGTACGCCCGCGAGCTTCGGCTGCCCAGCGGGCAGCCCGGGACGGCACTCGTCGACGGGCTGCTCTCCGCGGCGGAGACGGCCGGCACGCGGCCGGTGCTCTTTCTCACCTCCGACGCATACCTGCGCGTCGTCTCGCGATATCGCGATCAGCTGTCGGACGCGTTCCTCTTCCACCTGCCGACCGACGAGGCAGTAGAGACGGTCGTCGACAAGGCGCTGTTCGCCTCCTTCGCCGAGCAGCACGGCCTGCCTGTTCCGAGAACCGCGATCGTCCGTCGGCTCGAGGAAGCGCGGGCGCTGGCGGAGCCGCTCAGGTTTCCGGTCGTGGTGAAGCCCAACATCTCGGGCGTGTGGGGGCACGGTGCGAAGATCTTCAGGGTCGCCGACCTCGCCTCGCTCGCCGGCCGGTGCGCGGCGCTCGCCGGAAGCTGCGAGAGCCTCGTCGTGCAGGAGTCCCTCGAGTCGCCCGACAGCGAGCACTTCAGCTTCTACTCCTACCGGACGCCCGACCGGGGCGAGATCGCGTCGGTGACCCTCCAGAAGCTCCGGGTGCTGCCCATCCATGCAGGCGCCGGCGTTTTCGCGCGCGTGGTGGACGACGCCGAGCTCGTGCGTGCCGGCCGCGAGGCGCTCGACGCGCTCGACTATCTCGGCGCCTCGAGCGTCTGCTTCAAGACCGACGGCGCATCGGGTCGGCGCCTGATCTACGAGATCAACGGACGCCTGCCGGCCGGCCACGCGGCCTTCCGGCTCGCCGGGATCGACCTGCCCTACCTCGTGTACTCCGACCTGCTCGGAGTCCGTCGCGTTCCGCAGCCGAGCGGCGCCACCGGAGGCAAGTGGGTGACGCTCGCGGGGGACTTCAGGGCCTTCGCCGACTACCGCCGGGCGGGCGAGCTGACCCTCCGGGACTGGATTGCCTCCTACCGCGGCGTGAAGGTCTGCGCCGAGCTCGCGCTCGACGACCCGGCAGGCATAGCCGCCCTGCCGCACATGGCCGCCGAGAGCGTCCGGTCGACCCTCCGAGGTGTCGTGCACCGAGCGGGCGCGTCGGCATCGTTGAACGGAGGGGGAGGGATTTGAACCCTCGATCCGCCTAACGACGGATAACGGTTTTCGAGACCGCCGCATTCGACCGCTCTGCCACCCCTCCGCGGCCGCTGCATGGTAGCCGAGGCACATCCGAAAAACGCACGCACCCGCACGGTCTGCGGGTGCACTGACGGAGAAGGAGGGATTCGAACCCTCGAGGCAGGTATTCACCCACCTAACGCCTTAGCAGGGCGCCGCCTTCAGCCACTCGGCCACTTCTCCGGGGCGGAAACACGATACCGCACCGCTCTTTCGGCCCCCGCCGCGAATCCCCCTTTCTCGGGAAGAGGAGGTGGCACGCGAGCACGGAAGATCTGCAGTGCCGGTTCCCTCCCCCTTGCCGGCACCCTCGACATCGAGCCCGCTGCGGCCCTCCCCCCAGCGGGCTTTCCTTTGCTCCTACTTGACGACGAGCTTCGCGACCATGCCCGCTGCGCGATGGCCGGGCACGGTGCAGTAGAGCGTGTACGTGCCGGCGGCGAGCGTGACGGAGAGCTTCGCGGTCTGCCCGGGGGAGATGAGCGGCGTCTTCGTCGCTGCGGACACGCCGGTGCCCTGCAGCGCGAGGTCGTGCTGGATCTTGCCGGCGTTGTCGACGACGAAGGTGACCCTGCCGGCCTTCGGCAGGGCGGCCGGCACCGGCACGATCTTGAACTCGACCTCCCGCACCCGAACCGTCGCCGCCGGGCCGGCCTGCTGCGCCGGCGCCGCGGTCTTCGCCTTCGCCTCGCCTTCCGCACCGAAGATCTCGACCGCGCTGATCATCGCCGCGAAGAAGGCGAAGCAGACGATGACGAAGACGCCGAGGCCGTTCTTGCCCGGGAAGTCGGGCCGGCGGCGCGGCGCGAGGAAGGACGAAGAGAGCGCGAACGCGACGAAGCAGGCTCCGACGATGCCGAGCCCGAGCTTGTGCCCGGTGGACAGCGATGCGAGCAGCACCGCGCTATTTCATCAGATCGTCAGGCGGTCAGCAGTCGCTGCTCCTCGCGCCGCCGGCGCAGGCGGGCGAGCCCCCAGACGAGGCCGGCGACGA
>Ga0187780_10001058_pt1 | contig 20645 bp, 16 predicted proteins | sample 1015_Q2_SP10_20__FD_132429 | JGI IMG/M metagenome (GOLD analysis project Ga0187780, IMG submission 132429) | Tropical peat soil microbial communities from peatlands in Department of Meta, Colombia - 1015_Q2_SP10_20_MG | ecosystem: Environmental > Terrestrial > Soil > Wetlands > Peat | place...
AGGCCGCGAACGGAGGCGAAGGCGTCGCCCATGGCTTCCCAGACTGTCGGGTGCGCGTGAATCATGTTCATCATGTCGTCGATGGTACCTTCGAGCTGAAGCACAACGGCGGCTTCGGCCAGGATTTCCGTGGCCAGCGGGCCGATGATGTGGATACCGAGAACCTCGCCGAATTTCTCGTCGGACACGACTTTGACGAAGCCGCCATGGCTACCAAGAATCGTGGCTTTGCTGTTGCCAACAAAGGGAAACTTGCCAATCTTGACGGCGTAGCCCGCATCTTTGGCCTGCTTTTCCGTGAGGCCGATGGAACCAATCTGGGGCTCGCAGTAGGTTGCATTCGGGATGCGCGTCTTGACGATGGGCTGCGTTGGCTTGCCGGCAATGTGCGTGACCGCGACAATGCCCTCCATCATTGCGGCATGTGCCAGTTGCGGGAGCCCGGCGACGATGTCTCCGACAGCGTAGAGCCCCGGCTCGTCAGTCATCATGTATTGGTTCACATGGACAAAGCCGCGTTCGACTTTGGCTTTTGATTTTTCCAGGCCGCAGTTGGCGGTCATGGGCTGGCGGCCCACGGCGAGGAGCAGCTTTTCCGCCGTAAGCGTTTGCGCCTTGCCGTCCTTATCTTTGAAGGAAACGGTAACGCCTTTGGCGTCCTTCCTCACGCCTTCAACCGCGCAGTTAGTGAAGATTTTGATGCCTTTCTTTCGATACGTTTTGTCAAGTTCGGCGGAGATTTCCTCGTCTTCGACAGGCACGACGCGCGGGAGAGCTTCGAGGATAGTGACCTTGGTGCCGAAGGAGTTGAAGATGGAAGCGAACTCCACGCCGACCGCGCCGGCACCGACGACAATCAGTGTTTTAGGAATCTCCGGTAGTTGCAGGATCGAGCGGTTGGTCAGAATTTGCTTATGGTCCGGCTCGATTCCCGGTAGAGCTTTGGCTTCCGAACCACTTACCATCAAAACGTTGTTTGCCTCGATGGTGGATTTCTTGCCGTCCTTTTCGACGGAGACTTTCCCCGGGCCTTCGTATTTGCCCCATCCTTGGACCCATTCGACCTTGTTCTTCTTGAACAGGAATTCGATGCCCTTCGAGTGCTTGGTGACGATTTTATTCTTTCGTGCCAGCACATTGGCCCAATTGATTTTCAGGCCGGAAACTTCGAAGCCAAGTTCGGAGGCGCCTTTGAGGTGGTCGTAAACGTCGGCGTGATGCAGCAGGACTTTGGTGGGAATGCAGCCGACGTGGAGGCAAGTCCCTCCGAGAAAGGGATCCTTTTCGACGACGACGGTCTTCAAGCCGAGCTCGCCGGCGCGAATGGCGGCGACATAGCCACCCGGACCACTGCCAATAATTGCCACATCATATTTCGCCACGCGTACTCTCCCTTCCCCATGAAAACAAGCCAGATGTGAGCGTCAAGGCCGGCGTCTTGCCAGCCAAACCATCACGACCCCGTGGAGGCGATGAAACCCATTGGATGCCGAATGCTGACGCAAGGATAAATGTCCCAGCGAAGCGGAACCGAAACCAGCGAACAACGAATTGTAGCAGCGGGCTGAGCGAAGCCGCAATGACGTGGCAGCCGTTCCAAAATGGGAAGAAAGTGGGCAGCTGCAAGATTCCTTCCCCGAGGAGATAGTTCCTTGCTCTCTTAATTTTTCTCTTGAATATATTACTATCTAGGTATATAAGACGGCACATACCCTTCCCCCGCCCACAGGTTGTCCGCTCCAAACGCAGAAATGGAGGAAACATGGCCAAAGAGGAGTCGGCGCGCTGGCACTGTCCCAACCGCGATTGCAATTGGTTCATGGTGGCAGCCGCCGCAGAAGAAGGGGACGTTGCGCCGAAGTGCATCTGCGGCACCGAGATGAAAAAGTCGGTGACGGTGCAGGCACTAAGTTACCTGGAATTCCTGCGCGATCAAACGGCGAATGCCGATGAAGCGGAAGTGGATGGGGAGTGACGCGTCATGCGTACGGCAAGAGTGGAATTGTTGCCAGCTCACAGAGGTGCTCCACTCGTGGAGCGGGGTCGCATTGAGAAAACGTTTCAGGGCCTGGGGCTGTTTTCGGCTACCAGCGTACTGCTGTACGGGGCGTATCTGCTGACGAAAGCCATGCTGGAGCCGCTGGAAGCGTCAGAAATGACGGTGGTGGGAGCGGGATTCACCCTCTCGCTCGCGAGCTTTGCCATCACCTATCTACTCTGGCCGCGAAGCAGAGTAGCCCGCTCCGAACTGGAAAATTCCCCTGAGGCCGAAGAGAAAATAGAAGAGCGGGTGTTGACGATTTACCGCGAGCCGTCGCAAAACCCAACGGATGCGAAGCAAGTGCTCACCGAAAGAAAACAGCTTCCGGGGCCGATGTGAGGGCGCAATGGTCAGCCCCGCCCAAGTGCCGGCAGATAACGATCTTCCAGAATGATGCGATGATGGCGCTCATGCCCAGCGATGATATATGCCAGGGCCGACACGGTGATTTCTTTCTGGCTAGCCACTCCTCTGCGCGACCAAGCAGCATCGTCGAGTGAGCGGATCAAGATGATTGTAGCTTCGCGAATGACGGTGTATTCCTGAAGCAAGTCGGGCAGTTTGCGCGCGGAGAAGTTCCCCGCCTCGATGTACGAATCCTGGTCAAAGCTGGCCAATGGAGTTTTGTCTCTCCGTGCAATGCGCAAGAGCCGGTAGGCGAAGATGCGTTCGGCATCACTGATGTGGCCGACAACTTCCTTAATGGACCATTTGCCGGGACCATAGCGAAATTCGGCTTGCTGATCAGAAAAAGGTGAGAGCAGTCGAGTCATTTCCCGGCGTTGCTGCTGCAAAATTTCGAGAAGATCCCCACTGGGAACCAGGTCTATGTAGTTCGCGAAGAAGAGGTCGTAGTCACCCTTCTGGGGGCGTTTCTGTGTCATGATGCGTGTGCCTCCAACGAGCCTCAAATTATAACGTGGCAGAGAGCACGAAGGAGAGCATGCAAGGAACGGTACGGAGAGAATGGGAGAACTGGATTTCAGGAAGCTGCGCGTAGCGTTTCAAGGCGAGCGAGGCGCGTTCAGCGAGGCGGCAGCGGTGCAATTGCTGGGTGAGGAAATCCGTACCGTGCCGCGGGCCACGTTCGAAGCGACGTTTCGCGCGATTGCCGAGGAAGCTGCGGACGCGTTGCTTGTACCAGTGGAGAATACGCTGGCGGGTTCCGTGGTGCGAGTGTATGACCTTCTGCTGGAGAGCCCCCTGGAAGTCTGCGGCGAGACTATTTTGCCAATCGAGCACCATCTGATGGGGTGTCCTGGAGCAACGCTTGAGGATCTCCGCGCGGTGGCGTCGCACCCGATGGCGCTGGCTCAGTGCGAGCGCTGCTTTGAGGCAAATCCCGGGTTGAAGCGCGTCCCGGCGGAAGATACCGCGGGGAGCGTGCGCGAAATGATGGAGCGCGGGGACAAGAGTTGGGGCGCTATCGCGGGGCGCCGGGCCGCCACTCACTATGGGGCGACAATCCTGCGAGAGAATATCGAAGACAACGCCGAGAATTTCACGCGTTTCGTGCTACTGCTCCCACCCGAGCAGTCAAAGAGGTACCGCGCAAGAGACGCCAAGAAAATGTCACTGGCGATGCGGCTGGCGCACCGTCCAGGAGCACTGCTGGCTTCGCTCGAGCCGTTCGCGCGGCATGGAGTGAATCTACTGAAGATTGAAAGCCGGCCCATTCACGGCAAGCCGTTCGAGTATCAGTTTTACGTAGACGTGGAAGCTGAACAGCTTGACGCATTGGAGAAGGCGCTCCAGGGAGTGCGCTCCGCAACCAGTCAATTGCGGGTGTTGGGACTTTACGCCGCGGCTCGGCGGTAGCCTTCGCTACTTGCCAGAGGCAGTTTTCGCCGGCTTGGCCAAATCCGGGGGTGGGCCGACGTTATCGGGAAGCGTGCCGTTCAACGAATCGAGGAACTGGAGAAGGTCGTCGCGCTCATCGAAGGTCAGGACGTCAAGGGAATGAATCTCATTGTCGAGATGGGCGTTCCAGTTGCCGCCGCCGATATAGTGCGCCAGCGCGTCTTTGACAGTCGGGAAACTACCGTCGTGCATATAGGGACCGCGATTGGCCAGATTGCGCAAGCTGGGCGTCTTGAAGCAACCCATGTCGGCGTCGGCTTTCGTGATCGCGTAGCGACCTACATCATTCAGATTGCCGCGGGTGTCCGCACCGACGCCTAGATTGTGAAATTTGTTGTCGGTAAAGAGAGCGTAGCCTCTTTCGATTGTGTGACAGACTTCACAGTTGCCCTTCTTTGGATCAATGAAAATATGCAGCCCACGCTGCGCCTCAGGCGACATCGCTCTGGAATCGTGCCCATAGAAGAATCGGTCAAACGGAGAATCGCCCGCGATGACCGTGCGTTCAAAGGAGGCAATGGACTTGGCGACCATGTCGATAGTGATCTGGTCTGTGCCCCAAGATTTCTTGAAGAGCGCCGGATAATTCGCATCGGCCTGCAGGCGCTTTACCACGCCGTCGAGAGTATGCGCCATCTCGACGGGATTGGCCATCGGCCCTTTGGCTTGTTCTTCGAGGCTGGGTGCGCGGCCATCCCAAAATTGCAGGGTGTTGTAAGCGGAGTTGATCACCGTCGGCGCGTGGCGAGTGCCGTGTTTTTTACCCACGCCTTCCGAGGTCGGTTCGTTGTCGGAGAAAGCGAATTGCGGCGCATGACAGGAGGCACAGGATATCGTGCCATTCACCGAAAGCATCGGGTCGTAATACAGTCTCCGGCCGAGAGCAATGCTGTCTTCGGTCAGCGGGTTGTCCGCCGGAATCGGAACGGGAGGCAAACCGAGAGGGGCTTTAATTTGAATTGGTTTGCCGGTGGGCATGGCCGCAGCGGTGGAAGTCGTGGTCTGGGCCAGGCCGGGCAAGTAAGCAATGGGGGCCAGCGAAAGAGAGCCGAGGAGTAGAAGAACGAGGAGAGACACACGCGAGGTATTCATGGGGAGAGTCCTCCGTGACCTGGAAGTCTAGTCGCGAGACTCGACTTGCTGCAGTGACGCTAAACACAACTTGCGCCAGAAGTATCACTCATCGAGTGCGGCCGGAGGCGCAAAAGCTGCCTGAACCTGTTGAGGACTCTTTCAATCTCCTGGCTTTGCGGCCCATTTCTTGCAGAATTTGAGAGCCTTAGTCCTCGTGGCAGGCCGCGGATTTCTGATCTGCCGGGCAGCGAAGGAACGGATTAGTTCTTTGTCCTCAACCGCGGGAAAAAGTTGATCGAGCGCAACGATGGCGTGACCAATCGCGACGTTCCTGCACTCGCGTGTGGCGTAGGTCGCTCTTTCGACCTTGAGAATTTCCATTGCGATTCTCTCCGCCAGCTGCGGCTTCGCAACTGCTATGACGGCTGCACCCTTAATCGTGTTCGCCGCATCCACCATCACCGAACCGCAGATTGGGGAAAAATAGAGATCGAGAATGCCATCGATCTTCTTTTCCTCGTCGACGGGAGCCAGGTTCGCCACCGTAAGCATTGCATTCCACTTCAGAATGCTGTTGTCACAGGAGAGAAGCTTCGTCAAGGAATCGAAGTGGGGATAGACGAGCGCTGGGGCAGTCTGGCTCAAAATGCGCAACAGTTTGCTCGCTGCAAATTTCGCACACGCGGAGTCCGCGCCGATCGCAGCAATCACAGAATCCACCAATTGCGGCGTGCGTTCGACTTGCATTGCGATGCGGGCGAGGTCAGTCCCTCGTTTGTCGAGTCGACGGATCAATGCGCGAGTCCCTTGTAAGGGTTTCGCTGCTGATGCTGGCATGCCACACCTCCGGAAGATATCGCTCAGGAGCGGAGCCTGAGCCAAGTCGAGCTGAGCATCGCAATCCGGGGGCGAAGATAACAACCTTGAATGGACAAAACTGTGATTGGAGTCACCGGGCCAAACGCGCAAGGATCTCCATAGAAAGGGGTTCCCTTAAGAACATCCGCTGGTAGGCTCCCTCGCGGTTAGGGCGATCAGCAGTAGCTGCAGGCTTCGTCGCCACCGATGTTGGTGGACATGTCGTCCTTCATGCGGCGCAGACGGCGGCCGAGTCGCTCCGCGAGTTGATGCCGCGCGCGCCACAGGCGTGCCTTTAGCGTGTTTTCCGTGACGCCGAGTTTCTTTGCAGCTTCCCCCGTCGAATACCCATGGACTTCGCGAAGGACGAACGCGGTGCGAAGCAAGGGAGAAAGTTCGTCGAGATTTTCGTTGATCATCTCGCGAATTTCCGTGCCGGCGTAAAGCTGCTCGGGATTCGGGCTATCGTCCGCGAAGCGTTCGGTGGCGGGCAGTTCGCCTTCGCGTTGGGTGTCGTCGAGCGAATCGGCAGGACGCGCCTTAGCACTGCGCCGTTTCATAAGCGCCGCGTTGATGACGATGCGCGTGAGCCAGGTGGAAAATTGCGAGCGGCCCTCGAATCGCTTCAAATTGCGATAGGCCGAAAGCAAGCCGTCCTGCAAAGCGTCTTCGGCATCTTCAGCGTTGCCGAGCACGCGGAGCGCGGTCTGGAACAGCGGGCGGTGATAGCGGCGAAACAGGGTTTCGATCGCCTGAGCATCCCCACGCTGACCCGCGCGGATCAGCTTCTGCTCACTAACTTGCGTCGTGCTTATCACTTGCGTTGCCATTGGCTCCCCCCAGTCGAATCGTAGGACTCATTTAGACGAAAAATCTGGCAAAAAGTTCACTCCTTTAGTGCACCGGCACGCTCCCCCCGCTCATCCTCGGGCGCTTCATCAGGAAGAAAATGGGAATGATGGCGAAGAAGACCACCGCCAGGAGCTTGAAATCGTCGAGAAACGCAAGCATGGCGGCCTGGCGCTGGATGATGGCGTAGATCATTCCGTGGGCGCGAGCCGCAGCGTTCGGACCGGATGACCCGCCGGAGGTAAACGTTGAGGTGAACCCGGCAAGCACCATGCGATAGGCACCGCTCATGGGATTGACGTGCTCGCCGAGTTGCGCCATATGATGCTGCGTGCGGCGTTCAAGCAGCGTGGTGACCGTGGCGATGCCGACGCTGGCGCCAATGTTGCGCGCGAGATTGATGATGCCGGTGCCCATATTGGTTTTTTCCCGCGGCACGTAGGCGAAGGCCGCCACGTTAATCGGAATGAATAGAAACGCCAAACCGAAGCTCTGCAACATGCGGCCGAGGACGGCGTGGCGGTAATCCAGGTTTAAGTTCCACCCCGCCATAACGAGCAGCGCGAAAGCCGAGACGGAACAGCCGAACGCAATCATCCAGCGCGTATCCACGCGCGAAACGAGTGTGCCGACGATGGGCATCATCAGCATGATGACGGCACCGCCGGGAGAAAGCGCCAATCCGGCCAACTCCGCGGGATAGCCGAGAAGTTCCTGGAGAAGCTGCGGAATCAGCACAGTACTGGAATAGAGAACGAAGCCGAGGAAAAACATCGCCGTGGTAGCAATAGCAAAATTGCGGTTCTTGAGCATGCGGAAATCCACCACGGGATCTTTCGCGCGCAATTCCCAGATGATTCCGGCGACTAGGCCAATAAGCATCAACACAAAGAACCCACGAATGAAACCGGAGGCGAACCAGTCTTCGCGCTGGCCTTTATCCAGAATGATTTGCATGCTGCCGAGGCCGAGGCTGATGAGTCCGAGGCCGATATAGTCCACGCGGAAACCTTCCTTCAGGTTGACGCGCTTCATGTACGGCGGGTCGCTGACGAGGAGATAAGTCAGCAACAGCGAAAGAATTCCGACCGGCACGTTAATGTAGAAAATCCAGCGCCAGGAATAGTTATCCGTAATCCAACCACCGAGCCAGGGGCCGATGGTGGGCGCGACGACCACAGCAATGCCGTAAACCGCAAAGGCCATGCCGCGCTTGCTGATGGGAAAAGTGTCGTTGAGAATGGCCTGCTCACTGGGCTGCAGTCCGCCGCCGCCCACACCCTGAAGGATGCGGAACACGACAAGCATGCCCAGGCTCGCCGCAAAACCGCAGAGGAACGAGCTCAAGGTAAAGATAACGACGCAAGTCATATAGAAACGCTTGCGGCCGACAACCGAGGAAAGCCATCCAGAGAGCGGCAGGATGATGGCGTTGGAAACGAGATAAGACGTGAGCACCCAGGTCGATTCATCCGCGCTGGCGGAAAGATTGCCGGCGATGTGCGGCAGTGCCACGTTGGCGATGGAGGTGTCCAGCACCTCCATAAACGTGGCGAGCGTGACGGTCACAGCGATCACCCAAGGGTTGATCGTGCCGTCCGGCCGCAACAGCTTCGATCTGAGTCTCTGCAACATAGCTCTTCGTCAAACGTCTCCTGGTTAATCTGTAACTACCGTCGCTTCCACATTCATCCCGGGACGCAATACCGCGACGTTCTGCGGAATGGGATCGAGAACAATTTTCACGGGAATGCGTTGAACGACTTTCACGTAATTGCCCGTGGCATTTTCCGGGGGCAGCAGGCTCAACACCGCGCCCGTAGCGCCTGCGATGGAGTCCACATGCCCGCTGAAGGTTTTTCCGTAGGTGTCAACCTTTACGTAGGCTTTTTGGCCAGGCTTCATATAACGCAACTGCGTTTCCTTGAAGTTCGCCGTGACCCAAACATTCTGGAGCGGCACAACCACGAGCAAGCCTTGGCCTTGTTGCACGACCTGTCCCGGTTCGACGATTTTGTGCGTGGCGACGCCGTCGACCGGCGCGACCACGCTGCAATAACTGAGATTGAGCTCCGCAGCGGCCAATTGGGCGCGTGCGCGATCTGCACTCGCGAGTTTTGCCTGTGCGTCGGCGGAGCGCATGGCCACGCGTTTCTGGTCGGCGTGCGCCGAGCTGACTCCCGCTTTCGCCTGCTCGACGCGGGCTTTGGCGGCCTCGAGTTGCGCCCGAGTGATGTCTATATTGCGCTTGGCCTGCGCCAAACGCTGCTCGTCGGCAACCAGGGCACTGGATGTAGCGTCCGCATTCGCCTTCGCAGCGTCGTATTGCTGTTTCGAGATTTCGCCTTTTTCCATGAGCGGGGTATAACGCTCGAGGTCCGCCTTGGCGAGTTGCGCGTTGGCGCGGCTGCGGTCGACGTTAGCTTGGGCCCAGGCGAGGTCGGCGGTTTGCGCCTGCTCGTACGCCGCTTGGGCTCTCATGAAATCTGCTTGGGCTCCGGAGAGCTGGGCTTCGGCACTTGACGTGCCGCTCGCGACAGTTTCGCTGGTGCGAGGAACGTCCACGCCTGCCGACCGCGCCTCACTCTCGGCAAGAGCCAGCGCCGCTTTGGCCTGGTCCACGGCGGCCTGATAGTCTGCTGGATCGATCTGGATAAGCGTTTGCCCTGCCTTCACTGCCTGGTTGTCGTCGATGAGCACCTTCGCCACGCGGCCATAAATCTTCGCAGCCACTGGAGTGATGTGGCCGTCAACCTGGGCGTCATCGGTAGATTCGCGGTTGTGAAAGTAAAGAAACAGACCAAGGACGGCGGAGACAAAAACAATCGCGCTGATGAGGAGCCCGCGGCGGATTTTGGGGTTGGCCAACGGCTTGGACGTAAGGTCCAGCTTCGTTGACTCTTCGGCCGGCACGTTCACTTTTGCGGCATTTTCCAATCCAACTTCGATTTCCACGCTCATCGTATCCTCACTTCGCGTAAGTCTTTTCCATCTGTCCGATGGACCGCGCGAAATCCGCGCGAGCCTGATTGAAGCGGTAGAGCGCCGCAATCTGGTTGTCATTGGCACGGGACAGGGAATCCTGGGCCGAAATCACTTCAATATTGTTGGCGACGCCGGCCTTGAAGCGGTCGCGCGCCTGATCTACTTCATCCTTGGCGAGTTGAACACCGAGATTGGCAACCTGCACTTCATTGCGCGCCGACTGGAGATTCAAAAGAGCGGTCTTGACGTCGAGCGCGATTTGATTTCGAAGATCCGCTTTTTGCTGCTCGAGTTTCTGGAGTTCCAGGTCGGACTTGGCCACCTGCGCCTTGATCCGGCCGCTGGTGAAAAGGGGCACGTTCACCGAGGCCTGATATTGGTAGGTCGGAATTCCATTGTTCACGGACGTTCCGAGGTACGCCCAGTCGCCGTCGAAGCGGAGAGAAGGCAAGCGCTGATACTGCGCGGACTGTTTTTCAAGCTTGGCGCTCTTTTCCCGCGCCTGGATCGCTTTCCACTCCTCGCGACTGGAAAGCGCCATGTCGATGCTGGGTTCCACCTCGGGCTGAGGCGTATCGAAAAAGCTCAGGGAATCCGCAAGCTCGACCTTCTGGCGCGGGTCGAGATTGAGAAGCTTGCTCAAGCCGAATAGTGCGGCATCGCGATCATTCTGAGCTTCAATCAGGCGTTGCTTTTCGTTTTGGAGTTCGACGTTGGCGCGCAGGGTGTCAATTCCAGTGCCGACCCCTTCCTTCTGGAGATCCGCGGCTTGGTCATAAAGCGCCTGAGCCAAATCAACGCGGGACTGAGAAGCGCCCACGTTGGCCACGGCGCGCAACGTGCCGATGTATTGCGAGACAACCAGCAGGATAACCTGCTCGCGAGTGGTCATGCTGTCCGCCTTGGACGCGTCCACGTTGCTCCGCGCAGCCTGGTATCTCTTCCAAAGCGAGAAATCAAAGACCGTGGTGCCGAAGCCCGGCCCCGCCGAAAAAATCTCGTACGGGCCGATGTGCCCGGGAAATGCAATGCCCGGAACCTGGACGAGCGGCTTTCCACCGAACTGCGCAAGGAGATTCACGCGGTTCGCCGAATCGGCCACATGTAGACTTACCTGCGGCAAAAGATCGGCTCGGGTAATGTTTTTGTCCTGGATGCTTTCCGTCGCATTCAAAACCGCGATTTGTTGCGCCGGGTTCTGCTTGATGGCGAGCGAAACGGCCTGCTCAAGTGTCAGACGAATAGTCTCGTTCGGCGCATGGGCGGGAAGGCCCGCGTCCTTCTGCTGCGCGTAAGAGGCAGTGGGGAGCCCGAACAAGGTGAACAGGACGACGTAGAAAATGATCGGCGCGCCTTTGGACCTCTTTGCGCGCTTGTCGTTGTCCCCCGTTGCGTCCTCACTCGGGTGCGAGATTTCGTCCACGATGGCCTGATTCAGACAGCCTTCGGCATGCAACTCCGCGCCGAGGCGGTGGATTTCGCGAAGCAGGACCTTGCCCGAATTGTCGATGAAGCTGACGCCGCAAAGATCGAGGAAGAACTTCTGCTTGGGCGACGCGGCGTAGAGCTCGCGCCAGCAGTGCTCGAGAGTAGCCACTTGGGGCCCGGCAACGCGGCCCTCAATGCTAAGGATGGTCTTTCCGCGTTTCGTTTCTGTAGTGATGCGAAGCATGGCAGTAGTCTCAGTCTCACGGATGGAGAGCAAACTTGGTGCCAGAGTTAGGGTTGAGTAAAATGCATCTAACATATTTATTTCCATATAGTTATGTTGTAGAGAGCCTATGAGCGCGCTCTCGTAAATGCCGCAATATGGTCATGTGCCGTAATTCGCAAGACAAGAAAATGACTATATTTAGTCATACACCCGCGTCTTCATAACCAGCGGCCATGAGCCAACACATGTGAATACGTTGGGATGAAGCAAAACGTAACAATGCTCTATCGAAGAACGATGTTAAGTTCTCGTGAAAATTTTTTCGCCACACGGTTTACGAAGACACCCCCTCCACCAATGTATCCACCATTGAGTGAATCAGTTGATCCCTGCCCACCCATGGAAAACCTTTGCAGTGGGTGATCAACAGCGAGGTCAGACCGTGAATTCCGGCCCAGAGGGTCTGACTGACCAGTTCGGGATCCGACTTCCGGAATTTCCCGGCGCTGATGCAGTCGTAAACGCAGCGGCGCATAAAATCGAACGTCTGCATTCCCGCCCCGTCCGGCTTGGAATGCTTCTCATGATCGAACCCCTCTGGGACGGGAATCATAAATGTGGCGCGGTAGTGGTGCGGGTTTTCCAGGCCGAATTTGATGTAGGCGATGAGTCCGCGCTTCAGCCGTTCGACTGGGTCGCCGGGGAGTTCCTGAATGCGCGCGAGGACATCCGAAAGCCGGGCAAAGGTTTCCTGGCAGACTTGTTCGAGAAGCTCGGCCTTGTCACGGAAATAGAGGTAGATGGTGGTAGGAGAGTATTCGATCTTTTCGGCAATGCGGCGCATGGAGACGTTTTCATACCCTTCTTTGACGAAGAGTTCGCTGGCCGCGTCAAGAATCTCCTGGCGGAGGAACTTCTTTTGCCGCGCTTTACGCTCTTTGACACCCATGGCTATTAACCTTGCTCACTTACTTAACTACGTTAACATAGCTCTTTGCCATTGTCAAAAGGGCCCTTCGGCGGCAGACAGGGTGATTCGGTTATTGCTTTAACAGCTGCACTCGTGGCCCTTCATGCACCGCGATCGCTTGCATTTCGATATGGCCGCCACGGAGAAGGGACGCCACCCCGATGAACTCGCGTGCGGGAAGATCCTTGTTGAAGTACGTTCGGTACGCGGCATTGAATTTGTCGTAGTAGGAAAGATCGGTGCACGCTACCTGAACATAGACGAGATCATCCATGGTAAAACCGGCCTGGGCCAAGAGAGTTTTGTAATGGTCGAGAAGCAATCTGATTTCGTCCTCGATCTTTTCTGGCGCTTTACCCGTTGTCGGGTCCAGGCCGATGCTTCCCGAGAGATAGAGCGTGTCGCCGACGAGAATGGCGTTGCTATAGGCAGCCTGCGGTAAATGGTTTGGCAGATTGATTGCGCGCCGTTTGGATTGCACCTCGGACTGCGAGAAAGCGCCGCGAGCGGCGAAAACTCCAGCTATCCCCAGAACGACAACGAGAAAGAGGACACGACGGTTCATGGATGACCTCCTGAAAACCATGAATGCAGAAAGTTGTTCGGCGGGGAGTCTAGACTGCCAATTGCGGAACAGCAAGGGAAAACAGGTTCTGCTAAGATGCACGTCCGGGCAGGAAGGAGAATGAGAATGAAACGTGGGTGGAAGAGATGGACGTTCGTGGCGTTGGCGGCTCTTGCGACAGGCTGTTCTGTGCCGGCTCAGAGCGATCTTGACGACAAGATCGACAGAAACATTGGAGACTGGGTCGGCACCTACAAGCAACTCCATGCAAATCCGGAGCTTTCCACACAGGAGAAAGAAACAGCCGCAATGGTGGCCAGCAGTCTGCGCAAGTTGGGCTACGAAGTGACGGAGCGCTTCGGGCAGTACGAGGACGCGAGTCTGACGTCCTACGGCGTGGTGGCGGTGATGAAAAACGGGCCGGGACCGACGGTGTACGTGCGCACGGAGCTTGATGCGCTGCCGGTGACGGAAAGAACCGGCTTGCCCTACGCGAGCAAGGTCATGGCGAAGCGGGCCGGCGGAGACGTTGGCGTGATGCATGCTTGCGGGCACGACCTGCACATGACGGTTTTCCTGGGCACGGCAAAGATGCTGGCGGAGAGCAAGAGTCAGTGGAGCGGCACGGTGGTAATGATTGGCCAACCTGCCGAGGAAATAGTTGCCGGCGCGGCCGCGATGCTGCGCGCCGGGTTGTTCACGAAATTCCCAAAACCTGATTATGTGTTGGCGCTCCATGACAATTCTTCCCTTCCCGCAGGCCAGGTGGCGTGGAGAGAAGGGCCGATGCTCGCGGGGTCAGACTCGGTGGACATTACCGTCCGCGGGTACGGTGGACATGGAGCGGTACCTAATGCCACCAAGGACCCGATAATGATTGCATCGGAGTTGGTTGTGTTTCTGCAGACGGTCGTGAGCCGGGAGATGGATCCGCAGACGCCGACGGTGGTCACGGTGGGTTCGTTCCACGCAGGCACGAAGCACAACATCATTCCTGATGACGCGCACCTGCAACTCACCGTGCGTACGATGACCCCGGAACAACGCGCGAAGGCGCTTGCGGCCATTACTCGGGTGACGAACGGAATCGCGGCGGCCGCAGGAGTTCCGGCAGAACGGGCACCGATTATCGAGGTATCGAATGTTAATGTGCCAGCGACGGTCAATGATGCCGCGTTGACGCAGAGAATTGCGGCGTCTTTGGAGAAAGCGTTGGGAAAAGAGAATGCGGTGCAAGGCAAGCCGATCATGGTGAGCGAGGATTTCAGCTTGTATGCTTTGAGTGAACCAAAGCCGCCGATCTCAATTTTCTGGCTGGGCGCGGTGGATCCTGCCAAGATCAAAGACGCCCAGGAGAAAGGGACGCGGCTGCCGAGCGTGCACTCAAGCGAATTTGCACCACTGCCGGAGCCGGCGATTCGCACGGGCGTGAAAGCGATGACCAGCGCGGTGATGGATCTTCTGAAAAAATAGTTGTGCGGGGGCGCGCCAGCCGCGTGTTAGTGGCCGATGGGATGAGAGGGCTAAGGTGAGCTGGGGGTGCTCAGAGGCGCAGAGGATTCCGCGGGCGCTTGCGGCTTGGCCTTTTCGCTTGAAGCGGAGACTTCCTTGACGATGGCAGCGGCACGGTCCTGACTAAACTTGCAGGGCGGATCGTAGATGCGGCATTGCGCGAGAGTGAATTTACAGCCGCAGGTACAATTCTCCGCGTTGAGTTTGTGGAGGACTATAGCGCGTTGCTCCGGCGTAAGCGCGGTCATGTCCACGCCGGGAAGCATGGTGGCGCGGTCGGCGTGCTTCAGGAAGATTTCGCCAGTGTCCTCGAAGGTTTCTACTTTGGCGGCAACGGGCATGCCGAGCAGGGCGCGCACTTCGGTTTCGTAGAGAGCGGGATTGTAGAGTCCGACGTGCTTCTGGACGATGCGGCCCTCGGTGTTGATGACAAACAGTGTGGGGAGCGCGCCAATTCCTCCATAGGCCATCCGGACTTCCGGCGAAGTGAGCGCCACGGGATAGTTGATGGATTCGTTTTTGACAACTTCGCGGACGACGCTTTCGTCATCATCATCGACGTCCATCCCGACAATCTGAAGGCGATCCTTATAACGGTTTTGAAGCAGGATGAGGCTCGGGATTTCCACGCGGCAGGGTCCACACCAGGTAGCCCAGAAATTCAGAAGGACCACTTTGCCTTTCAATGGTTCCAGGCTGAGGTCGTGCCCATCGAGGTCCTTGAGTTTGAAATCGGGAGCGGGGTCGGGGTCGCGCACGAAGCGGATCACGGGCAGTTGCGAATGCGTTTCCAAGGGGAAAAAGGCGATCGCGAGCGCGGCGAGCAGGCAAGCAAGTAGCATGAAACGGAAGGCCTGCGGCACTGGACGAATGTGCGTCATGAGGCTTTCATTAGAAGAACACAGTCTTAGGGGCAAGCCAAGGGTGGAGGAGCGGCGTGGTTCGTGAGTCGTGACTTGAGGCGCGGGGAGTGAACGGTTAGTTGCGCGTGTGTGTCAGCTGGCTTCTGAGGGTGACAGGCGGACGTCATGGCTGTGAGTGGGAGACCGTAGATAAGGAGCCGTGCCAAGTACGAAGACGCACGCTCAAAACCCGAGAGTGGGGCAACCGGCGACAAAAGACACGGGTCTGAAGACCCGCCACAACAAGAGAAGAGTTTAAATGGGGCGGTGGATGCCAAGTTTGCGCATGCGGGCCTGGAGAGTAGTGCGCTTCATGCCGAGAATGGCAGCGGCACCCTTGGGTCCGGCAATGCGCCAGCGGGTTTGACGGAGGACACCAAGGATGTGTTGGCGCTGGGCTTCATCGAGGGTATTGAGCGAAGACGGAGCCGGAGGCGGCAAGGAAGTGGGCGAAGAGGCGCGACGGCGTTCGGGAGACATTGGCGCAGAAGGAAAAACGGGAGAAGACTCCTGGAGTTCAGCGAGAGGAACGCGCAGTTCCTTGCCGGGGGAGAGTAGGACGGCGCGTTCGATGAGGTTTTCGAGTTCGCGGATGTTGCCGGGCCAGGGATAGTTGACGAGGGCGTCCATGACGTCGGCAGGAATGTAGGCGACAGTTTTGTTCAGGCGTCGGCTGAATTTCTGGACGAAGTAGCGGACGAGGAGAGGTACGTCCTCGGGGCGCTCGCGAAGCGCAGGAAGCTGGATGGGAAAGACGTTGAGGCGGTAATAGAGGTCGCTGCGGAATTTGCGCTCGGCGACAAGGGCAGCGAGATCGAAGTTGGTGGCGGCAACGACGCGCACGTCCACGCGAATGGTGCGGCTGCCGCCAAGGCGCTCGAATTCCTGCTCCTGGAGGACGCGAAGCAGCTTCGGTTGAAGCTCGAGCGGGAGGTCGCCGACTTCGTCGAGGAAGAGGGTGCCGCGATCGGCGAATTCGAAGCGGCCGATCTTTTGCGTAAGAGCACCGGTGAAGGCGCCGCGCTCGTGGCCGAAAAGCTCGGATTCGAGGAGCCCGGCGGGAATGGCGGCGCAGTTAACCTTGACGAAAGTGCGTTCACGGCGCGGGCTGAGATTGTGAATCGCGCGGGCGATAAGTTCCTTGCCCGTGCCGGTTTCGCCGAAAATGAGGACGGTGGTTGCGGCAGGCGCGGCGAGTTCTACTTGTGACAGGGCGCGGCGCAACAAGGGACTATCGCCGATAATTTCTTCGAAGTTGAATTCCGTGCGAATCTCTTCTTCCAAGTAGAGCTTTTCGACAGCGAGTTTGTCTTTGAGGCGATCGATTTCCTCGAAAGCCAGAGTGTTTTCAAGGGCGATGGCGACTTGTCCGGCCACTTGTTGAAGAAGTTCGACGTCCAGTGCGGAGAAAGCATCGGGATTACGGCTGGCAAAATTGATGGTGCCGATCGTGCGTGCATGGGTTGCAAGAGGAACGCAACAAACAACCTCGACGCCTTGATCGCGGAGAAAACGGCTGACGTCTGGGTGAAAGCGATCAATCTCCTCACGGCGTGCAACCAGGATCTGGCCGCGGGAAATGGCTTGGCCGGCCGGGGAGCCTTCTAATGGAATGGCGAATTCGGTTTTCGGTGCGGCCGCGGGAACGGGCAAATCAAGCGCATGAATCTTCAGGAGTCCGGTAGGCGGATCGACGAGGGCGAGGCTGGTGTAGTCATGCTGGACGACAGGCTTGAGGGAAGAGACGATCCCTTTGAAAAGATCCGCGATATCCCGGGTGCTGACGAGTAGGTTGTTGATTTCGAGGAGGACCTTGAGGCGATCGCGTTCGCGGGCGAGCTGCTCCTGGTAAGCCTGTGTGGTTTCATAATTGATGGCGTTGTCCACGGCTACAGCCACTTGCGCGGCGATGCGCTTCATGAAATCCATTTCGGCGTCGCTGATACCTTGAGGGACGTAACGGCCGAAGCCCAGCGCGCCAAGACGATGTTGTGCGGTGGTGAGAGGGAGAATGGCGATGGTGTGAACGCCCTCCTCCTGGATGCGCTGCATGAACTCGGGGTAGCGCGTGTCTTTGGACGTATCGAGAGAGACAAAGGGCTGCTGTGTCTGCCAGACCCAACCGGAAGGGGCTGAGTCCACGGGCATTTCGGTGGGACCTTTTATCTCCGAGACGTCGCGTGCCTCGAGGATACGGAGGCGCATGGTGTTGCGGACAGGGTCGTGGAGGATCAAGGTGAAAAAGTCGAAGGGCAGGACGGTATGCAGGCGCTCGGAGAGGTCGTGGAAGAGTACTTTGAGATCGCGCTGCTGGGCAATGGCTTCACTCACGTCGAGCAGAGCTTCCAGTTGGCGGCCGGAATGCTCGATCGGGGATGGAGCTTGGGAAGGGCGGGAAGAATTGGCGGAATCTGCCATGAAATGCAGAATAGCACTGCGTTTGCGGGGCTCACAACGGGCGGAGCGGGGCCGGAGCAGGCGCTGGGCATAGTAGTTTAGAGCTGCTATAGAGGGCGCGGGAGAGAATTCTCTGCCGTGCGGAGGCATGCTATCCTAAGTGTGTTGAAGGCCCGTAGCTCAGTTGGTTAGAGCGCTTCCTTGACACGGAAGAGGTCAGAGGTTCGAGTCCTCCCGGGCCTACCATTTTCAGTCCTGCCAATTTTCTACCTGCGATTTCCTGCCTGTGTTTATCATGGCCACACGGCTTTGCGCTATTCGCTCAAAAAGCGCATTCTGCTATCTCCCACCTGGAAAGCGCCGTACACGCCTACTCCCGTCGCCCCGAATTGGATGCCTCTACAAATTTCGATCCTCAGGACAATGAGAAGAAAGCGGCCAAAGTGAAGCGGGGCAAGAAATTTCCTGTGTGTAAACGCCACCACTTGAAGGACGAACTTGCCTCTTTGCTTAGCCTAAAAGCCTAATTTCAGACTAACCTCGTCACCCGGTAGGAGTCCGGTCGGCTAGCAGTGGCGGTATGGTTGGCGGAGAGCGGCGGTGCTTAGTTGCCTGTTCGTAACCGTAGCCAATCTCGATCAATAGCTTTTCGGACCATGGCCTGCCGAGGAATTCGATGCCCACCGGGACGCCGAGCGTGGCCGTCGGAGTTGGGGATGAAAATCCACCTGGTACGACGATGGAAGGAAAGCCGGTCACTGATCCAAGAGCGCCGTTGCGCTCCACCTGGGTCTCCCCAATAGGCACCACAAGCCGCTTCTGATGCGGAAACATTATGGCATCGAGTCGCTCGTCAGCCATGATTTTTATGACACGCTGCTGCAACTCGGAGCGCTTCTGAAGGCGCAGGCGATAGCTGTCGTCCATCTCGAGGCCTTGTGCTTTTTTGATGTTGTCTTCGATGTTCGGATGAAACTTGCCGGAAGAGACGATCTCCTCCAGCGATTTAACGGGCGTGTTGCCCGCGGCAAGATAAGCGTTGATTGCCGGCTTAAATTCGTACAGATGCACGCTGATATCAGTGGAAAGCTTTCCGCTATCGAGATCTGGGGTGTTCAGCTCGACTACCGTTGCGCCAGACTTCTTCAGATCCTCGACCGCTTGGCTCGCGATCCTATTGACCTCGTCGTTGATGGGTGCAATGCCGAAGAAACTGCGTAATACGCCGATGCGCTTGCCCTGCACACCATTGGCTTTCAGGAATTTCGTGTAGTCCTCCTCGGTATGGCCGATGCTCCATGCCGTCGCCGGATCGTTAGGGTCATAGCCCACGAGCACGTTTAACATCTTCGCTGCGTCAGTAACGGTGCGGGCGAGCGGACCAGCGGCATCCTGGGTGAATGAGTACGGGATAATACCGGCTCGGCTGACGAGACCGAGCGTCGGGCGAATACCCACGATGCTGTTCGCCGACGCTGGGGATCGGATGGAGTTGACGGTGTCGGTGCCAATGCCCGCAATCGCGAAATTGGCAGCCACGCCCGCGCCGGTACCACCACTCGACCCGCCAGGTGTGCGGGCTAGGTCATACGGATTGCGGGTCTGCCCTTGGATCGAGCTAACCGTTTCACCCCAGATCGCGAACTCGTGCAGGTTGACCTTAGCAAGGATGATTGCGCCCGCGTTGCGCAATTTCTGAGTAATTGCCGCATCGGTGACAGGAGTATATCCCGCCAGGCTGAGCGAGCCGCCAGTGGTCGGCATATCATTGGTGTTGACATTGTCTTTCAGCAGCACTGGGATTCCATGGAGCGGGCCGACGAACTTCCCGGTCCTGCGGAAATGTTCATCTAGCGCGGACGCCTCTTCCAGGGCCCGCGGATTGAGAAAGATCACCACATTGAGCTTCGGGCCCGCCTGGTCGCAGGCCCGGATGCGCTCCAGATAAGCCTGCACCAACCTTACGGATGTGAGAGCGCCGGACTTGTACGCCGCGTGCACATCGCTGATCGTGGCCTCATCGAGATGAAATGGTTTGAGTGAAGTCTGCGCACCAGCGCCGTGCGCCATCAACATGACCGTCCCAAACATCAAAAGGCGCATGAATTTCATATGAACTCCCATAGCGGGTAATCTTAATCGAACGGGGCTGGATACGCGCTCTCTGTCCGGTGCAATGTGTTACCTATGTCTCAGGCCGCTCATCAATTACCCGGCAGCTTGGTCCAAGTCTGCGATCCAATTTCTACGCTTGATTCCCTACCTGTGTTGCGCAGACCTTCTTGCCGGACGCCGCTGCACGGCGTAGAATCCCCCGAAACATAAGGCGCGCGAGGTGCCACCAGATTTTTTCGCCCTTTTGCCAGTCCGATGCGCGCCTCCTGGGAGGGACTTCTCGAAACGAACATCAGAACGTGCAGATTGGGCTGCGCGCAGAAGGAGCATCGTCTATGTCACTCCGCGGCAAGAACGCCTTGATCACGGGAAGCTCACGCGGCATTGGTCGAGGAATTGCGTTGAAGCTTGCTGAAAACGGTGTCAACGTGGGGATTCACTACTACCGAAACGAACCTGCAGCGAAGGACACACTCGAAGCGGTCCAAAAGCGCGGTTCTGACGGCTTCGTCATGCAGGCCGATATTCGTCGTCCAGAACAGATCTCGCGCATATTCGAAACGGTGAAGAAGCAGTTCGGCAAGCTGGATATCTTTGTGAGCAATGCACGGCCTGAGGCGTCTGAGTTCTTCTACCCACCAATGGACATCACATTGCAACAGTGGGATGCAGCATCTGATTCCCAAGCTAAGGCTTTCTTGATCGCAGTACGCGAAGCGAGTGGCCTCATGCTTGAGGGAGGAAGAATTGTAGCGATTACCTACGCTCAAGGAAGCCGCACAGGAAGTCTCCTGCCATGGGTGGGCATGGGTTCGGCCAAGGCGGCCCTGGAATCGCTCGTCCGCTATTTCGCCGTGGCACTA
>Ga0187780_10001059_pt1 | contig 20631 bp, 17 predicted proteins | sample 1015_Q2_SP10_20__FD_132429 | JGI IMG/M metagenome (GOLD analysis project Ga0187780, IMG submission 132429) | Tropical peat soil microbial communities from peatlands in Department of Meta, Colombia - 1015_Q2_SP10_20_MG | ecosystem: Environmental > Terrestrial > Soil > Wetlands > Peat | place...
CCGAACATCAGGCAGTAGGTCACGGCCGCGAACGGCGTCGGATCCACGTCCTCGTAGGGCACGGCGCCGTAGGTGTCCAGCAGCGGGCGGAAGGGCGTGGCAGCCGGCGTCGCGGCGAGCAGCGTCGGCGGCTCCTGGCCGCGCGGGGCCGCGAGCTCGACCAGCGACGCGTCCAGGTGCGCCAGACGCTCCTCAAGTCGCGCGAGCGCCGCGGCGGGCGCCCAGCCGACGAACAGCGCGAACTCGCCGTGCGCGACCGCGCTCGCGCGCCGGCGTTCGAGCTCCACCTCGCCGGCCAGCAGGTCGCGGGTGCCGTCGTGCTCGAGCCGCGCGAGGTCGGGCTCTCGCAGCGCGAGCGTGGGCACGGCACGCGCGCCTTGGCGGGCACGGTTCTCCACGCGTCGCAGCGCCTCCAGCGCCGGGCCCTCGCCGCCGCCCAGCGGCCCGGCGAGGTCGACTACGCCAAGCTCCGCGAGCGCCGTCAGCACCCCGCGCACGCGGCTGCTCGGCGTGACCACGGCCACGCGCCGCATCCGCGTCGGAAACGCTCGCTCAGGCACCGCCGCCGCCAAGATCCTGCATCTCGGTAGCTATACCGCGAGCGCCGGCCAGTGCCCTGACCGTGCGTTGCGCGTCGGCCGCGAGCAGCGCGACCGCGCCGAGCACCTCAGCTTGCGGCTGCTGCGCGCGCACCAGTAGGCGGGCGTCGCGTTCGACACGCAGCCACCAGTCGAGCTCCGCGCGCCACAGCTCGACCGGATCGTCGACGTCCGCGAGCGCCCAGCTCGCGTGCGCGGGCAGCGCCATGCGCAGCTCGCGCAACGAGTCGGCCGCCAGCGCGTCCCGCCCGATCCCGGGCAGCCCCCGCAGCTGCGCCTCGCAGGCTCGGTCGCCGGCCACGAACAGCTCGCGGGCGACCAGCAGGGCGCCGGCGCCAGCCACCCAGTCGCTCGCCTCGGGCGCGGTTTCCTGCACGCGCCGCGCCCACGAGACGCGCAGGCCAATCGCGATCTGCGCCGGCGAGGACCGGGGGTCGATCGCGGGCGCGGACGAGCTCGCTTTCAGCAGATCGCCCCACGCGGATGCCGCCAGCGCCTGGCTCAGCTCCTCGGTCGTGCGCGCCTGCTCGAGGCGCGGCCAGGCGGTCGCGAGCCCGCCGAGCACGAACGGCGGCGGCTCGCGCCCGTCGCCCGCGAGCGCCGCCAGGCGCGCGTCGATGTTCATGAGCTCAAAGCGAGCAGCCAGAGCGCGCACCAGGCCCACGCCCGCCGCCGGCAGCCAGCCGGCGAGGATCCGCAGATGCCACAGCAGCGTCTCCGCGACCGCGCGCTCGGCGGCCGCGAGATCGTCCTGCGCGCGCAGGCGCTCGCCATAGGCGCTGCCCACCAACACGCTCAAGCCCTCGGCGAGCGAGTCCGCGCTCGCGACCCCGCGCTCCAGCTCGGATCCCGCGCGGCGTCCGAGCAGCAGCCGCGCGCGCGTCGTTCCAGCCACCCAGCCCGGCTTCAACTCGACTGCCCCCCGACGCGCTGCAGTACCTCCGCGACCAGCGCCGGCGTGGACTCGCGCCCCCGCGCGAGCACGCGCGCAGCCTCACGCTCAGCCGCAGCCAGCAGCGCGGAGGCCTCGCGCTCGCACGCCGCGCGCCGCTCGCTCAGAAGCTCTGCCGCGACGCGCTCGGCCTGCTCTGCGGCTCCGACCAGGATGCGCGCGCGCTGCGCACGCATGTCAGCCTCGACGGCGGCCGCCTGGGCAAGCGCCGACTCGTGCTCCTGTCGTGCACGCGCCTGCACGGTGTCGAGCTCAGCGAACAGGAACGCGACCTCGCCGGTGAGGTCCGCGCCGGCTGAGGGCACGCTCAGCACGCCCGCGGGCGACCCGGGCGGGGGCTGCAGGCGACGCAGCCGCTGCAGCAGCACCGTCAGCGGGCTCACCAGTTACCCCGGGGGGCCCGCGGCGCCGTGCTGCTGCGCTGCGGCCAGGTAGGCGACGGCGTCGTCGAGCGTCGCGAGCTTTGGGTAGTCGCGCTCGGGGATCTCGATGCCGGTCTGCTCGTGAATCGCCACGATGACGTTAAGAAAGTCCATCGAGTCGAGGTCCAGCTGCTCGGATAGATCGGCCGCTGGATCGAGCGCTTCCGGGTCGATCTCCGGCGCCACCTGCGTCAGCGCTCCGGTCACGACATCGCGCAACTGCTGCTCGTTCATAGCTCCTCCGGTGTCTGTAGAAGACGGTCGATCAGCGCTAGCAGGCGACTGCCCGCATGCCCGTCGCTGGCGCGATGATCCGCCGCGAGTGTCGCGTTCACCGTAGGGCGCGCGCCGACCATCCCGTCGGCCGCCCACGGCCGCTCGCGGATGCCGCCGAAGCCGACGAGCGCCACCTGCGGCGGATAGATCACACCATGCACGAGGTCGACGCCCTGCTCGCCGAGGTTCGTCACCGTGATCGTCGGATCGGACATCTCCGAGCTGCGCAGCCTGCCGCTGCGTGCGCGTGCGACGAGGTCACGCAGGCCGGCCATCAGCTCATCGAGGCTCTTCTCGTCAGCGTCGTGCAACGCGGGCGCGATCAGGCCGCCGCCCCGCAACGAGATCGCCACGCCGAGGTGCACGCTCTCCGCGGCCTGGAAGCCGCCGTCGAGCCAGAAGCCGTTCATCGCCGGGGTACGTGCTACAGCGCGCGCAACCGCGCTGAGCAGCAGCACCGACGAGAGCAGGCGCTCGCTCACCGGCCGTTTGAGGTTCTCCTCGGCCAGCCACGCGAGCGCGCGGCTCATGTCGATCTGGGTACGCAGGTAGTAGTGGGGTATCTCGCGCTTGGAGCGCGCCATCAGCGCGCCGATCGCCTCGCGCATCGCCGTCTGACGCGCTGCCGCGGTGTCTTGCGCTGCCGCGGCCGCTGCGACCGCCTCGGCGCCGGGCCCAGGTGTCGGCGCAGCGACGGGCGCGGGCGCCGGCGGCGAAGCCGCGGCAGCGGGGGTGACTCGCCCGCCGGCCGCCAGTTCGACGTCGGCTTTCGTGATCGCCCCCTCGGGCCCGCTGCCCGCGACCGCGCCCAGGTCGACGCCGAGCTGGGCGGCCATACGCCGCGCCACCGGCGAGACGTGCATGCGGTGCTCCGCTGGTGCCGGTGTGGCGACCGGTGTTGCGGGGGCGGGCACCGCGGCCGCTGGCGTGGGGCTTGGCGCCGGAGCCCTTAGCGCAGGTGGCGGCGCGGGCGACGCTGACTCGGGCACACCGTCGCCCATGGCGGCGCGCACGGTCGCGAGCACCGTGCCGACCGGCACGCGCGTGCCCGCCACGACCAGCAACTCGTCGATCACGCCATCCTCAAAGATCTCGACTTCGATCTCGGCCTTGCTCGTGTCGACGACCGCCACGATGTCGCCGCGCTTGACGACATCGCCAGGCTTCACGCGCCACTCGAGCAGGGTGCCGGACTCCATGTCGGCGCCCAGCGTGGGCATGCGAAACTCAGACACCGCCAAGCATTCCTCGAACCGTCGCGGCGACACCCTCGGGCTGGGGCAGCGCCGCCTGCTCGAGGTGATGCGCGTAGGGTATCGGCACCTCGGCGCTGCAGACGCGCTCGACGGGCGCGTCCAGCTCGTAGAACGCCTGCTCCATGATTCGCGCGCTGATCTCGGCGGCGAGACTGCCTGAGCGCCAGCCCTCGTCGACGATCACCGCGCGGTGCGTGCGCGCGACCGACTCGAGCACGGCGTGGTGGTCGAGCGGGCGCAGCACGCGCAGATCGACGACATCGGTCTCGATGCCCTCGCCGGCGAGCTGCTCGGCGGCGGTCAGCGCGGTTGGCAGCGTGCCGCCGTAGGCGATCAGCGTGGCGTCGGCGCCGCTGCGGCGGGGCGCTGCGTGCTCGATGTCGACCGCCACGGAGCCAGCGTGGAGCTCGCCCTCGAGGTTGTAGAGCGAGCCGTGCTCGAAGATCAGCACCGGGTTGGGGTCTGCGAGCGCCGGCGCGAGCATCCCGCGCGCGTCCTCGATCGTCGCCGGCGCGAGCAGCTTCAAGCCGGGGATGTGCGCGAGCCAGCCCTCGAGGCTGTGTGAGTGCTGGGCGGCAACCTGGCGCCCGGCGCCGGTGGTCATGCGGATCACGAGCGGAATTTGAAACTGCCCACCGGACATGTGGGTGATGGTCGCGGCGTTGTTCATGATCTGGTCGAGCGCCAGCAGGCAGAAGTTGACCGTCATCACCTCGACGATCGGCCGCATTCCCCCCATCGCCGCGCCGATGCCGGCGCCGACGAACGCGGACTCCGACAGCGGCGTGTCGCGAATCCGCTCGGGGCCGAACTCGTCGAGCAGGCCTTTGCTGACGCCGAAGCAGCCACCATAGGCGCCAACGTCCTCTCCCATCAGAAAGACGCGCTCGTCGGCGAGCATCGCCTCGCGGATCGCCTCGCGGATCGCGTCCCGGTAGGTGAGTGTGACGGCCTGTGCGCTCACTCGGAAGCTCCCTCGGCGTACACGAAGCGCTCGAGGTCCTCGACCGGCTCGAGCGTCCCCGCCTCGGCGAAGTCGACCGCTGCCTGGATCTCCTGCGCGATCGAGCGCTCCAGGGCCTGCAGATCGCTGTCGCTCAGCAGCCCGGCGTCCTGCAACTGGGCGGTAAGCGCAGGGATCGGGTCGTGCTCGCGCCAGCGCTCGATCTCCTCCTTGGAGCGGTAGAGATCCGGGTCATACATCGAGTGCGCCCGGAAGCGATAGGTACGCAGCTCCAGAAAGCAGGGTCGGTCGCCGTCGCGAACCTCCGCGGCAGCGCGGCGTGCGGCCTGCTCGACGGCGACCACATCCATGCCGTCGACCGACCACGCGGTCATCTCATAGCTCGCGGCCTTCAGCGCGAGATCGGTCTCGGACTCATAGCGCTCGAGCGCCGTGCCCATCGCGTAGCGGTTGTTCTCGCAGCAGAACAGCACCGGTAGCTGCCACAGCGCGGCGAGGTTCATCGACTCGTGGAACTCGCCCTCGGCGACCGCGCCGTCGCCGAAGAAGCAGGCCGTCACGCGCCTGTTGCCGCGCAGCTTGTCGGCGAGCGCCAGGCCGAGTGCCAGCGGCAGCCCGCCGCCGACGATCGCGTTGCCGCCGTAGAAGTTGGTGGCCGCGTCGAACAGGTGCATCGAGCCGCCGCGCCCGCGCGAGCAACCCTCGACCTTGCCGTACATCTCGGCCATGATCGAGGCGGCCGACACGCCCCGCACGAGCGCGTGGCCGTGCTCCCTGTATGTGGCCACAATCGCATCCTCGGGCTCAAGCGCCTCCATCGTTCCGACCGCGACCGCCTCCTCGCCGATGTACAGATGCATGAAGCCGCGGATCTTCGCGGCGCTATAGAGCTCGACGCACTTCTCCTCGAAGCGGCGCACGCGCAGCATCTGCGCCAACAGGTGCACCGCGTGCTCGCGCTCAAGTGGACTCGTCTCGCTCATGAGCCTGCTTCGAGCGTCGAGACATCACCCTCCGGCAGCCCGAGCTCGCGCGCCCGCAGCAGCCGGCGCATGATCTTGCCGCTGCGGTTGTGCGGCACCGTGTCAAGCAACTCGATCTCGCGGGGCGCGACCGCCGCGCCGAGCCGCTGCCGCGCGAAACCCAGCAACTCGCGTCGCAGCTCCTCGTCGGCCTGGATGCCCGGCTTGAGCGCGACGAACGCCTTGACGACTTCGCCCGCGACGGGGTCGGGCTTGCCGATCACACCGGCTTCGGCGAGCGCGGGGTGCTCGAGCAGCGCGCTCTCGACCTCAAATGGTCCGATCAGATGACCGGCGGACTTGATCACGTCATCGCCGCGCCCGACGAACCAGAAGTAGCCGTCACGGTCGCGGCGCACGAGGTCTCCGGTCAGATACCAGCCGCCTGCGAAGCAGTTCTGGTAGCGCTCCTCCTCGCCGAGGTAGCCGCGAAACATCGACGGCCAGCCGGGGCGCAGCACGAGCTCGCCCTGCTCGTCCTCGTGCTCGACGAGCTCGAGCGTGCCGTCGGCGGCGAGTACCGCCCTGTCATCCCCCCCGCGCCTGGCGACCGCCGCCTCGATGCCGGGCAGCGGACGCCCCATCGAGCCGGGCCGCACATCCATCGAACGGTAGTTGGCGATCATGATCCCCCCGGTCTCGGTCTGCCACCAGTTGTCGTGCACCGGCTGTCCGAACGCCTGCTGGCCCCAGAGCACCGCCTCGGGGCTGAGTGGCTCGCCGACGCTCGCGATGAAGCGCAGCGCGCCGAGATCGTACTCATGGGCTACCTCCGCGCCGATGCGCATCAGCATGCGCAGGGCCGTGGGCGCTGTGTACCAGACGTTCACGCGCTCGTTCTGGAGAATCCGATACCAGCGGTCGGCCTCGAACTCGGCCTCGTCGATGATGCAGGTGACGCCGAGCGTCAGCGGCGCGATGATGCCGTAGGAGGTGCCCGTCACCCAGCCGGGGTCTGCCGTGCACCAGAACACGTCACCGGGACGCAGGTCGAGCACGGTGCGCCCGGTCGCGCGATGCGCGACCACCGCCTCGTGCACGTGGATCGCGCCCTTGGGCGTGCCAGTCGTGCCGCTGGTGAAGTGCAGCAGCGCCATGTCCGCCGGCGCGGTCCGCGCGATCTGGCAGCGATCGTCCACCGCGCTCATCAGTTGGTGAAAATCGCCGACCTCATCAATCGCCGCGATCTGCTCGGGCTCCCCGACGAGCAGCACGTGGGTGAGGCCAGGCAGCCGCGCGCGCAGCTCGGCGACCTTGCGGCGATACAGCGTCGGCGTGGTGACCAGCACGCGCGCATCCCCCAGCCGCAGCCGCTGCTCGATCGGCTCGGGCCCGAAGGCGGAGAACAGCGGGCAGAACACCGCCCCATGCTTGAGCGTGCCGAGCGCGGTGACGTACAGCTCGGGGATGCGACCAGCGAGCACGAACACGCGCTCGCCGCGCTGCACGCCGAGCGCGCGTAGCACGTTCGCGAAGCGATCGGTCTGCCGCTTCAACTCGGCGTAGGTCAGCTCCCGGACCTCCCCCTCCCCCCTCCGGGGACGATGCGGGGACGATGCGTAGTGCCTGCCGAGGAAGCGCAGTGCGACTGTCGCCGCGAGCGGCCCCTCGGCGTGGCGGTCGACCGCCTCATAGGCGATGTTCAGGCCGCCGTCGGGCAGGCCGGCGAGCTCGCTGCGTGCCTGCTCCCAGGAGAACTCCGCGCATGCCCGCTCGTAGTCGGCCATGTTCGCCACCTCAGAGCTCACACATTCGCCACTCACGGTCCACATTCCGTAGTGACGGTAGGGCTTGGCAGCGGTGCTCACATCGGGGTCGATCACGGCGAGGTCCACGTGGTTTCTACCGACGCGACAGACGGCACCCAACCACTACACGTTTACTGATGGCTGACCAGACACAGCCCACGCATATCGAACAGATGCACCAGCGCGCACGCGAGCGCGGCGTCAGTCGATGGCTATACACGCTCGTGCGAGCGCTGCTCACACCATTGCTGCGGATGTGGTTTCGAGTGCGCATCTCGGGCGTCGAGCACATTCCCGCGGAGGGCGCCGCGATCGTGGCGCTGAACCACAAGAGCTTCCTGGACGCCTTCTTCGTCGGGATCGCAACGCACCGGCACGTGCGCTTCATGGCCAAGACCGAGCTGATGCGGGGACCGCTGGGAGGGCTGTTCCTGCGGTTGGGCGCGTTTCCGGTGCGCCGCGGCGAGGCCGACGCCGACGCGATGCTCACGGCGCGGACGATCCTCGAGCAGGGCGGACTGGTCGTGATCTTCCCCGAGGGCACACGCGTGGAGGAGGCCGACGCGCTCGGCTCGCCCCACCACGGCGCCGGCAGGCTGGCGTTGCAGACCGACGCGCCGATCGTCCCAGCGGCGATCGCGGGCACGCAGCGGCTGTGGCTCGGGCCGCTGCCGAAGCCCAGGCGCGTACAGCTCACGTTCCTGCCCGCGATCGAGCCCCACGAGCTCGCCGGGCAGGCGGACGCGGTCAGCGAGATCATCGATCGCCGCCTGTGGCCGTCCGTTCAGAGTGAGTACGGGCGTCAGCTCGCCCGTCCGGGCATGATCCTGGCGGGGCTCACCGCCGTCGGGCTCGGCGCTTCGATCATGGCTCGCCGCCAGACGCGGGCTGCGGCACTTCACCTGCTCGGCGTGGTCGAGCCGCGCAAGGTGCGCAGGCACAAGGCGCGAGCGCGGCTGCGCGAGCAGCTGCGGCACCCATGGTTGGCTGCGCGGAGCCTGCGGCTACGTGGGCGCCGGCGCTGAGAGGCTGTCCGCTCAGCGACTGATACGGCGGGCTCGACTTATACGGCGGGCTCGATCAGCCCGTAGTGACCGTCGTAGCGCATGTAGATCACGTTGCCGCGGCCGCTGTCAGCGTCGAGAAAGAACATGAAACGGTGGCTGAGCGCGTTCATCTCCGAGATCACCGTCTCCAGCGTGATCGGGTCAGCGTGTCGGCTGCGCTCGCGCACGAGACCGTCGTCCTGCGGCGTCAGCTCGTCCGTGCCGCCCTGCTCGATCAGCCCGATCCGCTCGTCATCGCGCCGGTAGACGACAGCGTCAGTGTCGCCCTGCGCGTCGCGGAAGAGGTAGAAGGCGTGGTCGAGGTCGAGCATCTCGGCGACGGCCTGCAGCGGGTCCAGCGGCTCGAGCGCGAAGCTCTTGCGGCGTATGACCTGGCGCTCCTGCGCAGGCCGCGGAAAGTACGCGGGGCGGGGTGCCGACCATATGCCGTGACGCCACTCTCCGGGCGCTGACCCCGGCGCCCGTCGGCGCAGACGCTCACGCCGGTCGCTGAAGTCGTTCAGTTGGCGCTCGAGCTGATCGGCCAGCTCGCCGATCGCCTGCGGCATCGTCACGGCTGCGACGCGACCACACACGCGCCGACCATTGACGAGCAACTCGGCCTCGGCGCGCGCTGGACGCTCAAGGCGCGGGTTAGACTCGGCTCTGAGCATCACCCGCGCTCCCAGCACGGGATCGTGGACCCGCTCGTCGAGATGCGCGAGACGCTCGCCAGCGAGGCTTACCTCCTCTTCGGAGACGGTCCCCTTGGTGGTGACGTCGACATCGATCACCCCACCAGCTTGCTGCAGACGCCAGCGCGGCGCATCCGCACAGACAACGCGACTGGGCACAGGGCAAACTACGCAGCGGCGTGGCTGCGCCGAGCTGCTTCGAGTGCGGCGTGACGCTGTGCGGCAACGAGCGAGCGCCCCGCGAACAACAGTCCGGTGTCCAGGTGTTCCTGGACTTTTTCCAAGCTGTGCCCGCCGGGGTAGATGGCGCTCCCGGCTTGCGCACCGACAGCACGCAGCTCGGCGGCGAATTCGGGGTCCTCGGCGGGAACGGCGACCGGGTCCGCCGCCGCGCCGTACAGGAACGCGTGCAGCCCGAGTCGCGCAATGACCCCTCGATCCGCGTGCAGTGGAGCTTCGAGGTTGTTGAAGAAGCCGAGCCAGCTCTCGACGACAGCGAAGCGAAGCGGGTTTGCCAATGCGACGTTCATCGCGCCGAAGCCACCCATCGAGCTGCCCGCGATCGCGCGCGCCGCGCGGCTGGGGATGGTCCTGAGCATCCGGTCGACCAATTCCTGGACTTCGATCACGTAGGTCGCGCTGTGTCGCCTGCCCAGGTCTCGCCAGTTGTTCAGTCCGGGTCGATCCTGAACCATGACCGCGATCATCGGCGGGATCTTGCGAGCGACGATCAACCGATCGAGGCTCCGCTGTATGCCGATTTCCAGGAACGCGTTTGCGTGCCCGTTGCGGCCATGCAGCAGATACAGCACCGGATAGCGGCGGGTTGTACTCGCGTAGCCCGCGGGCAGGTAGACAAAGAACGATCCCTCGCCAGCGAGCGAGGAGGACTGAAAGCTCGTCCACTCGATCGAACTGCCTGCACGGTCGCTGCTGACCGGCTGTAGCGCCGGCAGCGGCGGCAGTAGATCGGGCACGGCAGCGGTCGCGCTCGGCTCAGGCGCGCCACCAGTTGGCGTGCTCCCATCGACGCTGGCCAGCCGCTCGAGCGTGATCGGGCCGCCCAGCGCAGCAGCCACGCACGCGGCTGCGAGCGCGCTGAGCAGTGCCCCGACAGCAAGTCGCCAAGCACGTGAACGCTCTGCCTGCCACGACACGCGACCGGCAGATACGCTCGCCGCCGGCTGCAGGCGAGGGGGCAACGCAGGGACCCAGGACGGTGGCGTAAAGTCGCCCGCTGCCGCCACCCGTCCAGGCCAGCTCCAGTCGCCCAGGCCCTCCAGCCACAGCTGCGTTCGCGAAGATCTTGCGCCAGACACCATCCGCAAGATTGAACGGAAGCTGCGGGCCGTAAGGCAACCCCTGCATGAACGCGCCCATGCGAGCCGCTCAGGCCCTCGCTGGCGTCAGTGCACAGCGGCGGCGGACGGCGTCGTGGTCGGTGGCACCGCAGCGGGCTTCATCACGATCGACCCTGGTGGCAGCGGCGCCTTGACCCCCTCGCCTTTGCAGTCGTTGGCGCACGACACGTACACGGTGTGAAAACCGAGCAGCTGTGGCACCGTCTCAAAGCGGTAGCCACGGTGTTTGAGCGCCTGGATGATGTACGGGTAGGCTGCGAGCGTCTCGCCGCGCGGTCCGCCGCCATCGTGTGAAAGGATGATCGACCCGGGCTGCACCTGCGCCAGCACGCGCTGCTCGATCGCGCTCGTCCCGGGCAGCGCCCAATCGGTGGGGTCGACGTTCCACAGGATCGTCGCCAAGCCGAGCGACTTGGCGGCGTCGACCACAGACTGGTCCTTGTCGCCATATGGGGGTCGGAACACGCACGGCGTGTAGCCGGTCAGTCCGCGAATCGCGAGGATCGTCCGGCGAAGCTGCCCATACACTTCGCCGCTGCTCAACAGCTCGAGATCCGGGTGGGTGAAAGTGTGGTCGCCGAGCGCGTCGCCGTCGCGCAGCTCGCGCCGCAGCGTCGAGCGGTACGCACTCGTCACCTGGTCGCCGATCATGAAGAACGTCGCGTGCACGTGCTGTGCCTCGAGCATGCGTACGAATGCCGGCGTGATCGCTGCCGGCCCATCGTCGAAGCTGAGCGCGACCACTTTGCGCCGCGGTCCATTGGTGTAAGCGACCGCTGGACCACGCCGTACGCAGCCGATCGGCCGATAGCTCGCCGGCCCCGGAGCCGGCGACAGCGCCGGCCCCGGAGCCGGCGACGGCGCCGTCGCCGGAACGCCGCCCACAGCCGTGGCCGCTAGCAGTGTGACCACATGTCCGAGCTTCACCCGACGAACGCTAACTACCACCGTCGCACAGCGCGACTGTGCCCGAGCGCCAGCCGTAGATTGCCTCGCGCACCTCGGTCTCTACCTCCTCGCGCAACGGCCCGACGCTTCTGCGTCTGCGCCGTGCGCCGCGGTGCGAGCCGATCTCGTATGCGCGACTTGCCGGGCTGCCGCATTCCGGGCAGCTGTGCACGTTGCTGTGGAAGCCAACCCCGCAGGAATCACAGTAGACATAGGCCACGATTGCTCACCTCCTCCCTTAACGCTCAGTGCGGCGTCGCGCCTCGACGTTCGCAAATTCGTCACGATTTCACTGTTCAGCGTACGTCCAGATCTTGGGCGCGGCATCAGTGACTCTCACGTCCCACACACCGTGAAAACTACGGAGGGCTCCCACCTGCTTCCGTCGAGATCCGCAAAGAGGTGCTGCCCCTTTCGATCACCCCGGACACGACCAGCGCTTCGCCGGTGAGTGGCTGAAAGCCCACCAGACCGGAGCGGCCCGTGATGTTTTCGCCCGTTAGCTTCACCGCGAGCGCGAATCGCCCGCTGCCCCGCCGCAGCGACGCGTAGACCGAGCCGATGCCGGAGGTCGAGTGGCTGACGTCAAACCACGAGACCAGCAGCGCCCCGCCGGGCCCGGCGACCGCATCGTCGAGGGCCGCGCCGACCCACGAGTCCGACAGCGGCGTCCACAGCCCGATGCCCGCCGCCGTGAGTTCGGCGAGCTTGACGATCGGCGCGCCTTGTAGCCCGCCGGTCCATACGAGGTAGACGCGGCCGAAGCTGTCGACCAGCGGAATGATCCCCGCCAAGCCGTCCTGCACCGCGCCACCCGGGGCACTTTGGGGGATCTTCGAGCGCTCGAATGCGAACGCCCGCCAGTGCCCGTCGGGCGCCTGGCGAGCCGCGCCCGCGCGCAGCACGGTCGCGCATGCTTCGCAGCCGCTGGCGGTCTCCCAGGCAAGCACGACCCTCCCCGACGGTGCGATCGCGGCGCTCAGCTTGATCGTCGGCACAGGCCGCGCGGGCGTCGGCAGGCGCAGCACCTGTGTTGCGGCGCCCCACCCGCCGTGGGTGGTGCGCGTCCGCGCGTACAGCTCGCGGCGTTCGATCCACGCGAGCACGCGCTTGCCGCGCATGTCCAGGGCCACGGCGAAGGGGTCTCCGGCCAGAACCCGTCCAGGCAGCGTAAGCGGCGCGGAGAATTGGCCTGCGGCCACGCGTTCGACCACTCGGTAGCGTCCGGCGTGCACCCACGCGACGACAGCATCGCCGCGCGCGTCCGTTGCGGACTCGGGCGGGCTGCCGTTCTGGTCGAGCACCTTGACGGGGCCGAAGCCGCCACTGGCCAAGCCGTCCGCGTAGAGCACCTGTACGCGCGAGACCGTGCCCGGATATCCGCCGCAGCAGGGGATCGAACCAGGTGGAGGAGTGCCGCCCTTGGCGGTGACAGCTTCTGCGCCGATCAGCAGCGCACGCCCGTGCCCGTAAACCTGAAGTTGCTCGATGGCCGTGAATGGCGGACCTGGCGCCGGGCCCCAGATACCGTTCGCCGCGCGCAGCTCGCTGCCGTCGAACGGCCGGGGAGGCTGTAGCGCATATGGGTTGCCGCCCCACAGCAGCAGACCGTCGCCGGCTGGGTCAAACGAAAGCGCCGCCGGCGCGACCGCGCCGGCGGGGGTTAGCGTTTCCGTACGCCAGGCGCCGGTCGCACGCGCCGCGCCGATCAGCAGCCACACCAAAGCCGCGAGTGTCCACGCCGCGCCCCAGGCCAGCAGAAGACGCTCGTGCGATCCGCGCCGGCGCGAGCTTGACCCTGTCGGCGAGCTGTTTGAGGCCCATGTCATGCAATGAAACTACGTGCGAGCGAGCGCCCGCGACAGCGTGTAAATCACGCTCCACGTAGCGGAAGAGCACGGGTGCGGTTAACCCGCATTACTTCGCGTGACTTGCCACGATGACCGCGGCTCGTTGGGCCGTCAATATGGTCCACAGAGAGCGTGAGTGTTTCCGAACGGGAACGACCGCCAAACCGGCCAGCGGCCTTGAGCCGCGATGCCGAACGGCACTCACGCTCTCCCTTTTTCTCGCCGTACGAATCGGCCTGGTGGCGGTGGATCTACGCCGCCCAAAGTCTACTGCGCCAACGCCGTGTGATCCAGCGTCGGGCACTGGCGATCGAGCCAGCCGACGGCCAGGCGGCTGACCTGCTCGAGCGCGCCGGGCTCCTCGAACAGGTGCGTGGCGCCGGGCACGATCGCGAGCTCGCTCGGACAGTGCAGCCGTCGCTGCGCCTCGCGGTTGAGCTCGAGCACTTGCGTGTCCGCGCCGCCGACGATCAGCAGCGTCGGCGCGCGTACCTGACCGAGTTTCCGCGCCAGGTCCGGACGGCCGCCGCGCGAGATCACGGCGCACACTCGATCGCCCAGCTCGGCGGCGGCGGTCAGCGCCGCCGCAGCGCCCGTGCTGGCGCCGAAGTATGCGAGCGCCAGGCCGGCGCACTCCTCGCGCCTGGCAAGCCATGCGCTGGCCACGACCAGCCGTGAGGCGAGCAGCTCGATGTCGAACACGTTCGCACGGTCGAGCTCCTCGCTCGCCGTGAGCAGGTCGAACAACAATGTCGCGTAGCCCGCGTCGGTCAGCGCCCGAGCGACCTCGCGATTGCGCGGACTCAGGCGGCTGGAGCCGCTGCCGTGCGCGAACGCGACGATCGCCCGCGCGCCCATCGGGACGTCGAGATCGCCCAGCAGGGGCACGTCGAGGCCGACGTCGATCATCACCCCAGAGGACTCGGGCGCCCGTTCCCCGGCGCTCGGCAACGCCGCGTCGCTCTCTACCGGCCAGCAGCGCTCGGCCGCCTGCGCCATCAGCATCACGACTTCCTCGTCGCTGGTCGGCGCGAAGTCCTCATACCAGAGCCCCACCGCCCAGAGATCCTCGGGCATCTTGGCGCAGACGATCTCGTCAACCGCGCCTCGCAGCGCCTGCACCGAATCGGGAGCGCCGACCGGCACCGCGAGGATCACACGCGCGGCGCCGCGCCCCCGCACCGAGCGGATCGCGGCGTGTGCTGAGCGGCCCGTGGCAAGACCGTCGTCGACGAGGATCACCGTGCGCCCGCTCAGCACAGCGGGCTCACGCCCGCCACGGTAGCGGCGGCCGCGCTCAGCAAGCTCGTCGGCAACGCGCGCGACAAGGGTTTGCACATGCGCGTCGGTAAGGCCGAGCGCACGTGCGGCCCTGCTGCTGAGGACGTGCACGCCACCCTCGGCAACCGCGCCGATCGCATACTCGGGGTTCTGTGGCGCTCCGATCTTGCGCACGACCGCCACATCCAGTGGCGCGTCCAGCGCGAGCGCCACCTCGGCGGCCACAGGCACTCCGCCGCGCGGCATGCCGACGACCACCGGATGCTCCTCGCGAAAGCGCTCGAGCAGGCGGGCCAGGCTCTCGCCGGCCTCGCGGCGATTCCTGAAGGCGCCCTCTGGCGGCGCCAGCGCCGGCGGATCCTCGAGCGTCCTGACCGCGCCTGTGCGTATATCGCCCATTTCGCCTGCCCGCTCAGCGCCCGCTCAACACGCGCACCGCGCCACCGGTCTCCGCATCGCGTGCGCGCGCGCCCTCGCGCCAGGGCGTCAGCCGCCGCTCGTGATCGATGCGCAAACGGCGGCGTGCGGCCGCTTGAATCGCTCGCTCATAAACCGCTTCATAGCCAGCGGCGACGATCGCGACGTCATAGCGGCTGGCGACGCTTTCGCGGCAACTCAGCGGATCGATCTGCGCCAGACGCTCCACGGCGCCGGCCATCTCGCGCTCGTCGGTGACATGGAAGCCGTTCTCGCCGTCAATCACGATCTCGCTCGCGGCGCCTTCGGGGAACGCGAGCACCGGGGTTCCGCACGCGAGCGCCTCGACCATCACCATGCCAAACGGCTCGGCCCAGCGAATCGGCATCAGGAAGGCGCTGGCGTGCGCGAACAGTCGCACGCGCCGCTCGCCGCCGACCTCGCCCGCGTACACGACCCGCTCCCCGTCGATGAGCGGCTCGATCTCGCGCGCGAAGTAGGTCTCCTGGCCGGGCTGCACCGGCCCGGCCAGCACGAGCCGAGCGCCGCAGGCGCGCGCGGCGGCAATCGCGCGGTGCGCTCCCTTGACCGGATCCATGCGCCCCATCCACAGCAGGTAGTCCTGCTTGTCGAGCTGCAGCGGCCAGTCCTCGACGACGACCGGGTTGGGGACGATCGCGCTCGCCCGCACGCCATGCGGCGCCTGCTCGAACTGCGAGTGGCTGAGCCCCACGAGGCTTGCCTTGTGCCCATGTCGGGCATAGAAGCGCTGTGTCTCAACGGTGAACGGGCCATGCACGGTGTGCACGACAGGCGCGCCGGCGCGGGCGGCCATCGCGAGCGCCGTAAAGCCGGAGTGATCGTGGATCACATCGAATGGCTCCCCTGCGCGGGCCGCTCGGTCGATCTCATCCCACGCACACGCGACGTGGTCGCTCTCGTGCAACGCCGAGCCGATCGTGTCCTCGTGTGCGCTCTCCAGCGGCGTGAGCACTCGCGCGCTCGAACTCGACCCCGGCGCGGCGAACAGCGTTACATCGTGCCCCCGTGCGACCAGCGCCTCGCACAGCAGCCAAACGACCGCCTCGATCCCCCCGTATCCCGATGGCGGCACCGAGATCCACGGCGGAGCGACCACAGCGATGCGACGGGCCGGGCGAAACCGCGAGGCATGCGTGGGAACTGGCACACGGCCAAGCTAGATGGAGCTCATCACGACGGCATCGGGGATCAGCCGCAAACGCGCGCGCAAACTACGTATGGCGGGCTTTCTACGGATCGCGCATGAGGCAGCTTCCCGATGCCGGCCGAGAGAGCCGCGGGTAGCTTCGCAGGCATCGGTTTCAACTAGCCAAAGGAGACGATCTCAATGCCTGGAGTACTGACCCGATGGGAACCATTCACCGAGCTCGGTGAGCTGCGCGGGCGCTTCGACCGCATCTTCGACGAGCTGCTCGACGGCGGCGAGCGCACATGGACTCCGGCGGTCGACGTGGTTCGCGAGGGCGACAACCTGGTCGTACGCGCCGATGTCCCGGGCATCAAGCCCGAGGAGGTCAAGATCGAGGTCGAGGACGACATCCTGACGGTCTCGGGCTCGCACGAGGAGCGCAAGGAGGAGAAGGACAAGGACTACCTGCGCCGCGAGCGCCGCTACGGCTCCTTCCAACGCTCGATGGCGCTGCCGGCCGGCGTCGATGCCAAGAAGATCAAGGCCAAGACACACGACGGCGTGGTCGAGGTCGTGATCCCACTGCCGAAAGAGAGCCAGAAGGAGAAGGTCAAGATCACGCCCACGGCGGCCTAGATCTCGGCTCGACGGGGCCGGCTCGGTCGCGTGCCGTCCCAATCGCTCGCGCGTCGCTTCGAGGCGGTCGTGTTCGACTGGGACGGCACGGCGGTGCCGGATCGCGGGTTTGACGCGTCCGCGGTGCGCGAGGCGGTCGAGGCCGGCTGCAAGCTGGGTCTCGAGCTGGCGATCGTCAGCGGCACCCACGTGCAGAACATCGACGGGCAGCTCGCGGCCCGCCCGCGCGGTCCCGGCGAGCTGCACCTGTTGCTCAACCGCGGCTCTGAGACGTTTCGCGTCGCAGCGCACGGGCCTGAGCTCGTGGCGCGCCGCGACGCCAGCGAGCGCGAGCTGGCCGCGCTCGACCGCGCGGCCGAGTTGGCGTTGGGGCGGTTGCGCGGGCAGGGGCTGAAGACGCGGATCGTCTCGCAGCGACTGAACCGGCGCAAGATCGACCTGATCCCGGAGCCGCGCTGGGCCGATCCCCCCAAGGCGCAGATAGCGCAGCTACTGGACGCCGTGGAGGCGCACCTGCGCGCCCACGGGCTGGACGGCCTACGCGCCGCTGTGCAGTTGGGCGAGGCGGCGGCGCTGGAGGCAGGACTCGCGCATGCTCGTGTGACGAGCGACGCGAAGCACATCGAGATCGGGCTGACCGACAAGTCCGATGCGGCGCGCTGGTATTTCGCACACCTGTGGCAACGCGGGATATACCCGCAGCAGGTGTTGATCGTAGGTGACGAGCTCGGGCCGCTCGGCGGCCTCGCCGGCAGCGACTCGAAGCTGCTGATCGACGAGGCCACGGGCGCCAGCGTGGTATCGGTCGGCGTCGAGCCGGCGGGCGTCCCCGCGGGCGTGATCGCGCTCGGCGGCGGGCCGCCAGCGTTCCTGGCGCTGCTGCGCGGCCAGCTCGAGCTGCGCCACGCGGGCGCGCTGCCGATAGTCGCATCCGACCCGCGCTGGACGCTGCGCATCGAGGCCGTCGACCACATGCGCGAGCGTGCGCACGAGTCTCTTCTGACTATCGCCGACGGCACACTCGGTACCCGCGGCAGCCTGCTCGTCCCCACGCGCGGCTCCAGGCCCGCGGTGTTCATGTCCGGCGTGTATCGCGGCCACGGACAGCGCTCGGAGCTCCAGCCCGCGCCGCACTGGAACCAGCTAGTGGCACCCGAGTCGGAGAGCGCGGCTCAGCCGGCTGACGCGAGGGCGCGAGAAGCGACCGGCGCGACTGCGAGCACCGTCCGCACGCTCGACCTGCGCGCCGGCCTGCTCGCACAGCAAGCGCCGGGCGACCTCAGCGCGCTGGCGTTCTCCTGCCTAGCGCAACCGGGTACCGCCGTGCTGCGTGCGCAAGGGCCGCGACGTATGCTCGAGCGAGCTCCGCCGCTCGCGGCCCCGTCAGGTGTGCAGCTCGAAGGAGGCGCCAACCCAACGCGAATGCGCATCGCGCTCGCTGACAGCACGCTCGAAGCCGCAGCCGTGCAGGCGGTGAGCGGCGCGCGCGAGAGCGCCGCGCTGGAGCGCATCGCCGCATACGTCCTCACAAGCCGCCAGCGGGACCCCGCGTCGGCCATGCACCGCGCGCAGCGAGCGCACGCCCTGGGCAGCGAGCGGCTGCTGATCGACCAGCGCCGCGCCTGGGCACAGCGATGGGAACAGGCCGATGTGCGCATCGACGGCGACGAGCAGCTGCAGCTGGCGGTTCGCCTGGCGCTCTATCACCTGATCGGCTCGAGCGCCTGCCACGGGCAGGCTGCGGTCGGCGCGCGCGGCCTGTCGGGCTCGGGCTACCGCGGCCACGTGTTCTGGGACAGCGACGTGTTCGTGCTGCCGTTTCTCGCGGCCACCCACCCACCGGCGGCGCGCGCGATCCTCGAGTACCGCGTGCACCGACTGCCCGCAGCGCGGGCCGCGGCACGAGCCGTCGGCTATCGCGGCGCGCGCTTTGCCTGGGAGTCGGCGGCCAGCGGGCACGACGTGACCCCGCGCAGCACGCGCAACCGCGCCGGGCAGACGGTCGCGGTCCACACAGGCCAGCGCGAGGAGCACATCGTCGCCGATGTCGCCTGGGCCGCCGGCTGCTATCTGGACTGGAGCGGCGACCGAGCCTTCCGCGATGGACCGGGCAAGCGACTGCTGGTCGAGACCGCGCGTTACTGGGCCTCACGCATCGAACGCGATCGCGACGACAGCGGCCGGGCGCACATCCGCGATGTGATCGGCCCCGACGAGTACCACGATCTGGTCGACGACAACGCCTACACGAACGTGATGGCGCGCTGGAACCTGCGCCGCGCCTTTGACGCGACGAGCGACCGCGAAGTCGACGCGGTCGAGCGCCGGGCTTGGATGGAGCTCGCCGAGGCGCTGGTCGACGGCTACGACCCCCGAACGCAGATCTACGAGCAGTTCGCCGGGTTCTTCGCGCTCGAGCCGCTCGTGATCTCCCAGCTCGCGCCGACGCGCCCGATCGCCGCCGACCTGCTGCTCTCGCCCGAGCGCGTGCGCGACGCACAGGTCGTCAAGCAGGCCGACGTGCTGATGCTCCACCATCTCGTCCCCGACGAGCTCGCGCCCGAGTCGCTGCGGGCCAACCTCGAATTCTATGAGCCGCGCACCGCGCACGCGAGCTCGCTCTCGCCCGGGATCCACGCCGCGCTGTTCGCGCGCGCCGGCATGCTCAGCGAGGCCGAGGGGGCGCTCTCGCTGGCCGCGCGCATCGATCTCGACGACGTCTCCGACTCGACCGCGGCTGGTGTTCACATCGCCGCGATGGGCAGCGTCTGGCAGGCGCTTGCCTACGGCTTCCTCGGAGCCCGCCCGGACGGCGAGACGCTGCGGCTCGATCCGTGCCTGCCCGCCGCCTGGGAGCTGCTGGAGCTGCGACTGCGCTTCCGCGGGGTCGGGCTGCGTGTGCGGGTGACGGCCGAGGAGATCGAGCTGCGCGCCGAGCGAGCACTCCGCGTCAGCCTCGCAGGCGCCGATCCCGTCGTCGTCGACGCGAGCGGATGGCGCTGTTTGGGCGCCCATGTGGCGTGACTCGCGACGTTCGAGCCTACGATGACTCTGTCCGATAACTAGGGCGTGGCCGCGAGAAAGCAGAGCGTGAGGCGCAGGATGGACGAGCAGGCCGCCAAGGCCGTCGTGACCCGCGAGGTGCTGAGCCCCCGCGGCGAGCCGTTCGAGGTGCTGGGCAGGGCCGGACCGATCAAGCGGCGCGGCGCTCCGCCGATTCCCGCCGAGGCGCGCGAGGAGCTAATCGTGCTCAAGGACGCCGGGCTGTTCGTGTGCACGCGCACCGACGGCGACATCGCTCCCGCGCGAGCCTCCGGCGAGGGTCTGTTCGCCAACGACACGCGCCACCTCTCCGAGCTGCACCTGGAGATCGGCGGTGCACGGCCCGTGGCCCTCTCACGCACCGCCTTCGACGATCGCGTGGTGCTCGATGCCACCAACGCGACGCTCACCAATGGTTCCAGGCCACCAGTGCCACAGCTCTCGCTGAGCATCACCCGCGAACTGACCGTCGCGGCTGGGCGCTTCTACCACGCGCTGCGGCTGCGCAGCTTCCTGCGCGAGCCGGTGGCGACCTCGGTGTCGCTGACCCTGGCCGCGGACTTCGCTGACATGTTCGAGGTTCGCGGCGCGCCCCAGCGCTCGGCCCGCGGGCACGCGCTGGCGCCGAAACGCACGCAGCGCGGGCTGACGCTCGCTTACATGGGCGAGGACGATGCCTTCCGCGAGACAGTCGTCGAGCTCGACCCGCCCGCGGCCGAGCTCGAACTTGGGCAGGACAGCGGCTGCGCCCGCTGGGAGATCGTGCTCGAGCCGGGCGCTCCGCTGGAGATGCTCGTCACCGTCGAGCCGTCGATCGACGGGCGGCGGCGCCCGCGGCGGCGGCTTACGACCGCCGCCGGCGAGCTGCGCGAGATGGAGGCGAGCTGGTGCTCTCGATGCACGACGATCGACAGCGACAACGAGCGCTTCAACAGGGTCACAGCG
>Ga0187780_10001060_pt1 | contig 20619 bp, 17 predicted proteins | sample 1015_Q2_SP10_20__FD_132429 | JGI IMG/M metagenome (GOLD analysis project Ga0187780, IMG submission 132429) | Tropical peat soil microbial communities from peatlands in Department of Meta, Colombia - 1015_Q2_SP10_20_MG | ecosystem: Environmental > Terrestrial > Soil > Wetlands > Peat | place...
GAAAACGACGGCCCCAGCATGCTTTCCTACGCGGCAACCGGCTCGCGCTACGGTGTTGGATTTTTCATTCCCTTTGTCGCGCTCACGTTCTTCATGGCGCTCATCGTTCAGGAAATGACCGTGCGCCTTGCTTCCGCCACACATCGCGGCCATGCCGAATTGATCTTTGACCGCTTCGGGCCGTTCTGGGGCTGGTTCTCCATGGTCGATCTGGGCATCGGCAATTTCCTGACGCTCATCACCGAATTCATTGCCATTCGCGCCGGTCTGGGATTTTTTGGCGTGCCCCCGTGGATCGCAATCCTTTGTGCTCTTGGGGTTCTCCTTCTCGCGCTGGTTACGCACCGCTATTGGACTTGGGAGCGCATCACGCTGACCGCGGCGCTCCTCAACCTTGTGTTCGTTCCTGTCGCTCTGCTCGCACATCCCCATTGGGATTCGGTCCGCCACGCCGTCGTCACTTGGATGCCCCTCCCCGGCGGCCTCACCAAAGAAACTGTGCTCATTCTTCTCGCCGACATCGGCGCGACCGTCACCCCGTGGATGCTTTTTTTCCAGCAGAGCGCCACCGTCGACAAGGGCCTCACCAAAGGCGACGTTCGCTTTGGCCGCATCGACACGGCCCTTGGCGCTGCGTTGGCTGCCACGGCCGCTGTCGCCACCATTCTCGCCACTGCCCCACTCTTCGCCCAGCACATGAGCGCGGAGAATTTCCAGGCTGCTGAATTCGCGCAAGCGCTTCAACCGCTCATCGGCCGCTTTGGCGCATCGTTGTTCGCGCTCGGCATCGTCGAAGCCGGAATGGTCGCGTGCATTACCATCTCGACTTCTTCGGCGTACGCCTTCGGCGAAGTGGCTCACCGGCCGCACAGCCTGAATCTTCCGCTGCGCCAGGGCAAATCTTTTTATCTTGTCCTGCTCCTTTGTGCCGCTGCCGCTGCGGCCGTCGTCCTCATTCCCGGCCTGCCGCTTGTGTACGTCGTTCTCCTCGTCAACGTCATCGCTGTGCTGGCCATGCCGCCCGCGCTCGTTTTCCTTTTCATGCTTGCCAACGACCGCGAAATCATGGGCGATCTGGTGAGTCCGCTGTGGGTCAATGTTTTGGCCACCGGCGTGGTCCTTTTTCTGACGCTCGCGGGAGTCCTGTTCGGCGTCAGCGTCGTTTCGCCGAATCTCTTCGCCTTCTTCGGTGGAAAGTAGGAGGAACTGCCATGGCCACCAACAATCAGATCAACGGTTCGACGGTTCCTCCCAATCAAAAGTTTGTTTTGGTAGCTCTCGAACCGGATCAACTCGCCGCGCGCAAGAAGAAGCCCATTCCCCGGCGCCAGTTGCGCGGATACGAGAAAGTCGCGCTGTGGTCTCTCCGCGTCTACGTGCTGTTCATGATCGCCGTGGTCCTCTATCAAATTTTGTCCGGCGCACACTAGGTCATCCTCTTCAAGCTAACTCTTTCTTTTGTCTTCGCTGTTGATGTGCGAGAATTTTTCGCGCTTATGACCACCTCACGGCCATCCCGCCGGAAACTTCCTAAGCTCCTCTTCGCAGCGGTTCTCGCTGGCTCCTGCATTTTGGTCGTCTACTGGGCCACGCAGCAGAGCAAACCCTGGGTCGTCCCCGAAGAATTCAAAAGTCTCGAGAACCCGCTGGCTCCCTCGGAAGCCAACCTAGGCTCTGCGCGCGAGCAGTACCGCGAGCAATGCGAGCAGTGTCACGGCAAGACTGGCAAAGGCGACGGCCCCCAAGCTTGGATGCAGAGGCCCGCTCCGGCTGACCTCACCGACGCCGCGCGCATGGCCAACGTCAGCGACGGCGAGATGTTCTACGAAATCACAGAAGGCCGGCGCCCCATGCCCTCCTTCAAAAACCGTACGACCGAAGACCAGCGCTGGCAGCTCGTCCTGCTTCTGCGCACTTTTTCCCGGCCCGCCGCGAACCTGAGAGAAGAAAAGCAGTAAGGAAATAGGAGGTAAAGACGAGCAAGGCGCGGGGAAAAGAAGCGCATGTGGACCCGTTGCAAAATGGGAACGGCCTTAAGTGGTATGACCGGTATACCCCCGGGCTCCTCCGAAAATGTTCCAGAATTCACGCGGCAAGGTGATGCCCATCACTTACTGAGAACCGGGTAGCGACTAACGTTGGGTAATGAATGAGCGGTGTGAAGGAGTCCGGGATGCGCGCCCCGTTCGGTCCTGCCTCTACTTACGGTCCCCGTCGAAAACGTTCCTGCCATTCTCAAATTGCGCGACAAGCCAGTAATTATTTCCCTGAGCAGGTGGGCAGCCAATGATTGCGAGTGAAACAGAACACGAGCGGGCCGAGATCCTGCCTGCCGCAGAAAGCCTCAGCGCGGAGCGCATTGCTTACCTGGAAGGACTCGTCCGTCAGGCAAGGACCGCAGCTGCGGTATTCACGCAATTCACACAAGAGGACGTCGATCGCATTGTCAAACCGATGGTACTGGCTGGATTGGAACAAGCACAAAATCTGGCTCGCCTGGCGATCGAGGAGACCAAGCTCGGCGTATTGGAAGACAAAGTCATTAAAAACATGGTGGCCACGGAGTTCACGTACGACTACGTGAAGGACAAACGTACCGTTGGCATCATCCGCGAATTTCCCGACCGCAATCTGGTTGAGGTAGCTGAACCGATCGGAGTCATCTTTTCGATCACCCCAATTACGAACCCCACCTCCACGGTGCTGTTCAAATGCATCATGGCCATCAAGACGCGAAACGCTGTTATTTTTAGCCCCCACCCAAGCGCCTGGCGGTGTTGCTCCGAGGCCGTAAAGATCATGTATGAAACGGCAGTGAAGCACGGCGCGCCTGAAGGGGTCTTTACCTGCCTCGAATCGCACACGCTGCAGGACAACGCCTACCTGATGCGTCACAAAGACGTGGGCCTGATTGATGCCACTGGCGGGCGGGGTGCGACCAAAGCCGCATACAGTTCCGGCAAGCCTGCGCTGGGTGTAGGGGCAGGCAATACGGCCGTGTATCTGGAAAAGACGGCGGACGTGAAAACAGCGGTCGTGGATATCATCATCTCAAAGACCTTCGATAACGGAACCATCTGCGCCTCCGAGCAGACGGTGGTGATTGATGACGAGATTTATGACCTCGCGCTCAAGAAATTTTCGGAACTGGGCGCACACATCTGCAATGAGAAAGAAACCAAGCTGCTGGAGCGCACGGTCATGGATCCCAAGACCGGAGCCATGCAACCCATGGCCGTCGGCCAGAAGGCCACCGATATCGCCCGTTTTGTGGGTCTTTCCGTAGAACCAAACACGAAGCTCCTAATTGCGCCAATTCACGGCGTCGGTCGCGAACATCCCCTCTCGATGGAGAAGCTGTTCCCGGTGCTCGCGGTCTATCGAGCGAAATCCGCCGAGGAGGCGCTCAAGACCTGCGTGGACGTGAATCATGCAGGAGGGCTGGGGCACACTGCGGTCATTTTCTCGCGCAATGATGAGGTCATCCGAAAGTTCAGTGAGGTCATCAATGTGGGGAGGGTCATTGTGAATTCGCCAGGCTCCATCGGAGCGCTGGGTGCCGTTTACAACGACCTGGTGCCCACGTTCTCCTTCGGATGTGGAACCGGTGGTGGCAACAGCACCACCGATAACGTGAATGTCTATCACTACCTCAATATCAAGCGCGTGGCGCGAAGGACACAGGCCCATATGTGGTTCCGCGTTCCCGACGAAATTTACTTCAACATGAACGCGGTGGAGAATGTGCGCCAGTTTCCGTCGCAATCAACCATCATCGTCACCAATCCGGCTTTGGAGCAAATCGGTCACGTCGATATCGTGCGCCGCTGCATTTCCCCGCAGACTTACGTTCATGTCTTGACCATCCCTGATGCGGAGCCAGAGATCAAGGTGGTCCTGCAAGGAGTGGAGCTTCTCAATTTCTACAAAGCGGACCAAATCATCGCGCTGGGCGGTGGGTCGGTGATTGACGCCGCCAAGATTATGAAACTCAAGTACGAGTCGCCGGCGGCGGACCTGGAAGAGTTAGCCGCGCCTTTTCTGGATCTCCGCAAGCGCGTGGTTCAATACCCGACCGAAAAAATCAACCGGGCGCGGCTGATCGCCATTTCCACCACCAGCGGAACGGGGAGCGAAGTCACACCGTTTGCAGTGTTGACCGACAAACAGCGTGGGCGCAAGGTGACACTCGCCGATTACTCGCTGAGTCCGGACGTGGCCATCGTCGACCCGCAGTTTGTCTTATCCATGCCCAAGGGCCTGACGGCCGATACCGGCATCGACTGCCTGACCCACGCCCTGGAAGCTGGCGTATCGAATTACGCTTCACCCTACACGGACTCCAACGCGATGCAGGCGATCCGCTTGGTGTTCAAGTATCTGCCCATCGCTTATGAGCAGCCCCGCAATGAAGAGGCGCGGTGCATGATGCACAATGCCGCCTGCATTGCGGCACTGGCATTCTCCAACGCCTCGGTGGGCGTGAATCATGCGCTGGCACATGCCTTCGGCGCGCGCTTCGGTGTCGCGCACGGCCGGGCCAACGCGTTTATGTTGCCGCACGTCATCGCATATAACGCCGCTGTACCCACGAAGTTCATGCCCTCGCCCTACCAGCAGGGGTACGTGGCACACAAAAAGTACGCGACGATGGCGGACTTGCTGGCTCTGGGCGGTCATACGATTGAAGAAAAGGTGAAGAACCTAATAGCGACGACGGAAAAGTTACTCGATCGATTGGAATTTCCGCGGTCGATCGCGGAGTTGGGGATCTCGAAAGAAGAATTTGAGCGGGCCGTGCCCGAGATGACCAAGATTGCGTTTGACGATCCGTCCTGGCGGTCGAACCCCCGTATGCCGCTGATGAACGAATTGGTCGAGCTGTTTTGGAAGGCTTATCAGGGACGTAGTCCGGCCAAGATGGCGGCGTCATTGTAGAAAACTGCGTAGTGCGTGGCGGTGTTTTATGGCAATGATTCCCGTGTTGCTCAGCATTGGTGAAAAGCGGGCCGTTCCGGCTCTGCAAGAGGCCGCCGAGAAACTCGACAGCGCTCAGGGCGAAGCGATTTTGGATTTCTCTTCTGTGCGCCGGATCGATTCGAGTGCGCTGCGAGCGATGGAAGAGTTCGTGCGCGTAGCTGATAACAAAGGTGTCAAGGTCGTGTTGTGCGGCGTGGGCGTTGATGTCTACAAAGTGCTTAAGGTGGCGAAGCTGGCATCACGGTTTTCCTTCTCTAGTTAAGGATGCAAATCTCGAATATATTGCGGTCCTCTTCTTCCTAAATTGGAGGAAACACGGAAAATTACGCACCCTTCTTCGTTAGGCACCGGTGGCTCTTAGCCGGTAGTGTCGGAAACGAGTTCCAAGACCTCGACTTCAAATGTCGGACGAAGCGCGAGAATTTTGCCCAGAGGGTCGAGTGCCAGACTGACGAAATTCGGTTCCCGACGGGACGACCGCGGGATCCACTGCCCGAACGGACGCTGATCGAATCCAGCCAACACCTTGCCCCGCGCATCCATCGCAACCAATCCGCCGGAATACAGGTCAGCGTAGTACAGATTGCCGGCAGCATCGCATGCCAACGCGACGGGCCTACGGTTGGGTCCGTACGGCCAGATGCCGCGAACTTTCCCTTGCAAATCGAACAACGCAAAGCGGGAATTGCCGGAATCCAAAACGACGAGAGTGTCGCGATAAAGGACAATGTCGAGCGGGTGAAGCAGTTGTCCCGGAGCGGTACCAAAGCTTCCGAACACCTGCAACGGGTTGCCTTGCAGATCAAACTCGAGGATTTCGTCTCTCATCCAGTCGGCTACGTAAAGCCTGCGGTTATCCTTGTCCACCCAGATACCTGTGGGCAGCCTTAGAATGCCGTCGCCGATCGTCCGCAGGAAATGGCCATTCGGTTGAAGAACAACGAGGAGAGACCGCCCCAGTTCGGTCAGGTAGATGTTGTCGTCCGCATCCACTGCGATATGCGCAGGCGCACTCAGGCGATAGCGGCGATCCCCTTTGATTTGCCAACGCTTTCCTTGCTTGCTGTCGAACACATGCACAACCGATAGGGCGGGATCCGTCACCAATATTCGTCCCTGAGAGTCCACGGCCATCCGAAAAGGGAACCCTTGGGCCAGGCCGCCGGACAAGCGGTCCAGCCGCGATTGCTGGAACTCCTCTGGAGAGTACCTTCCAAGCGAAGAAAGATGTAAGGATGGAACTTGATTGCGCGGTGCGTCGTTGCCGCCCGAGGCTTTGCTGCTTGGAGTTATGAAAGCGAAGAGCAGCAGCACGGCGACGCCCGCCCCGGCAGGTGGTCTACGCATGGCGGTCGCCCCCTGAACAACTACTTCATTGGATGCACCGAACTGAAGAATGAGTAGCTTGCGAGAGCGCCAGTCTTCTGCGGGGCGCCTCCTCGCGCGCCGAAGACTGCGCCAACACATAGAAACATACGTTGTTTGGATACTGTGGGTTGCAAGAGAGAGCCTTTGACTCGCTGCGCTCGCTCAGGATGACTATCCTTGTCGGATAGTCAGACGGAATACGGGATTGAAAAGCAAAGATCCGCCGGTGCGCGAGCCCCAAGAGCGGTCACGATCGAGTTCGATCACCAAAGTGACGTTGCCGTCGGGCGGGACATATAGCTCGCGGCCTGGGATGCCATCAACCATAACCGGGAGATTGGGCCTTGAAGACGGAAATGCGACAGGCTGCACGCGGCCGTCGGACATTACGGCGCAATGAGGACCGCCACCGCAGGGGTTTGTTTCGAGGGCGGATTCTTCCGGGGGCAGGCTGGCGAGGCGCAGACGAATCTGTCGGTACATGCCTGCGGGCAGAACCGCATCGGGGAGTGGCGCGGCGGAGCTGTTTGCGTCCGCATCCGCCAATAAATCGAGCTGGAGCGGATGTACCTGTAGTTCGGCGGCGAGTGGCTGCCAGCCGAGAGCATCATCGGCGGCGAGTTCGCTGGAGTGAACATCCACTCCCGCAAGGGTGACAAAAAGATGAGTAACATGCGGGGCGCCGATGCCCGGAGCGGATGGAGCGATGGCTCCGGATGGAGCGCCGATTTCCATGTGGACGATGCCGTTGGCTGTGCTTAGCGTGCAAGAGGGCGGCGGGCTGGAGACATTCACAATGACAGTGCTGCCGGCTGAGGAGTTCAACGTGCCGGAGACGCACGTATTATGGCAACCAATGGCGCAGAGCAGGCAGGCGGTCAGCAAAAGGAAGCTGGACGATACTTGCGAGACCCGAAGATAAACTGTGCGGCCCACTGGAGGGCCCCTCTGCAAATTATGGTGCGAGGAGAGAGCAAGGTCAAGGAGGCGGCGTCCCCCCTCACAATGCCGACTGTCCGGCAATCCCGTAAATGAGGAGTTTGACAGACTAAGGTCTCTTGTTGTTATATTTCCATAGTTTTGGAAATATGGAGAAATCAACCGCCATCACTGCGTTAGGGGCGTTAGCACAAGAGACGCGACTTGGAATCTTTCGACTGCTCGTTCGGCACGCACCTAAGGGCCTTCCGGCAGGCACGATTGCGCACCGGCTGCGACTTCCAAGCCCAACATTGTCTTTTCACTTGAACGTTCTAGCCGCAGCGGAACTAGTCCGACCACAGAAGAACGGGCGTTCCATCTCATATTCGGCAAACCTAGACAGTGTGAACGCGCTTACGAGTTTCCTCATGGAGAACTGCTGCGGTGGGCGTGGCGGTTGTGACGGTCGGGGGTGAACCATGAAAGGACGCTACAACGTCTTATTTTTATGCACCGGTAATTCGGCTCGCTCAATCATGGCCGAAGCCATCATGAACAAGAAGGGATTCCCCACATTTTCGGCTTACAGCGCGGGGAGTCATCCGAAAGGTGCTGTGCATCCGGCGGCGATTCGGCAAATCGAACTGGCCAAACTTCCCACTATTGGATTGCGAAGCAAGGACTGGAGTGAATTTGCGATGCCGGAAGCTCCGAAGCTAGATTTCGTTTTTACGGTGTGCGACAACGCAGCAAAAGAAGTCTGTCCAGTATGGCCCGGCCAGCCGATGACGGCTCATTGGGGGGTTCCTGATCCGGCTGCGGCTGAAGGCACTCCTGAGCAAGTCGAAAAGGCCTTCCGCGACGCTTACATAATGCTTGATAGGAGAATCAGTCTTTTCCTTTGTCTCCCCCTTGCCAGCCTGGACAAGCTTGCAATCAAGAAAGAAATCGACCGTATTGGACGCGCATGAAAACAAAACTGACACGTCGCGTTATTGCAGAGTTCTTGGGAACTGGGTTTCTCGTTGGTGCAGTCGTCGGCTCGGGAATCATGGGCGAGCGGCTAGCCGCTGGAAACGTAGCTATCGCACTTCTGACCAACACAATTGCCACGGGTGCAGCCTTGGTCGCTCTGATACTGACATTTGGTCCGATTTCAGGAGCGCATTTTAACCCCGTTGTCACACTTGCTGATGCCTGGGAGGGGGGCATTGCGAAGGCGGAAACCCTACCGTATATTCTCGCGCAGATTGTTGGCGGAGTAGGCGGGGCGGTCGTGGCTCATCTGATGTTCGGACTTTCGGCCGTTTCGCTCTCGGAGCACAGCCGGAGTGGCCCCGCTCAATGGTTCAGCGAGTTCGTTGCAACGTTTGGTCTCCTCTCGGTGATCTGGGGTTGCTCGCGGCTTCAATCCAATGCTGTGCCGTTCGCCGTGGGGGCTTACATCACGTCGGCCTATTGGTTCACGGCTTCCACTTCGTTTGCCAATCCTGCGGTCACAATCGCTAGGTGCCTAAGCAATACATTCGCTGGCATTCGGCCTGTCGATGTGCCTTGGTTTGTGCTCGCTCAGTTCCTCGGGGGCTTTGCTGCAACTGCGGTCTTTCGCTGGCTTGCTCCCAATCTGGCAGCGCAGGCCAAAGATGTTCTTCTCGCACATGATTCAGAACAGACGCGCTAGGGCCCGGTAAGTCGGATTACCGGAGAAGTTGCTTCCAATACTGCAAGTTACCGATTGCCCTTTCTTTTATTAAGCCACTTTGGCGAGGCGCGGGCGGTGGCGGTGCCTCCATCGCTTGCAAAAAACAGGAGGAGGGGTAACCTCAGCTTAAGCGATGGTCTAATGCCATGAAAAACCCATTTCCAAATTGGAATGCTACTGCCCGCGCGCTGGGCCTGATCTTGGCGGCTTTGCTCGGCTTCGGCGTTTCTGCATCCGCGCAATCGTCGAGCGCCGATTTGCTCATCCTCAACGCGCATGTTGTGACGATGAACGACAAGCAGCCCTCGGCGCAGGCGATTGCCATTCAGGGCGACCGGATTGTCTGGGTGGGAAACACGGACGAAGCCAAGCGCCGCTACGCAAACGCCGCGCAGACGCTGGACCTCCAGAGCGCGACGGTTCTGCCAGGGATCATTGACACGCACACGCACCTGATGGAGCTCGGGCAAAGCCTCGTCCGGCTGAACCTCAAAGACATTGCCACAGAAAAAGAAATCGTCGACCGCGTGCGGCAGCGCGCCGCTTCGGCCGCGCCCAGCGAGTGGATTCTGGGCTGGGGTTGGGACGAAGGCAAATGGGCGTCGAACTATCCCACGAACCAGGCTTTGAGCGCGGCGACGCCGAACCATCCGGTGTTCCTTGTGGGTCTGCACACGTTTGCCGGCTGGGCCAACCAGCGCGCGCTGGAAATTGCGGGGATTACGAAAGACACGAAAGACCCCGAGAACGGAAAAATTGTTCGCGATGAGAAAACCGGCGAGCCTACCGGCATCTTGCTGAACCATGCGCAAGAGTTGGTGGCGAAGCACATCCCGCCGATGACTCTGGTGCAGATGAAGCGCGCCATGCAGTTGGCTGCGCGCGAATGCGTGCGCAACGGACTAACTTCGGTTCACGAAGCGAAAGTCACGCCACTGATGGTCGAGGCGTTTCACGAACTGGTCAGCGAAGGGCACATGCCGCTGCGCGTGTACGCGATGCTCGATGGCGCGGACAAGACGCTCGTCGATGAATGGCTCAAGCGCGGGCCGGAAATCGATCCGCGCCATCAGCTGACGATTCGTTCGTTCAAACTTTTTGCCGATGGCGCGCTCGGTTCGCGCGGCGCCGCGCTGCTCGAGCCGTACAGCGACGCTCCGCAAACCAAAGGCGTGATGACCACGCCGGAGTCAGACGTTGCCAGTTTGACGCGCCGCGCGCTGCAAAGCGGTTTTCAGGTTTGTACGCATGCCATCGGCGACGCCGCGAATCGCAGCGTGCTGAACGCCTATGCGCAGGCTGAAAAGGAAGTGCCCGAAGCGCACGACCCGCGGCTGCGCGTGGAGCACGCGCAAGTGCTCGCGCCGGAAGACATTCCGCGCTTCGCCAAGCTTGGCGTGATCGCCTCGATGCAGCCCACGCACGCCACGTCCGACATGGCGTGGGCAGAAAAACGGCTTGGGCCTCAGCGCCTCAAGGGTGCATACGCGTGGCGTTCGGTGAAGGATGCCGGCGCCCATCTGCCGCTCAGCTCGGATTTTCCGGGCGAAACGCTCAACCCGCTCTCCGGAATCTATGCAGCCATCACACGGCAGGACCCGCAAGGCAACCCGCGCGGCGGCTGGCATCCCGAACAAAGACTCACGCTTGGAGAAGCGCTGTGGGGCTACACGAGGGAAGCCGCGTATGCCGAATTTGAGGAAGGAAACAAAGGCTCGATTGAAAACGGCAAGCTCGCCGATCTAATGGTCATCTCGAAAGACATCACAAAAATAGCGCCACGGGAGATTCTTTCGATTCGCGTCCTGAAAACGTTTGTCGGCGGCAAAGTGGTCTACGACGCGGAAAAGGATCACTGAGACCGGCGCGCCCTGTGAGTTTCTGAGAGAGTTTTTTTGACCGGGCAAAAAGAAAAACCTCGATGCGCTCGAGGCTTTTCTTAAGTTCGATCGGCTCCCTTTTCGTTCGCTAGTTTTTTCTAGGCGCTCGCGACTTTTACTTGCGAAAGCGCGGCGGCGACTTCCTTGAGATCGGGCACGACAGGAATGTCGTAGTTCTTGAACCACGCGACTTTGCCTGCCTTGTTGACGATAGCGATGGCGCGGCCGGTAATCCCCTTGTCCGCCAGATAGACACCATACTTTTCGCTCATCGCGCCGCGAGGATGGAAATCCGCCAGCAGCGAATACTTGATGCCCATTTTCTCGGCGTAGGCTTTGTGCGACCAGACGCTATCGACGCTCACGCCGAGCACTTCCGCGTCGAGAGTCTCAAACGAGCGCATGTCGTTCACGAAGCAGGCGTGCTCGTTGGTGCAAGTGGGGCTCCAGTCCAGCGGGTACCAGACCAGCACGACGTTTTTCTTTCCGGCAAAATCGGAAAGCTTTACTTCTTTTTTGTCCTGATTCAGCAGCGTAAAATCCGGCGCGGTTTGTCCGACGGAAATACTCATGATTGTCCCTCCTGTGCTCTCAAATCCCGCCAAGCATCTTACCCAATCCGCAGCGCCGCCCACAAATCCTGCCTGGCACCGTTGCAGCAGCACTCCGAGCCACCCCTGGGGAATGAGTCTGCGCCTGTGGTATAAGCACTCGTCAAGAAACAATCCGCCGGCGGCCGGTCTCAACGCATGAATGCATGGATCCGGCAAGGAGGAGAAGGCATGACTCGCGAATGCAGATTTTCAGGGCTCCTTTTGGCGATCCTGCTCACATTTCCGGTCGCCGCATCCGCACAAGTTACGGTTGACGACCTCATGCGGCTCCGTTCGATCTGCGATGTGCAAATTTCACCCGACGGGGAGCAAATCGCGTACGTGGTTTCGACACCGTCGCTCGAAACCGCCTCGCACGAAGCGGTTCTCTATCGCGTCGCTGTCTCCGGCGGGAGGCCGGTTCAACTAACTTACCAAACGCGCATCTTCAACAAGCCTTTGCCGTCGCCGTGGCTGCGCTGGTCGCCCGACGGCTCCTTGCTTTCCTTCGTCGCGTATGTCGATTCTGTGCCACAAGTGATGGCCATGCCGGCGACCAAGGGCGAACCTTGGGCGATCACGTCGATGAAGGAGGGAGTCACGCGCTACGAGTGGTCAGCGGATGGAAAACAGATCGGCTTTCTCGCTCCTGACCCTCCCTCCGCCGACGAAGAACAGAGGAAGAAGGACAAAAGATACGTGATTCACGTGGACAAGAATCCGCGGCCTCCGCGTCTCTGGCTGCAGGATGTCCCCGGAAGCGCACCGCATCCCATCACGCCGGCGGGCAAGGTGGTTCTGGATTTCCAGTGGGCACCAGCCGGGAAAAGCCTTGTTTATTCGACGTCCGACGAAGTGGGCTTCTACGCACCGTACAATTCCGCGGTGTATACGATCTCCGCCGATGGAGGAGAACCGCGAACGATTGTGCACCGACCGGGCACCAATCGCCTGGCAAGATTTTCGCCCGATGGCCGCACCATTGCGTTCATTTCTGCCGGCGGAAGGCCGGGAATGCTCAATGCGATCGATCTCTATGTCGTCCCTTCCGACGGGAGCGGGACGCCGCGCGGCCTTACGGTCGCGAAAGAAGTTTGGGTGAGCGAATACGTCTGGGCGCGCGACAGCCGGTCGATTTTCTATACGACAAACGAACAGACCAACGATACGGGCGAGCACATGTTCGAGCAAGCCGTCTTTCACATTTCCACCGACGGCAACCGCTCCGAAATCGTCACGCCGGGCCGGGTGGTCAATTACTCGATCAGCCTTTCGAATGACGGGCGGCGCATGGCGTATCGTTCCGTCGGCAGCCGCACGATGGGCGATGTGTTTGTCATGGATTTGAATAGCGGGCAAGCTATAAAGCTCACAGAAATCAATCCCGAACTTCGCACACTGAAGCTTGGGGACCTCGAGCCGGTGCACTGGAAATCGTTCGACGGAAAAGAAATCTGGGGTTTGCTGCTGACCCCGTCCGGATATCAACGTGGAACGCGCGTTCCGCTGCTGGTGTACTGCCACGGCGGCCCGATTGGCGGCTACACGTACGGAATTTTTCCGCAGTTTGCGCATATAGCCGGACAGGTCGATCCCTATCCGGTCGAAGCAATGGCCTCGGCGGGCTTCGCGGTTCTTTTTCCCATGCCGCGAGGCGGATCAGGCTATGGTGTTGCAGGTTTTCGAGCCATCCTTCAGCGTTGGGGTGAGGACGATTACAAAGACATCATGGCGGGAGTCGATTCCATGATTGCCCAAGGCGTTGCCGATCCCGAGCGCCTTGGTGTGATGGGCGCTTCCTACGGCGGCTATATGACCGATTGGATCGTGACGCAAACGAATCGCTTCAAAGCCGCTTCCACTGCGGCCAGCGTGAGTGATCTAACGAACATGTATTATTTTTCCGACGCCGGAGACACGATCGCGGAATATTTCGGGCTTCCCTGGGAGGATACTGCATCGCTCATTCAACACTCGGCCATAACGCATGTTCGAAATGTCACCACTCCACTGCTCATTCAGCACGGCGAAAATGACAATCGCGTGCCGCTCAGCCAGGCGCAGGAGTTTTACAAGGCCCTGAAGACCTTGCACCAGACGGTCGAATTCGACATTTACCCGCGCGGGGGCCACGTCAACTTTGAGCCGCCGCTGGAGCGCGAATACATGTTGCGGAACCTCGAATGGTTTACGCGCTGGCTCAAGCCCGGTTCCGCATCGGCACCAGCGCCGCAAAGCTCGCCATGAAGCCTCTCAGCGACTTGGTGAAGCAGTATCTCTCGCTCGCCAGGGAATCTGGCAAGCCTGTCGCGCTTTCTGCTTTCGGCCTTCCTTCTGCTGAAACAGAAAAGGTTTTTTCCGAGTACGACAAGGACTATCACATCAGCCGCTTCTTCCAATTTTCCGAGGCAGCCGGCCAGAAATACTCGATCAACGGCATTTCCGCCACGCATGTCGCAATCGACAAGGAAATCGAAACGATTCTTTGAATTGCAAAGAACTCTGAGCGGCTAGATCAGCCGCTGGTCGTCACTTGGGGCGCAGCATGCTGCGCCCCTACAAAAGCAGACCAGATAGCGACGTGAAGTCGCGGCTACAGACGGCAACGGACCAATGGAAGAGAGATTACTCGACTGTGCAAGCTGACCGCTTCGCAGAGCGAAGCGGCAAGAAGAAGTCGGCCTGCTGTGCCTGCCTGCGGCAGGCAGGGTCGGAATGACAGAACTGAGGATTAGGCGGAGACGGTGCGGTGGAAGCGGCGGGCGAGCTTTTCGTGTTCCTCGCGGATTTCGCGAGGCAGGCGCGAGCCGAATTTGACGAGAAACTGTTTTGTATCGTCCATCTCGTTTGCCCAATCGTCGGGATTGACGCGGAGCAGTTCGTCGAGAGCCTGCGTTGAGACATTCAGGCCGTCGAGGGTGAGGCCAGTTCTTCCGGGGACATAGCCGATGGGCGTCTCTTCCGCAGCGCCGTGACCTTCCACGCGTTCGAGAATCCATTTCAGAATGCGGACATTTTCGCCGTAGCCGGGCCAGAGGAATTTTCCGTCGGCACCCTTGCGGAACCAATTGACATGGAAGATTTTCGGCGGCTTGGGGATGCGCTTCCCCATTTCGAGCCAGTGGCGAAAATAATCCGCCATGTTATACCCGCAGAAAGGCAACATGGCCATGGGATCACGGCGGGTGATGCCGACGTCGCCGGTGGCGGCGGCGGTGGTTTCCGAAGCCATGGTGGCACCGACAAAAACGCCGTGCTGCCAGTCGAAGGATTCATAGACCAGCGGGGCCACGCGGGCGCGGCGGCCTCCAAAAATGAAAGCGGAAATGGGAACGCCTTCGGGCGCTTCCCACTTGGGCGAAATGCTGGGCGACTGGCGGGCTGGAACGGTATAGCGGGAATTCGGGTGCGCCGCCGGGCCTTTGGAGGAATCCCAGCGCTCGCCCTTCCAATTGATGAGGCCGGCTGGCGGCGGGCCGCCAATTCCTTCCCACCACGGTTCGCGATCCGCGGTCATGGCCACGTTGGTAAAGAGGGTATTTTTGTGCAGAGCGCCCATTACGTTGGGATTGGTGAGCATGCCGGTGCCGGGAGCCACGCCAAAGAAACCTGCCTCGGGATTGATGGCATGAAGATATCCGTCATCGCCGATTTTCATCCAAGAGATGTCGTCGCCGACGGTCCACACGCGATAGCCCTGGGTCTCCAGAGCCGAGACCATCATGGCGAGGTTGGTTTTGCCACAAGCGCTGGGGAAGGCAGCGCCCATGTAGGTCACTTTGCCGCCAGGAGCCTCTAACCCGAGGATCAGCATGTGCTCGGCCATCCAACCCTGTTCGCGAGCCATGAAGCTGGCGATGCGGAGGGCAAAGCATTTTTTGCCAAGCAACGCGTTGCCGCCATAGCCGGACCCAACGCTCCAAATCAGCTTTTCCTCAGGGAAGTGGACGATATAACGGCGAGTGGGATCGAGGTCACCCAAGGAATGCAGGCCGGGCACAAAGTCCGAGGAGGAGCCGAGCCGCTGCATTGCCACGGAGCCCATGCGCGTCATGATGCGCATGCTGGCAACGACGTAAGGACTGTCCGTGATCTCCACACCGAGTTTGCTGATAGGCGAGTGGGTCGGTCCCATGATGTACGGGACGACATACATGGTCCGGCCACGCATAGCGCCATCGAACAGCGCGCCCAGCTTGTGTTTGGCTGCGCCAGGATCCATCCAGTTGTTGGTGGGCCCCACATCCTCCTTATTCGGGGCGCAGATAAAGGTCAAATGCTCGGTGCGGGCGACATCGTTCACCGAACTGCGATGCAAGTGGCAATTGGGATAGGATTTTTCGTTCAGCTGGTAGGTATCGCCGTCGGCCAGAAGCTTCTCGATCATCCTGTGGTATTCAGCTTCCGATCCGTCACAGAAGGAAACGCGGTCCGGCTTCGTCAGCCGCGCGGCTTCTTCGACCCAAGTCTCCAGTGGAGTTGCCACTCTGATCTCCCTGCCGAGTCAATTTTTTGTACCGCGAAATACCTAGCCTGCGGCCTTCCAGCTGCAAACCACGCTGGCAACGCTCTGGATACAGACCCCGGCAGTGCCGGAATCATGGAACGAATGGATTCGGCCACGCCAACGGGCCCAGTGAAAGGCGGGAACTCTTCGGCCGGGTTGGCAGGCGTGCTGCAAACACCCGCCACAGTCTATGTTACCGGTCGGGCCATGCGCAACCCACAATGAGCCCGGGAATGAAGCGAGAAAGACAGCAATGTGGCGGTGTTCACAGCGCGATGTGACATGAATCACAGCCGCCCGTGCGGCCCATCGGGAAAATACAATTGTGGAATAGTCGCGGAGCGCGCGTGTTCAGAATCGTTCAGGCCCAATTACTCGCCCCCGGTATCAAGCGCTTCGTTATTGAAGCTCCGAGAATTGCCCACAAGCAGAAGCCCGGCCAGTTCGTCATTCTACGAATTAACGAACCGGGAGAGCGCATCCCCCTAACGATTGAGAGTTCAGATCCCGTGGCAGGGACCATCAGCATCGTGGTGCAGGCGGTGGGAAAGACGACGCACCTGCTCCATTGTTTGGGGGCCGGGGATTCCATCGCGGACGTGGTCGGGCCGCTGGGAAAACCTTCGGAGATCGAGAGATTTGGAACGGTCGCGGTCGTAGGCGGGGGGGTAGGAACGGCGATGGCCTATCCTACGGCGGCGGCATTGAAACGGGCGGGCAACCGGGTCATCTCCATCATCGGCGCCCGGACCAAGGAACTCGTGCTTCTGGAAAAAGAGATGGGCGCGGTGAGCGACATCCTGCTGGTGACGACCGATGACGGGAGCTACGCCGAGAAAGGTTTCGTGACCGACAAACTGCGGGACCTGATCCAGACGGGAACACATATTGACCTGGTTCTGGCGGTGGGGCCCGTGGTGATGATGAAAGCCGTGGCGGAATTGACTCGGGCGGCGCAAATTCGAACGGTCGTGAGCCTGAATCCCATCATGATTGATGGAACGGGCATGTGCGGCGGTTGCCGCGTGCTGATCGACGGGAAGAGCGAGTTTGCCTGCGTGGATGGGCCGGAGTTCGACGCCCATCGCGTCAATTTCGAAGTACTGGTGCAGCGCAACGCGATGTATCGCGAGGCGGAGAAGCGCTCGATGGAAGAGTTTATGCGGGAACGCGCGGCGCAAGAGGAAAGAGCGCGTGAGCAGACCGGGGAACCGTGCGCCGTGCTACCAGGGGGCGAGCGATGACCAAGACTGTCGCGCCTTCTGCCAATCCACTGACGCTGAAAGAGCGAATGAAAGTGCCGCGGCAGCTGATGCCGGAGCAGGATGCGGCGCTGCGCAGCACAAATTTCACCGAAGTGAACCTCGGATATTCGCCGGAACTGGCGCGGCAGGAAGCGATGCGGTGCCTGGAGTGCGCCAAAACCACCTGCGTGCAGAAGTGTCCAGTGGGCGTGAAGGTAAAGGAATTTGTGCAGTTGATTGTGGCAGGCGATTTTGCCGGGGCGGCGGCGAAGATTCGGGAAGACAACGTGCTGCCGGCAATTACGGGCCGCGTTTGCCCGCAGGAAGACCACTGCGAAGCAGCCTGCACACTCGGCAAAGCCAAGAATGTAAGACCGCTCGGCATCGGATACCTGGAACGATTTGTCTCGGATTACGAACAGCGCATGGGGATACGGCACTTGCCGAAAGTGCCGCCAACGGGAAAGAAAGTGGCGGTGGTGGGCAGCGGACCTTCGGGACTGACAGTGGCGGGCGATTTGGCGCAGAAGGGACATAAGGTTCGCGTTTTTGAGGCACTGCATGAATTGGGCGGCGTGCTGGTGTACGGTATTCCGGAGTTTCGCCTGCCGAAGCAAATTATCCGCGAGCAATTGGATTACCTGAGGGACATGGGCGTGGAGTTTGAGACCGACGTCGTCGTCGGCCGGACCGTCACGATTGACGAGTTAATGGGAGAAGAGGGCTACGACGCGGTTTTCATCGGAACGGGCGCGGGTTCGCCGCAATTCATGGGAATTCCGGGCGAGCATTTGAACGGAGTTTATTCCGCGAACGAGTTTTTGACGCGCATCAATTTGATGAAGGCATACCAGTTTCCGCGCTATGACGAGCCGATGGTGGATTTGCACGGCAAGGACGTAGCCGTCATCGGCGGAGGAAATACCGCGCTCGATGCGATTCGTTCGGCGCTGCGGCTGGGAGCACGCAATGCGCACGTGGTTTACCGGCGTAGCGAAGCGGAGATGCCAGCGCGTATCGAAGAAGTGCACCACGCGCAACAGGAAGGCATCGAGTTTCACATGCTCACGAACCCGGTGGAATTTTTGTCGGATGGGAAAGGCTGGCTCGCGGCGGCACGGTGCGTGCGCATGGAACTGGGCGAGCCGGATGCGTCGGGGCGGCGGCGGCCGATACCTATCGCAGGCTCGGAGTTCGAATTGCCGCTCTCCGTGGTGGTGATTGCGGTGGGAACAAGCGCAAATCCCATCGTGCAAAGCACGACGCCGGGATTGGCGACGGACAAGCGAGGATACATTCAGGCGGATACCACGACGCAAAGGACTTCGCGAAAAGGCGTGTTTGCCGGGGGAGACATTGTCACAGGGAGCGCGACGGTAATCCTGGCGATGGGCGCGGGACGGCGCGCGGCGAAATCGATTCACGAATATTTGACCAGCAGCGTCTGGGAAATTCCCGCCGCATGATGAAAGTTCTCTTCTCTTTGATACTTGCACTCAATTCTTGAAATGAGCGCAGGATTGCACCTGCTCCGGGCCTGCCTGTTGTAGATTAGAGTCCCTTGCCAAACCAAAGTGAATTCGACCGTTTGCGCGTGGTGCTGGTGAACACGCGGAATCCTCTTAACATTGGCGCGGCGGCGCGCGCGATGAGCAATTTTGGCTTTGCGCATCTGCGCGTGGTGAGCCCTTTCCAGTTGGCATTTCGCGAAGCGCGTTCTGCGGTGGGAGCCGCGCCGCTACTTGCGCGGGCAGAAGAATTCAAGTCAGCGGCGGACGCGGTTGCGGATTGTTCGCTGGTGGTGGGCACGACGGCATTGAGCCGGCGCAATCCCGAGCAGGTGGTGCGAGAGCTGCAGCAGGGCGCGCGCCTGATTCGGAAGCGGCTGGCGGCGGGCAACGTGGCACTGCTCTTCGGATCGGAGAAGCGCGGGCTCTCAAACGAGGGTCTAAGCCACTGTCATTGGCTGATGCGAATTCCCACGCGCGAAGAGCATCGCTCGATGAACCTTGGCCAGGCGGTAGCGGTGTGCTTGTATGAGCTTGCGCGAGACGCCAAGCCTGCGGCGGAAAAGGGGGAAGTCCCACGTGCGGCTGCAGCTGACCTTGAACGGCTCACTTCACTACTGCTTGAAGTGCTCCGGGACAGCAGTTATTTGAAAACGACTACAGACAAGACTCGCGACACGCGACCTGCCGCACCGGTGGAAGAGAAAATGCGCCGGCTGGTTCGGCGGCTGAATCTGGCGGCGGCAGACGCAAAACTTTTGATGGGAATGTTCCGCCAAGTTCTTTGGAAACTCCATTCTTAGCAAGTTCCCCTCTCGCTGGTTATTGCTCCGGATGGATCGTACGCCACACTCTCTCCGTTCACTATTTCCTCATTTCTGCGCACACTTTCTGAGCCCAAGAGCACTGGAAGATGATATGGTTGTTCGTGCCTGAATCGCTCTGCACACCAGGGAAGAACGCCTTTCTAACGCGCAGATCGCCGGAGAGTTCATGGAAATCAGTGCTGTGCAACAAGCGCCACAAGCGCAGCCGTGGGACCGTCCGTTCTGGAAACCGGTCCACGGGAAAGAAGGCGTTTTCGCCTATCTGGTCATCGTGCACGTGCTGTGTGTCGTCGGCTTAATCCTTTTTCCGGTGCCAAGCTGGAAGGTGCTGGGAATGACGCTGCTGTTTACAGCGTTGGGCGGATTAGGCACCACGGTTTGCTATCACCGGATGCTAGCGCACAAGACGGTCAAGACCAACCCGGTCATCGAGCAACTTCTGATTTTCTGGGCCGTGTTCAACGGTTCGGGACATCCGGCCAGTTGGGTCGCGTATCATCGCTTGCATCATGCCGTGACAGATTTGCCGGAAGACATCTCCAGCCCAAAGCAAGGGGGCTTCTGGTGGGCGCATCTGCGCTGGCTGTATCAAACAGCACCCGCGGACAAAAAACGTTGGGCGCCGGAATTAACGAGCGGGATTTACACGATCTGGGGCTGGGCCGAGACGCCGGTGATTTTGCTCTCCATTTTCAGCGGACTGATTCTGGGATTCGGCTGGATGGGCTTTTTCTGGATGGGTGCCATTCGCTTAGTCTACTCGCTCCATTTGCAGTGCCTGGTCAACAGCCTGACGCACCTCGGCGAAGCGAAAGAGGGCGGCGATTCCAGTATCAATGTGTGGTGGCTGGGTCCGTTCCAGTTGACGGCTTGGGGCGAGAACTGGCACAAGAATCACCACACGCATGCGGGTTCGGCCCGGCTGGGTTTGCGATGGTATCAAACCGATATCGGCTGGTATTTCATCTGGTGCCTGGAAGCCGTGGGGCTGGCACATTCGGTGAAGCGCCCACGCATTTCGTAGCATCTGATGGCATAACGAAGTCGGCCTCACAACGAGCCGAGTAAAATGGCGGTGCTCTAACCGGA
>Ga0187780_10001061_pt1 | contig 20619 bp, 20 predicted proteins | sample 1015_Q2_SP10_20__FD_132429 | JGI IMG/M metagenome (GOLD analysis project Ga0187780, IMG submission 132429) | Tropical peat soil microbial communities from peatlands in Department of Meta, Colombia - 1015_Q2_SP10_20_MG | ecosystem: Environmental > Terrestrial > Soil > Wetlands > Peat | place...
GGCCCAGCGAACCCGCGATAAACTCCGCACCCAGCTACGCGAGGGCAAGCTCGATCAGCGCCTGGTGGAAGTCGAAGTCCGCGAGCGCGCCATGCCCTCCTTCGAGATCATCACCAGCCAGGGCGTCGAGGAGATGGACATCAACATCAAGGACATGCTCTCCGGCATGTTCGGCCGGCAAAAAAAGAAGCGCAAGATGACCGGCGCCGAGGCCTTCGACTACCTTATCCAGGAGGAAGAAAGCCGCCTTATTGATATGGACCAGGTCACGCGCGTGGCCGTGGACCGCGTCGAGCAGATGGGCATCCTTTTCATAGACGAAGTGGACAAAATCGCCGGCCGCGAGTCCGGCCACGGACCCGATGTCTCGCGCGAGGGCGTGCAGCGCGACATCCTCCCCATCGTCGAGGGCACCACGGTGAACACCCGCTACGGCATGGTGCGTACCGATCACATCCTGTTCATCGCCGCCGGAGCCTTCCACACCACCAAGCCCTCGGACCTCATACCCGAATTGCAAGGGCGCTTCCCTATCCGCGTCGAGCTCGGCTCGCTCTCCGAGGGTGATTTCGTACGCATCCTGACCGAACCCAAGAACGCCCTCATCAAGCAATACACGGCGCTGCTCGACACGGAGGGGCTCAAGCTATCCTTTACCGACGACTCCATCGCCGCCCTGGCTCATTTCGCCGCTACCGTCAATGAGCACACCGAAAATATCGGCGCGCGCCGACTGCACACCATCCTGGAAAAAGTCCTCGAGGAGATTTCCTTCGAGGCCCCGGAAATGAAGAAGAAAACCATCAAGGTGGACGCCGCCTACGTCCAGAAGCAGCTCGCCAACATCGTCAAGGACCAGGACCTGAGCCGCTACATCCTGTAGAAAATCGAAAATGGAAAATAGAAAAGGGGCGTCAACGCCGGGGAGGGCGCTAAATCGTCAGGATTCGTTTCTCATTTTCCATTTTCTTTTTTCCCTTTTCCTGCTTTCGCCTTTGCTCGTAGGCTGCGCCTCTCCTGGCGAACCTCTCGAACGTAAGCCTCAAGCTCCCGCACCCATCGCCGATCTTTCCGCCGAGCAGGAGGCCAGTTCCGTCGTCCTTAGTTTCACTCTCCCCACGCGCGCATCGGACCGCCGCCCGCTGAAGCGGCCGCCCGCGGTCGAAATCTACCGCGGCCTCGCGTCTGCCGCGCCTACGCTGTTGTTGACCATTCCGCCGGATCTGGCCGCGCAATACACGGCGCAACAGCGCTTCCGCTGGGCCGATGTGCTCCGCCCTGAAGATTTCGCCGGGCGTCCCGGCGGCGTGGTCAGCTATCTCGTCCGGACGCGCGTATCGGCCCAGCGCGCCTCTGCCGATTCGAACTTGGTCCGCGTCGAAATCGATCCTCCGCCCCAGCCGGTTTCCGATCTCGCTGCCGAAACCACGCCCTCGGGCGTGGCTCTGAAATGGACGCCCCCGCAAAAAAACCTCTCCGGCTCCCCCATTTCCGTCCAGCGTTTCGAAATCTATCGCGCGCTAGCTCCGGCCGAAGCTCAAACCGCCAAAGCGCCGCCGCTCGTGCAAGTCGGTGTGGCTGACTCCCCTGCTTACCAGGATTCCCAGGTCGAGCTCGGCAAGACCTATCTCTATTCCGTTCGCAGCGTTTCCCAGCAGCCCGGCAAACTTCTTTCCTCGGGCGATTCCAATTTCGTCTCCCTCACGTTCAAAGACATTTTCCCGCCGGCTGCACCGCTGGGCCTGGTCGTCGTGGCGGTTCCGGCGCAGGGCGAGACGCCTGCGTATCTCGAGCTCTCCTGGGCCATCAGCCCCGAACCCGATCTCGCCGGCTACCACGTCTATCGCAGCGAGCAGGAGGGCGCGCTCGGAACGCGCTTAAACCCAGCCCTGTTGCAGGCGCCCGCCTTTCGCGATATGAATGTTCAGCCCGGCCGGCGCTATTTCTATAGTGTCACGGCGCTGGACCGCTCCGGTAACGAGAGCGCCCCGAGCGCCGCGGCCTCTTCCGGCGTGCCGGCTGAGGGCCAATCTGCCACCTCACAAACCAAATGACCGGCTCGACGACAGACCCGTCCGTTGCGCCACCGGCCCCCCGCCGCGAGCCTGGCCCTTTCGGTCAGGCCATACGTGCCGGCGTCTCCATCGGCCTCCTTTTAAGCGCCATCATGATTGTGGCCCTCCTCGTCGCCAACCTCATCACGGCCCTGGAAAGCTACGCTCTTGAGCGCAACGCCTTGTTCATGACCGCATTCGTCCTCGTGGCTGCGTCTCCCGTCCTCCGCTTTCGCAAGCATCCCCGCCAGATGTTTGTCGCGGCTATGGTAGGATGGGTGCTGTTCGTGGGGGCCTACGATCTCGCCGGACGTTTCTTCCGCGATCTGTTCGAGGCTCTGCAGCATACGCCTTTCGAAACACTGGTCGAAGGAGCTGTGGTATACGGAATCTGCGCCGTGGGTTCGTGGGTAATAGACATGGTTCACGAGGCGCGGCGCCATCCCATCGTGTCGCGCCGCAAGCCACCCGAGCCTTGAGTACTGTCCTAATTTCGAATCCAAGCTGGCGAGCATTGGGCTCTTTAGGGGGTCGGGCCTTCCGCGCCTTTCGTGCGCAGTGGGCATCCCGGCGCCTTATGTCGGGACGTCCCGATGATTTGTATCGGGAAGGCCCGACAAAAAAGACCGGCGCGAACCGCCGAACCAATGCGCCCGGTCACCCGCGGCAAGTATTCCGCAGAGAAACCTTGCCGCCCAAAAATCAAATTAGGACACTACCGAGCCATAAATTCCCTGGATGGTTCGCTAACCTATGAAACTCTGCCGCTTCGAACCACTCGAACTCGCCGCTAAACGCCCGGGGCGCACCGCCCGCGAAGTCCACGACGAATCTCGCGCCGGAATCCTCGAGGACAGCCTCATCCGCGAAATCTCCGGCGAGCCGTGGGGCGACCGCCGTCCTACCGGCCGCCAGTGGCGCCTCGACGAAGTACGCCTTCTCCCGCCTTCCTGGCCCACTAAAATTGTCTGCGTGGGCAAGAACTACCCGGCCCACAACCGCGAGATGGATAGCGAAACGCCCAAAGAGCCGGTAATTTTCTCCAAGCCGCCCTCCTCGATCATCGCCCCGGGAGACACCATCATCCTCCCTCGCATTTCCAAGCGTGTGGATCACGAAGGAGAGCTCGGTGTCGTCATCGGCCGGCGCTTCGCGCGCCCGCGCCCCGGCGAAAACCTCCGGCCCTTCATTGCTGGCTACACCTGCCTCAATGACGTCACCGCCCGCGATCTCCAGCGCATTGACGTGCAATACACGCGCAGCAAGGGCTTCGACACCTTTTGCCCCTTCGGCCCGGTCCTCGAAACCGAGGCTCCTCCGCCGGAAACCACCGTCGAGACCTTCGTCAACGGCCAGCAGCGGCAGAGCGGCCGCCTCGCGGACATGATTTTCTCCGTGGACTTTGTCCTGCGCTGGATTGCCGAAGCCATGACCCTCGAGCCCGGCGATCTCATCGCCACAGGCACGCCCTCCGGCGTCGGCCCGCTGAATCCCGGCGACGTTGTCGAGGTGCGCATCAGCGGCATCGGCACGCTCCGCAACCCCGTCGCCGCCCCGCGCGACTAGCTTCCGTCGCTCACTCGGGGCATGCCACCGCCCTGCCCGCCGGCTTGCCGGCTTCATCCGAAAACTGCACCCTCAATTCTGCAAGGTTTGTTTTTTCCTTGCCTCCATGCTTCCTTGCCTCCTTACTTCCCTCGCCCCTCGCCCCTTTCCAACCTGAGCACGTCCCCGTGCGCCGCCCTCTTGCCCAAGCATCCGCTTGCGCTAAGATACGCACGTTGAGACACCTGCTCTCCAATTGGCAAGACTTCGCGCCCCCGGCTCTGCTCGTCGCGCTGGCCGTCGTTGCGGGGATCTTCTGGCTACGCAGAAAACCCGCCGACACTGCCGAGCTCGAACGCCAGCGCCGCGCCTATCTCAATCGCGTCGGACGTATCGTCGAAGGCCAGGTCGTTGAGGTTGTAGACCACGGCCATCCAGCCGCGCCCGGCAAATCGAACGGCCGGGGCGCGCATCGCGCGGGCCTGTTCTCCAGCCGCCGCGACGGACACGCCGCACATTCGCAAAAGCTCCTCTACTACACCTATTCCATTTCCGGAGTCACCTACGAGACCGCTCAGGACATCACCGGTTTTGAAGAACGCCTTCACTTGACCCGCGTCGCCGCCGGCCAAATTGCCAGCGTCAAATACGACCCCTCCAATCCCAGCAACTCCATCCTCCTCGCCGACGATTGGTCGGGCCTGCACTGAGCGTTTTTCGCGAAGTGTTTACACTGAGGCCGTTTCTCATTCCGAATGTGCCTGCACTGAGCGCCTTTCGTGAAGTGTCGGCACTAAAGTTGTCTGTCACCGCCTCCGTTCATCGTCACAGCGCCTTCTGTCTTCTGACCTCCAACCTCCGGCATCCAACCTCCGAAGTTCTCTACACCAACATCCCCTTGAAACTTCCCTCGTGGATTGCTAGGGTGGTCTCGCCAATGAGCGGACGGCCGGTACGCAAATTGACGAGGGGCTGTCGAACTCGCAGTGCTCCTGGGAGCGCTGCACGCACTTCTCCGGGCGCGGCTCGCCCGGAAAACGGTGCGTTCTATTCGTCACACTGTGCCGAACAAGAATTGGACGTAAGTCGTTGACAACACAGGATCGCACCTGGTTCTATTCGACACAGAAGTGAAGGTTCGCCACTCCTCCGTCAACCCACATCATGGCCAAATCAACCAAACAACCGGGCCGGCTGGAGGAACTCCGCAAGCGCCACGCAGAAGCCGAAGCCGGCGGCGGACCCGAGCGCCGCGAGCGCGAGCACAAGGCCGGCAAGCTCACCGCCCGCGAGCGCATTCACCTGCTGCTCGACGAAAGCTCCTTCGAAGAGCTCGACAAGTTCGTCCGCCACCGCTGCGAGGATTTCGGCATGCAGGAGCAACGCCCGGCGGGCGACGGCTTCATCACCGGCTACGGCCGCATAGACGGCCGCCTCGTCTACGTCTTCGCCCAGGATTTCACCGTTTTCGGCGGCTCCCTCTCGGAAGCCAACGCCGCCAAGATTACTAAGATCATGGACCTGGCGATGCGCCAGGGCGCCCCGGTCATTGGCCTGAACGATTCCGGCGGCGCGCGCATTCAGGAAGGCGTGATGTCCTTGGCGGGCTACGCAGACATCTTTCTTCGCAATACCCTGGCCAGCGGCGTCGTCCCGCAAATCAGCGCCATCCTCGGCCCGTGCGCTGGCGGCGCGGTCTATTCGCCGGCCATCACCGATTTCATCTTCATGACCCGCGACACCTCCTACATGTTCGTCACGGGACCCGACGTCATCAAGACCGTGACGCACGAAGACGTCACCAAGCACGAGCTCGGCGGCGCGATCACGCACAACACCAAGAGCGGCGTCGCCCACTTCATCGCCCGCGATGATGTCGAATGTCTGGCCATGATTCGCGAGCTGCTGAGCTATCTCCCCTCGAATAATCTCGACGACCCGCCCCGCCGCGCTTCCTCCGATCCCTGGGACCGGCCCCATCCCGCGCTCAACGAGCTCGTCCCCGAAGACCCACAAAAACCCTACGACATCAAGGACGCGATTCACGCTATCGCGGACGACGGCGAGTTCTTCGAAGTCCACGAGCAATTCGCGCAAAATATCGTCGTCGGCTTTACCCGGCTCGAAGGGCGCCCAGTGGGCATCGTCGCCAACCAGCCCGCCGTACTCGCCGGCGTGCTCGACATCAACGCCTCGGTGAAGGGCGCGCGGTTTGTCCGCTTCTGCGACGCCTTCAATATTCCGCTCATCACCTTCGAGGACGTTCCCGGCTTTCTACCCGGCACGCAGCAGGAATACGGCGGCATCATCAAGCACGGCGCGAAGCTCCTCTTCGCTTTCGCCGAGGCCACCGTGCCGAAAATCACGATCATCACGCGCAAGGCTTACGGCGGCGCCTATTGCGTCATGGCCTCCAAGCACATCCGCACGGACCTCAACTACGCCTGGCCCACCGCGGAAATCGCCGTGATGGGCCCAGAGGGGGCCGTCAACATCGTCTACCGGCGCGAGCTGGAGCGCGCGCCCGAATCCGGGCGCGAAGCGCTGCGCCGCGAAAAAGTCGAGGAGTTCCGCGAGCGATTCGCCAATCCCTACGTCGCCGCCGAGCGTGGCTACGTTGACGCCATCATCGAGCCGGCCCACACCCGCGCCAAACTCATCACCGCGCTCCGCTCACTCGAAAACAAGCGCGACCACAACCCGCGCAAAAAACACAGCAACATTCCGTTGTAGAAATCTTTGTCTTGCGTCATGAGTGCGTTGGACGGTTTTTCGGGGGTCGGAGCTTTAGCCCCGACATAAGCGCCCGTCCTTTTATGGGGCTTCAGCCCCTGAGGAAGGATGTAGTTATGGAGAAAGCTGCTAGAACACGACGGCAAGCCTGGCTGCTGTACGGGAGTGGCCTAGCGGTGTCGCAGCACTTTCACGCCGTCGCGCCCGCCGACAATCACCTCGTGCGCGAAGCCCAGAAACAGGCCATGCTCCACCGCGCCCACGACGTGGTCGAGATGGTGGGCCACTTCCTTCGGGTTTCCCATCGCTCCGAAGGCGCAGTCGAAAATGTAGTTTCCGCCGTCGGTGATAAACGGCTTCTTGTCCGCGCCCAGCCGCAGCGACGGATTTCCGCCAATGGCACTGAGCTTTCGCTCCGTCACCTGCCAGCCGAACTGCACGATCTCCACCGGCACGGACACGAGCGAGCCCAGCCGCTCCACGACCTTGGTCTCGTCGGCCACCACCACCATGCGCTTGCTCGACGCGGCCACGATTTTCTCCCTCAGCAGTGCGCCGCCGTGGCCCTTGATCAGATAGAGCGTGCCGGCCTCCACCTCGTCCGCCCCGTCCACCGTCAAATCAATCTGCGCGTGGCCCGCAAACGTAGCCAGCGGAACCTTCAGCTTGCGCGCCTCCGCGGCCGTCTGGCGCGACGTCGGAATTCCCACGATGCGCAGCCGCTCCCGCGTTATGCGCCGGGCGAGCGCGCGCACGAAAAACGCCGCCGTCGAGCCGGTCCCCAGACCCACCACCATGCCGTCTTCAGCCAGTTTTGCGGCCGCCTCCGCAGCCGCTTTCTTCCATTGATTTTGTTCGGGAGATGCCATCGGCTCGCCGCCCTCCGTGTGGTCCGGCGCGGCCATCATATCTGCTCGGATGTGCCTTGCCAAGCCCGCGAAATAGCGCTGTTGGGGCGTGCTAGAATTCCGTTTTTGTCGGGAGACGCACTGTGTTTAGCAAGATTCTGATTGCTAACCGGGGCGAGATTGCCGTGCGCATCGTCCGCGCTTGCCGAGAACTCGGCGTGCGCGCCGTCGCGGTCTATAGCGATGCGGACCGCGCTGCACTCCACGTGCGCCTGGCGGACGAGGCCTATCACATCGGCCCGGCGCCGTCCCGCGAAAGCTATTTGGCCATCGAGAAGATTGTGGACGTGGCGCGCAATGCCGGTTGCGACGCGCTTCATCCCGGGTACGGATTCCTGGCCGAAAATCCGGGCCTGGCCCGCGCGTGCGCCGCTGCCAGCATCGTCTTCATCGGGCCCTCGCCGGAAGCGATGGAGCAGCTCGGGTCCAAAACGGCGGCGCGGCGCCTGGCATGCGAAGTCGGCGTGCCCACAGTGCCTGGCGTGCTCGAACCCATCGCTGACGAAGGCCGTGCGCTTGAGGAAGCCCGCCGCATCGGCTTCCCGGTCCTGCTGAAGGCCGTGGCAGGTGGCGGCGGCAAGGGCATGCGCCTGGTCGAGCGCGACACCGAGCTTGCTTCCGCTTGGAGGGACGCAGCCTCGGAAGCGCAGAACGCTTTTGGCGACGGCAGTCTTTACCTTGAACGCTACCTCGCGCGGCCCCGCCACATCGAAATCCAAGTCCTGGGCGACCACTTCGGCCATCTCGTCCATCTGGGCGAGCGCGAATGTTCCGTGCAGCGCCGCTATCAAAAGGTGATTGAGGAAGCGCCTTCGCCCGTGGTCACGCCGGAATTGCGCCGCGCCATGGGCGAAGCCGCGGTGAAGCTCGCGCGCGCCGCGCATTACACCAACGCCGGCACGCTCGAATTCCTGGTGGACACGGACCTCCGCTTCTATTTTCTTGAGAGCAATACGCGCCTGCAAGTCGAGCATCCCGTAACGGAAATGGTCACGGGACTCGATCTGGTGAAGCTCCAGATTCGCATCGCCGCGGGCGAAGCGCTGCCGCTCACCCAACAAGACGTCACGCTGCGCGGCCACGCCATCGAGTGCCGCATCTATGCCGAAGACCCCGACAACAATTTTTTTCCGTCGCCCGGAACCATTCGCGAACGTCGCGCTCCGGGCGGCCCGGGAATCCGGCTGGACGACGGCGTGTACGCCGGCTGGACCGTTCCGCACGAGTACGACCCGCTGCTCGGAAAACTGATCGCCTGGGGCACCGATCGCAGCGAAGCTCTGGCGCGCCTGGGCCGCGCGCTCGACGAGTATTACGCGAGCGGCATCAAGACCAACATCTCGCTCTTTCGTCGCATTCTCGCGGCGCCCGCTTTTCAGAGCTTCAACGTCCACACGCGCTGGCTCGACGACTTCCTCGAACAGGCGCGAATGCAAGCCCGCACGGAAGCAACCGTCGCCGGCCCGCCGGCGCCGCACGTCGAGGAAGCTGCGCTTGTAGCTGCCGCGCTCTGGCACATTTCGCGCAACGGCGCTTCCGCGGGCCCACGTCCAGCGACGAACGCGAGTGCGTCGCGATGGCGAAGCGAAGGCCGCCGCGAACAGCTCGACCGCGAGCCGGAACGGTGAGCCCAGCATGAAAATGGAATTCGAGCTCGGCGGCAAGAGCCGCACGCTGCAGTTGGAGCGCGCCGGAGAGCGCTGGCGCTGTACGCTCGACGGCCGAGCCTTCGAAGCCGACGCTGTCGAAGTCGCCCCCGGCACTTACTCCATTCTCATTGAGGGCGCCTCGCTCGAAGTTCGAGTCGAGCCGCGTCCCCCAGGCTTGCGCGTCGCCGTCGCCGGAACGGAATATGCGCCGGCCATCCGCGACCCACGCCGGTGGCACCGGCACCGCGGGGCGGCCGCGGAAGCCGAAGGGCGCCAGCAGGTGGTCGCGCCCATGCCCGGAAAAGTGGTCCGCGTACTGGTGAAGCCGGGCGAGACAGTCGAGGCGGGCCAGGGAATCGCCGTGGTGGAAGCCATGAAAATGCAGAACGAAGTCCGCGCGCCAAAATCCGGAAAAATCGAGCGCCTGCTCGTCAGCGAAAATCAGGCCGTCAGCGCCGGAGAAGTCCTCGCCGTCGTCTCTTAACAACATGCTGGAAGAAAGCGAGCACCTGTCATTCCGAGGAGTCCGCCGTGGCGGACGACGAGGAATCTGCAGTTCTCTTCGGACTCCTACAAGCGGGCGAAATCCTACTTTGCGGCAGGCAACTTGCCGGAAGATTCCAGTATCTGGCGGGCGAGGTAGTTCGCTACCTGGACTTCGTTCCGCGATTCGACCAGATAGGCTGAGCGTAGGAGCTGTTCCTTGCGGCTGCGCAGGGCGTCGCGAATGGCCTGCTGCACCTGAGGGTCGGAAAATTGGCGCTGGCCGGGCGTCACCTTGGCGACAAGCCGCAGAATGCGGTAGCCGCCTTTGGCCGGAAGCGCCGGGCTCACCTGGCCGGGCTTTAGCGCCAGTACGGCCTTCTTGAGCGCCGGGTCGGACTGGTTGAGCGCCGATTCCGAAACGAAGCCGAGATCGCCGCCGGCCGATGCGCTCGAGTCTTCGGAGTAGTCCATGGCCAGCTCGCTGAAGTCGGCGCCGCCGTTGATTCTGTTTATGATCATGGCGGCCTTCCGCCCGGCTTCGGCCTCGTTGCGGGCCTTGTCGTTTTTGCGGTTATAGACGGCGGGATCCGGGCGCGGGGTGATCACGATCTGCGCGATGTGATACTGCGGCTCGGCTACGTTGAACTGCGCGCGGTTCTGGTTGTAAAAATCGGTGACCTCCTGGTCGCTGATGGAAATCTTGGCCACCACCTCGCGGTTCAAGAGTTTCTGGATGGAGAGCTGGCGGCGAATGTCGCTCTTGAGATCGTCCACGGTCAGCCCGGTGTCCTGCAGCTTCTTCTGGAATTCTTCCTCGGTGTAAGGGCTTTTCGATTCGCTGAATTTGTCTTCGACTTCGGCGTCGCTGGCCAGCAGGTTCAGCTTGGCGGCGCGCTCCAGCAGGATTTCGCTGTTGATGAGCTCATCCAGGATGCTGAGCTTCAGGGAGAGCGCCTCTTCCTGCGAAGGCCGCGGCGCTTCGGGATTCACGCGGGAGCGGTAAATCTTCTCCACGTCCTCCCGCAGAATCTGCTTGCCGTTGACGCCCGCCCAGACGTCCGGGCCCGGCGCGGCCTCCCTGCGGCACGACAGGCCGAGCGCGCAGGCGGCCAGCGCCGCCAAAATCAAGAGACTCTGCTTCAACGGGAACTCCTTCCGAATCGCGATGGGCCTGCCTGCCGGCAGGCAGGCGTCAGGCGGCTTTCTGAACGCGGCCACTGCGGATGCAGGCGGTGCAGACGCGCACGTGCTTGCGCACGCCCTTGACGACGGCCTTCACGCGGCGCAAGTTCGGGTTCCAGCGGCGGCGCGTGACATTGTGCGCGTGGCTGATGGTGTTTCCGTAACGCGGCTTTTTGCCGCAAATCTCACAAGCGAGTGCCATGGTTCGATTGCTCCCAACAGGAGAGTCCACAACAAGTCCGAAATATCATGCTATCAAAGATTGCTGTGGGCGGAAAGCGATTTGACCTCAGCGTTTTTTGCCGACCAGGCCGGCGATGGTATCCATGAGGTCGAATTTGGTGAGGATTTCGACCTTGCCCTCTTCCGTCTCGACGAAGACCGCAGGGCTTTCGTGGCTGAGGAGGTGCGTGATGCGCTCCACGGGCGCGTTGGCGGGCACCTGCGGGAGCGGCGGCCCCATCACTTCGCGGACGATGAGCTTGCGGAGGTCTTTGCCTTGTAGGGCGAGGTTCAGAATCTGGTCCTCGAAAACGGTGCCGACGGGGCGGTCGTCTTCGAAAACGGGGAGTTGGGAAATATCCTGCTGCTGCATGGTGTTGAGCGCCTGAAATACGGTGCGATTCGGCCCCACGACAATCAGTTCGCGCGTCTTGCCGCTCTGGCGTTTGGCATGGATGACGTCGGCGGCCGTGAGCGTGACTTCGGCTTCGGCGTAGCCGTGCTCGCGCATCCAGGTATCGTTGAAGATTTTGCTGAGGTAGCGCGTGCCGCAGTCCGGGAGCAGCGCGACGATCAGGTCCTCCTTGCGGCAATCCCGGGCCACGCGCAGCGCCGCGGAAACGCATCCGCCTCCCGCGCCGCCCGTGAAGATGCCTTCTCGCTTGGCGAGGCGCCGCGCCCAGACGAAACACTCTTCGTCGTTGACCTGCACCACGTCGTCGAGCACGGAAAAGTCGAGAATGCCGGGCAGAATATCTCGCCCGATTCCCTCGACGAGATAGGTTCGCGCCTCTCCGATCGTGCGCGTCTTGGCGTAGTCGTGATAGAGCGAGCCCTGGGGATCGACGCCGATGACTTTTAAGCCGCTGTTCTGTTCCTTGAGGAAGCGCCCCGCGCCGCTCGCAGTTCCGCCCGTGCTGAGGCCGCAGACGAAGTGCGTGATCTTTCCCTCGGTGTCCTGCCAGATTTCCGGGCCGGTGGTGTCGTGGTGCGCTGCGGGATTGGCAGGGTTGTCGTACTGATTCGAGAAGAAGGAGCCGGGGATTTCGCGCGCAAGTTTCTTGGCTACCGAGTAATAGCTCCGCGGATCTTCCGGTTCGACGGCTGCCGGACATACAATCACTTCCGCGCCGAACGCCTTCAGGAGATCAATCTTCTCGCGCGATTGCTTGTCCGTGATGGTGAAAACGGCTTTGTAGCCGCGCACCGCGGCGACGAGCGCCAGGCCGACGCCCGTATTTCCCGAGGTGGCTTCGACAATCGTTCCGCCCGGGCGCAGCTGGCCGCGGCGCTCGGCTTCGTCAATCATGCGGACGGCGATGCGGTCCTTGGCCGACCCGCCCGGATTCAGGTAATCGGCCTTGACGTAGATTTCGGGCAGCACATCCTTGGCCACACGGTTCAGGCGAATCAACGGCGTGCGGCCGATGGTTTCCAGGATGCTGTTGTATTTCACGGAAAGGTGTCTCCCCCGGGAAAGTGACCAGACAATCGCGGCGGCGGCAGCCGCCTACGGAGCGCTGCGGCGCGGGCCTAATGTAGCTTAGAGGCTTCCTGAAATTCTGTCCAGCAGCGGTTTTGAACTCACGAGCGGACTCGGACCGGCGATGTAGCGCGAGCGTGGTATGCTGACGGCCGCATGAGCGATCCGAACGCGCCCCCAGTAGAGGAGGAACCATGGCACGGCAAAATATCTCGACCGGCACGCCTTGGGAGCCGATCATTGGCTACTCACGGGCGGTGCGCGTCGGCCCATACGTCCACGTCTCGGGGACCACGGCAACCGACGCGCAGGGCCAGATTGTCGGCAAAGGAGATCCGTACGCCCAGACGATTCAGACGCTGCGAAACATCGCGTCGGCGCTCGAAAAGGCGGGGGCGAAACTCTCCGACGTGGTGCGCACGCGGATGTTCGTCACCAACATTGCAGACTGGGAGAAGATTGGCCGGGCGCACGGGGAGTTCTTCGGTGCGATTCGCCCGGCGACCTCGATGGTCGAGGTGAGCGCGCTGGTGTCGCCGGATATGCTGGTGGAGATTGAGGCCGAGGCGTTTGTGCTCCTTACGCTATCGGCACTTATTTCTCGGATGCGACGCTAGGTTGAGAGCGCTTCCGTGAGAGCGGGAACGATCTCGAAGAGGTCGCCGACGATACCGTAATCGGCCACTTCGAAAATCGGGGCGTTCGCGTCCTTGTTAACAGCCACCACCGTGCGCGACCCCTTCATGCCTACGACGTGCTGGATGGCGCCGCTGATGCCCAGGGCGAGATAGAGCTTGGGCGCGACGGTCTGGCCCGAACTGCCAATTTGACGCTCCATGGGCAACCAGCCTTCGTCGCAGATAGGACGCGAGGCCGCTAACTCCGCTCCCAGCAGCTTGGCAAGTTTTTCCACCAGCGGTATGTTTTCCTGCGCCTTGATGCCCCGGCCGACGGCGACCAAAATTGGGGCCTGCGTTAGATCCACGGCCTGTTTGGCCTCGCGGAAAAGTTCGAGAGGCTTGGTGCGAATCTGTTCCGGCTTGAGGTCCACCGTCACGGACTTAACCGGCGCCTTGCCGCCGGCATGTTTCGCTGCCAGGTCGGCGCGGAAGGAACCCGCCTGAAACGTCGCAATCCAGGGAGGCTCGCCGGTGAAGACCACGTCGGCGGCGGTGCGCCCCTGGAACATCTGGCGGACGAAAATGACTTTTCCGTTTTCGTGGCGATAGCCGGTGGCGTCGCCGATCATCCCGCGATTGAGCGAGGCGGCAAGCTTTGGCGCGAAATCGCGGACCTGGTACGTATGTGGCAGCAGCACCAGATCGGGCTTGGCGCTTTCGATGACTTGCCGCAGGGCGAGCGAAAATCCGTCGGGCGTGTATTTCTCGAGCAGGTCGTGCTCGACCGGCAAGACTTCGGCCAACTGGTAGCCGGCCAATTCGTCGGCGCGCGCCTGAACGCCCTTGCCGATCACTACGCCTGTCACGGAGCCCTGCGTTTGCTGCGCGATCTGCTGCGCCGCTACGAGAGTTTCCCAACTGACCTTATTCCACTGGCCGTCGCGCTGTTCGGTAACAAGAAGGATTTTCATGGTGACTCCAGCTAATTCTCCTATGCGAGCACGCGGGCTTCGTGCTTCAGTTTTTCGATTAACTTGGCTGCAATTTCTTTGGGCTGGCCCGTCAGAAACTCGGTCTTCTTGGTCTTTTGCGGGACGTAGATTCGCTGGACCAGCTGGGTGCGCGCCTCGGGCACGCCGAGCGAAGCGCGGTCCACGGTCGCGATCTCTTTTTTCTTGGCGGCCATGATGCCCTTTAGCGAGGCGTAGCGGGGCTTGTTGATGCCCGATTGAATGCTGAGGACCGCCGGAAGCGGCAATTCGACCCACTGGAACCATCCTGCTTCGAGTTCGCGCTTGAGCTTCATGCGCTCGCCCGCGACCTCAATCTGCATGATGATGGTAGCGTGCGGGCGGCCGAGCAACTCGGCAAGCAGCACGCCAGTCTGGCCGAAGCCCTGGTCGTCGCTCTGCAAGCCCGTGAGGATCAGATCGAAATTCTCCTTCTGGATGGCGGCGGCGAGGGAGCGGGCGGCGGTGAGCGGATCGAGCTTGTAGAACTCGTTGTCCGCCACGTGGATGCCACGCTCGGCGCCCTTGGCAAGGGCTTCCTTGATGGCCTGCTTGGCGCGCTCGGGCCCCATGGAGATGGCCACCACTTCGCCGCCGTGTTTTTCTTTTAAGCGCAGCGCCTCTTCGAGCGCGAAGCCGTCCGGCTCGTTGGTTTCAAAACCGATGTCCGATTCCTTGATCCAGTCGCCGGTGATGGACAGCGGCGCGTCTTTGGCCGGGACCTGCTTGATGCATACGCCGATTTTCACGATGACCTCCTGCAAATTAAATAAAAAAGAACTTTCAGCCGGCCGAAACCTTCGGCTTCAGGATGACGGCGCTCGTCGCGTCGTCACCTGCCTTCCCAGCGCTTGAACAGCAGGGACGCGTTCGTGCCGCCAAAACCGAACGAATTCGAGAGCGCGTAGCGAACCTCGGCCTTGCGCGCTTGGTTTGGAACGTAGTCCAGGTCGCAGGCCGGGTCGGGATTTTCGTAATTAATCGTCGGCGGAAGAATCTGGTCGCGCAGCGCCAGTACGCTGATGCCGGCCTCGAGGCCGCCCGCGCCTCCGAGCAAATGGCCGGTCATGGACTTGGTCGAGCTCACCGGCAGCTTCTTCGCGTAATCGCCGAAGGCGTGCTTGAGGGCCGTGGTTTCGATAGCGTCGCCGATAGGCGTGGAAGTGCCGTGCGCGTTGACGTAGCCGACATCCTCGGGCGAAATCTTAGCGTCGCGAATGGCCAGACGCATCACGCGCCTGCCGCCGTCGCCTTCCTCGGCAGGCTGCGTGATGTGATAGGCGTCGCCGGACATTCCGTAACCGACGACTTCGCCAACAATGTTGGCGCCGCGGCGCTGGGCAAATTCGAGCGCTTCGAGAATCAGCACACCCGCTCCCTCGCCGACCACGAAACCGTCCCGCTGCGCATCGAACGGGCGGCTGGCGCGCTCGGGTTCGTCATTGCGCGTAGAAAGGGCGCGCATGGCACCGAATCCACCGATGCTCATGGGTGTCACGGCCGCCTCCGAGCCCCCCGCGAGCATCACCTCGGCGTCGCCGCGCTGGATGATCCTGAAGGCGTCGCCGACCGCGTGCGCCCCGGCGGAGCACGCCGTCGCCGTAGCGGAATTCGGTCCCTTCGCGCCGTAGCGAATCGAGACATTGCCCGCCGCCAGGTTCACGATGGCCGAGGGAATGAAGAAAGGGGAAATCCGGCCCGGGCCGCCCTGAAGATATTTCGAGTGCTCGCGCTCGATCACGTCGAACCCCCCGATGCCTGACCCGATAAAGACGCCGGTGGCCTCTGCAATCTCAGGCGTGATGGTCAGGTTCGCCATGCGCATGGCGAAATCCGACGCGGCCAGCGCAATCTGAATGAACCGGGCCATCTTCTTAAGCTCTTTCTTCTCGACCCAGTTCAGGGGATCGAAGCCGCGGACTTCGCCGGCGATGCGGCAATCGAAGCCGGAGACGTCAAACTGCGTGACGGGGCCGATGCCGCTCTTGCCGACCAGCAGATTGCGCCATACCTCTTCGGTGCCGATGCCGCACCCGCAGACCAGCCCAACACCCGTCACGACGACTCGGCGACTCAAGGAAAAATCTCTCCTGGTTCGATTCAGGAAGGAACGGCCCGCACCCGAGAGCAGGCCCGCCCCGGCAGGCGGGGCTGCGGACTACTTGCTTGCCTTCGCATGCTTCTCGATGTACTCGATGGCGTCCTTCACCGTGGCAATCTTTTCGGCATCCTCGTCGGGAATCTCGATGCCGAACGCTTCCTCGAAGGCCATGACCAGCTCGACAGTGTCGAGCGAGTCGGCTCCCAAATCGTCCACAAACGAAGCGCTGGGGGTCACTTCCCCTTCGTCCACGCCAAGCTGCTCGACGATAATTTGTTTCACGCGTTCTTCGACGCTGGCCATTCTGATTATTCCTCCGCTTTCAGCGATCTACGATACGTAGGGCTGCCCGCCAGCCAAGCCCGCTTGCCGCAGGCAGGGTTTGTGCCCCGTCTATAGCCCGCCCATTTTATGCGCACCGTCACACAGGGTCAACCTCAGCCTGTGGCGCGGGCGGAATGCCACCGGAGTCCACAACCAGGGCCGAAAAACTAGCCCATGTGCATGCCACCGTTGACGTCGAGCACCTGGCCGGTGATGTAGCCGGCTTCATCGCTGGCGAGAAACACGACGGCTGTGGCGATTTCGCGGTCCCTGCCGAAGCGGCCGAGCGGGACGAGCGACTTCATCTTATCTTTGAGCTCCGGCGAAAGCACATCGGTCATGGGCGTTTCGATGAAGCCGGGCGCGATGGCGTTGACGGTGATATTGCGCGAGGCTAGCTCGACAGCCATGGCGCGCGTGAGCCCGATGAGGCCGGCCTTGGAGGCGATGTAGTTGGCTTGGCCCGCGTTTCCGGTCTCGGCGACGACGGAGCTGAGATTGATGATGCGGCCGGAGCGTTGCCGGATCATTGTGCTGATCGCCTGCTGGATGCAGAGATGCGCGCCTGTAAGGTTGGTGCGTAAGACGGCTTCCCAATCTTCGAGCTTCATGCGCAACGCGAGCGTGTCGCGGGTAATGGCGGCGTTGTTCACCAGGACATCGAGGCGCCCGAATTTCGCGAGCGCCTGCTGGAAGCCAGCTTTCACCTGCGCGGCGTCGGCTACGTCCATGGGTACGGCCAGGGCTTCGCCGCCGGCATTCTGAATTTCCGTGACCAGCGCGGCGAGCTTATCCGCGCTGCGCGCCGCTGCGGCTATTTTGGCGCCTGCTTCGGCGAGTGCCAAAGACGTGGCGCGGCCGATGCCCTGCGAGGCTCCGGTGACGAACGCGACTTTATCTTTGAGCGAAAACATGAGAGTTGAGGGGCTAGGCTTCGGAGGACTCCGCGCGGGCAGCCGCGATTTTGTCGAGGGCGCCTTGCAGGCTGGCGGCGTCCTCAACGTTGACGCAGCGCACCGAGCGGTCAATCTGGCGCAGCAGGCCGGAAAGAACCTTGCCGGGCCCGACCTCGACAAAGATGTTCACGCCGCTGTCAATCATTTCGCGGATGGAATCGAGCCAACGCACCGGCTGGGTCACTTGCCGGATGAGCGCATCGCGCGCTTCCTCGCCGGTCTGGATCGCTTCGGCGTCCACATTGGTAATCAGCGGAAAGCGCAGGGCGCTGAATTTCGCGGCGCGCAGGTCCGGCTCGAGCCGCTGCTGGGCCGGCTGCATCAGCGCGCAATGGAAGGGCGCGGATACGGACAACATGACGGCTCGCTTGGCCCCGGATTGCGAGGCGATTTCGACGGCGCGCTTGACGGCCCCGGCGCTGCCAGAAATGACGATCTGCTCGGGCGAGTTCAGATTGGCGGGCGAGACGACCTCGCCGCCCGCGGCCTTCTTGCAAATTTCAGCCACATCGGAGGGTGCGAGTCCCATGATGGCGGCCATGGCGCCCTCTCCAGCGGGCACGGCTTCCTGCATGTAACGCCCGCGGCGATGCACGAGCCTCACAGCGTCGGAAAAATCGAGCGCGGCCGCCGCCACCAGAGCCGAGTATTCGCCCAGGCTGTGCCCGCCGGCGAAGTCCGGAGCCAGGCCGCGCGTTTCGAGCGCCCGGTAGGCGGCTACAGAAACGGTGAGAATGGCCGGCTGCGTATTTTCTGTGAGCCGGAGCGCTTCCTCGCTGCCCTCGAAGCAGAGCTTGGAAATCGAGAAGCCCAGCGCCGCGTCGGCCTGTTCAAATACGGCCCGCGATTCCGGAAAGCTCTCGGCAAGGTTGCGTCCCATGCCGGGATACTGCGAGGCCTGGCCAGGGAAGAGGAAGGCGAGCTTGCTCATGGCGTTCGCGATTTCCGATTGTCTCAGCCGCGGGCGGGAACGGCGGCAGCGGAAAGCTCCTGTTCGATTTTCTCGTTGACGCGCGCGCGGCACAGTTCCGCAGCCACGCGAATCGCGTTCTTGACGGCGTTGGCATTGGACCGGCCGTGGCCGATCACGGTGATGCCGCGGACCCCCAGCAGCGGCGCTCCTCCGTATTCGGAGTAATCGGTGCGCTTGCGAAAATCGCGGAAGGCGCGCCGGGACAGGGCGTAGCCCAGCTGCGAGGTAAGGTGGCTCTTGATGGCCTTTCTCAGCATTCCGCCCAGGTGCTCGACGACGCCCTCGCTGATCTTCAGGGCGATATTGCCGACGAAGCCGTCGCAGACAATGACGTCCACGTTGCCGCGAAAAACGTCGCGTCCCTCGACGTTGCCCACGAAATTCAGCGCGGATTGCTTCAGGCGGTTGAAAGCCTCGCGGGTGACCTCGTTGCCTTTCACTTCTTCCTCGCCGATGGAAAGTAGGGCGACACGCGGGCGCTTCACGCCCCAGATCGAGCGATAGTAAATTTCGCCCATAACGGCGAACTGCTCGAGTTGCGCAGGCTTGGAATCCACATTGGCCCCGACGTCGAGGATGATGGAGACCTTCTCCTTCATGTTCGGGAAGGCCGCAGCCAGCGCGGGGCGGTCCACCGATGGAAGCGTGCCGAGGACGAAGCGGGCGACGGTCATCACCGCGCCGGTATTGCCGGCGCTGACCAGCGCCTCGGCATCGCCGTCGCGGACCAGGCGCGCGGCCACGTGCAAGGAACTATCCTTCTTGCGCCGGAAGGCCTGCGACGGAGAGTCGGTCATGGTGATCACTTCCGGGGCGTTCACCACTTCGATGGGAAGACCGCGATGGCGGTGGCGGTCGAGCTCCTGGCGCACGACAGCCTCGATGCCGACCAGCACGATGCGCACATCGAGTTCGCGCGCGGCCAGGACGGCGCCTTCGACTTCAGCGCGGGGCGCATGGTCACCCCCCATGGCATCCAGGGCAATGATGGTCATCGGAGCACCGGCTTTGAAATGGCAGGCGAGGGAAACTTAGGCCGTCTTGGCCGTGGTGTCAATCACTTCACGGCCCTTATAATAGCCACACTTGGGACACGCCTGATGGGGCAGCTTCTTTTCATGGCAGTTCGGGCAGTCGGCCAGAGACAGTACATGCAGATGATCGTGGGCGCGGCGGTTGGACGTGCGCCTCTTCGAGTGACGTCGCTTTGGATTGGGCATTCGATCTCCTTGCAGCAGGCTCCCGCGGGCGGTGGCCTGTAGCGAACTGACTAGTCTAGCGTGTTATTGCTTTTTGAACCAGTCCTGTTTCAAGCGGGCCAGCGGAGCCATCCGGGTGTCGCCGCTGGCGGCCTCGCAACGGCATTCCTCGTTGTTCAGGTTCGCACCGCAATGGGGGCATAGCCCGCGGCAGTCACTGGAGCAAATCACTTTCATGGGCAGCGCCAGGTTCACCTGCTCTGCGAGGACGTCGGCGAGAAAAAGGCCGTCGCCTTCGAAGAAGGCGATTTCCGTGTCGTCGGCGTTCAGATGAACATCTTCCTCGTCCAGCGGCGCGGAGGTTATCGGACGATAGTACAGATCGAAGTCGCGGTTGATTTCTTCGGTAAGGGTATCCAGGCAGCGAGCGCAAACGGTTTCGATGCGGGTGCGCAGGTTTCCGTAGATGCGAATCTGGCCGTCCACAAGCTCAGCCGTCGCGCGCACTTCCAGGGGTTCGACCTGACGGAACTCGCTGGAATGGAAATCCAGGGTGCCAGGGGCGTAGCCCTTGCGGATGCGCGCCTTGCGGACAGCGAGTTCGCTCACGTCGAGAAACATCGGTTTCTCCCCTGCTGCACCAACTTGGAAATCATTATATGGCCCGCTCCTCTCGTGTCAAGGAACCGCCGGAGCCGCGGTGTTAGAGTCGCCATCAAGCGAGCGACCAGACCGTGGGTCCTGGATTAGCGGCAAGCTGCAGGCGATGCGCCCAGGAGTTCCCTGCACTGGCGCAGGAGGAACTGGTCGGTCATGCCGGCAATGTAATCGCAGACGACCCGGTGAGGCGGCTCGCGCAGGGCCAAGTCGGCGTAATACCTGGGCATGCGATCGGGGTGGGCGAGGAAGAAGCGGAAAAGCGCTTCGAGGGAGGCCACCGAGTGGGTGCGTTCCTCGGCCAGAAAAGGGTGCGAGTAGAGGTGCGAGTGAAGGAACCGCTTCAGGCTGGCGTTGAGGCCGGCCCCCTCGGGCGAAAAACCGGCCAGCCGCTGAGGATGGCAGCGCACGTCTTCGACAGTCTGAACACCGCTGGCCTCCACCTGCCGGCGCGTATTCTCGATCAGGTCGGTGGCCAGGCGGTCGAGGAGGCGCTTGAGGGCCTCATTGAAAGCGA